>Ga0255047_10000156_pt1 | contig 49296 bp, 58 predicted proteins | sample JV7_2_1_MG_FD_183640 | JGI IMG/M metagenome (GOLD analysis project Ga0255047, IMG submission 183640) | Seawater microbial communities from Jervis Inlet, British Columbia, Canada - JV7_2_1 | ecosystem: Environmental > Aquatic > Marine > Inlet | place: Canada: British Columbia | collected 2016-10-06
GCAAAGGGATATTACAGGAAGTTGGTTTTAATGGCGAACCTTGAGCTACAATTTCCCATCAAGGGCAAGAGTGAGATCACGGCAGCGGCCAAGCAGCCGCAGTTGACGAGCCCGCATATAAATAACGTGAGGCCCCAGGATGTCTCCGAACGCCGGATACGGGGCGGGCAGAGGCCGGGGCTCGATAAGAGGTTTTCAGAGCAAATAGGCGGCGACGCCGACTATCCCGTCGTTGCTTTGTTCCAGGTAACGACGGTGGTAACATGAGCATAATCATAGGCGCTGCTTCATCCGATAGCAAGAACGTCTGGAAGATAGACGACGACTTGACGACCATCGAGGACAGCGCTCTCGTCTCGACCACTGCGGAGCAGGTTGATTGTCTGCGACAGGACTCTGCCGGTAATGTTTATGCAGGGGCCAACAATGCAACCACCACAAACCTCGTGGAAAAACTCGATTCAGACTTGGCGTTGGTTACGGGCTGGGGCACGGCTGGGCAAGTTGACCCGGCTGGCGCGACCATTCATGCTATAGCCGCCACGCTGGGGGCGGGGAAAATACTCATAGGCAGCAGCACTGATATGCACCTTTATGATGGTGATGGGGCGGCGACCTGGGTTGACAAGCCCGCTGGCGCGAATGACCCATATACGGCCTGCGCCTTTGATTTGTCTGAGGAACTCCTCTTTGCGTTTTCAGATACCGGCGGGGGCACAATGCGCCTCCACAGGCTATCACTTTCCGCCGGGGCCGTGGTAACGCGAAACGGCGATTCGGGCTTCGGTGTCCCTTTTTCTGGCAACACTGCCGATGCCACCGGGATTATTGTGGACCGGGCAAACTTCCAAAACCCGGCCCATGTGTACCTACACGTGTTTCATAATAGTCTTGGGAAAATATATTGTTACGACCCAGATAAAATGGTCAGCGCCTTGTGGAATAACACGACGAATATCGTGGGCAATCAGGGCGGGAACAATAGCTCGGCGGCGATTGACTCCAGCGGGAATCTGTATATATGCGGCGGTCGGGCAAACAGCCTGAGTGTGTTAAAAATCGACCCGACGGATGGCTCGATTACGGCCAGCTTTGACACGGGCAGCACCGCCCAAGCCATATATATCGACAGCAGCGACCAGATATTCGTTGTCGGCAACCGCTCCGGCAGCAAGTGTGTCTGGAGACTTAATACCTCACTTGTTGAGCAGGCGTCGCTTGCTACCACTGTGCTTGATGTTGATGTGCTGGCCATTACCGGTGGCCGTGCTTCGGCCAGCGTCGTGGCGCCCAAGGACGTAAAATACAAAAAGAAACTTGTGGCTATCGCCAAAGATGAGGTGTGGCACGAGAATCCGGCGGGCACGATGGTGGTTGTATCTGATTCACAGAGCGGCGGGCTGGTCGCCACCAATCCATTAACCGCCGCCGAGGCATTCCAGAAAGCATTTATTGCCAACGCCTCGGTTTTGAAAGTCGTGCGGTTTGCCGACGCCCGGCTCGCAACTAACGACTTGACTGCGGCCTCTCTCGTGCCGCCGCACGGGGACATCTTGACCCAGGCGACAACTGGCGCCAAGATGGTCGTGGACTACGTCTCAGCAGATCGGGGCACCGTTTATGGGTTTACGACAACATCCACGGCGTTCAATGCAACCAATATCGTAAGCTCAGGGAATGTGGCGCTGTCTATTCTCATTGCTTCTGTCGTTACCGCTGCTACCGCCTCTAAGCCATTTTTCCACAACTACACGGTATATCCCAACGTCAGCACTACCCCAAAGACGTATGGTTCGTTACCTGACAAGGCCACGCTCATTGCCTTGTATCGGGGGAGAGTTGTTCTGTCCGGCAACCCGGCCTATCCGTTCCAGTGGTATATGTCTCGGCAGAACAATCCGTATGACTTCGCTTATGTCGCTAATGACCCCCAGGCCCCGGTGGCGGGCGGCAATGCCGACGCCGGCGAGTTGGGCGATACGATAACCGCCTTAATCCCCTACAAGGACGACTACCTGGTTTTTGGCTGCACGAGCACTATCTGGGTTATGCGGGGCGATCCGGCTGCCGGTGGGTCGCTCGATGAAGTGTCATTGACGACAGGAATCTTTGGACCGGCGTCTCACTGCTGGGACGACAAGGATAACCTGTATTTCTTTGGCTCTGGAGGGGTTTATAGAATCCCGCCGGGGTTCGGTCCCCCGGAGAATCTTACGATTGGCGTGTTGCCGAATCTTATTACTGACCTGGGCATAGACCCGTCCACGCACCGGATAGTCATGGCGTACGACCGCAGACGGGTTGGCGTCCTGATTGCGATTACTGCGTTGGCGACGGGGTCCAATATCAACTACTGGTTCGACCTTAAGACCGAAGCCTTTTTCCCGGAAACGTATCCCGGCGAATGTGGTATTTATGCGGCTACGTTTTACGAGGCACAGACTGCGGACTACCGCAGGCTCCTGGTTGGTGGCCGGGACGCATATATCAGGTATTTCCTCGACAGCGCCAAAGATGATGACGCCGGGACCACCGACGACGCTATCGGTTCTTACGTAACCTTTGGGCCGGTCCAGCTTGCCCAGGACGCTGATGCCGAGGGCAAGATAATCTCTTTGACCATTATAACCGGCACAAGCACTGACGGGCTAAGCTACGATGTCCATGTGGCCGACAGTGCCGAGGAGACGATAGACGCAGTGGTGGCGGGCAGCACACCGTTCCTGACCGGGACGGTCCAGGTTGACAACCGGGTTGCCAAGATCAGAATCAAGTGCAGGGGCATTTACGCCCTCGTGCGGATTTTCAACAGCACGGCGAGCCAAACGTGGTCCTGTGAAAAGATCGTCGCCCAGGTGTCGGAGGGGGGGCGGCGATAATGGCAGGAAAAGGGTACACTTTCCGGGATGGCGACTGGCCGCGGTTGCGGCAGATAATCCAGAAGCTGACCATTGATGATTTGGCTGTAACAATGCTCGGCACGACGAACCAGGTAACCGTAACCGACAACGGCGACGGGACTCTGACGTTCTCGCTGCCCCAGGACATTGACACGGCAGCCGACGTTCAGTTCGGGTCGGCAGTAATAACCAACACCGCTACCGTGGGACGCATATTGGCGGGCGGCGTAACAACGTAAGGAGCAATTATGGCGTATACGGTAACGGCGACGATAGCAAATGTGATTAACGAGGCCCGGCAGGAAGTTGTCATGTCGGTTCAATTTGACGACGGATTGGGCGACATCCGCACCCTTACCAGTAAGGGTAAGACGAAGACACAGGCCGAGGGGAAGCAACTTCTGGACGGCATCCTGGCCCGGTACCAGGAGCAAGTTGCAAGAGAAGCCAGGGTTGCTTCGGTGATTGCCACTCTTGAATCGGACGCCAAGACTTATTTGGAAACAGAGCTAAATGGCTAATAAGATATTATTGGGCATGGGGACTTCGATAGGGTTTTCGTCTGGCTACAGTGAGGCATTGTCTGACGAAACATTTGCGTTGACCCTTGCCAGCCTTGGCAGTAGTGCAGCCAGACAAAGTGCCAAGGCGGATATGGATACACTGAGCGTAGCAAATCGTTATCCGCGAGAGTTTGCTGTTACCGCTCTTATCGAATGGCCTTCTGGAAATGCCCCTGCTGCCGGAGCAGATGTGAATTTTTATTGGGCTCCGTCCGTAAGTGCTACCGCCGCCACGGCTAATCCTGGTGGAACTACTGGTTCTGATGCCGCGTATACCGGGACAGCAGGCAGTACATTGCCGGAGTCGCTGTTGGAATTACAGTCCCTCGGTACGATGTGGACAACTAACGATGACGGTGTCCAGATAGTTACGTTTAAGGCAACTTTGCCAACACAATTCGGGATGGTAGTAGTCGAAAACAGTACAGACCAGAACCTTGAGGCAGACGGCGTAGAAATGTCAGTAATCTTTACTCCTTTGGAATTGGAGATTCAATAATGGCAAATAAGATACTTGTAGCGGCAAACGCGACTCCGCTGGTATGGGCCCTCGCCTCAGATTATGGCAATAGCCCGTTCGCCGACACCCACCTGATAACGCTGGCGTCCCTGGCGGCGTCCGCTGCCAGACAGGGGGCAATCGCCGACATCGACAATGGCCTTGTGGCAAACAGGTTTGCCCGTAGGTACGCGGTTACGCCGCGAATTGAGTGGGATGTCTCGCCAACCGATGGCGGGGCTATGGACCTGTACTGGGCCTCCTCGCTAAGCAGCACAGCCTCGGTGGCCAATCCCGGCGGGACTACCGGCGCCGACGCCGCCTATAGCGGAACGGGCGGCAGTACGCTGGCTGAGTCTTTGTTGCAGTTACAATTCCTGGGCTCCCTCATTACGACTAATGACTCTGCGCCCACGGTCCAACAGGCGACATTCGTTGCCGAATTTGCCCTACAATACGGGATGCCGGTGGTCCATAACAACACCGACCAAAAACTTGAAGGCGACGGCGTGGAAATGTCCCTGACCTTCACTCCGCTTGAGGAGGAGATTCAGTAATGGCGCAGAATCTCAGGCACCTCCAGAAGCCCCACTTTGGTTCGCTGAGGACCGACGCGCATTGGAGTGTGCAGGGCCTTCTGGCCTTCTGGTCGTTCGCGCCAGCAGCGGGGCAGTTGATAGACTTGTCTCCTCATAAACGTCATGGTACGCTAACAGGCGATGGCCTTACTTGGCAAGGCAGTGGCCTGAAATTCGGTGGTACAGATGACTATGTAGATTGCGGAGTGTCGCCGATGCCCGGCAAGTCTGCAATAACTGTCGAGACATGGGTGAAGCGAGGTGCGGTGGCAGATGAAATGGTCGCCGAGGACGGTACGAACTTTGATCAAAATACTTTCTATCTCGTAATGGACAAGGTAGGTGCTGAGGTTCTCCCTCAATTTGAGATTTATACGGTTGCATTTGATGCTGTGCAGTCGTCCATTGATGTCCCCGCAGATACATGGTGGCACATCGTTGGAACATGGCAAAACGGTACACTGGCTAAGATATATATAAATGGTGTGCTGGACTCTGCGGCAACGCAAAGCGGGTCGCTGCGGGCACAGAACTTGAAAGCGACCGTTGATTCCAATCTATTTATCGGGGGAAGGCCAGCGTCGCCATTGAGCATTGACTTTTCTGGTACTGTAGGGCTATTCCGGTTGTGGGATCGACAGCTACTGGCGTCTGAAATACAACACCTTTACGTTGATCCGTGGACTCCGATAGATCGCGGCGCCTGGTTCCTGGGCAAAAGCGTCGTGGGCGAGGCCGCAAACCCAAAAGGGCCGTTAGGTCATCCGCTATACGGTGCATTGGCAGGACCAATAGCAGTTTAATTTTGAGGATATGAACAATGAATTATCAAGGCGATTATGATGTTGGAGCAAATATCTACGTCTGGTTCAATACCTTCGATTCCAACGATCCCAGTGCATCGGTAACTATGACTGATTTCATAAATACGGACGTGCATATTCATAAAGACGACAGCCTCACGCAAAGGAATAATGCCGCAGGCGTAACTGTCGATGTGGACGTAGATGGTATCGCTGGCGTTCATAAGATTACGATTGATACTGCGGACAACACGGTGGCGGACTTTTTTGAGGCTGGGCACGACTACGCCGTTCGTATCGAAGGTGTTACTGTAGATGCAGCGGCATTAAACCCGGTAGTCGGAACGTTCAGCATTGCCAATCGTAGAGTGGCGGGCCAGATGTGTGTGAGCAGTATTGAGGGTCTTACCACCCAATCAGCGTTCACGCTGACGACAGGGGAGGCATCTGCCAACGACGATGCCTATAATGGCTGTACGATAATTGTAACCGATCAGGTGACCAAGATTCAAAAGGCCATCGGCCATATCTCCGATTATACGGGAGCAACGCGAGCAATTACTTTACATGCCGTCCCGCTCCAGACAGCATTTACTATGGCCATTGGCGATAGTGTTGAGATAATTGCAACTTCTGCGTTTGCCAATGTCAACACGATTACGCAGCAGACCCAGACAGCTAACGATAATGGTGCTGATATAAATACTCTTATTACTCAGGTAGGCACGGCAGGGGACGGACTGACTGCTATCAATCTTCCTAACCAGACAATGGACATTGTAGGCGATGTTACAGGCAACTTGTCAGGCTCAGTTGGGAGTGTAACTGGTGCAGTGGGTTCGGTTACGGGCGCAGTTGGAAGCGTAACAGGCCATACGAACCAAACAGGGGATAATTTTGCTATTGTTAATGGGGCTGCCGGTCTCGTGGCCATCAATACCGATGTTGAGGCGATTTTGGTAGATACCGGCACAACTATTCCCGGCACGATCACGACGGCACAGAATGACCTTGATACCATCACGGGTACTGCGGGGGCCTTAATAGCTACCGACGCGCAGGACTTGTCCGGCAGCCTTGATGTGAATACTAAAACCATTACGGCCAATGCAATTACTGCTGCCGCCATAAATACAGGAGCCGTTGCCGCTGATGCCGTGGCGGCAACCGCCCTGGATAACGTGGTAATGAGCGACCTGGCACAGCAAGCGCCATCTTCTACAGCAAGCATAGTTGTCGCTATGAATTGGTTATATGAAGCGTGGCGAAATAAGACCCTTACAACAGCAACCCTTATAACGTTGCGAAACGATGCCGACAGTGCCGATGTGTGCAAGGCAACTATAAGTGATGATGCGACCACGTTCACGAAGGCTGAATTTATAACCGGGGCATAAATGGCGGTAGATACCGAGACAAAACGACGTTCCGTTTTAGCGGCAACTATTATGGCGTTGGCTGTTGCGCCTGTGCCCGATGGTACGGTTGCCGCCGTGGACAGGCAGCATATCGTGGGCATCTACGGTGGCATTGCTGCCGGTGCACCGGGCGTCTCCACGACCGCTATTCACATATTCGCCACTGGCACCGTAGGGCCGAACTCGGCCTCTGATTCTGGCGATAATGTGCTGGTTGCCGGAGTGGTTGAATCCCAGGGCGGCATCAGGGTTGGCGGGGCGAGCAACTATACCGACATAGATGCGTCAGGGTTCTTCACCCAGGCGGGCACGGCGATAACGACCCTCGATCAGTTGTACCTTAACGAGATCACGACTCCGTCGGCGGTGGCCAACGATGGTGCGCTCTATACTAAAACCAACAACGGTTTCTTTTTCCAGGATGGGGCGGGCAACGAGCACCTGATCCACGGCGAGGCGTTTGGTAGTATGTGGTTTCACGATACAACGGCGGGCGTCGTGGCCATTGCGGCGACGGACACGCTTACCAAAATAACCTCGTTCGCCAATTCGGGCTCAGTGGACGACAGTGGCCGAGTCACGGTGTCTACGGCAAATAACGAGCTTACGCTCAGTTCGGATGCCGCAGGAATCTACGATGTCTCCTTTCACGCCTCCATTACAGCGGCGGGTGCATCGAAAGAGATGGTGATTGTGGCCGGAATTGAGTTGGCGACCGCCCAGACTATTGCGACGGCCACCAACGCCTCCCCGATAGTGATCGGCATTACGGGGCATGAGAAGCTGAGCGGTGATTGCGTAACCATTTCTGGGTGCACGGGAAACACCGCCGCCAATGGCGATTGGGTCGTTACCAGGATTAACGCTGATACCTTCAGCATCAAGGACTTAAACGGGACGGCCTCCACGGGCAATGGGGCGTACGACGCGGACTCTGGCAGTGTAGATATCTGGTATCCTGGCTGCCTGGTGATGCACCGGGAAGTGTCGCAAACAAACCTTGGCGTGGGCGGCGGCGACGCCAAGATCACCCTGGCGGCCAGCGACAAGATCGGCCTCTACGTGGCCAACATAGACGACGCCAACGACCTGAATGTATTTGCAATCGTATTAAACGCCGAAAGAAGCGGAGAGTAAGATGCCTATAAATGTTGATTACACGCCGGTTGGCGAGATATACGAAGCCTCTCGTGTTGCGGGAAGCGTCCAGGGCCTGATGCAGGCTGACCAGATGCAGCAGCAGCAGGAGAACTTCGAGATGCGGCTACAGGCCGAGCAACAGGCCCGCGAATGGACCGAGCGGATGCGACAGGAGGCCGCTACGGAGGATTACCAGCGAACCCTGGCGATGGCCCAGGCCAAGGCGGACATTGATTTCCAGACCGAGGTTGCCGCATACCAGAAGAAGCGGGCTTTGTTTATGTCCGAGGTTGGAGAAATAGAGGCCTCCGACAAGTTCACCTCGGCCCAGAAACAGGAAATTGTGGCGAAGGCCTATGCCAATCGCCTTGGGGTTACGCTTGGGAATACCACGATGGAGAACCTCCTGGCCAAGCAGCAGAACAAGATGGCCCTTGTAAAGCATGTCCAGGAGCAGGTGGACCTTAATGAGCAGGACCCGACTACCGGGATGACGCCGGAGGAGGGGCGGCAGCAACTTGCCGCGGCGGGTGTTCCGTATTCCAATAAAATGCTTATCCCGGAGAAAACACAAATACGCGACCAGTTGGATGGCCGCACTCAACAGCTTCGGCTGATTAAAACGGCGATGAAGGATTATGGTGTCGGTAAGGAATGGACCCAGCGGGGCAAGCTGACGGTTAAAGACACTCCCTCCAGCGAGCCGAGGGTGGCCCAGCCCCACGAGGAGGCCGCCTACGAGTCGCTCAAGAGACGGGCTACAGAGCTTATGGGCGAGATTGCCGAGCTTGAGAAGATGGCTAAGCCCGCAATACCGCAGAGGGAAATCGACGCCTACCTGGCAACGCTGCCCCCCGAAGCGGCTGCGGGCTGGGAGATCGCCAAAGCTGAGGGCATGAGCTTCCAGGAGTTCCTGGAGAGAATAGGGGCAATGCCAAAGAAGCCAAAGAAACCGACTCTGTTTCAGAAGATTTCGCCCATTGGCGCTATGGGATATATCGCGGGGTCCGAATAATGGGCAAGGCCTTTGATGACTGGCTGGGTGGATATAAAGAGTCGCCGACCGCAGTGGCTGAGCCCGCAACGTTCGACGACTGGCTCAGACAGAACCCCCAGGTCAAAGAGCAGGCCCAGGCCAGCATGGGCCTGGGCGAACAGGCCAAGATCATTCTCCCGGAAGCTGTCAAGGCGGGGGCTAGGGCCATCCAGGATATCCCTGCCGCCATGAGCGACGCACTCTACATGATCGGGGACTTGTCAACCAAGCCGACTGCGTTTGAGAAGCACATCCGGTCCCAGCCGGGGGCGGCGGACAACCCACAAATCCAGGCGTATGCCAGGGCACTCCCTGCCCAGCGGAAGGCGATGCGAACGTTCGCCACCAACGTCAGTGATTACTGGAGAACTGCTCAGCGAGAGGGCTGGGAGAAGAAAGACCCCCGCATCGACAAGCTCAAGTGGTCGGAAGCGCCGATTCTTAAGGGCCTGGTCAGCGGCATTGAGTCGTCCGGCACGTTCTTGACGTCGGTGGCGGCGTCGGTGGTTACGGGCAATCCCGCCGTGGGGCTTGCCATCCTGAGCGCAGAATCCGCTGGCGGGATGTATAAGGAGCTTATTGCCGAGGGCGTGGACGAAGACATAGCTGGCCCGATGGCACTGCTGGCGGGCACATTCGAGGGCGTCAGTGAGCATTACCTTGGGTTCGACAAACTGTTTACGGGGACGGCGAAAACGCTGCTGCGAAAGTTCCTTAAGAGCGGTGCCCGCGAGGGGCTCCAGGAGTTCTTCCAGAACATGGGCGAAAACTACATACGGCACTTCGCCAAGGAATACGATGAGACCGGCGAGCCGTCCGAAGCCCTGAAGATTTCCTGGGCCGAATTGTTGGAAAACTGGCAGGAGGCGATCTCCGGTGGCCTGGTGATGGGTGCCGGGGGCGCTGTGTTGACGGGCCGGGCTGGCGTGGGTGAGGTGGAGGCCGAAGGGCTGCCAGAGGCACCGCCGCCACAGATGGGCCAGGCGGAGAAGGGTACGATACTCAAAGAAATCACCAAGCACTTCCTGACAGAGGAAAACGTGGACCTGGAAAGCGACGTTGCCAAGGGCGTCGTTGAGGGCGTCCAGGTTGTTGAGCCCCAGGGGGAGGAGCAGATGGCTGCCGACGAGGTGGCCCGCAGGCTGGGTAAGGACACGATATGGTTCATTGACCCGTCCCGCACTCTGGGTATGCGAGGGCTTGTCGCTGGAGCCCTGCCCGGCACGATCTTTATGAACGCAGCCCAGGGGGCTGACGCGACCATGTTTGTCATGTCGCATGAGATTGGCCACCAGCTACAGTTGGACTCGCCGGAGCTTTACGAGAAGTTTGCCGATATCGTTGAGGGGAACACCACAGGCTTTGAGCGGTTCGTCGAGCTGGACCGCATCAAGAAGCTGGACTCCAGGGCCCAGAGAGACGAGTTTGTCGCCGACATGTTCGGCCAGGCTGCCCGCCAACCGGGGTTCTGGGACAAGGTTTTTCAGGCCGAGCCGACTCTGGGGCAAAAGGTCCTGCAAATCATTCGCAACGTCATCAATCGGCTCAAGCCGTACACGCCGGAGGCGAGAGAGACCGATGCGCTGACGGCATCGTTTATCACCAACATTTTCGCCATCGAAAAGGCGGCGGCCAAAGCAGCCAAGAAGTACGCCCCGGTCGCCAAGGAGCAGGCCGACGTTCGACTGCTCAGGCGAGAGGCGAAGATGGCATTGCAGGCGGGCCAGGAGTTGACTACGCCCCAGCAGCAGGCCCTGAAATACACTGACCAGCAGCTACGGGACCTACCGCGAGAGTTCGCCCGCAAGACATTCAGGCTCAGTGAGGACGAGACGACGAACCGGCAGATGCGAACGCTCGCCAATGCAGTCGAGGGCCCATATAAAGATCACGCATGGACATTCCTGTCCAGCTTGCAGTATGAGGAGGGGCTGTCTCCGCGGACCGTGGCGGCTTACCTGACGGCAGTGAGGGATTTCTCCCGGTTCATGGGCGACAAGAAGAAAGTCCAGGCCGTCCAGCCGGAGGACCTCCGGGCGTACAAGCAGTCTCTGGGTAAGGCCGGGAGGGCGGCGGCAACCGTCAACCTCCGAATGGCTGCCCTTAATGAGTTCTTCGGGTTCCTTACACAGACCAACCAGATTGCGGGCAACCCCATGCTGGCGCTGGCTGACGAGCGGGCCAAGGGTGAAAAGAAGTTGCCCAGGGTGCTGTCGGTGCCGCAGATGCGGAAGTTTGTTAAGACCGCCAGGGAAAAGAGCAGGCCGAGCCTGAAGGCGCGGAATACTGCCCTGGCTGAGATATTGTGGGCGACCGGCGCCCGGTCCTCTGAGGTTACGGAGATGAAAGTTGGAGACCTGCGGCTGGGCGAGCGGCTGATAACCCTGCACGGCAAGGGGGCTAAGGACCGGCTGGTTCCGATAACACCATCCACGGCGACGGCATTGCAGGCCCATATCGAGGGAGCTGGTTTGCAGCGAAACGACTACCTGTTCCAGACCCGGACTGGCAAGCAGATGTACCGCCAGGACATCCACCGATTTGTCAAAGAGATTGTCCACAAGGCGGGCCTGCCGTCGTGGGTTAGCACGCACTCGCTCAGGCACACATTTGCCACCCACCTGATGGAGGGCGGCGTGGACATTCGTTTCATCCAGGAAATGATGGGGCATTCCACCCCGGAAATAACGGCACTTTACGCACACGTAACGATCAAGCGGAAGAAAGCGGTGTTCAAAAAATACCACCCGTCAGAGGTGGGCATCCTGAAGCCGACGAAGGCGCCGGTGTCGGCAGAGGGCCTGCGATTCGCCGAGGGCAAGCCGCCCGCGAAACGTAAGTACGTTACCACTAAGGAGGGCAAGCTGGTCCGGGCGCCGAGCATGGAGCAGTTAAAAAAAGCCCCCGCCAGAGGCAAGAAACGTACTATTGCCCGGACGACCGGCATGGAAGTGCCTGGTAAGGCAGTGAGTGAGGAGAAGGCGCTGAGGGGCCGGATGCAGGCCCAGGAAACGGCGGCCAAGATGGGCGTCAAGGCCGGGCTGGCGATGGGCAAGGCCAAGGCCCAGGCACTCAAGGATAAATATAAAACGCTGGCCGAGTGGCGAAAGGCGTTCCGTAAGTACGTCAAGAAGTCCCTGCCGGGTAGCGCCCAGGGGACCATGCTCACTGCCCTGGAGGGTATCAAGGGCGAAAAGAGCTATGCGAAAGCCCTTGAGCGGCTGCTGGCCAAGATCGAGCAGGTTCAGCGGACAGAGGCGCTTAGCCGTGCCAAGAAGCACATCAAGAAGATTCAGAAGAAGTGGGGCCGCAAGGGCACGTTCGGCGGCTACAAGCTGCTGCCGGAGTACGAACGGATACTCACCCGGTCGCTGGAGAGGTTCACTACGAAGCGGGAAATGACCGAAGGCGACCGGGCCGACCTTGAGGAGTTGCTTGTGTGGGCTACTGAGGAGCAGGCCAAGCTGGAGGCGACCGGCGAGATGGACTCGCCCCTGCACCAGCACAATGTTATACCGACCATACAATCTCTAAAGACCCGCTTGGGGGCCATAAGCATAGCCAAGTGGCCCGCTGAGGACATCGACGCATACACCGACTCCCTGCTGGCGGTGGTGTACCAGCACCTGTATGAGCGGACCGCATTCAACCGGGTTATGCGGGAGCGGCTGGAGTTCGATATCGCCCAGGGCGTGTCTGATGTTGGCGACGCCGCGGGCAGGCCAGTAGAGTCCCTCCGGGACGTGGGCGCCGAAACAGTGCGGGTCTGGACCAAGGTTAAAGATGAGGCCAGGGCCTTCTTGGGCAGACGGAACTTCAATATCTCCACCCTGGCCAAGATAATGAGCGGCATGAAGGGCCAGGGCCCCGTGTGGCGGCGCCTGGCCGGCAATATCGAGCAGGGGCTGGGCAAGGCCCTTGGACACAAGCAGGCGGTCCAGGACCTTATCTGGCGCCGCCTGGCGGACAAGGGCGTTGCCGCCAGGGACATCATGTCGATGAGCAAAGTGCTCAAACGCGGTAGTTGGCAGGGGCCCAAGTGGCTAAAGAAGCTGGCTGAGTCGGACTGGGACGCGGAAGGCAAGAATTTCGTCTCGGTTCCAACACAGTATATCAAGGTCGCCCTGGACAGCGGCAAGAGCCTCAAGTTGTCGGTCGGCGAGGCCATTGATATCTTCATGCACACCCGTAACCCGGACAACTACAAGGCCCTGCTTGGGCCAAATGGTATATCTTTCTACGGCAAGCCGGTCCAGGAGGGGCAATCGCTCACTGATGCTGACGTGGATGCGATCACTGACGCCATGTTTGAGGCGGCTCCCAAGGCCCGTGCCGTTATCGAGGTTATGGAGGAGGCCGTGGCGTTCCAACAGGACGCCATCAACGTCCTTTCCCGTCGGATATTAGGGTATGACCTGGCGACGCTGCCGGGATACTGGCATATCAGGCGGCTACTGCCGAAAAAACCACGAGGAAAACAAGCGGCGTACGCCTATGAGACCATTGAGGGACGCAGCCACCTGAAAGAGAGGGTGGGTGGGAGCGACCCGATTGTTATTGGCGACGCATTCAACAACCTGATCGAGACCGTGGCCGTTGGCGCCGACTACGTGGGGCTGGCAGAGCCATTGCGGAATGCCAAGACCATGATCGGGAACAAAGAGTTCCGGGCGGCGGCCGAGAAGAACGGCTTTGGCAAGTACCTCGATGACATAAGCTGGCAGATCGGGCAGATCGAGAGCCCGAAAGCTGACCGGATATGGTTTGACCGCTGGCTGGCGGCGTGGACCCGTAATGTAACCAGGGCGATCTTCGGGCATAACCTTAGAATCGCTGCCCAGCAGGAGATATCGGTATTCCTGGCGTTCGCTCACCTGCCGTTTAGGTATGCCAAGGCACTGCGGGCGGCCGTAACTGCCGACGTGGTGGCACGCATTGAACTCTGGAGCCCATATATCCGCGACCGTTTCGCAGGGCATATATCCAGGGAGGTTGGAGATATCGCCGAGACTGGCGGACCGCTCCGCTTCTGGACGGGGAAGGACCAGTACGCCAACCACGGAACGTTCCTGATTCGACACTTCGACAAGCGGGCTATCGTTAATGTGTGGAGGATGGTCGAGGCAGAGGTCGCTGACAAGGCGACATACAGCCACTTAACGAGGGAGGAGATGTACAATAATGGCGCGTACCGGGCGGACGTGGTTGCCCGTGCCGAACAGATAATGCGGGACACGCAGCCGACCTGGCACAAGATTGACCGCTCGATTATTGGCTCCCATCCCAGCTCCGGCGCCAAAATACTGACGATGTTTCACTCCCAGCGAGAGAAGATGGTGCAGATGGCCGGCCAGGCCATCGCAGAGTACAAGAATAGCCCCAAGGACCGGGCTGCCAAGTGGAAGATGGCGCGGACCTACGGAATGGTGGGGCTGAACCTGGCGCTGGTTAACGCGTGGAAGGTGGCGTTTGCCACGTTAATCATGGGTCGCAAAGACGAGCCGGAGGAGTGGGCCACAAATGTTCTGGCGGACATTCCGGGCATGTTCTATGTCCTGGGGCCGCCGGTGCGGGAGTCCGTGAAAGCCGCCAGCCGGTCATACCGCCACAAGCGGGTGTACCAGTTGGGCTCAGTGTCGCTGCCGCCCCTGAAAATACTGGAATCCGGTCGGGATGCGGGGTATGCCTGGAACAAGGTTGCATTTGAATTGCTGGAGGGCCATAATGTAGAGAAGGAACTGGGCCGCGCCCTTGATAAAACCTGGGACTTTAGTCAGTACGCCCTGGGGCTGCCGTTCAAATCCGTGACGGATATAGCGAAGAAATGGAGCGAGTAGCATGGCGAAGAAAATAAATGGGTATACGGCCTGGGTAGTGGTTGGGCTGACAGTGCTGGCGATGTACACGACGACGGTGGTGTGGGGCATCCGGTTAGAGGGCAAAACCAACATCAACGAGGAGAAGATCAAGCACGTTGATAAGCATATCGGAGAGATCAATGAGAAGATGGATATTATTTTGGAGAAGTTATGAAAAAGCGACTCGTGAGTATGGCCGTCGTGTGCTGGTTGTCGTTAGGCGTATGCGGATGTGTCCAGGAGCTGAATCCCGTAACCGGCGAGCAGGAGACACTGGTGAAGCCGGGCGTGGTGGCCAAGATCGACGCGGTCGCCGAGGCAGCACCCGGACTGGCGGCGATTCTGGCGATATTCTTCCCGGCACTGCTGCCAGCGGGAACGCTCGTCGCCGGGGCAGCCGGTGCGTGGGCCAAGATGCGACCGAAAATTAAAACCGCCCGCAAGGAAGCAGAGATTTACCACACGGCAACAGAGTCGCTCGTTGAGGCAGTCGAGCAGTTCAAGGCCGATAATCCTGACCAGTGGGCCAAACTCAAAGCCAAGCTGGGCGACAATGTGGGCGCCAATACCGAGGCGGTGATTAGGGCGATTCGGGGCCTCCCCACGAAGGACTGAGGCTGACCCAGGTTCGCGGATTGTAGCTCTCACATATACCTACGGTGGCCCGCCTAACCTGCTTGTCGTTGGCGTAGTAGGGCCCGGCAAGGGCGTCCATGACGAACTTGAGGTAGTTGTCGATATCGCCGCGAATTTTGGCGCCGAAACACAACACCACAATGGCCAACTCCCCCTCCATCGGCTCATCCGGCCTGGATTGGGCCATTGCCTGGGCCAGGAAGGACTCCTTGTCCTTGGCGGACGGGTCATATTTACCCCTGCCGCCCTTGCGGTCGCGGTGTCGCTTCTGGACGCGGGGCTCGCCTGGGATGGTGAAAGTGTACGTCATTGTTCGACCTTTATTGAGGTTGTGTATACGTACCACTCGCCTTTGCCGGTTACTCTATATTTCACGCCCCGGTGCTTTTCAACCAGCCCAGCCTCGACCAACCGCTGTATGTGCTGGTGGACCGCCTGCCTGGAACAATCCAGGATGCCAGCGAGCCTTACCAGTGTGGGCGAAATCCCATAGTTAGCCCTGTAGTCGCGCAGCTCTTTCAGTACAGCGTACCGGCCCGGCCTCATGCGATAACGTATATCCTTCATCTAATGCTCCAGTGATGCTGCTGGTGGTGCGAGGCACACATCCACGTTACATCTAACGGCTTGTCGTAATCTTCATGGTGTGCCTCAGCCCGGTTGGTGCACCGCGGATGGCCGCATGGGCCGATAGCCAACTCGCCTGCCCGTATTGCACGCCACATTATACGGTGGCAGCGTACCTTGCCAGGGTTCTTTCTGCGATATTCCGCACTATACTGCCTGATCCGCTCCTTGTTGGACAGATAATACAACCGCTTGGCCGCTCGTATTTTCTTCGCATTGAGTATCCGGTACTGGCGGACGGTCGCCAAACATGCCTCGCGGTTGCGACGGTATCGCTCACGGGCCTTGGCGCGGCCAACTTGTGGGTCTGCGTAGGGCATAGAATCGTCACACTTCCCCTGATTTAAGTTTCTTGATTTGCTCGTAAAGCTCTTTATTGATGCCCAACGGGCCCCTTTTCCTCCGGGGCTGGGTCCGGTCCACTTTATCGGCAGAGGCCGCCGTTCGTTCGGCCATCAGTACTCGCTCGTCCACGTCCGCTCGTACAATCCATTCGGTGCCGTCGTTTACTGACAGTTTCTGGCACATATCCTCGGCGGCAAGGATATATCGCTCGTTAGGGATATCCTCCAGGTGCGACCGACTCAAAATTACCGGCATATACCGCCCCGCAGTCGGGCCCTTAACGCACTGGACAAATACCGTCGGCTCAAATGGAGGCGGGGGCTTGACCGTGCCCCCAACCTCACTCTGAACCGCTCGTTGACTTTTCGCATCCCTACGCTTCCATGTCCTGACAGCGGCCTGCCACGACACAATCGGTTTACGATTCCGGCCAGTCCCATACATCCATCCGATCATGTCATAGTGGTCAATGAACTGCTCGGCGTCGATCTCGTAGTCGATGCTGTCGGCGTACTCTTTAACTTGATGTGCTGTTGGCTTAATCATCGTTATTAGCCCAACCCGGAATCGAACCGAGATTGACGGGCTGAAAACCCGCTATCCTGCCATTAGATGACTGGGCCTAAAAGGTGGCTGGTAAGTGCGTGGTCAGTCGGGCTTCTCTTAGTCGGCAATCGGGTGTAATTATAGTCGGTTCATCGGATATACACTGTGAATTGTTCTGCTATTCGGAGTTAAGGGGGCGGGATTCCTCCCGCATGGGGCGGCATATAGCCGCAACGATATAGGGATCGAACCTATAATCTCAAGTTTAGAAACTTGTGCTGTACCAATTCAGCTAATCGTAGTATGCAATCGACATTCCGAAACGTCTCCTGATTAAGGGCTCAGGGCAGGCCCATTGCACTTCCACCAGCCATAATGTCAAAGAGCGGTTAAAATTAACTAAGCTCGTCCTTGTCCTTCGGGTCCTCAATCGGGGGCACGTAGTCGGCGTTTATGTCGCAGTCGCCAATTACGCCCTCCACCTCTGTCGTCCAGTTTGCCTGCTGGATAGTGGCGTCGACAAGCCTTAGCCGCTTGGCGTAATAGTCAAACTCTGCCGTTACCTGCCCAAGGGTCATCTTGGGAACGTGGAGTGTTGCCTCGTCGACACCTTCGGCGGCGTTCACCCTCCGCACGATGGTCTTAAAGAGCATGTTCTTATTCTCCATGATGGGCTGGATTCTGTCAAGCCGCTGCTGCAGCTCTTTCCGCCTGAGTAGTGCTTCTGCTAACTTCATCCCGATTCTCCAAAAAAAGCTAAAATTAAACCGGCTGCCAATGGACTATAAAGACCATCGCTCGTTCACAGGTTTCTATCACTACAGGTAGGGGAATTACAGTTTCGTCCAGTGTACCCCGGCCAGCCGTTGAGCCTGTTTCCTGCAGCACGAACACTTCTTTTCTTCCGTGAGGGAAGGCGGCAAGGTATGGTTACGCGAACCGCTCCTGAGAACATTCTTGATTAAGTTGTTAAAAATCGCCCGGACAGGGAGGTTCATGAGGCCCCGCCCGCCCGGACTTGGAGGAGGGTGATGAAAAGCCATTAAAAAAGCCCACGCCTGATAGTCTGCTGAGAATACCGGGTCGCGGGCTTTGAGATCGAATTTATTAAGTACACTCAGCATGTTCCAAACCTTACCACGTAATCTCGATTTGTCAATAGGGAAAATAAAAAAACTTTATGGGTGCCCGGCTTCGGTTAAAAGCTCGTCTATCTGTTGCAACCTGTTGACCTCCGATGTGTCGACATCGTCCAAGATGCCCCTTACCAGCATCAACACCTCGTGGTCGCCCAAAATTATCGTTGTGCCGCTGCTTTCGGCTACGCGGGCTACCTTCTGTTTCGTGAACTTTTTCATCGTCATCCTTTCAAATAAGGAGGGCCGGGCAAACCCTGCGCGGGCCGCCCAACCCTCCGGAGGGGAGAAAACATCATACGTAATAACTGTCCATTATATACTTAACTCGTTGATGGAAGCTCATCACCGACCTACCCCACGCCGTCAAGTCGCTAAGATCGTATTTGTGGCCCACCAGCATACATATCTCACGTAAAGTCGCCCGCCGCAGTCGCTTATAGCCACCCATCGGGCCACGGTAGCCCTCGGTTATGCCCGCCTTGGACATTTTCACCAGCAGCGGCCTCATGGTGCCCATCGACACACCGATCTGTTCGGCGACATGGAACGCCGGGACGTAGCCGTTACGGGTTTCGGTCTTGTCGATGACCTCCAGTGCCCCGATCAGGTATACCGCCTGTGCGGGCAATGGTCCGGCTGGGAACGCCTTGGCTTTATACAGCCCTCGCGGCGTCGTCCGTGGTTTAATTAGTGAATCGGAAGTCATTTTGTTCTCGGCCTTGAGCTTGGCAATTTCTTCGTCGCAATCATTGTGGTCGTCGTATGTCATCAGTCCCCCCACGTAAGCAATATCGCATAGTCGGTAAAATTCACGACGCCGTCCCTGTTGCGGTCAAACGGCCCGCCGTGGGCCAGCCAGTGTGCCGACAACTCTACCAGCAAGGCGGTAGATAGTATCGGGTCAACCCGCATTTTATGTCCATGAGGCAGCCAGCACACGACCACGTCGCGACCAGAGGAGGATGCTTTGGACAGCCCAGACCGATGTGGTGGCCCGGCAAGCACTAAAACATAGTCAGACCGCCAAATCCACTGATCGCAACTTTTGCACCGACCGACCTCATAGACATTTATCCCGACCTCCGCTGTCGGGCTCTGGTTCGGGTCAATAATCGAAAGCGTGGCCTCCACCATCCCCAGCCCCGCACTTTCGGCGGGGGCGTGAAAGCTCACGGTATACGGCCACGCCGTATCCACAATAGACCCGACATCATTCGCATCATAAGGCAAGGGGGTGATGGTACGGCTGGGCTGGACGACCCACAATCCATCAGCCGCCCTTACCTTATTCCAATGAGCGCGAATCAAAATATCCCCGCCATCGGCGGCGGAATCGCTGTAAGGTGGATTGCCTAACGAATCTGCGCATTCCCCCGCTGTCGGGGGAATATCCGCAACCGCCACCTTTGGCAGGGGATTGTTTATACCCGGCATAATCCGGAAGGTCGCACCGAAAGACTTGGCCCCGTAAACGGCGCCCTGCCAAGATTGGGCAAAGGCCCCCTTCTCGCCGTCGAAACGGTATCCAAACTCCTGGCTGAATGACGCCTCGGTCATAGCGTCATTCTTTTCGTCCATGCCGCAGCCATGCCACTGGAGGACGAGGTTATCCCGAACGTGGGCATTACCCGGCCACTCTCGCAGGCCTGCGGCGAACGTGGCGACGCCTTCGTTGTTACTGATGCCAGTTACTGTATCGGAGTCCTCGCCGGCGTGCCCGCTCGCCCGCAGGAAAAGGGGTAATTTAGGCCCCCACAGCACCTGGCGTCCGCCGACCGAAAACTCGATGTGGATGCCCGGCTCGGTAAACGCATCCTCGGTCGATTCATACTCAAGCGCCGCCGTCCACCCGAAAGCGGCGTGGGAAGCAAAGCCATCGGCGCCAATGTCCCAGTAATCCAGCCGATGGTTGCCCATAGGCCGGATGATCGGGGCCGACAAATACCCAACATCCGGGCTCGTCGTGTCCTCGCAGCCCGTCAGGGCCGACAGTAATAGAATTGCGGTTGTCATAATCAAAAACCAGAACCACCAGTCAGGGTGTACACGCGCCATAATCATTCCCCTTTAATCTTAAGTTTCCAGTAGTTTCCCTTCTTTGATTGTACTTCACTCCATTCTAGCATATACGGGCCCGCCACCGCGTTCTGGCCGGGGACGAGCATCTCTTTCATTCGCTTCTCTGCGGCAATAGCCTGCGATTTTAAGGGCTTAAGCCGTTGGTTTTCCCTGATGGCCCCTATGACCTCGGGATCAGTAATCAGTTTCGTTTCACCCCCAATTTTAAGGTCCGGCATACAAATATGGGCAAACCGGCACCCGTCGCAGTAGTCGGGACGGGCGATTCGCATTTCGGGCGGTGTTTTTGCCTTGACAGCCTTATTGACGCGACCGGCTTTTTGCAGCAATTCCTCAACAAAGCCAAGGTCAACGTCAAACACCACCGATTTCCAGTCGTGGTATATGTTCGACTTATTGACAAAGAAAATAACGCAATGCTCTAGATTGTGGGCGAACGAGTACAGCATTAACTGTGCAATATAGCCAGTGGACCACGTATGCCGCTTCAAACTCTGTAGGTCTGAGTAGCCGCGGTACGGGTTCTGCCCAGCGGTCTTGATGTCGACAATGCCGTATGTCTCCCATTGGCCTGTTTCGGGGTCATTCACCTGTAAGGAGCCGTCAACGGACCCGGATATCTCGTAATCCGCCAGTAAACTGTCGGCAGTTGTTACCTGTTGGCCGACAATCCGAAGCGGCGGGTCGCAATTCGGCCCGATCTGGGTGTTGAAATGGGCGACCAGTATCGGCTCTAATGTTTTACCCTGCTCGAATATCCCTTGCAGGCTGTCCGGGATGCTCTTTGCCTTGTCCCAGTCCGCCCGGCAATGGTACAAATACCGCTCGCACGGGTGCCCCATGCTGGATATGCGGTTTACGTGGCACGGGAAAGCCCGCTTCTTGGCCTCCATAACCTTTGATATTGCCGGAGCAAGGTTAATCATCAAGAATCTCCCGCACTATCTGGCAAACCTCTTTGGCCCCAAAGCCCGCTTCCCGTAGGCCGCCACTTGCGGCGGCCCCGCAAAACCGTATCGCCCCCGCAAGGCGCTCCTTATTGACGGGCTCGCCCATCACCAACAAAGTTGCCTCGGTAGACATTAAAGCCAACATGTGCGTAAGCTCCACCGCGGGCAGGATGCAGTAGTTTTTCCCGTGCGACGTGCTCATCTCCTCCCGCAAGGCGGCAAGCTCCTCGTCGTCCCACTCCAGCGTAGCAAATTTGCTCTTGGCGCCATCAATCACGGTTTTCGTCCTTAAACGCGTTCCACACTTCTTTGGTCCGGGACAAGGTAACGTTTAGCCGCTTGCCCCGCAGCATCTTATACGATGTTACGCCCTTGACGGTGCCGTCCTTGCCCTCGAACTGTGTCAGCGCCAACAGGCAGGCCTTTGCCGTTATATCACGGTCAGATATGTCGGCCTCGCTGTTGATTGCCAGCTCGACATTGCCTGAGTCGTAATGACACATCATTCCGGCATCGACAATCTCGTAGACAATGTTCGACAATTCGACCTGTTTAGTGGTATCGCCCTTGCTCGTACCACCCTTGGACCCGGAGGCGTACGGGACGGCGTCAGAGGCCGCCTGGGAGCCGTCCTGGCCCGTTGTTTTCATAATCCGCTCCCATTCATCCAACGGGATGTTGCGGATGCCTAGCAGGGCCCTGATGGCGTTCCCTTGGCACCTGCGGTACGCTGCCATGCGGATGTCGTTCTCGTTGATGTCCGATAAATCTCGCCACTCGCCGCCGCGGGAGCCTAAAAACTTGTCGCGGGTGCTGTACGTGCCGGTAGAGTACAAAATCCGCCCTTTAAGCTGTGCTCTGCACTCGTAGACATATCGGTATCCCCTGCCTTGCTCGTCCTCAAACTCGTCCTTGCCCAGACATTGAAAGTCGCTAAGTTTAATCGGGAACATGCGGGCGACCCGCTCTGCACCGGCGGCATTTAGCGCCATCTTCTTATCAAACAGCTTCCAGTCGCTGGGATACGTCTGCGTTGCCAGCAGGGTTTCCTGCGCCTTCTTCATTTCCGGGGCGTACCGGGCAACTTCGGTCAGGTACCTCGCTTGCTCGGCAGGAGACACGTCCTGTTCGACCATCACAATGTCGCTCGTCGGGTCTGGCTCAAATTCAGGGGCTTGGTGTTCATCCATTGATTTTTCTCCTTTGTCGTCTGCCTTTTGGTTTCCGGACCGCCGCGTCGTGAAGCCCATATCGCATCACCATATTACCAAACTCCCGAAACGTCATGTTGACGCCGAAAACAGCTTGGTATTGAAGGTGGACTTTCTCCGCCAACTTGCCGACCTCGTCCGTTAGCTTCAACTGCTTGGGATTGTTACGCTCCATCGCTCGTCCTTTGGCTATTCCTCGGCGTCGGGGTTCGGGTACGTGTCCACAATATGCTTCTTGCGGGTCCCTGTTATTGTACCAGCCCCGTAGTTTTTAGCAACCGCCTGGCTGTCAGCGCCCTCACCATTGCGTGTGTCAAGCAGCTTAATGCCGTACTTATGACAACGGGAGTACACCTGCCCGACCGTGAGCCCGGTCATGCGGCCAATAAACTTGCCGGAAAACCGCTTTTCGGCCCAAAACGCCACAGCCTTGTTAAGCCAGCCATTAGGCCCGTCCCAGTCAATTCTGCCTGATTTATTCAGGCCCACGTGGGAGGTTTTTCGTCTAATCATTGCCATTCCTTTCGATAAATACGGGCGGGCCCAGCGTCAGCGGCACGCGGATTGTAATGTCTGGGGTCAACTCAAACTCCACATCTATTGTCGGTTCGCCGCTCGTCAGAGCCGCTGTGATGCGTGAGCCGACCGATTGCTTGGGCTTTTGCGGGGGCCGGCCCCGCATCCCGACCGGATTCCAGTGCTGCGGACTGCCCAGTGCCTCAAAGTCTACGCCCGCAATCGCAGGGATTTTGGGGTAGCCGCCTTTTTTGTGGACGTGCCCGATGTGAGCGGCAACGCCCCGCCTGCCGACTGCCGTAAAGCCGCAATGGAGGCACTTAAACGGACCAATAAGCGTCTTATTGATGGCCTTGGCAGCCTTTTTGGCGGATGCCGCGGCCCGGTTCGGCCCGGCTCGCGTTACCGGGTCAATCGTTGCGGCCCAGTCGCCCGTGCTTGCCCCATGCGCACGGCTCAGGTGTGGGCGGACCTGTTTGATGGAGCCAAACACGTCCCCACATATCTTACATTCGTAATTCATCGCTCGTCCTTTCCAAGTAATTAATTTTCAAATTTCTCCTCCATGTCCTGTAATGCCCGAAGATATCCTTGGGTTTCGGGCTCACTTATGTCGCTCGTGTCGTTTAGTCGCATCGTTCGTAAATGCTCTATGAGCCGCAAAACTTGTCCGCTCGTTACTTGTCGTTTAGCCATAGCATACAGAGTATACGCCGTATGCGATCTAAGTCAACAGAAAAATATAATTTATTTTCGGCAAATAAAAAAGGGCCCCGAAGGGCCCCTCTTATGGGTGGATAGCTTTACAGACCGCGCAGCGGTACTGTTTTTTGGGCGGACTGCCCGGCGAATCCGCCATGCGATTGCAGACCCGCCGCCCTTTACCGTACAGGGCATCTTGGCTCGGACTTTTGCACGTACACCTAAAAACTTTAGTTTGGGACATAATAAGGCTCCTATAAAACGCGATTAATCATCTATTTGTGGCGGCTTTGGCTTACCAGCAACCATAACGCCGGACAGGATATTTAGCACGATCTGAGGATTAAACAGCGGGATTCCCCGCAACCACTGGGAAAACTGCGCCACCATTAACCCCGCCGCAATGTTGGCACAATAACAGGTGCTTTTTGCGGTGCAGGGCTCCGTTAAGGATTCGTCGTCAGTGTGCAGCGACTCGGCGTAGTATTGCAGCGAATCGGCGATATTACTGTCGGCGGTCAATATCCGACAAATCTCAGCACCCATGCGGCCATCGCAGAAAAACCGAAAATGTCCTGTTTCGGCCTCAAATATCTCCCGCCTTGCTTCCATACTGTCAACACAAGCGAAGATTACCGTCTCGTCGGTCAACTGTCCGGGTTTGTATACGTCCGCTATCATTTGCGGAATATCGGCGTCTGGATTGATTAAACAGATATCCCTTGCAACCGCAGCGACCTTGTCCTGTTCGATATCGGACGGCCAATGTCCCTGCGGCCCGACATTTAGTTCCTCAATAGTGTCGGGGTCAATCAGGGTAAAACTCCCCGCGCCGCTTTGGGCTAACTGCATTGAAACATTACGCCCGATGGCCCCGACTCCGATAACTGCGATATCTAGACCCGCCAAACGCTCGGCGGGAATAATACCGCTCATCCTTAATTGCCGTTCACTCATTGTCGAAACTCCCTTCTGGATATGCATGGTAGTGTTTACTTAACAGGTCTAAATACTCTTTCTCATCTTCGGTCAACGCCCCTGCTATGGGCCGGTCGAGGTGTCCCATTATTTTTGTATTGCCGTTGGTGGCGATTGCGGGAGTGGACACAACTCTTGGCTTTTTGCGCACGTTGGCGTCAAATTCATCGGCCCATTTTTGCTGTTTGGCGGGTAACGGCTTTTCCCATAATTCGACTGTGATCTTGAAATTATGGACATTGGCTTGCTTGCCCGCTTGGCTATATAGTTCGGCGTAGCTACTGTAGCTGTCATTGAATATCAGCATTACCGCCCAACTGCATTTTCCGAACGCTTTAGCGAATGTATTGTCATCGTCGTCGGACGGTCGCGGCCCCCAACTACCAGAGCCGCCGTGTGTGTGGAACCATATACGCCCGAACTGGTGGGGCTGGAGGCCTTTCTTGACCATCTTATGGTAATATTTGGCGACCGCCAAATCGTCTAAATCAGCATGACCAGCCCCAGTGCGCTGCGCTACAAGCGCAAAATCGGTGATCTCAAAAGGTTTTTCGAGATTCTCAACAACGCCGAACCCGCCGAACTCCCCGGTTGACCGGTCAATCCAGAATTTGAGTTTTTCGGTTGCCTTCTGGGTGCAGGTAAATGATACCGAAGGCAGCTTTGGTTTCGCTTTGTATATCACCTGCCCGCCGTGGCCCCCGTGAAAACCCATATAGCCGTACCCGTAATTTGCGTACTGTTGTTTGTGTTTTTTACGTCTGCCCATTGGTAGTTTCTCCTAAGTCGATAACCAAGTGATCGGTTGTAATTGCGGCCGTTGCCGTGTCGATGTTGAGCCCAATCGCCACTGTTGGCTCGGCGGGTTCGGGCTTGGCTTTACGTGTTTTGGGCAATGCCAGCCCACAGTATACACATTTGCCGCCCCCTCCGCAGTCTGCGCAGTGCAGCGCATGACAGGCCTTGCAAGTCTTTGACGACAACAAGGCCAGAGAAGGACAAAACGCGCAGCGCTCACGCGCCCGCCCTGTACCCTCTTTAGCCCAATACCGACAATCACGATTGCCGCCGTAGTTATGAGTATTAAGCATTTGCGCTATGCAAAAAACCGCTTCAAACAGAAACCCACCCGCAAGACGCGCGCGTATAGGGTTGCCGATTTCGCCCAGACAGGCGTACCCGCCGTCATATACGTGCGGATGGATGCAACCGCCACTTCGGCGGGTTTGGTGTTTTACGATTACCAATCCCGTCTCTCTCGGAGCCTCGCCGTAACTTCGGCGTAACCTGCGTCCGCGCTTTGCAAGGTTAATCTCGATGCGATACCGGCCCATCGGCATGATTCGTTTATACTTATTGATGAATCGCGGCGCGGTGATAATATGCAGCCACCTAGGCGCGTCGGGGTCGGCGTAGACGCCCGAAACAAAGTCAGCCGCCGCAAGGGCCCGGATTTGGCTTCCTGTGGGCTTAGAGTGTACGTGACGGCCACGTGCGGTCATTGCCCGGTTGTTTGCTGCGCAATACTGTATGTCGCCAACTTCGCGCCAGATTTGCCGACACACGCCGTTAGGCAATGGGTTTGTTGCGGCATCAGCTAATTGCGCGGCCAACTGGGCTAACCTGCTGGCATAATAGCCCGGAGATTTGCGGTCACCCTGTGGGGTTTTCCACCATTGCGCCCAGATCGCCGCGGTTTCGGCGGCACTATCAAATGCCCCGTCATAATGTGCAGCAACCGTGGACAACAGTGATGCGTTTTTGGCGTGCGATAAGTTTACGTGATACATGATGTTACCTCCAAAAAAGAGACGCGCCGCCCACGCGACCGACGGCGCGTCCGCCCATAATTAACTACCGCTGACATTGACGGGTGTAGCCGATATGGTGTCCCCGTCTTTGAGGACTTGGGAGATTTCCGCCGGCAGTGTTTCGACGGTTATCAACAAACCAGCCAGCGACTCCCCGCCGCCGGCCCCGCGGACAAACTCCCCGACCGTTGTGCCGTTGCGGATTGTGTGGGGCCTAACAAACCCGCCGCCCTCATTGGAGATATAACACACTTTAATCATTTCATCTTCCATTTCCGAGACTCCCTAAAAAAATATTCTTTGTGGGTCCGTAGTACGCACTACGAAGGCCCGATAATATATTACATAAAATAGTGAAAAAGAGCAAGGATTTTTATTGACAAAGTATAAGATTTTCATAGAATGGGTAATATGGCGGCTAATGGGGCTGTCAAGTATACTATTTTTTTCGGAAAGGTAGGTTTGTTATGGAGATTTACGATTGCATCGGGCTTGTCAAGTGGAATGATGACGCAGGCAAGGAGCGCGCCGAGACGTTCGGCCCGGAACAGCGTATCCTCGCGGTATCGGCATCCGATGCCCGCGAGCAGTACCGCGAGGACAACGGGGCGGACTTCAAGGACGCCCGGCAAAAGGGCTATGTCGACGTAGCCGTTCGACAGTTCAAGACCTGCTAAGTGTGCAAACCAGCGGTTTGGCCCCGGCGCTATGGGGTCAGGCCCATTTTTGGAGGATTTGAGATGAAACTACTCACCGAAGCGATATTAAAAGCCAAATCCCCAAAACCGAAAAAGGGAAAGGGGGGGACTATAGGGGGGGAAAGGGATACTCTGTTAGAAGAAAGGAATTGCTTAGAGTGTAAACACCTCCGCGACTGCTACAGAGTCTTCGCGACCCGCAGAGAATACCAGAGAGAATCAAAGGATTGTGAAAATTATGACCGCGAACCCTATAACATTATAAAATTTTGGCTTTTGCGAACAAAACGCCGTTTTTGGCGCGCAGTATGGATATATGGCAACAGATTAGGTCGTTACGCCGGTCGGCGGATTATCGCTATTGCCCACAAACAAGAAGCTTTGCGGCGTAAAGACCTGTAAAATTGACTTTTTCACCTCCTCCTAGAGCCGGTGTCTTGCGGACTCACACATCCGCAGGCCCGGCTCATTCTACGCGCACACCCCCCGCTCGCCCGCCTTAATCAGCCAATGAGGGGGTTTTAGATCAATCTTTTGGGGGCTTAATAGAGGATTAGAGACATCGCCTATAAGATATGTTATGGAATGCTTACCCCTTGCGTAGCATAGGGTTAGGGTGTGTTATTATCGGACGGAGTGGGGGTGTAGGTAGGCCTGTCAGGGCTGTGGGGCCCCCACCTACCTCCCCTATGTATGCTCTCGGCGTTGATGAGGGACCCAATCACTAAAAACTCACCTGGGGACCCGTTGGTCATAAATCCGCTTTACGGTTTCCTCTTGTTTTTTCGAGTACCATTCTGGCGGGTTATCTATCAGGCTTGCGATGAACTGTTTTTCCCAGTCGCTGAGTTTTTCGCCTTTTTCGTCGATTTCTTGGACTATGTCGTTATACACTGGGGGACCCTTTCTTTATAAGCCGTCAGGCGTGCTGTGGCCGCCGTCAGTCGATTTGGGGTGCCGGAGGGCACAATCTTCCGGCCGATGTCTTTAACGTGCCTCAGCGGCCTGCCAGGGGGCTTCTCGTCGCTTCTGGGGGGCCGATCACGGGTGCTGCGACCGCTCCTGCGATTAGCTGCATAAATCCTCTACGGTTCATTGTCTGCCAACCTTTCCCGTACCAACGCCTCCAGTAATATCATATAAGCGACAATATCTCCCAGCTTTTCATCCCATCGCTCGTACGGCTGCACGACGCCTCTGTCGATGTCGTGGATGAAGTCCACTGTCACTTGAATATGCTTCACCACCATGCCCAAAAGGGCTGTTTCTGGCGTAGAGCCCAGCATTCGGGCCACCTCTTTGAAGTTACTGAGGCGGTCTCCGCGGGCGTATTCGCTGCCTTTCGCCAACAGGGCCGTTTTGGTTTTGTTCAATCTGGCTTGCGTTATGCGTCTAAATTCTTTATTGTTCATTTTCCACCTTCTTTCAGGGCTTGCTTTACTTCGTCGCACCACTGGCATTGTTCTTGTTCCCATTCATCGTCTGAATACAATGATCCTTCAAGGGACGGGTCGCACGCATCACTAGCCATGTCTCGCGTTACATATTCCCGGTTTGATACCTTATGAGCAATGCACCCAGAGCCGTCACAATTCGGGCACTTCGCCACAGACAACAGCCCCTGTAACTTATCCAGCTTTTCGCCGATACAGCGGTTACACAGCCCGATATTCAGGGTGTAGTTGTAGTCGTTCAGGCATCCACAAAGTTTACATTCTGCTGCCATAGGATAATTCCCTTGAAGGGGGGGATGGTCGATTTTCCGTTTTTTTGTCAGAGACCCTTACATGGCCCACTAACTTCTTCTCCCAGCATGGGTTGCGCACAGAAAACTTCCCGTTCGCCCTCATTTTCACCATCAATCAAGTCCAACATATCCCTAAATTGTTCCGAGAAGTCCGTTGTTTACTATAGGGGTACACCCTAAGCTCCCCTTTGAAGTATTTGAGCACCTCAACTGCCAACGTGTCCACGTCCCCGCACACGTACTCCCGGCAACCGATCCCCACGACGAATCCGTTCTCAACCACACTGTCTTGATCATTACGTGGTGGCGCGTATACGGCCTGAAATCCTTAAGCTTTAACATTTCCTTCATTGTCATCCCTTTCTGGATAAATCGCTCATACAATATGTGTTTGTTACCATTGGGTTGGTGGTCGTCCCCGCCGTCCACGTATGGAACGCAGGTTCCCTCACCAGTCGGCTTTCGCGGCACGGCGGCAGGCGTACGCCGTCATCATCATCTTCTTCGGCCTCGTCGCCGGCCTCTACGCAAAAGGGCGCACAAGCACCTGCATCTTGTCCTGGTTGATGTCTCCCGTCGGGTTGCCCATCACCGCCTTGATCGCCGCCGTCCTGTCGTCCTTGGCCACCACTGCCACTGGCCCGAATACCAGTTTTTCGCTTTCGCCCTGCTTTTTCTCCTCTGCCGTCGGAATCTCTAAAACTGCCACTTCATACAACATCTCCATCCCTTTCATTTATTGCCCTTGCCAATTTATCCCCCATTTCGTCCCACAACCGGGCCGTGAGCCCGTTTCTCATGCCGCTCTTGCCCACATCGCACACTGCGATTACGCCCTTGGCCTCATCGGAGCCCTCATGCGTGAACACCGGCTTGCCGTCCTTGACCCCCAGGAAGTGGTTCGGGCTCGCACAATCCGGGCCGTGTTCCTCGATCAACTTCTCGATCACCAATCTCGCCTGTATCGGGTTCATATACCCACAGTATAAGAATTTTTTGCCACTTGTCAAGTTTTTATTTGACTTTTTCCGTATACGCCGTATATTTTGCATGGCGGCACTGGATTCGGGCGCCAAGTCGTTAGAGTCCTTAACCGGCTGAACAGCGGCGATACCCCAGGGTGGCTACTGGATAAGAGCAGTTAGCCGTGGGCGCCATAAGGTGCCGCCAACATTTAGAAAGTGAATATGCTTGATTCAGAAAGAGTATTGGAATTGGCAACGATGTACCATAAGGCCCGAAGAATGATTGGAATGCTCAACGGCGACGAAAATTTTGTTCACATCCAGATATCTGACGGGAAGCAGGAGGCTGTCCTTGACATCCCCGTCGAGGATACTGGGCCCGGTGCGGACTTCTTAGGCAACATGGCGACGGCCCTTGAGCAGTTCCACAACTCAATCGCCCATCGGATTCGGGGTGAGGTTCGCAAGGCACACATGGATTAAGGTGCATTTCCGAGTAGGGCGGCCATAGGTCCGGTTATTCCCCAGGGCCTGGCCGCCTATTTTTTTTGCATACCCCCTTGAAATCACCTGCGCCGATTCCCTATAACGATATGTGTAATGTTATTTATGGGAGTTTGCCCGTGTCTTTATTCTCGCATGCCGAAGTTGATCGCGTGTCCGCCGGCGGCGGTGTCATTGGAGTTACGGTTTCTAACCAGGCCACCAACGGCGGCAGCCACCTTGCCGTCCAGGCGACCTCGACTCCGACCCCATGCCGCGAGTGTTACATCTCGCACTGTCCTTCCATAGCCACGGGGGCGGGTAATGCCGTACATTTCGCCATAGATGTGTCCGTAAACGTCTCTCTGGGGGCAACGGTGCCAAAATCTATTCCGGGCAACTCGTTGGGGCCTGGGAGCTCCGGAGTGCTGCGACTCCCCATCGACGACGTAAGCAAACTATGGTTTTTCAACACGAGCGACACAGTCATCGCCAAAGTTGGAATCACCTACAGAACATAATTAAGGGAGTTTGGAAATGTCTCTATTCTCGAATGCTGAAGTTGATCGCGTGTCTAATAGCGGGGGAGTTGTCGGCATTGTGGTCTCTGACTCGGCCACCCAGGCCACGACAGTCCCGACTCCGTGCCGTGAGTGCTACGTGTCCTACTGCCCGTCAACGGCCACGATAGCGGGCAACATGGTCCACTTTGCCATCAACACGTCTTTGACGGTTTCCCTGGGGGCGACGCTGCCCAAGTCCATTCCGGCCAATTCACTCGGCCCCGGAAGCGACGGGTCGCTCAAAATCCCCATTGATGATGTGAGCAAGCTCTGGTTCTACTCCATAGCAACCGCCGCCAAGGTCGGCATTACCTACAGGACGTGATATGGCCGCCAAGAAAAAAACCAACCTGGCAATGCGGGGCAGTGTTTTTCGAAGTGGGGCGATACCACTAAGCGAGTTCCTCACCAACGCCGCGGGCACCGGCCTGTCTAAGCGGGACATGGCGGACCTGCTGGGCATCTCGGAGAACACGCTGCACCGGAATCTCAAGGGCGACGATCTGTACCAGGAGGCGATGTCCAAAGCCGATACCGAGGCCACCCGGTTCATGGTGTCTAAGATGTACGAGGAGGCAATCGGAGGCAAGCCGTATAAGAAGGTTGTGGTCAAACAGACCCCCAAGGGCACTGAGATCACCACTACGATGGGCACGACAATGCCCAAGCCTATGTTGATGATGTTCTGGCTGACCAACCGGGACAATGAGCACTGGAAGCATGTAAAGCAGGTTGTTCAAGACATTACGGAGAATAAGAAGCACACGTATGAGTTACCAACTGGAGACAAAGTCTCTCAACTCGTCGGAGCAATTCTTGGCCAACATCCCGATGGACCTCAAGCAAAACCTGTTGTATCGACAGTCGCTCCATCAGAAGCTGGCCGGGGACGAGGGCCTACAGAGGACATACCTGGAGTTGTGTGTGGCGAAGCCACAGATAGCGTTCAAGACCCTGCTGTGGACCTTCCAGCCGAAACGGGAACAGAGTCTGCATAAGCACATTCCGTTCAACACCTGGCCGGTCCAGGATGAATGTATTGAGGTGCTTGTTAAGGGAATCCGCGAAGGCGGCGACCTCCTCGTGGATAAGTCCCGCGAGATGGGGGCGACCTGGCTGATTCTGGGCACATTCTTCGTAGACTGGCTCCTGGTTCCGGACACGACGCTGCTGGTCATCTCCCGTAAAGAGGAATATGTGTGGCAGGGCCACAAAGGCGGACGCGGCGGGAACAAATCGACCCTGTTCTGGAAGATATTTTATATGTACCATGCCCTGCCCTACTGGGTTAAGCCCAGGAAACCCTTTATCAGCGAGCGGCACCTGGAAAACACCCAGAACGGCGCCACAATCGACGGCGAGAGCACCAATGCCGACGTGGGTGCCGGTGGCCGGTTCCAGGCCGCCATGTGTGATGAGTTTGCCCGCGTCAAGTATCAAGACGCTGCCATGATATCCGAAACGCTGTCAGATACCACGCAATGTAGAATCTTCAACTCTACACCGACTTCCAGGGGGCATCCGTTTGGCCAGATACGGTTTGGCGGCAAAGTCCCGGTTATTACGCTGCCCTGGTGGCGTCATCCCTGGAAGATTCGCGGGCACTATGAATCCCCGGCCCTGAATACTATCGTTATCCATGACATAGGCTTTTACCGGAAGCAGTGGCCGGGGATTTTTGATAATATCACCGAGGGCAAGGCCTTCAGGTACTCGGACTGGGAGAACTCCGTGCTGCTTACGCACGCCGACGACTCCACCCTCTCAGAGCTGGAGTTCGTGGCCGACGCCAACGACCCGGCTAACGAGGAAATGTTCAGTCCGACCGGCAAGCGGAGCCCGTGGTACGACCGGGAATGCCGTCGCCGGTCGGCGAGAGATAAAGCCACCAATATCGACATCAACTATGTTGGTGCCGGTGATGTGGTATTTAACCCCATGATTCTGTCCCGCCAGATCGACACCTACGGCAAGCAGCCAAGTTTCCGAGGAGAAGTGCTATTTGAATGCAACGACAACTCCATCAAGCACGTCCGGTTCGCAGAGAACTATGGCCGCAGGAGGCTTAAATGGTGGGGTCCGCTACGTGGTGCACGGCCTGACCAGACCCACAACTATATCATGGGTGAAGATATTTCGATGGGGACCGGCCAGTCCAACTCAACCATCTCCATATTCGATTGCAACACGCACACCAAAGTCGGGTCCTGGGCTTCTGCTCAGACTCCAATAGACCGTTTTGCCGAGACCGTCTACGCCGTGGGGACGTGGGTCGGGGGGCAAAGCCGCCTTCCATTTAATATCTGGGAGGCGAACGGCCCAGGCGGGGCTTTCGGAAGGAAGTTGTACGGACTGGGCTACGACTTCGTGTTCCGCACGCGCGAGGAGAAATCTCCCTCCCGCAAACGGAAGCACACATTCGGCTGGTACTCCACCGGGGATAACAAATTAAACCTGTTGTGTAACTACGATGCCGCCTTATCTATGGCATTTCGGCCAGAACTGGCCCATAAGGCGTTTATAAATCCTGACATTGACAGCCTCCATGAGGCCGAAGATTATGTTTTCTATCCGTCGGGGAAAGCAATAGGCCCTTCCCGTGCCGAGGCAGACGAGGGTGGCGCCAAGGCCGCTCACGGCGACCATGTCATCTCGGACGCCCTGTGTAACCTGGCCAGGTGGGACCAGCCGTCGGCGATGGTGAATCTGCCGGACATGAATTATGGCTCACTGGCCTACCGGCGGGACGTTGCTTCCCGGCAGGCCGAGAAGGATAGACAGGAGAGCGTATGGCTCATCTAAAGCGTCGCTCAAAAAAGGACGTGCGTAAACGGTTCCCGCGGCGAGTCCAGGAAAATGCCGAGCAGTGGCGGATTCACACGAAGAATATACGTAAGGTCCGCATTAAGATGCTGGAACAGTACGCGGGCGGGTGGTTCCGCGGCCAACCGGCATCCTCGCACCAGCCCCTCAATCTGATTGACCGCGGCGTGCAGATCGTTGGCCCATATCTGGTCGGGGGCGCCCCGAAAGTGATGATCGACGCCAAGCGGGGCCTGTCGGCCAACCGGCCATTTGCCAGAACCTTGGAGCTTGCCCTGGAGCACCTGTTCAGGGAGATTAAGTTCCACCAGAACACCCTGCGTCCAGCGGTGTTTAACTCCATGTTCTCGATGGGAATCGTTAAAACCGGCATAATGAAGGCCAAGGAGGTCGAGGTTTATGGCCACCTGCACGATGTCGGCCAGCCGTATGCCGACAATATCGACTTTGAGGATTATGTCGCCGACCCGATGGCCCGTACGCGCGAAGAAATGGAGATGGAGGGGCATCAATACACTCTCCCGGAGGAATTTCTCAAGGATTCCGGGCTTTTCAAGAATTATGACCGCCTGAAACCGGACAATGAGGCGTGGGGCGAGTCTACAAGGCCGGAGAAGGTGAGCAAAGAGCACAGCCACGGGGCCGCACGGTACGAGAGACTGCGAAAAGTGGTCAGGGTGCAGGATTTCTGGATTCCGGACGAGGGGGTCATAATTACAGTGCCCCTCATCGGCCAGGGCCAACGGATTATGCGGACAGTAGAGTGGGACGGCCCGGAGAGCGGACCCTTCGACGTACTGGGGTACAGGTATTTCTCTGATTCCATCCTTTGTATACCCCCCGTATTTACCTGGCTGGGCTTCAATAAGATCATCAACAGCCTGGTATCCAAGATGCGGAACCAGGCCGAGCGAGAGCGGAAGATCGTGGCCTACGACCTGGGGTCCTCACAGGATGCCAAGTACATATCCCAGGCCCCGGATGGCCATACCGTCGGCGTAAGGAACATCGACGGCATCAAGGAACTGGAGATGGGCGGGGTCTCTGAGGCCAACTTCCAGTTTATCCAATATATGGAGCAGCAGTTCTCCATTCAGGGCGGGAACCTCTACACCATCGGCGGCAGGGAGACCGGCGCCCAGACTCTGGGCCAGGAGCAGATGCTTCAAGCCAACGCATCTAAGGCTTTAGAGGATATGGTCCAGCAGGTCCACCAGTTCACCAGTTCAATCATCGAAAAGCTGGCGTGGTTCATGTGGTCAGACCCCATGATCGACCTGCCGGTGATTAAGCGTGTGGCGGGATACGAACTGGAGACTAAGTTCTCCCAGGAGACCAAGGAGGGCGACTTCTTTGACTACGCATTTGATATCGAACCGTACTCCATGAGCCGGATGAACCCGGAAATCAGGTATCAAAGGCTGATGCAGCTTGTGTCCGGCGTGGTGCTGCCGACTGCCGAGATAGCTGCCGCCCAGGGTTCGCAGTTGAATGTGGACGAGCTTGTGAGAGAAACCGCCCGGTTCCTGGATGTCCGCAACATGGACCGATGGTGGTCTCCGGCAATCCCCCAGGAGGCCGCAATGAACCCGTACCAGCCACTCCAGGGAGAGGCGAAAAGCGGCCAGGCCGACGGCAGGTTCTCCGGGAACGACGACACAGCCGGAAATATGAATAACCTGAACCAGCAACAGTCCCGTGCGGCTGGTCAACCCAGCGATACCTTTGCGAAAGGAAATAAGAATGCCTGAATACGCGCGCATTGCCGACCGCATATATGAGGAATACCTGCGGCAGCCGAAGTCGAAGAAAAAGCTGAGCCGTAAGAAGTTTATGAAGCGGTACGGCCATAAAAAGCTGAAACGAAAGACGGGCCGCACCAGAAAGACCCTAAAGGACGTCGGGTCGGCCTTGACGCCAGCAGAAAAACGGAGAATGACTGATTAGTTTGATTTGAGGGATGGATATGGGTTACAGAAAGCCGCCGCTCGCGGTGTTTATCGACACCGTAAAGCGGTACGACAAGAGGGTCGGGCTGCGTAAATTGTACAAGGATTACGAAGTTACGATGGAACTGAGACCGAATTTTCGCAAGATGTGGGACAAGATCGCAGAGGAAATTGCAGATGCCAAAAAAAACCAAGCCCCGGAGCCTGAAAAGCCGCCGGAGGAAGAAACTGAAGCGAAAAGCGAGTAAGGGAGGCTACTAATGGCCGCTACGGGAACGATTTTGGTCCAAGCCAAGGTGGTTGAGCTTGGCGCCGACATTGACGTCCGAAAAAAGTACAACATCGCCAACACGCCAGAGGCGGCGCTTCATGCGTACAAGACCCTGGGGGCAGTGAGTGTGCCGGAAATGCTTGTGCTGGGCGACGTGAAGGTCAGTGTCTGCGACGGAATCTGGTTTAGGTCGATTGGCGGAAACATCACGCTCGACACGAACGTCCTCAGTGCAGGTGTTGCTTCGGACCATATTCCGAAGATTGTGGCCGTTGACAGTGAGCCGATTTACTTCAAGCCGATAGGCTGGAACCCGACAACCTCCGTCGTGCTCAGTGTTGCTATCCTGTGCAGCACGGCAGCGGCGGCATACGAATACGTTGTTATAGGACAGACATCATAATGCCGATTTATTGCTATAAGTGCCCCTGCGGGGCGAATCTGGAAGTTTATACTCACTATCCGAAGCCAACAAAGACGACGAAGTGCCATTATTGCGGTGGCAAGGCCCCAAGGAGTATCGCCGCCGAGGGAGTGAATACCGATTGTGGCGACCATCCGCGGGTCTCGGAGTCGATGGGAGTGAACCCGGACCAGCTTGCATTGGCCCAAAAAACCTTCCCCGGCAGCGAGTACACGGAGGGTGGGGCGCTAAAAATAAAAAATCGTGCCCATAAAAAGGTTGAAATGGCGAGGCGCGGGTATGTAGAGTTTGAATAGAATCGGAGAACAAGGGATGAGTTTGGAAAAATTAGATGCGGTTTACGATGAGATTCTGGGCAAAACGGGCGAGTCGATAGCGACTGCCGAGCCGGAGCCAGATAAGGGCCCGGCGCCAAAGGATAACGCCTATGACCCCCCGGATTATTCCGGTGAGGAGGCAGGCGATGACGATGGGGTTGACCCCAGAGACCCGTCAACCTTCCCGAAAGATAAGGGAGAGCCGGACGAAGATGACTCCGGCGAGGAGCCAGAGGGCTCCGAAGAAGAAACCGAGGAATACGACGATATTCCGGACGAGCTTGTTGCCGCCGGGCGACTGGCTGGTTTCACTGACGAGGAAATTATAGACCTCGACGCAGATAACCCGGCAGTGCTTGAAGCCCTTGCGAAGGCATACAAGCAGGCCGATGGGCCACCAGCAGCAAAAGAGGCTCCCCAGGAGCCCGCACAGAAGCCGGGAAAGGAACCGGACCCAGAACCAGAATCCCTGGAACTGGAATTTGACCTGCCAGGGCTCGATGATGAGCTAAGCAGGGTGGCCGGTCCGGTCCAGGAAGCATTTGGCAAACTCGTGAACAGGCTCAGCGACCTTGAGAGCCGTATGGGCGAAACCCAGAACACGATGGCCAGTGTGGAAAAAAGTCGCCAAGCCGACGGTATTCGGCAAATCGACACGTTCTTTGACAGTGCGGCCAAACAGACGCCGGAACTTGGCAACTCGGAAAACCTAACCGATAGCCAAAAAGAGGCGCGTATTCATGCTTGGAGAATCGCCAAGGCGGTATCCAACGACTCCGCCGGCGAGATGAGCATCGAGGAGGCGCTGAAAGTTGGCGTCAATGCACTGCGAGGCCAAATAAGTGAAACGAAAATTAAGGCTCGGCTCGTCAGCGACCTGAATAAGCGAAAGAGTAAGTTTTCGCCGCGACCACGGGGTTCCCGCCGGTCGCCGAAGCCCAAAACCGAGGAAGAACGCGGAATTGCGGCTATCGACGAGGTCCTTGACGACCCGAAGTACAAATAAAGGAGCATGTAAATGGCAGGCATTACTATTAGCCAGGCCATCGACCTTGGACAGGCGACGCTTGAGTCATTCGAGCAGGACGCGCTACAGGTAGCACTGAAACACCAGTCCTACGAGGTCCTGAACCAGTGGTTCAAAGGCGATAAGGTACAGATTGACGGCGGTGATCGTGTAACCCGCTATATCACCCTGCGGGACGCCGGGAACGCCCAACATGTCAGGATGTACGATGTCGATACGCCGAATGTGGCCAACGTCGATGAAGTTATCACGGTCAACTGGACTCACGCCCAAGTGAGCTTCACCTATTCCATCAAGGAATTGGCCATGAATAAAGGCAACAGGTCTCGTATCTACAGCCTGTTGAAACAGCGACGGACGAATGCGTTTCGTGAGTTTGCTGACCTGCTTGAGGAAGCTGCGTGGGAGACTCCATCCAGTGCCACCGATGACAGGAGCCCGTTTGGGATTCCCGCGTGGCTGGCGACGATGGACAACGGCGAGACTGCCGGGACAGAGAATTTCCTTGGCTACAAGGGGTACTACACCACGGCAGACGACACCACGTCCCAGTTCTCCAATACAGGCGGCATTACGTCAAGCTCAACCACCAACCCGCGGTGGGCAAACTGGTACAGCGACCACCAGGGCAACCTGGACGACAGACTCCTGAAACGGCTGGCAAGAGCGTTTCGGCGGACCAAGTTCCAGTCGCCCATGTTCGCCAAGCAGGCCATCGACCCGGAAAGCGGCTTTTCTAACTTCCGCCTCTATACCAATGACGCCGTACTGGCCGAGTTAGAGGAAATCGGAAGAAAGTCTGACGACCGGCTCGGTGCTGACCTCGGCAAGTACGCGGGCAGCATGATCTATAAGGGCATTCCGTTTAAGTACGTCGATGTCCTGGATACGGAGCTTACCTTTGTGCGGGGAGCGAACCCGATCTATGGTGTAAACCATAATCACTTCTATCCGGTCTGTCTCGACGGAGAGAACTTCCGTATCAATAAGCCCATGAGCAAAGTGGGCCAGCACAACGTCCTGACTGTATATGTGGACTTGTCGTACGCATATATCTGCGACAATCGCAGGGTTGGCGGATTTTTGATTTCCAATCACGAGGGTTAGTAGTACAATGTAACCACTGGCGGGGCTGGTGGCGGATGCCGGTAGCCCCAAAATGGCAAGGCGAGGGAAAACGTAACTCGCCCCAGCCAGGAAGGAAAGTATTATGAGTGTAATGACGTGTGTACACGGAACCGCCGCAGAAGTTAATGTAATGCGCGTATTCTTCAGCGGGACCGACACCCTTCAGGAAGGGTATCCCCTGTGTTTCAACTTCGACGCAGCGGACGTGGATTCGGAGAACAACGCTCTGACTGACATTGATGTTGGCGTGGAGTTCTTCAACGACGCAAGGCGAATCATGGTGGAAAAGCCCGCCGAGGGCAACAAGCTCCACTTCGCAGGCGTTGTGTCCCAGAAGTCCGCGGGCGTAACTGGCCCTGGGTGGATTGAAATCCACCGGCCCGGTTCGATCTGTAACGTGTTCGCTGCATCTAATGTGGATCACGGGTCCACCGGCCTGACCACGAATACCGGCGAAACCGTAACCTTCCAGCCCGGCTCGTATAACTTCATTACGGGCGGATTCCTGGGTTCGGGCACGGCGGTTATTCTCCAGGATGTGGACCGAAGCTCCACCAGCGGCCTTGTCATGGCCGAGCTTTGCACCGGAGAGCCCTCTGGAGGCGTAAATGTGGTATCGTCTCTGTCGGTTTCGGGCGTGTGGAGCCTGGCTCTTGGCGTACCGGCAGTGAATGCCGGGGTGTATCTCTTTAGCCAGCAGACACTGGCGGCGGCTCCCATTACGTCGGTTTTCCTGGGCACAGGCGACGGGAATTACCACGGTCAGCGAATCAAGCTCGTGGCCGATAGCACCTTCGCGAGCACCGCTATCTCCGTCAACATATCGACGGCGTGGAAGTCGGAGGTGCTCAGCACCGCCACTGGAATTGTCAGCGGCATTGTCGGTATCTCGGCAGCGGGTGAGTCAGTGGAGTTGTGTTGGAACGGCACATACTGGGGACTGGTAAGCTCGATTGAGGTTTCCGGCATCCAAACATAGAGTTAGACGGTTGCAGCGGGAGGGGCCTTCGGGTCCCTCCTTTTTTCGGAACACAGGGATGAAAAAGATACTCGTGCTTTCGCACATGCCGACGAGAGACGACGTGGTGGATGTTATGCTCACACAAGAGCTTGGCAAGCACGCCGTTTCCTGGAAGGTTTCAGTGCTTGATTACATTCGCGGACACTGTCTGTCGATAAAGCCCGACATTGTCGTGTTTCCTGAGATACGTTGCGAGTACACCAGGGACATGGTGAAACAACTGCACGAGTGGGGTGTCGTTGTCGTCCAGAAGCGATGCGAGATGGGCGTAACTGCCGAATCGGACATCGACGCTGAGACCCACCGGGCCGTCTTTGGCAACTGGCAGATAGGTGGGTATATCGACCTGGACCTGGTGTGGGGGCCCAGATTTGGCGAAATGGTGGCACGGCACACTGATATATCCGGCGACAAAATCAAGGTGGTCGGGGCCCTCGGCTTCGATCAATACTTCATACCCCCCCCGCCGGTGGAGGAGCCTGACGGCAAGACGGTCCTGTTCGCCGGTGGTTTTGGCTATGCCGACCGACAGGCCATATATTCAATACCGGAAGCGAAGCTCGGCGAGGCCATCCACACTAACTCTGTGGCGGACGACAGGAGCCGCAGGCATTTCTTCATAGAACTCATTAAAGGTTTCCGCAAGCGGTTCCCGGACTGGACATTCAAGGTCCGCCCGCATCCGGGGGAGAGTGGCACCGCATACAACAAGGCGCTGGGCGAGGACGTGGAGTTCCTGGCTAACATGCCAGCCGTTGCTGCCCTTAGAAATGTGGATGTTGTGATTCACACTGGTTCTACGATGGCCTTCGAGGCACACCTGCTCGACAAGCCCACGTTGAATTTTCGCAATACGTCGCTGGATACACTGGTGGGGTCAGTCGCCCCGACATACGCCTGTGCGGAGGACCTGCTGGACGCATTCGCGGTGATGGACACCACCAAAAGCAATGCCGACCTGGAAGTGATTGACCGGCTAAAGCGGGACTATTACGGGCCGATAGATGGCAAGGCGCACAAGAGGGCCGCAGAAGCTATTTTGGCATTGCCGGCGCGGCCCACGACATACCCAAGAGAGTGGCCAAAGGATGAGATCAAGTATCAATCCAAGGGGGTCCACGCCAGTGTTGATAAGTGGTTCTGCGCGGCCTGCCTGAACCTGTGGTTTGGCGATAAAGGCCGGGACCTGCTGAAGTGCCCATATTGCGGCATTCCGTGCGTAGTCCATGTTCCCAGGAAGGATGAAAATGCAATTCTATCGCTGCAAAAAGTGTCTGATGGTGTCAACCCGCCCAAGGATAACGTTTGACGGGAACGGTGTCTGTAACGCCTGCCAGTGGCATGAGACCAAGAAAACAGTCGATTGGAGGAACCGGGAGCAAACTTTCGACGCCCTGTGCAACAGGTTCATGCGAGCGTCGGGCAATGACTGCATAGTCCCCTGGTCTGGTGGCAAAGACTCGATCTATGTCGCCCACACGCTGCATGATTATGGCATGAACCCGCTCCTGATAACCATAATCCCGCACTTGGAGACGGAGATCGGCAAATGGAACCGGCTTAATATGTGCCCGGACTTCGACCACCTGATGATAACCTTGGAGGAAGGGCGGTATCGCCGGGAGGCCAAGAAGCATTTCCTCCAGCACGGCAGGCCGAAGCACCCGTGGGAGAATGCAATCTCAGCGGTGATCTTGCAGCAGGCGGTCAAGCTGGATATCCCATTTGTCATATACGGCGAGGAGGGTGAGCAGGAGTATGGTGGCACGTCCCAGGAGGCAGATACGTGGATGTGGCCGGTGAGCAAAGAGTACCTGACGAAGTTGTACTATTCGGGGCAGACGGTCTACAAGTTGCCGCGCAACGCCGAGTTCGACAGCCTGTTTTTCACCCAATGGAGCCGCTTTGAGAACTGGTCGCCGTCTACGCACGCCAACTTCGCCATCGCCAAGGGCATGAGAACCGAGCCTGTCCGCCACCAGGGCACGCTGACCACGTCATCCCAGATATCAGACAAGCTCCAGGACCTGCACATGCACCTGGCCTTCCTGAAGTTCGGCTTCGGGCGATGCACCGCGGACACATCTATCGCCATCCGCGACGGCTGGATGACACGGGAGGAGGCCATCGGCTGGGTCCAGTCGTACGAGGACGAGCTTCCAATGCGGTACTTCCAGGAATACCTGGAATATTTCGGCATGTCGGCCAGAGAATATTGGGCGGCACTTGACAGACACGTAAACTTGGATATACTCAAGAAAGAGCATGAGAAGTGGGTTCTGAGGGAGCCAGCGTTTTGAAGGATCGGATAGGGATTGACGTGCCGAGTACGCACTGGATGCTGCACAATAAGCGTCTGATGCGATGGCTGTGTAAGAGGAAGTTTGCACTTTTTGGCGAGGGGTGTGAGTTCCGGCCTGGCGCGTACGCTGTCGGGTGCTCCAGAATCTTTCTTGGGGACAGGGTAATTATCAGGCCGCAATGTATGTTATTTGCCGCCCCTGACGCCAATATAGCCATAAGTGGTGGTGCGTTGCTCGGTCCTGGCGTCCACATCTATACCAACAACCACACCTATACCGGTAAGCAGTGCATTATAGACCAGGGCCACACAAAGGGCCGCGATGTCGTCGTGAGGCGGGGGGCATGGATTGGGGCCAATGCCATAATCCTGCCGGGAGTAACGGTTGGAGAGTGTGCCGTCGTGGCTGCTGGAGCGGTCGTAACCAGTGATGTGCCGGACTTTGGCCTGGTGGGCGGGGTTCCGGCCAAGACAATAGTGAGGCCAGTCGAATGAAGAAAGTGCTCTTGTTTTCACACAACCCGCTCCGGGATACCGGGCCGGACATGCTCCTGTGTAAGGCCCTGGCGGCCAAGGACATGATGGTATTTGGGGCGCCGTACCTGCAAAGGGACCGCGTGTCGATCATTGCCGTCAAGCCGAACGTGGTCATTCTGCCCGAAATACGCTGCGAGTACACCCTGGACCTGGCAAAACAGCTTCGGGCGTGGGGCGTCCAGGTAGTGGTCAGGATGTGTGAGATGGGTATTACGGCCCCGTCGGTCGAGAAGATTGAGGATGACTACCGCAGGGCGATATTTGGCAACTGGGACTACTCTGGCTGCGTAGACTTGATGCTGGCGTGGGGCCCAAAAGCTAAGGCCTTGCAAGTTAAATACGGGCACCTGCGGGACGACCAGATTGCCGCAGTCGGCGGCCTTGGGTTCGACCCGTATTTCAATCCACGCCCTATATCGCCGATGATTAAGCCCGACTACAAGAAAATCGTCATGTTTGCCACGGGGTTCGCATACGCTGACCGCAATCCCGAATACTCCATGCCGGAAGCGAAGCCGGAGGATGGCATACACCAGCGAGTCGTGGAGAGGGATATCGCAGGCCGAAAGATATGGCTGGAGGGCATGGAGAAGTTCCACGCCAGGTTCGGCAAGAACTGGACGATGGCGATACGGACGCACGGGGGCGAAAAAGAGTCATCTTACATGACACCCCTGGATGGGAAGTTGGTCGCAATCCCTGGGCTGTCAACCTGCCTGGCGCTCCAGGGAGTCGATGCGGTCGTTCACTGCGGCTCAACCCTGGCCTTCGAGGCCCACCTGTGCAATATCCCCGCCCTGAACTTCGCCAACATTACGCCTGATGAACTGGTGGCTGACATCAGCCCTCGGTGCGACACCATAGATGACCTGCTGGAGGCGTTTGAGCACCTGGATTTGAGTAAGTCCAACGCCAGCCCCTGGGCGGTCTCGGAATTAAAGCACAAATGGTACGGCCCAGTGGATGGCAAGGTCGCCGAGCGTTCCGCAGAAGCCATAGCTGCTCTGCCGGCGAACCAGACGGCAATCCCCAACGGCTGGCCAGCGGCGCCGACGGAGGCGAAGTACCTCACACCTGGGGTCATGCTCTCCGGAGCCCAATGGCAGTGCACCTCCTGCCTGAAAATGTGTTTCACCAACAACGAGAGAGAAATGATTAAGTGTCCGTATTGCGGGATTGCCTGTGTGAAGATGATGCCGGAGAAAAAGGATGTTGCAGGGACATAAGTTTGCGTGTGTACTGGCGGCCAGGGCGGGTTCTAAGCGGCTAAAGAACAAGAATCTGCGGAAGTGTGCGGGGAAACCGCTGTGGGAGTGGACAAAAACAGCCGTGGACGCGGCTGAGATGTTCGACGACAAGTGTGTAACCACCGACCTGGAGACCCTGTATCACCATTTCGTGTCGGGGAACTGGGTCTGGGCGACCCGCCCACCGGAACTTGCTGGAGACGATGTCCACATATCCGATGTCATGCAGTGGATGGCCCAGCGAGAGTACGTCGACCACGAGTATCTGTGCCTCGTGTCGCCCACAAATCCCTTGCGGACCGGCGCCCACATCCGCGATGCAGCCAAGCTGATGCTGAAAGAGGGGGCTGATGCGGTTGTGGCGGCGGCACCTGGGCCGCCTGGGAGTCAAGACGTATCCCTGGACGATAGCAAGCAGCTTCGGCCCCGCTATCCACATATCTGCGACCAGTTGACGCAGGCCTGGAGTGGGAGTTATCACTTGACAGGCTCCATCGTAATCGCTAAAACCGAACTCTGGGCCAGGAAGGCCAGTATATATAACGACCCGAATATCAAAACCGTTGGCTACGTCATGCCCAAGTGGGACATTGATATCGACGGCAAGGATGACCTGTTTATGGCGGAGGCTATATTAGAATGCCTAAGAAAAAGACGGATATCTTTGAAAAGCTCTTTAAGGTCTGCACTACAGGGACGATTAAGGAGAAACAGCGGACGGTAGGGATTTTCCCCAAGCTGGTCGATATAGAGTTGACCAACTGCTGTAATATGCGGTGCAAGATGTGCCCGACAGGCTCTGGGACCGTCAATCGCACCGTTGGCTACATGGACACCCGGCTGATCGACAAAATACTCACCGAGTTGTCCAAGTTCAAGACGCCGGTGCGGTTTATACGCTGGGGAGAGCCAATGCTGCACCCAGCGATCTACGATATCCTGCGGCAATGCAAGGAATATGGCATTTATACCCACATCAACACCAACGGGTGGATGCTCTCGCCGAATATCGCCAAATCACTCGTTGCGACCGGGGTGGACAGCATTAAAATCTCCATGCAGGGTCATGACAGGCAGTCATACGCCCTCGTGCGGGGCATGGACTTCTTTGTGCAGCTTTGTGATGATATCCGGGGGTTGGTGCTGGCCCGTGGCAAGTCAAAAACGCCCCGGATTGTGGTTGGGACGACTGTTTCACATGAAACACCGGCTGCTAAGAAGGTGGGCGAACTCCACAAGGTTGTGGATAAGGTGTATGTGGGCAAAACTCTCGACCTGGCGGAGAAACGAGACCCGCCAAAGGTCTGCCCGGAGGTCTGGGACAAGTTGTCAATCGACTGGGATGGCAAGGTAACATGCTGCTGCGGGGATTACGACAACTTTATGACAGTGGGAGACCTGGAGAACCAGACGCTTCGGGAAATCTGGGTGGGGGAGAAGGCGAAGGGATACCGAAAGAAGCTGGCGGAGCATAATTACGAGGGATTGGCGCTGTGTCAACGCTGTGCGCGAGGAATATGAAGGTAGACCAGAACTTTGTGGTTGCTTACAGCCGACTGTTCGATTTTCTGGTTCGGCAGGGCGGTACGGAGGAGGTAACGAAGTTCTGCGAGGTGTTCGCCGACTGCATCGCCAGGGAGATGACCGAGCGGGTGCGTGCCCGCGGCCTCAGCGGGGCGTTTGAATACTGGGCGTACACTTTGCCCCAGGAGGGCGCCACATGTAGGATAACCTTGGACGTCAAGGAGGGCCGGGAGACGCTGGATATCCAGATGCAGGATTGTCCCTCGGTCAGACACCTGGATAAGCCGAATTGCCTGTACTGCAAACACTGCGACGTGATCTACCGGCACCTACTGGTGCCATTGGGATACGACTATTTTATTAAATTTGACGGACACGGACGATGTCGAATAACAGTAACGGAATCGTCTTAATCGGCAACGGCGGGCACGCGAGGGCCGTCCGGGACGTGATTGAGTCGCTCAATGGGTACAGCATATCCCTGGGCGGGCGGGCTGAGGTTGTGGAGGTTATCGAGGACAGCCGCAAACTATCAGAGGATTACTGGGACGGCCTGAGTAGTGCGGGGTTTCGTATCGTACTCGGCATAGGGCAGATCAAGAGTGCCGATAACCGCATAAACGCGGTGAAGGCCGGGGACGCAATGGAGGTCCAGTGGGCAACGATCATATCTCCCCACGCCTATGTGTCCCCAACGGCCAAAATAGGCACCGGCACCGTTATCATGCACAATGCAGTGGTCAACGCAGGGGCGGAGGTTGGAGAGTTCTGTATAGTAAACACCGGGGCGACAGTCGAGCATGATGCCACGGTCGGGGCGTTTTGCCACATATCCACAAACGCAGTAGTCAACGGTGGGGCAGGGGTTGGCAACTGTAGTTTTGTAGGTAGTGGAGCCGTAGTCCTTAATCAAATAAAGATTGGCTACCAGGTCGTCCTTGGTGCGGGATCAATAGCGTGCTGCGACATCATAGAGCCGGGGATTTATCGCGGAAACCCCGCCGGAAAAATAAAATGAGATTTCTATGGTGCCTTAGAAAGGCGACGTAATGGTCTATGTCATCGCTGAAGCTGGTTGCAATCATTTAGGCGACATGAACCGAGCCCAGAGAATGATTGAGGCCGCGGCCCTGGCAGGGGCGAATTGTGTGAAGTTCCAGACATACGACTCGGATGTGCTGGTCGGGGCCGACGACATCAGGGAGTTTTGTCGTTCGTGTGAACTAAGCCTTTCATCCCACGAGCGGCTTATAAAATGCTGTGCCGATAACGGCGTTAACTTCCTATCGTCGGCCTTCGATCTGGATAGTTTGCACATGTTGGCTGAACTGGGGGTTCCGTGGCTCAAGATTCCGTCCGGGCAAATCCATAACGAAGATTACCTGATAGCGGCCAAGCACCTCTTTGGGCACCGCATCTACCTGCCGTCGGGAATGTGCACATGGGACGAATGGGCCAGGGCGATGGACGTGTTAAGGCCGGGGCCGAATGAGGTCAAGGGAGTTACGAGAATGCACTGTGTTACCGGATACCCTGTCCCGCTGGCCCAGGCGAATATGTGGGGGCTGCGAGATTTGGCGTGCTATTCGCGGCGGTATGGGTATTCTGACCACACCATGAGCAACACCACGGCCATTATGGCTGTCATGTTGAGTTGCCGCGTTATCGAGCACCACTTCTACCTGGACGAGGTAAATTGTCCCGACATGCCTGCGTCGTTTTGTATAGCGAAGCTGTCGTCTTATATACGCAGCATACGGGATGCGGAGTTTGCGATGGGGGCGGGCGACCACGAGAAAATAATTCAACCCTGCGAGGAAAAACACTTGAAACGCCGTGACGTAACTCGTTACGCTGAACGGCATGGCGACACTCGGACTGACATTTCAGAATCTATACCAGCAAGTCCAGAAGTTCCTGGGCACCTACGGAACGTCCGGGGCGACGGCCAGCAGCGCGGCGGAGACTGATTCCAAGTATTTCGTCAATAAGGCGTACCGCAGGATAGTCTCTGCCTACGACTGGACGTTTCTGACGCTGTACACCTCACTGAGCACCTCAACTGGCGACCGGGACTATGAACTCCCCGAAGGATTCCGCGGACTCCGCACCCCGTTTACATTCACCAACGTCGTTGGTTATCCACCGCCCACTCCCCGGACGGTGGACGAGATCATTGAGATGCGGAACTATGGTGTATTCAATAGCTGGCCCCAGTATTACGCTATCCGTGCCGGCGAATACACGAAAGAGCTTGGGTTGCGGTACGAGGTCATATTCTGGCCGACGCCGGATACCAGCTACGATATGTTCTATAGTTATTGGTTCACGCCGGAGGTTTTGTCGGGGGACGCCGATTTGCCTATGGGTGGGCCTGAGTTTGCCGAGTGCCTGCAACAGATGGCCCTGGGGATGGCTGAGGAGGAAAAGGATGAAATCTCAGGCGGCACCCAGATGATAGCCGCCCAGGCCCAGCTTGCGGCGTGTATCACGATGGACCAGAATCGGGAACCTCGCAGCGTAGGTGAGGATATGCCCATGAAGCAGTTGACCGCGTGGCAGATCGCCCGCGGCACCACAAGGATAAATGATGCGACTTTCGTAACATAAGGAGACGGCAATGACTCAGGGTAATGTTGATTTTGAAATGCAGAACGCGCTGTTCAGGAAAGTGGGTGGCACCACTCCGATTGCGGTGGTAAATGTCGTAACCGCCACGTCTCTCGGTGGCCGCCAAGCCATGATAATGTATGTTCACGGGGCTCCCGGCACGTACGCGGTGGCTTCGGAGAGCGGCAATGAGCACGGTCCGATGGCGCTACAGTTCGCCAAGGGTTGTATCGGCATCGACACCGACAACGGCACGCTGTTTATGAACAGCAATGCGTCGGCGCCATCCTGGACTGCTCAGGTATAGACATTTTCATCCCTCCTCCGATGGGCGTACACAGTTACATCGTGTGCGCTCATCGGCGTGAGGAAGGGAGGTTATTATGGCAGTGGGAAGTGCCTTACAGGCGGCTGCGGACAAAGCCCGTGCGGCTAACGAGAAACGATACGGTGAAGGCCTGGAACTGTGGGACCAGATCATCCAGCGATACCAGCCGGGCCAGGGATTCGGTGCGGGCGCAATGGCGTCCTACGAGCGAGCCAAGACTAAGGCTGTCGGCAGTGGGATGCAGCAGTTGGTGTCCGCCGGCCTGGCCAATACGACCGTCGCCGCCGGGATCGGCAAGAAGTACGAGGAGGAGGTTGGCACTCCCTTCAGGCTTCAGTTGCAGGACATGCAGTCAGAGAGACTGTCGGGGGCCCAGGCCGGCAAGGCCGGGTTCATTGAACGCCGGACCGACTCGTACCCGGACGCCGGGCTGGCGGCGAGCCTCGGCCAGCAGACAGGGTTTGCCCAGGGCTTCCAGAGCGGGGGGGGCGACAACTTTACAATGCCGGGATTTGGCGGCGAAAGGGCGTCGAATCCCACAAGGGGCGGCGGGCAGTCGGCGGGAATCTCCGGCCCGAACTTCCAAAACACCAGGGCGGGGGGCGGCAGCCTTAGTAGCGGCGGAGCCAACATGGGGCCACCTGCCCCATTCAATCCAAGCGGGACCGGAGGCGAGGCTAAGATTGCCAGCATGACCGCGGCGGACTTTGCCCGGATGGGTGCCAGGAGTTCGGACGAGGAAGCCATGTATCAGCAATGGATTAAGCTCCAGGGCGGCATGAATGCGGCTTACGGGCCGGGCACGGGTAGCCAGTTGCCCAAGAAAACCACGTCGCACTTCCCAAGCTCTGGCATTGGCTGGAGTGCTAAATAATGGCGAACCTTGAGCTACAATTTCCCATCAAGGGCAAGAGTGAGATCACGGCAGCGGCCAAGCAGCCGCAGTTGACGAGCCCGCATATAAATAACGTGAGGCCCCAGGATGTCTCCGAACGCC
>Ga0255047_10000157_pt1 | contig 48906 bp, 52 predicted proteins | sample JV7_2_1_MG_FD_183640 | JGI IMG/M metagenome (GOLD analysis project Ga0255047, IMG submission 183640) | Seawater microbial communities from Jervis Inlet, British Columbia, Canada - JV7_2_1 | ecosystem: Environmental > Aquatic > Marine > Inlet | place: Canada: British Columbia | collected 2016-10-06
TCTCCTCGTCCCAGTACCGGTGGGTCGGGGGTCGTTGGGGCACGAGGTGCGGGCGGAAGTACCACAGGCGCTTGCCGTTGGGCAGGATCATCGACAGCCAGTCATCGACACACTGGAAGCCTACGTCGCGCGCCCAGTAAGTTTCGCCAGGGTTCTTAACCGCTGCCAGAGCTGCGTCGTCGAGGTCATACCACCATGATACAGTGGCTTTATGTTCCGCACGCCAAGCGCGGCAGATCTCAATGATCCTTTCGTCAGAGTGACGACCGCTACTATCGAACTTGAGCCACGCACCGAGGGCACCCTGATATCCAAACGCAAGCTCTCCAGTCTTGCCGTCTTGTCGTTCGACAGGGTGTGTATCTTTAGTAACAGTGCCAGGAGGTAGATTGTAAATTTTATCAGCCATAAGTTCATAGATTTTGACCTTGTTACGGAAGGCTTCGATCTTCCATGTCTCGCCAGCTAAACACGCCAGCATCACAGCCTCAACGCTTACGAAATCTCCCGCGTAGATTGCGTGGCCCGGCTCCGCTTGTATCCAGTGACGCGACGCCTTAGCGATTGCATCCATCGCATCACCGTAGAGCGTGTCGAGCCAGACGGGATCTCGGTAGCGGATGTCCCGAACAAGCTGGTCTGGGTGGACCTTCTCGAAGCCTCGGTTAAGATTAAGAGGCTGGAAACCTGACCCGGTGTTCCGCCCCGTTCCTGCGCCATGGTAACGAGTTTGGAAACGGGCTCGCATGTCGTCGGGGTCTGCGTTGCGGGCCATCGCCGCGAGCTTCTTGGTCGATGCTTTGTTAATGCGAAGCCGAAGCTCGATAGCACTACGCGCGGCACCCTGTTGAAGTCCATCATCTAGCAGCTCCTGTAGGTAGTCCTTCTGGAGGTTGTCAACCAGCACGTTCTGGGTCAGCAGCCACCAAGTGAACTTCTGGTTCTGAGTAGGGTTGATACCCTGCGTGAGTGTTCGGAAATCCTCAAGGAGATCTCCCGCGCGGTGTTCGACGACGGCTGTTGCATCCCTAATGCCGTCCTGGTCAAGCCGAATGCCTCGTTCATTGACCTTCTGATCCAGGAGGAAATATTCAAGCTCTCGATCGGGGAGGTCGCCGAGGTAATCGGAGACAGTGCATTCAAGGAGTACGTCGTCTTCGCAGTAGTCAACGAATAAATCAAAGTCATCGTCAGGGATTTCCTTCTGAGCTGTCTTGAGGTGGAGCTTGCTGTACTTGGAGATCAGCCGCGAGCCCTCGGGCTTCTTACCGCTGAGGCCGATCGCCATTGAAAGTTTGTCGAGACCGTGGGGCATGTTGTAGTACGCAGCCACCGCCATCGTGTCCCTCCAGCGCTCGGGCCGGGGCATCCACCAGTCCAGCACGTTCTCCCAGATGGACTTCTCGAACGACACGTTGTGCGCCTCGATCAGGTGCCCGTCCATGAGAGCCTGGGCTAGGTCGGGTGGCATCTTGTCGGTATCAGCTGATCCCTCGCGGATCGTTCCGTCCGGTCGAACCATACCCGATGGCCACCACCGTCGAACAGGCTGGTCATCAACCTTCCAGCAGACGCAGATCGCCCTGGTGGTCGGGTGCTTGGAGTATGCCCAAGCACCCACCTTCACCAGATCGGCCTCGCTCTGCGTTTCGAAGTCGATCGTAATCATGTCAGTGGTACTTCGACATGAGGGTGAGCAGAGCCTCGCGCGGCGACATGCCGTGGAGGATGTAGACGGTGATGTCCCCGGTCGGACAGTGGATCGTCTCCCGGAGGTACGTGTCCGTGCGAACGGTGGTGTTGTAGTAGGTGAGCCCGCCAGGGTAGTCGAGGGGCACGTCCATGAACCGCTCGGCTACCCGCCAACAGTGCCGGTCCTGTTCGACGCGGTGCCACTGACCGTCAGCGACGCCACCGATGAAAAGATATCTCATTGCAGGGGCTCCGTAAATTCGAGGTAGGTCAGGATGCAGACGGTGTAGATGATGCCCGGCTGCGGTGAGGCGTGGACCGGCGTGTGTCCCTCGATAGGCGTAAGCAGCCTAGCTTGGTACGCTCGCCGGTCCACAGCCATCTTCGCCTTAGCCCCTGCGGGTGCGCCGGCTACGTGGCGCATCGTCGGAGACCTTGCCGACCTTCTCGAACAACGTCGAGCGGTCAGCGCTTTGGACGAGCTTCTCCCCGTCGCCCGTCTTCTGCCACGCCACGAGGTAGGCGGTGATCGCGGGGAAGGTGTTGCCATCCCGGTCCTCGCCCTCGTAGGTGCCGAACGTCACGGCCATGCGACCGTGCGAACCGGAGTAGATCTCCTTCCGGTTCACGGCTTCGACGGCATCCTTGTTCTCGTCGTAGACCTGGATACCTCCGTCGCCATCGACACCATCGGCGTTGTAGATGGTGTTCGCGCGGATCACCATCTTGTCTTCGTAGGCGTCCCCGCTCTTGCCCTTCTTCTCGCGCTTGGCCTTGAGCTTGTCGCCGTCGAGGATCGGCAGATGCAGCTCGTCGCTGTCCGCGATACCCTCGCCCCACTTGGCGACGGCAGCTTCCAGCATCCAATCAACGATCTGCTCCTCGTGTTCCCAGTCGAACGCGACCTCCACCTTGTAGCTGGGGGTGGCCTTCTCGTTGTACTGGTCCTTCTTGAACAGGCTTTCGTTAATCAGACGACCTTCGGGGAGCGTCCTGATTTCGGCTTTCGTATTATCCGACATGATGTAGTTTCTCCTTAGAGGTTTACGATTTGACGAACTTCTTGGGTCCAGCGTCGAACCCTGCCTTGGTGTCCCGAGACACCTCGCGTCGCCGGTCGTCAGCCGGGACGAGTTGCAGACCAGTGTCGGGCTTGAACCCCCACTCCTCCGCAAAGGCATCACCCTTCGCCATCTTCTCGATCTGGCTCGGGGATTTCAGTTCCGGTTTGGTCATGGCCTTGCCACCGAACAGCTTCTTCGCTGCGGCTTCAGCACCCTTCCGCCAAACACGGTTGGCTTTCGCCTTGACTAGCTTCGCGCCGGGGATCTTCTTGCCCGCTGACATCCGCCCGAAGGCCACGTCACGCGCCGCTTTGAACTTGATCTTGCAGAGGGTTTCGAGAGCGATCAGCTCGCCAAGCTCGGCGTCCTCCATCTTCTCGATGCCGCCCTGCTTCTCGGCCATGGTCAATAACTCCTTCAATCGGTTGGTCTTCTCCTCCAACGCCGGGCAGTTGCGCAGGCGTACGGGGCAGAAGCGACAGTGGTCGCCGGCTACGGTCTCGTTCTCCTCCAGCGCACGCTCCATGCCTGGGACCAGGGCGGTGAACAACCACTCGTCAAGGTCATCGGTCGAGAGCGTCCACTGACGGATGGGTCCATCGTAGTGCCAGCCACGCGGCTGACCGATATGGATCGTCACCGTATCGACCTCGTTCCACAGAGCGAGATCTTCCAGGGCACCGCAGGCGTAGTACATTGTCTGCACGTTCCAGGGAGCTTCGACCACGATGCCTGCGCCATGCTTGTAATCCCAGACATGGAGGTGGCGGTTGGGCCGGTCCCAGTGAACGTAATCGGCGGTGCCGTAGAACAGCGGGTGGATGTCAGGGCAATGGAACTTCCGCTCGACCCAGGCGTTGCCCTGGTCTGTGTCTGGGTGAGCTTCGTGGATGGCATCGATCATCGTTTGCACGGCGACCGACATATCCTGATCGACCAGGATGTCTTCTCCTTCTAGGTCGATGCCAACAACCTTGCCTATCTCGGTCCACGCCTGGATCTCGTTGTTCAGGCAGTGTTCCAAGAGGACATGGGCAGCAGTGCCGAGGGCAGCGAACTCGCTCTCTGGATCGTAGATGCCCTCGGCCATGCCCACGGAGCCGCGACACTTTAACCAGCGCGCGGCTCCGCTTGCACCCAGCGGACTATGTGCTGGGAGGTTGGGCATTACTTCTCGCCTTCCTCGGCCTCGACCACGGCAACCTCGGCAGCGAGTTCGTCGAGGAACTTCTGACGATCCTCCTCGCCTTCGATGTCGCCGACGTTGGTGCTGTCTTCGACGATCTCGCCGAGGATCTGCATGACGATGGCCGGGGTGATGATGGCACCGGCTTCGCTCGCGGCCTTGGTCAGGTCGCTGTCGGTGATGCCCTTGGCTTTGCGACGGCGCGTCGTCGCCTTGGGCTTCTCGGCTTCCTCGGCGGGAGCGGCGTCGGCCTTGGCAGACCGGCGAGAGCTGCGCGCCTTGGGCTTCTCGTCCGCGTCGGCATCAGCTGATACCTCGGCGTCGGCTTCGGGCTTCTTGGACTTGCGGGTCCGCGTCGCCTTGGGCTTCTCGGCAGGGACGCCGACATCGAACGTGATTTCCGCATCGTCCTCGATCGCCGCGACGAAGCCAGCGGCTTCTGCGGAGCTGACCCCGGTGAGCGTAACGTGGACGGCTAAGCCGTCGCTGTCATCGGGATCGTAGACGCTAACATTCGTGACTTTGGACATTTACAGTCCCCTTATATTGAGTGAAGGCATCAAGTCTAACACAAGTATTACTCCGCGTCAAGCGCTTCATAAATGTGCTGATCCTTCGTGATTGCCGTCCCTAGTATCCGCTCGTCAAGGCTATCCGGGACGACGGGGATATGCCCAAGCGTGTACGAGCCAACTTGGCCCATTCGTGAAATCCTATCGAATAGTTGGTCGTTCTTTCCCGGCACCCAATAGGGCTCGGCCAGCACCATGTCCTGCGCGGCGGTCAACGTCCAACCCTCGCCCAACGGTAGCATCTGCCCCAGGATGATACGCACGCCGCTGTCACCTTGGAACAGATCGACGGCGTTCTGTTTCTTGGACGGGTTGGTGCTGCCGTCCATATAGACTAGCCCATATTTTTCCAGTGCGCCTCGGAGATAGTCAAGGACACTGTGATGCCAAGCACCGACGACAATTTTCTCGACACCCCCTTCAAGTAGGTCTCCGATATACGCCGCGATTGCAGGCGCTTTCGCCTCGCCAAGCTCGCGACGCGCGGTGGATATTGCACCGTCAATTGGTATGGTGGTGTTGAACTGGTCTGGGTCCAGGTCGTAGAGTTTCTCCGCTTGACGCCAACCCTCGTGACGCATGGCCTTTCGCATGGCCGGCGTGAGCGCCAGAGGGACTGGGTGCCAGTGGCGTGGGGGTAGTTCGTGAAGCACCTGTTCACGGAGCCGTCTAACCATAATTGATGAACGGAGCCGCTCTTGCAGTTCCCGGAGGTGGCGGGGTTGATTACGCACTTCATTCGATTTGTGTAGCCCCCAGCGGACCACCATCTCCCCGTCCACCTCGACCTCGTGCGGCCCGCGCACCATACCGAACCCCAACCCATAGTAGTATTCGCGGAAGGCATCGACGGACATGTAATCGATACATGACCAGTCCAAGAGGCGGCAGGCATTGTAGCATTCAATCGGCTGGTTAGGTAAGATAGTGCCGGAAGCAAGAGTGAAACGTCCGGTGACGGATGGAAGACGATCGGGTGCGCAAATTGATTTGGTGCGCTGGTTTCCATTCGGGTCTTTGAGGTAGTGAGCCTCGTCGAGGATGACATGATCCCACCTTTGCGCCATGATAGCGCTCATGATTGCGTCGTTGCGGAGAAGGTCATAACTAATGACGTTGTACCGTGACCACGGATTAATACCGTCCTTGGCTTTCAATACTGGATAAGTTAAATTGTGGATGTCTTCGATCGTTGACCAGTTCCAGATCTCCCGCTCCCAGTTGAGCCGCAGCGAAGCAGGGCAAACCACGAGGGTCCGCTCTGCCTCGACTGCGTTCGAGACCATGATACTCTGAGCGCTCTTGGTGAGGCCGGGCGCGTCCCCTAGCAACCCGTGTTCCCTCTGCAAAAGATACTCAACGCCCGCCAGCTGGAACTCCATCACCTCCATGCCGTTGGGGAGCTGGGCCGGGTATGGAGCCCGGTAGTAAGTGGGCGCTACCGCTCTGCTGGCCTCGTACCGGTTCATCGGGTGGCCACCCGCATCATCGGTATCGGCATCCGCCGCCTGAGACGGAGATCACGTAAAGTCATTGGAAACATCGGGTTCTCCGGGGTCTACGGTGAAGGCCATGGCGTTCTTCCAGGTCCAGTAGAGTGAGCCGCACCGGGGGCACACCTTGTGCTTGGCGAATGCCCCCGGCAGATCGGTCCAGCGGTGCTGGCAGCTCCCCACCATGCACCGGTTGATCGCACGTCTCAAGACCAGCGCCCCTTCTTCATGCGCTCGATGAAGTGGGTGCGGTCCTCGTAGAAGCCGGGGAAGTTGAGCCACCACTGGATGTTGAACCCCGACTTGAACACGGCAGGCACCACCTTGTAGTGAACCTTGGGTGCCTGGGTGTCGCCGTGATCATCGCCCTGCACGTAGTTTGCCGGGGTATCAGCTGATGCCACGTTGAACTGGATCACCGGCACCGCGATATGGGTGGGCTGACCCTCGGTGTTGCCACCGGGCGAGCTGGCGCTGAGCCTGGACGGTCCCATGCTGAGGCTGGCGTGCGTCAGGTCGATGCGACCGACGATGCCCTTGTCCTCGGCGAAGACGTAGCAGACGGCACCCTCGGGCTCCTCGAACGGTGTGATGGGCTCGGGTGGCACCGGATGGTTCTTCCGCAGCGGCGGCGAGCTGGGCCACGGGAGCTGCTGGTCGGGGATCTGCCGGCTGGCTACCTCCTGGCCCGCGGTGCCGTATCCCGTCTCGCGGATGTCGCCGTCGAGGTTCGGCTCCTCGCCGAAGAACTCCGGGCTAGACATGCGACTTCTCCCAAGGCATCATCCGGCGCACGCCGATCATGACGGTGCCCTTGCCGGCGATCTTCTTCTGCATCTTCATGAGCGGAAGGTGCTTCCAGAGTTTGTTGATGCCGCCCGGCATGGTGCGGATGATGTTGCGGCGCATCGAGCGCGGCATGTTGAACGCGATCAGGTACTTGCTCGGGACCGGCGCGTTGATGTCGAAGGGCTTCCGCTTACTGTTCATGGCGTTGCTCCGTCAATGAGGTGATGACCTGGTCGTAGGCGTCACGGCGAGCTCGGCGCATACAGGCGGCGTACTCTGGGTCCGTGATCAGGCGAAGGTGAGTGCCCGGCTCAAGCTGGATGCGCACCCAGCACTCACCCGGCCCACCGCTTGGATCTTCTGCTGCGATGGGCCGGATTTCCAGGATGTTTGGCACGACTAGACGTAGTGATCCGCTTCGTCGCCCCGGCCTGCGGCGTCCAAGATGACGTCATCCAGGGCACCGATGTCGTCGTCCCGGATGTACTGCATGAACGCCTTGAACTGCGTCAGCTGCTCGTCGGACATGCCGACCATGTGCTTCGGCGCGGACTTCTTGAGCGCCGCGATCTCGTCGTCCTTGCCGGCGAGGATACCACCGAACGTGGCGATCTTCTCCTGCATCCCGTCGATCCGCTCCTGCTGTTGCTCGGCCTTGGCACGAGCCAACCGCAGCCGGTAGCGCTCGTCGTTCAGCTCGCGTGTGACCGCCGTGTTGATGCCGGCGAGCCGCTTGTTCTCGTCCTGGGTCTGCGGATCGACCACGTAGACCGGATTGAGCTGCCGGTGCGTGGCGTTGGCCAGCTGCAGACGCAGACGGTAGTTCTCCTGCTTCATCGCGTCCGATGGCGTGACCAGCGTGGCCATGCGCAACATCTCCTCGCGCTGCTCGACGAGGCGCTTGATCTCGGCGGCGCTCATGGCCTTGCCGTACCCCTCGCCGCGCAACCACGCACGGGACAGCTCGACCTCGTGCTGCTGAGCGGCGGCTTGCAGGTCATCGATCGTCTCGGTCATGGCTTCCATGTCCTCGCCGTAGCCGTAGCCGTTCTCGCTCAGCCACCGGCCCAGGTGCTGAGCCTGCGGATAGCTGATGCCGATGGTGTCGCTGGTCACGCCGTCGCGGTGATGTTTGGCATAGAGAAACCCCGACGAAACTTCGATGTCGAGGTGAAGGAGGCCCATGTCGTTGGGCAGCTCGAAATTCAGATGGTTCGCTGGTATTGTCATTTGGTTCTCCAGTGTGAGGTGGGGCGATGGTACTCGCCCCGGATCGTGGTGTGAGGTTATCCACGGTCCATGAAACTGGGGGGCGTGAGTGTCCCCGGCGCTACCACACGCCGGGGACGGTTCACATGCTTTGAAGGAAACAGGGACGCTTACGCCGTGCGGCGCGTGCGCCTCTTGGCTTTGGGCTTCCGCTTCAGGAAAGCCGGGATGTCGAGGAGGTCATCGCTGACAGGTTCCGGGGCCATGCCCTCGGGCCAGGAGATTTCCACCCCGACAATCTTGGCGGCGACTTGGAGCGCCTGCATCTTGTCGCTGGGCTTCAGGTCGCTGAACATGGCGATCACGTCTTTGACGCCGGCCACGGGAGCCGGGGCGTCCGCTTCGACTGCCGCCTTCGGGGAGACCACCAACCCGAGTTTGCCAGCCGCTTCGGTGATGACGTGAGCCGCCTTTGTGTCCTCCAGCGTCTCCGTCAGAAGGTCGAGCGCGACCATCTCGGGGGACACGGAGGAGGTGATCTTGGGCGCGGAGGTATCAGTGTTACCCTTGCCCTTGCCGGTGACGCGACCGGCGTCGCGCTTGCGCTGGTTCTTCGCATTGCCGGCGCGCATCTTGGTCAGCAGCTTGGCACCGCTGCCCTCTTTCTTCGTCTCGGCGGCACCGACCGGCACCAGCTTGCGGACGCTTTCCCAGCCAAGGGTCTTGATGTTCTTCTCGGCCCACGGCTTCCATTTGATGTTGTTGGCGTCGCAGATGGCCTTGGCTTCGGCGATCTTGATCGCGGCGGAAAGCCGGTAGTCGTCGGACTTGCCGAGACGAACCTTGACCTCCTCGGCGATGTCCTTGAGCTGGGCGTTGGCCTGATCCTGGCCCGCCTTGGTCGCCGCCTGCTCGGCTTTCTCCTCGGCGGTCATGCGCGGTTTGCGCGTCGTCTTCGGTTCAGCTTGCGCCATGTGGTGGCTCCCGGTAAATGATGAAATCTGACAGTCATTAATTATGCGCAGAAAATGAACGGGATGTCAACAAAAAAAAATAAGCCCCATATTTCAGGGGCTTATCTCTTTTAGATCCGGTGCCGGTCAGATGTGGAACGAGGCCGGCACCACGATATTGGAGCCCATGCCTGGGTATGCCACGGTGTAAACCCCGTCGCCGACGCGGACAATGTAGAACGCGTCACCTTCCCAGTCGATGTATTTGGTCAGGAGGACTTCGAACACCTCGAACCCAACGACCTGACCCATGGCCGGCATGAAGCACTCCTCGGTTTCGAGGAACGGTTGGATCAGGGCCATGTCGGGCTTCTGGTTGGTCGAGGCGGTGGCGATGTTCTTGATGGCTTCGAGCTTGCACACGGTATTGTGCTGCACCATCCCGAGTGGTTCGGCGGCGAGCGGCGTGGCCCAGATCGCAAGGGCCGCAACCGCGATGGCAAAGGTACGAAAGATCTTGCGCGTCATTGGGCTGCTCCAGTTAGTGGTTAAAATTGCGCATCATCAAGCCTATAGGAAACGAAAGAACCTGTCAACAACTAAATTCAATTGACCGCGATCTCGATTTGTGTCATGCTCAATGGTCAGACAACTCTTACAAGGGGATGCCCATGTCTCAAGACATGCTCGCGGCTGCACTTGCCTATGGTGAGCGCGGCTGGCCCATCTTTCCAATCCATCCAGGATCAAAACAGCCCATCGAGAAAGGATCGTTTGCCAACGCCGAGACGCGCCGCGACAAGATCACCGAATGGTGGACGGAACACCCCGACGCCAACATTGGTATGGAGCCAGGGGGCATCAACTGCATGGTGCTGGACTTCGACCCCGAAGCCGATCGTGATGCTGTCCAAGAGCGATCTAGCACTCGACTGGTTGCGAAGACACCCCGAGGCTACCACGAATATTTCGAACTACATCCCGACGACCCCATCATTACTAACTCAGTTTCAAAGGTCGCGGATCACGTCGATGTCCGCTCGACCGGTGGGTACGTTCTCCTTCCGCCGTCCCGACTTGCCCGCATTGAAGACAAGGACGGAAACGAAAAGCATCCCGGTGGATTATACGAGTGGGAGGATGACGGTGAGCCCGCCGTTAGAGACATGTTCATTTTGGCGCGGGCCATGGCTACGAAACGTGACAAAGCCGAGAACTCGCAAGATTGGATCATTGATCCAGACCTTCCTGAAAATATTGCAGCCGCCCGCCGTTGGCTGGACGACCCTTCGCAGTGCCAAAAGGTCTGCATCTCCGGGACCAACGGAAACGACGTAGCATACGAAACCATGGCGATGATGCGGTCGTTCGGTCTCAGCTCCGAGGTTGGTGCCCAGGTGTTCGAGGAAAGCGACTGGAACCAGACGAAGAACCAGCCGCCATGGTCTGCCGGCGAGCTGCTGGAAGGCGACGACGGTAAGCCGGGGCCAGCGTACACCTCGTATGAATACCCAACGTCACCGCCCGGCAACATGACCAACAGCTACCGCGTGGCCCGAGGCAAAATGCTATTCGCCGACGCCGACGAACGACGCGAGAAAGGCGGTCGCTCGGGCCGCGTCTATGGTGACGGCGACGATGATGACTGGGGCGACACCAATGAAGGTAACACTGATACCTCCGACCAGAAATATAAGAGCCACACCCAGACAGAAATGGGTGAGATGCGCGAGCCGCCGTGGCTAATCCCCGGAGTGTTACCCGTTGGCGGGTACGGTATCCTGTACGGTCCCCCAGGATCGCACAAGACCTTCATCGCCTTGTCCCTGGCCATGAGCGTGGTGATGGGCGGTCAACAGCCCTGGGTGAAGCCTGAGCCCCGCTGGGCGTGGCCTGAGATGGGTGGGCGCGGTCCCGTGCTGTTTGCTGCCGGCGAGGGACGCTTCGGCATACGCAAGCGCTTGCAGGCGTGGGAGCGGGTGCATGGATACGACGCCAACGCAGCCGGCGACGACTTCGTGATGATGCCGACGCCAGATATCATTGATAACCGGTTCGACTGGGATGACCTGATCGGCTGGATCGCCGAGGCTCGCAGTCGTCACCGCTGGTACAAGCTCTGTGTGATCGACACCGTGTCCCAGGCTATCAGTGGCATGAACGAGAACGATGCCAAGGATGCCACACAATTCGGTCGCGCCGTGAAACTGATCACGGAACATCTGGGCTGCGCCGTCCTGGCGCTGCATCACACCGGGCACGACATCAAAGCGACGCACGCTCGTGGTTCCGCCGCGTTCATGGGTGGAGCCGACATTGTGATGAAGATGAAAGCGATGGGCACCAAGGCAAAGCCGGTCGTCGAGGTATCCACCGCTAAGCCACCGAAGGATGCGCCCGACTGGGACAAGCCAAAGTATTTCGGGCTGGTGAAGTGCCGTTTCGATCCAGCTGGTGGCGACGGTGAAGACAATACCAGCTTGGCCGCGATCGGAGCTGACAAGCCTGCCAATGCCGACGTGCAAGCCGCTGTTGCCGCCAGGACTGCCGGCGACGGCATTGACTACGATGCTGTCTCTCACGCTGTCATGGAGGTGCTGCGGAAGAACCCAAGGTCACGCACGCCGTTGACTGCGGAGTTTATTGCAACCGCGTGCCACGCTAATCAACCGGACGGGCCATCCATCAAGACGTGGCAGACGCATATCGGTGCTGTCAAAAAGATGGACAATCCGCCCGAGTGTGCAAAGCACTTCCAAGCTAAGTACGGCAAATCACGGGCTGGATGGTATGCTACCGGTGACGTTGAATAGAAATCTCGGTGCATCGAGAAATCTCGATGGAAATCTCGATGAAATCTCGCGAGATGCAGAAATCTATCTCGGGTATCTAAATCGCACAAGCTGCTGTTATATAAGGATAATCCCAAATGAAATCTCGATGTAATCTCGCGTCTACTTTCAAAATCCATTCAAAATCTCACCCCTGTGTGTATCTTAGATACACAGGTGATATGAGGCGCGACGAAATGATCATGGGATTGAACATACGAAAAGCCCCGGCCAATCGATTGTCATGGCCGGGGCTCAACGTGTGCAAGCTGTCATTCAGCGGGTGGGGCGGGATCAACTCGACCAGGGTAATGACGATGGTCAGCCTGTGGCTTATTCGCTCGATCGATTTTGATCACCGTACGTGGATCATCAATAGATCCGGTGAACACGGTGAATGGTGCTTGACCTTCGGGCTCGGTGGCTGTGTACCAGTCGCGGCGGGGCGAACCTTCGCGCGTGTTCGAATAGATCACTCTGTCAATTGGCTGTGGCATTGGTTAGGTCTCCGATTTTGTCATGTTGCGCAGGATGCCGGGCGTGCGTGTTCCAACATAGGATCTGCCGGCACCAGATCCATGTTGGCTGTACTGTCTCATATGTCGGCGAGATGGTGCCGGCCAGCCGTCAAGCGATTGAGCTTGAACGTCTACCGCCCATCCGCGGTCTATCATCCAATCGCGAAAATGCGTCGCGTCGCACTTGGCAATGTCGGCGTGCAATTTGTATGCGCCGGCTGTACCAGTCAGGATGTTGGCGATTTTCAGGAAAGCGCTCGAATTGGCGCGTTTGCGTAGGATGACGCCATTTGACATTAAGCGCCATGTCACATCGCGCCCGCTCGGCGTTTGCTTTGTGGCTGTCAATAGGACAAATCCGCCGTTAGCTTTCATGGTGGCCATGTCAAATCACCATAAGCGCGAGGAGGAGCCATGGCACGGCGATTGCAAGCGTGAACGATACGGTGCGCACCGTCTCACGGCGTTGTCGGCGTTGTCTATGCGTTGTCATCGGTATGGTCTCCGGGGTAAGGCGAGCGCCAATTGACGCGCGCGGGTTAAATCTCTGTCATCTATCGCGCGTATTAGATCGCACTTGCGGTTGTCGCGCTCGGCGTTCCATCGCGCCAACGCGTAAATCTCGGCGTCGCTCGGCGCAATGCGTGGCCATGGCGTGCGGTATTCATACATGGATCAAATCCCTAATGCGATGCAATGGTATTCGCTAACGTGGTCGGCGTCGCGATACGCTGATTTGAACATGGTCTCGGTGGCCACATAATGGCACCATCCATCCCACAAGCGCTCGGTGCCACCTTGCGCGTCAATAACGTCCATGTATCGCGCCACCATCGCACGGCGTGATTTTAGGCGTTTCAGTGATTTGAATTTGTGCGCGTCAAATGTGCGCGCGTCGATTTTGAAGCGTTTAATATTGTGGCTGTCAATGCATCCTCCGACGCCGGCTATCAATTGCGCCACAAAGCCGGCTTTAGCTAATCCAAATCCAGGTTCAGTGGCAAAGTATGCAATCAAATCCTCGGCGCATTGTCGCGCCGTCTCGGCGTGGTCTATGATATCGCGCGCCATTGCGTAATGACGTTCGGCGTTAACTTCGCACGCGTTGTAAGCCGTGAATTTGTGGCCATACAAAACGCCCATGGCATCGTCGCCACCTTCGCGCGCCGTTTGCGTATCTTGTGGAACGCGATACAATGGAACCTGTATTGTTAGGATCACGAATTGCAATACGCGCGCCAGATTGTCGGCGTTCGCCATTGCGTAGTTCGCCACCTTGATTTGATCACGTTTAAACATTGTCCTACCCTAGCGCGGTTATTTGATCACGCTTGCAAGCGCCACAACGCGCGACGCTTGCAATGGCAATCAAATCACCATGGGCGATTAGCGATTTGTCGGGCGCGAATACGTGCGCCATGGGTACGCCGATATGTTTCGTCGCGCGTTTCACCCTTTGCCTTGCGATCTATTGGCCATGTTTCCCGCGCCATGGCGTCGGCGATGCCATGGTCTATCGGCGCGTCGGCGATCGGTGCGCCGATAGTGTCGGTCGGATCGCCGACAAATTGCACTTGACCGTCGCACCATTGAACGTAAACGCCGACTTGTGTCATCGCGTCGCAAACGAACAACGCGATATCGTATAGGATTTGACGCGCGCGCTTGTCATAACCCTGGAACGCGATAGTGTATTGCACCATCGTTTCATGGCCAGTAGGACAATGTGGATCACACCCTATAACGTCGGCGCGCGTGTAACCATTGAATTCATGGTAGATGCGCCGTTCCACCATGGCTGTGATATCGGCGCGCGCGACGCCGTCGTTAGTATGCGTCGGGATGATTAGCGTTGTGGTATTGAACATGTGATTATCCTCGTTTCAGGGTTTAAACGTTGAACGCGTCGCGATTGAACATTGCGCAATGGTGCGCCCGGGCATGCGTGACACAAGCGACAAATGCGCCCGAACCATTCAAGCGAACACGTTGCCAATGGCATCGCGCCGCCCAATGGAACAAAGCGCTTTGCATCGGCGCGCGTCGCATGGCGATCGGCGGGAAAGGATTAGGGTGTAGCATGTGATTAGCCTCTCTTTCCATGTGGTAGGATGCCACTATGACATGGGTCGGCGCACGCTGTCAACATCTTATTTTGCATCGGCGCGCGTCGCATGGCGATCGGTGGGGAAGGATTAGGGTGTAGCATGTGATTAGCCTCTCTCTTCATGTGGTAGGATGCCACTATGACATAGGTCGGCGCACGCTGTCAACATCTTATTTTGCGTTTATTGGCGTTTCACCATCGCCCACAATCGCGCCAATTAGTGCGCCGACGCTACCACGCGCACGCCGTCGCCCACATGTGGCGCGGCGCAAGGTATCAGTGTTACCACCGTCGCCCACATGTGGCGCGGCGCAAGGTATCAGTGTTACCACCATGGCGCACATTAGAAAGCACGCGCGACGCCACCGATGCCGTACCATGTGGCCACGCCATGGCACGGCCCACGCGTGCATGGTCGGCATCAGCACAACCGCATCGCTCTCAGGACATCGGCTGCACGCCACTTCGGGGACCACCGCCCGCCCCCGCGATCCCTCTACCCCCTAGGTTCCCTCGGGATTTTCCCCCGAAAAGCAAGGGTGGTAACACTGATACCTCTGAAAAGCCGTATCTGACCGCGATATTGATATACCAAGGCGCATCAACCGTGAAAAACGATATGCTTTGGCATATCAAAAAAAAAAATCGGGGGCAACGTCGAAATGCGGTTGACAGCAACGTCGAATGCCGGTATAATCGATGCCGTAGTGCGAACTGGGGGGTGATTTCCCCGGCACCCTTCGGTGGACGCACGCAACCGCTCTGAGGGGCGGCGGTATATAAGTAGCCCCTCACTGGATTTGGGATCGCACCGCGATCGAGGAGAGATGAACATGGCCAGGACGAAGCGTACGGTAATCTCAGACGCGCATCAGGCGGCGGTGGATGAGTATTTCCGCAACGGCTTCCGTAAGACCGACGCCCTGCGAGTAGCAGGGATCGCGTCCCCCGAGAAGCACACATGGGAGGTCTTCAGTCGCCCGGAAGTGCTGGCCGAAGTCGAACGCCGGCACAGGATCGCCAGGGAGAAGTCGGAAGGTGGCATCGAGCGGTTGATCAAGGAGTACGAGCGGATCGCCTACCTCAACATGGGCAGGTACGGTCACATCGACACGGATACCGGTCACTTCGTCATCAACCTCAATGAGATCGCCGAGGAGGACGAGGAGGAGCTGCTGTCGGTCATCGCTGAGTTCACGACGGAAGTGACCGGTGGAACCGTAGTGAATGGCAAACTTCGCGGCGGAACTCTGAAATGCAAGATCAAGCCGTGGGACAAGATGAAGGCGATGGACAGCCTCGCCCGACACTACGGCATGTACAACGATCAGCTGGAGGTGAAGGGCGAGATGACCCTGATCGAGCTGATCCAGCAGGGGCGGAAGCGCTCCAGCGCAGCGAAAGCAGAGAGCGATGACGAAGCAGGGTAGGGGCGGAAGCGCTCCAGCGCAGCGAAAGCAGAGAGCGATGACGAAGCAGGGTAGGGTATCAGCTGTTCCCGAGATCGTCGCCGCATCGAAGTTGAGCAAGGCGCGGCAACGCGCACGCCTGCGGATGGCGGATAAAGGAACCGAGTACGCCGCCCTTGCCTTTAACCGCGCGGATCGACTGGCTGATGTCGCGATCCGTGCCAACCGGGAGAAGATCCATGCCGTATGACGTAAACCTAGCCGCCCAGGATGCCAACAAGTGGACCTGGATGAACTTCAAGCCCGACGAGTGCCGCAAGAACCGGTGGGACCAGCAGACCGGCGTCGGCCTGTTGAAGGCGAACTTCATGGACAAGCTCCAGGTCATGCGGACCTCGATCGGCCAACCGTTCGTCATTACGAGCGCCTTCCGTGGCCCCGAGTACAACCAGCTCGTCGGCGGCAAGAAGGAGAGCAAACACCTCCTCGGCCACGCGGTGGACATCCAGTGCAATGGCGAACTGGCGGCAATGATCGCCCACTTCGTCCTGCACAACAACATGTTCAACGGGCTCGGGGTCTATCAGAGCGGCGATTGGAAGTCCCGCTTCCTTCACGTAGACGACGCCCACGGTGGGCACGGCTACCCGGTCATCTGGAGTTCATAATGGCAGCAGGCACCCGCAGAAAGATCACCGGCTCCTTCGGGGGTAACGGATCGAGCGACGCGTTCCAGAGCGCGGGCGGGTTCAACCTGTCTGTCTCCGGGACGTACGCCGGCACCATCTCGATCGAGCGATCGTTCGACGAAGGTGTCACCTACTTCACGGTCAGCACCCTCACGGCCAACGCCGAGGTGCAGAAGCGTGTTGATGAAGTCGAGGTCGGCGTGCTATACCGGCTAACCATGGCGTCGTATTCGAGCGGCACCGCCACCTACCGCATGTCCAGTTAAAGGAGCAATAACAATGAGTTACGAGCCACGCGCCCTTGATACCAAAACCCTCCGGGGTGCTGCTATCTACTGGGCAGAGCAATACCAGAAGCGGGACATCCCCGGTCTGGGCACACGAGACCCCGAGAAGATGGGCGTCTGGAAGGGTGGGCGGTCGCTCGCCATGTCCCAGATGTACCGCTGCGGCACCATGGACGAGTTCGAGTACATCCTGACGGTCATGGACGAGATCCTGGAGAACACCGTCGTACGCGGCGAGTGGGAGCGGAGCAAGCGCGAATACTTCTCGCATCGCGACCCGGAGCTTCATGCGCAGATCCTCGCCGACCACTACGCCATCTACCCGGATGGAACGCATATCCCCGGCAAGATCGGCAAGGTCCAGGTCGGCCAGCGCCAAGTCGGTGTTGAGCCCCGCGTGGAGATCGAGCGTGACATCCCGAAGACCGTGATGCAGCTCTGGTTCCCCACCCGGCGTCCGATCATCCACGAGCGGCACTACATTCACCGTGTCAGGTGGCCGGTGTACGCGGGCGAGATGATCGAGCGTGAAGCCAACCCGGATGGTGCTGACCATATCACGGCCAACCCCGAGGGCTACGAGAAGTTCATCGAAGCGAGCAAGGTGTACGCCTTGGACCCGTCGATCAACAACCTCTGTGTCCTGGCAGCGCTGGACGCCATCACTGCTCGCGCGGATCTCGGCTCGACTGCCGCGACCATCCGTGGGCTCGACGGCTCGCAGCCTGCCCTGGTGGACGACGCGGAGACCGGCACCCTCGGGTTCGAGTGTACCATGAACGCGACCTCGTTCGGAGCCGCAGCCGACACCACCCCTGGCGGCACTTGCACCGCGGCGGCGGTCACGGACGACAGCTCGGCTGACGCGACGATCACCTTGTCGTACTGCCGCATCCGCACCAACGGCTCGGGCGTGGATGACATCATGGATGGGAGCGCCGGCACCGCGTCGGCCAACTTCATCTTCAACACGGTGTCGATCATCATCACGACCAACGTGTCGATGGCGGCTCCTACGGTTTCCCTCGCCGAGGGCTAATCGTGAAACGGATGCACCTCGCATCGGTGGGTGGCAATGGCTCCGAGGTCATTGTCACCCTTCGCATGGACGACAGCGCCGTCGTCGCCACGTTCCAGCACTGGGACGACCGTGAGGTGCGCCAAGAGATCATCGGGACGTGCTTCGGCTACGACCTGACGTACAAGGGCGACAAGCTGGACGGCATCTACGTCCTACGCCTCACCCAAGAAGCGGACCCGATCGAGAGCCGGCGCAAGGTTCCGTTCGATCTGCGGGAAGCTGAGAAACTGATCGGAGACGCGGAGACCTTTCGCGCCCCGATCCTCCTGGACAACCGGACGCAGAAGGGTGCGTGGTCCTTCGGTCTCACCTGGAACAAGAAGCGCGCCTGATGGCATACAGCCTCGTTCAATCCAAGGAACAGTTCGCGCACAATGGCGTCGCCAACGTCACCATGTGCCTGCCGGTGCGTCCGACGCGTGACAACCTGATCGTCTCAACCCTCGCCGTCGATAAGAGCGCCGGCACGATCGCCACCCCCACAGGCTACACGATGGTGCAGCAATTCATCAGCGGGGCTGTCAGCACCGCCCAGGCGTACAAGATCGTCACAGACGACGAGGGCGCGGTCAGGTGGGTGATGGGGAACGCCAAGATGACGGGCTGCAACGTGGCCGAGTTCTCTGGCTGCGAACACACTGGCACCCTGGACACCAGCGTCGAGGCCAACTCAACCGGAGCGGACACCACGCTCACCATTGGGCCGACTGCCACCCTCAGCCAGACAGATAACCTCGTGATCGTAACCGCTGCTTGCGATACTCACGGCGGCTGGTTCGATAACCACACGGTCACGGGGCCGACAGAGTACGGCATCTCGATCGACACCGTTCCCTCGGGAGAGCCGGGGCACTACAACGGACACGAGCGCGTCACGGCGACCACGGCGCTCTCTCAGGTCTTGACCACCACTGGGGGCGGCGACGAGATCGCGGGCTCCCTGGCGGTGTACAAGGAGAGCGGGGCCGACTTCATGGTGCAGGAGAAGTTCCGCTTCTTCGACGACGACGGGGCCCTGCCCACGCTGACGGACGGCACTGTCCCAGTCATCGAGACCGCAGACATCACGGAGACCGCGAGCGACAGCGGCTCGACCAGCATCACGGCCTCGGTGCCAGATTACGTGGCGGGCGACCTGATCATCGGGCTCCACGCCAACGACGATGACGACACGCCGTCAATGCCGGGCGCAGGCTGCAACGGTGAGACCATACACTACCTGCCCAGCGGCGACACCCTGTACGAAGCCGGGGGCATCTTCTCGTCCTCGGGGCCAGCGGTAGCCGGTCACTGGTTCATCGGCGACAGCACGCAGACCACGAACACTCTGACGCATGAGATCGCCGCTGCCGAGGGGTACGTCATCCACTACATCAAGGTGCTGGCTGGTGAGTTCGATCCCGCCAACCCGATCCCCTCGACCGGCTTCGACGGCGGCGTCAGTTCGGCAGAGCTGCCCACGCCGGCCTGGACGCACACACGAGGGCGAGCGAACGCCAGGGTGGTCACGTTCTCCTCGGTGGACACGGACCCCATCATCGGCGCGGCCACGGGCTGGACGATCAGGGAGGAGACGGACATCGGCTCAGCGTGTGGCGGCGTCATCACCAGAGACGCTGCTGCGACCGCTGGGGAAGCCATAGCGAGCGTTGACCACAACATCAGCTCCGACACATCCCAGACGATCGGCTTCACTGTGAGCGCTCCCACGACGCTCGCAGGGGCTACAGCGCTGGGCTCAGTCGATGTCGAGCCGGCGACGTTCGAGGTGGACACCAATTACTTCTGCGTCATCCGTGTCGTCAATCGCGGCGGGGCAGTCGGACCCTCGACCTTCAAGTGGCAGTTCAATCTGAACAGCGGCGGCTGGACGGATGTCGCTGCCTCGGGTACGGCGGTCATCTGGAGTACCTCGACCAACTTCGCGAACGGTGCTGATGTCGAGGAGACGATGCTCGACGCGAACCGGCCATACGCCACGGGAGACGCGCTTGAGGCTGGGAAGACCCATACCCTCGCGGCGGCTCTGCCGGCGCGGACAGCCACGGAACTCTGCCTCTGCTTCCAGTGCCCAGCTGCCCAAGTGGCCAACGGGGACAGCATCCAACTCCGCGTGATCGAGGACGGCGGCACGGTCTTCGACACGTACACGGTCGATCCGACCATCATCGTCAACGAAGCAGCGGGCGCGCACAGCTCGTCCAGTGGTGCCATCCAGGTATCAGCTGTTACCATCGCAGGGACAGGAAGTCATGATCAAGAGGGCACTAGCGCGGCTATTCAGGTTCCGCCTACGACCATTGCCGGCACGGGCGACCACCACCATGAGGGCACCTCGGCTGCTATCCAAGTACCCCTTGTCTCGATCGCAGGCACTGGCTCTCAGGACCAAGAGGGCACGTCGGCGGCGATCCAAGTTTCACTCGTAACACTAGCTGGCACAGGGAGCCACGACCATGAAGGATCATCATCTGCTATTGCCGTCGCTAAGATCACGATTGCGGGAGAAGGCACACACGGCACAGGACACGAAGGAACTAGCGGGGCTATCCAAGTCCCCCTCTACACCGTCGCAGGGACCGGTTCCGCTGACCACGAAGCAACATCTGGCGCTATACGGGTACCAGCGGTCACTATCGGGCCGGACGGCACAAGCCAAGTTGCTGCGCTAGGGCTCGATCCAGGGCTCGTCACTAACCTAATCAACGACCTGATGTACGACCTGATGACCGACATAGAGCGGTCGGGCACAGGCGACTATATACCGGGGAGAGCGGAACATGAGTAAAGAAGCTGCCGACGTAATCCTGGCGAGGGAGCTTGGGCTCTACTACGCCGATCCATTGGGGTACACGATGTTCGCGTTCCCGTGGGACACCGACGCCGACCTCCAGCAGGTTCTGCTCGCGCCTCAGTATCGCGAGCGGTTCGGCTGCGACTACGGTCCCGACGTGTGGTCCTGCGAGTTCCTCGACGACCTCGGCGGCGAAGTGAAGCTCCGAGGGTTCGACGGCAAGAACGCCGTTGATCCGATCCAGTACAGCACGGCCAGCGGTCACGGGATCGGGAAGTCAACTCTGGTCGCATGGATCATCAAATGGATTATGGACACGAGACCATTTGCGCAAGGAACTGTTACTGCAAACACAGCGGAGCAGCTTCGTACGAAGACCTGGGCAGAGCTGGGGAAGTGGCACAGGCGCTCTGTTACTTCCCACTGGTTCGACTACACTTCGGGCAGAGGCGCGATGGCCTTGAGGCACAAGATCCACAAAGAGGAGTGGTACTGCTCAGCCCAGACATGTCGCGAGGAGAACAGTGAAGCCTTCGCCGGCCAGCACGCGGCGAACTCCACCTCGTTCTACGTCTTCGACGAGGCATCAGCTGTTCCCAACAAGATCTTCGAAGTCCGAGAGGGCGGCACCACGGATGGGGAGCCGATGACATTCGACTTCGGCAACCCCACTCGTAACAGTGGCAAGTTCTACGACAACACGGTCGGCAAGATGCGCCATCGTTACAAGGTCCGCAAGATCGACAGCCGCGACGTGGCCATCACCAACAAGCAGCGCATCGACGCGTGGATCGAGGATTACGGGATCGACAGCGACTTCGTGAAGGTCCGTGTCCTCGGCGAGTTCCCCAGCCAGGGTAACACCCAGTTCATCTCGGGTGAGGCCGTGGAAGCAGCCATGGAACGTGAGCTGCATCCCATGGCGTCGAAGGGTTTCCCCCGCGTCCTCGGCGTGGACGTGGCGCGCTTCGGCGACGACGACAGCGTGATCTACAGCCGGAAGGGACCGGACGCTCGATCGTTCGAGCCCGACGTGTTCAACGGTCTCGACACCGTGCAGCTCACCCAGAAGGTCATCGCCAAGTTCCAGTTCTTCGACAGCATCGGGGATCGCCCGGTGATGATCTTCGTCGATGGCGGCGGCATTGGTGGTGGTGTAGTCGATCAGTTGCGCCACCTCGGGTACCCCGTGATGGAGGTCCACTTCGGCGGAAAGCCTAGCGATGGCGACACCTACCGGTACAAGGCCGACGAGATGTGGGGCGACCTGAAGGCCGACCTCGACAGCGTGTGCCTGCCCGACCGGTTTACCAAATATGGGCTGCGCCTACATGAGGACTTGACAGCCAGGGAGTTTGGGTATACACTTACTGGTCAGAAGATAAACTTGGAAAGCAAGACGGACATGAAGGCGCGCGGCATCGCGTCACCCGACATGGCCGATGGTCTCGTTCTCACTTACGCGATGGGCGTGATCGCACTGAACCAGCTACAGGGGAACGAGTTCGTGAACCTGGGCACAACCCACGCGGTGGATGACTACGATCCGCACGCAGACATCAGATAGGAGACCACCAGTATGTGCGGAGGAGCCCCTTCCCCACCACCGCCCCCGCCCCCGCCCGAGCCTTTGCCCCCGGCACCCCAGCCGGTGGATAGCGCCACAGCGGAGAAACGGGCCAGGAGTAAGCGCACGGCTGCGACCGCCCGTGGGCTGACTGCCAAGCGTTCGACGACCCCTCTCGGGTTGACGGATGACAATCTTAACTCGACCAAGAAGACGGCGTTGGGAGTGTAACCATGTGTCTCGGAGGAGGTGGATCATCACCAGCGCCTCAGCCTCTACCGGACCCCAACGTCCAGAGGGCTGAAGGCGATGACCCGGAGACGAACCGGATCAAGGATCGGAACAAAGAGGACAAGCGCACTGCCCTCGGTCTGGTCGCGAAAGAGCCCGAGACCCCGCTAGGGAGGATCGAGTAATGTGCTTAGGTGGAGGGGGCTCAAGCCCCGCACCCCAACAGCAGAAGCCCCCATTTCCCAAGGAGCTGTCCGACGAACAGAAGTCGGTCGGCAAGGAGATGGGGCGCAAGGCCAATGAAAACTCTGAGCGTCGCCGGCAACAGACTGCCCTCGGCGTGCAGGACAACCAGTTCACGGATAGCTCCGGGACACCGCTAGGGAAGATCAAGTAATGTGCATCGGCTCATCCAACGGGCTGGGACGCGTCGTGAACCCGAACTCCTTCATCGCGGAGAAGACGGGCATCAAGGCGTTATCCCCCGAGACGGTGGCCGCGCGCAAGATCGGCGGCGGTGCCGGCGACATCATCGCACCTCAGCGCCTGTTCATGAAGAACAAGGGGCAGAAGGCCAGCCAGTCCGCTGAGCTGGGTGACACAAAAGGGATTAACAACTGATGCCCCTCGTAGGAACCCTTCGGGAACGCCAAGAGAAGCGGCGCGGGTCGATGGTAACGGAGCGCACTTCGTTCATCGGTCACTACCGCGAACTCTCTGACTTCATTCAACCACGCACCGGTCGGTACTTCGTCGACGATGTGAACAAAGGCGACAAGCGGTGGAACTCCATCATCAACTCCCGCGCTACCCAAGCGCTGCGGGTCGCTACCGCTGGGCTGTTCAATGGTGTCATGTCCCCATCCCGCCCGTGGTTTCAACTGGGTTCGCCCGACACGGATTTAAACGACTTTGGTCCGGTGAAGCAGTGGTTGACACAGGTCGAGGAGCTGATGCGTCGGATCTTCAACGGCGGCAACATCTACAACATGTCGCCTGTGATGCTACGCGAGCTGCTATTGTACGGTACCGGCTGTCTCTCGCACGTTGACGACTTCGAAGACGTGTCGCGGTTCTACGCCCATACCGTGGGCAGCTACGTCATCGCCCAGAACGATCGCTACATGATCAACACGGTCGGTCGCGAGTACAAGATGACGGTCGAGCAGATCTACCGGCAGTTCTACAAGACCGGCAAAATCAGCCAGCCCATCCGCGACGCCTACGACAACGGCAAGTACGACGCGTGGTTCAAGATCATCCACATGGTGGACGAGAACCCCGAATACATCCGGGGCAATCCCTTCGCCCAGAACAAGAAATATCGGGAGATGTACTACGACCCGACCGACGTGGACAAGGATCACGTCCTCAAGCAGTCGGGCTATGACGAGTTCCCGTTCTACACCCCCCGCTGGGACGTGACCGGCGAGGACATCTACGGCACCGACTGTCCCGGCATGACAGCGCTGGGCGACGTGAAAGGGCTTCAGCATGAAGAAAAGCGCAAGGCCCAGGCGATCGACAAGATGGTATCGCCGCCCCTGCATGGTCCTCCTTCTCTCCGCAATACTGCTGTGTCTTCTCTGCCGGGCGGTGTTACGACTTACGAGGCGGGTCAGTCACAGGGGCTCAAACCTATTTACGAGGTACGCCCGCAGATTGGCGAGCTTGTCCAAGACATCCAGGCCATAGAGACACGCATCAACGAGGCGTTCTACGTCGATCTGTTCAAGGCGATTTCGGACATGGCCGGCGTGCAGCCTCGCAACCAGCTTGAGCTGACGCAGCGGAACGAGGAACGCTTGCTTCAGCTGGGACCAGTCCTGGAGCGCCTGCATGGCGAGTACCTGGACAAGGTGATTGACCGCCAGTTCGCGCAGATGGTCAGAGCGAAGATGCTACCGGAACCCCCGGAGGAGCTGCGAGACAGCCCCCTGAAGGTGACGTACATCTCAACGCTGGCCATGGCGCAACGAGCTGTTCAGACTGGATCGATCGATCGTCTGGTCGGCTTCATTGGCGGGCTCGCCGCGGCAGGGATGCCCGGCGCAGTACACAAGCTGGACGAGATCCAAGCCGTGGACGAGTACGCCACGTTCCTTGGTGTCCCGCCGACCGTCATCAGGTCCGACGACGACGTGAAAGCCCGCATGGAAGCGGAAGCCCAGCGAGCCGCACAGGCTGCTCAAATGGAGCAGATGCAGCAGGGTGCGGATATCGCGAAGACAGCCGGCGAGGCTGACTTGAACCTACAGGGAGCGGCCACACAAGCGGCTGACAGAGCATGAGCGACGAAGGGGAACACTTAGACGAAGAACAGACCGCGAAGGTATCAGCTGAGACCGAGTTGCAAGCGCTGCTCGCGGCTGAGAGCTTCCACGTCTGGGAGGATGTCCTCAAGACCTACGCTGGCCGGCAGGCTATGTGGGAGATCTTGGTCGAGGCGAAAATCCATGCCACCTCATTCACTGGCGACCGGTGGGGTGATTTCAACGAAGGTCGTCGGGATCTCGGAAATTGGCTCATTGCAAATAAGATCTTTACAACGGGTCAAGAGTGGTATACACTCATGGGGTCTGAAGCACAACAACGAGACGAACGTGTCAAACAACTTCGTGAACAAAGGGGACTATGATGCCTGACCCAGTGGTCGATGAAACACCGAAAGACGGCGAAACTCCGCTAGGCAAGACCGCCGAGGAGCAAGCCGCCACTCTCTACGACAGCCCCGAGGCGGAAGCCAAAGCTGCCGAGGAGAAAGCCGCGTCCGACGCCGAAGCCGCGACGGAAGCTGCCGCTGCCGAGGAAGCTCGCATTTCCGCGTTGCCTGCCGCAGAGCAGGAAGCGGAGCGAACCAAGGTCGCCAACGAGAAGGCGGCTGACGAGGAACTCAAGAAGCTGGAAGCCGCGAAGGCTCCCGAGGGTTTCGAGGAGAAGACGGCAGACGAAATCGCGGCCATGTCGGCTCGCGAGAAAGCCGCCTACTTCGATGCCCTGGCGAAAGCCGAGGACGCTGCCAAACCCAAGGAGGACCGCGAAGGTGCCCCCGAGGAGTATGGCAAATTCGAGACACCGGAGGGTTTCGAGGAGCTGGACAAGGAACGGCTCGACGCTTTCCTCCCCATCGCGAAGGACATGGACCTCAGCCAAGCGGACACGCAGAAGCTGATCGACCACTTCGCGGCGGAACAGACGAAGATCATCACCGAACAGGTCGAAGCCTGGGAGGAGCAGAAAGCCACATGGCTCACTAGCTCCAAAGAGGACGACGAGATCGGTGGGAAAGGTTTCGACCAATCGGTCGGAAAGGCTGTGGCGGCGCTGGATCAGTTCGGCACCCCGGAGCTGCGAGAAGCCCTTGACCAAACCGGCATGGGCAGTCACCCCGAAGTCATCCGCGTCTTTTCACGGATTGGGGCGGCGATTTCGGAAGGGAAAGTTATCACGGGCGGGATCGGCACGCAAGACGCCGATAAGACCCAGGCCGAGGTGATGTACCCGTCGATGGCGAAGACGCCAGCGGCTTAAACTTAACCAAGCAAGGAGACCACAACCATGGCCGTTCTTAGTGCCAAAAACCCGACCTTGCTCGATCTGGCGAAGGTGACTGACCCAGACGGCAAGATTGCCACGGTCGCCGAGATCTTGAACGAGACCAACGAGATCTTGGAAGACATGACGTGGATCGAGGGCAACCTGCCCACCGGCCACCGTACCACCACGCGAACGGGCATCCCCGCTCCGACGTGGCGGAAGCTCTACGGTGGTGTCCAGCCGAACAAGTCAACGACCGTCCAGGTCACTGACAGCACCGGTTCGCTGGAAGCCTACGCCGAGGTGGACAAGAAGCTCGCCGACCTCAACGGCAACACCAGCGAGTTCCGGCTCAACGAGGATCGCCCCCACATCGAGGGCATGAACCAAGAGCTGGCCGACACGCTGTTCTTCGGAGACGAAGCCAGTGAGCCCGAAGCCTTCACCGGCTTTGGTCCGCGCTTTGACGACCTCTCCGGTCCCGAGAACGCCGACAACATCATCGACGGCGCGGGCACCGGTTCCGACAACAACAGCATCTGGCTGATTGTCTGGGGTCCGAACACTGTCCACGGGATCGTTCCCAAGGGCATCAAAGCCGGCCTGTCTGTCACGGACAAGGGCCAAGTCACGATCGAGGATGCCAGCGATGGCTCCAACACCGGTCGTTTCGAAGCCTACCGGACCCATTACTCGTGGGATGCCGGCCTCACCGTTCGTGATTGGCGCTTCGTCGTGCGGATCTGCAACATCGACCTGTCGCTTCTGACGCGTGTTTACACGTCGGGCGCGTTCAGCACGGGCGCTCACTTGCCCGACCTGATGTTCCAGGCTCTGCGTCTCCCGCCCAACCTCAGCATGGGACGCCCGGCGTTCTACATGTCCAAAGACCTGATCACTTGGGTTGGCCGACAGACTGCCGCTGCGGTCCAGGGTTCCACGCTGACGACCGAGATGGTCGGCGGCAAAATGGTAACGTCCTTCATGGGTGTGCCGATGCGTCGCGTTGACGTGCTGGCCGCGAATGAAGCGCGCGTAACCTAACCCAACCACAAACCCCATAGAGGAGATTAATCATGGGCTGGATGGACGAAACCCTTGAGTTTGCCGACGCCACTAGCGTCGGTACGCCCAACAACACCACGGTCAATGTCGGTGACATCATCGACACCGAAGCTCTCGGACGCGACCTGGGCAACGGTCAGCCGTTGTACCTCGTCGTGGGCGTTGACACGCTCGTCGAGAGTGGCGGAGCGGCCACAGTACGCTTCAAGCTGGCTTCCGACGCGACGACCACGATCGCCGTCGATGGAACCCAGTCGGAGCATATCACCTCCGACAGCATCGCGGTGGCCACGTTGGTCGCCGGCTATCAGTTCATCGCTACGCTGCCGCAAGGCTCGCAGGCGTACGAGCGGTACCTCGCCTTCCAGGTCGAGGAAGATGCTGGGCAGGCTCTGACTGCGGGCAACGTCAATGCCTTCATCACCGCCTTCCCGCCGACCAACTGGAAGTCCTACGCGGACAACCAGAAGTAACGTGAGCTGAGGGGAGGTATCAGCTGATGCCTCCCCAACGCCACACCAACCGAGGAGCAACACGATGGAAGTAAAACTGAAGGTCAACTTCTTCGCTGGCCGTGTCAGATATCGTCGCGTGATCGGTGGATTAACGGTCATGCCCGACGAGCTGGTGAACCAGCTTCCGTCGTCAGCTGATGTCGTTGTTCCTCCGAAAGGGATGGAGTTCATCCCAGGCGTCGATGGCGAAAAGGGCGAGTGGGTTCAGAACGAGATCGAGCCCGATGTCCAAGAAGATGTCGAAGCGGCCTTGCGCCAACGCCAGGAGTTCGCCGCACAACTGAAAGCCGAGAAAGACGCGGAGGTTGCTGACGCAGCCGACAAGTCGATCGAGGCACTTGCCGACGCAGCCGATGCCACCAGTGGCGCGGCGGCGAACGCAGCCCAAGGAGAGGACAAGCCCAAGGCGGGCAAGTCCAAATCGTAACCTAGAGCCACGGAAGGAGAACCACCCATGGCCTCATTCACCGCAGCGGACGATACCCTCGTCCTCTCTATCCCCGACCGTGGCGAAACAATCGATATCGCCTTGTCGGGCACGTACTCGATGCAGATCGATCTGGAGATCGAAGTCGGCTCCAAGAACTCCGGTTCCTGGCAGAAGATCAAGACGGTCTCCGGTGCGGCCAACGCCACGATCGCCGACGCGTATACGTCCAAGTCCTACAGTGAGCGCATCCGTTTGCGCGTCATCGTGGACACCTCGGGCACATGCGTCGCCACGCTCACCGACAACGACGATCGTTCGATCCATGTGATCAAGGATCAGGTCGGCAACACCCTCGCGACGTTCAACCAGAGCGGCCTCGTGCTGCCAGCCGATCTCGATATCGGCGGCGGTGTCAAGCGTCGGGCCGCAAAGATGGTGACGACCTCGGCAGCGATCACGCTGACCCAGGCGCTCCACGCCGGCAAGATCTTGACCATGACCGGCACGACCGGTCGGGCGATCACCCTGCCGGAAGCCACTGGCACGGGCGACGTGTACGAGATCTTCTACGTGGCCACGGTCGCGTCGGGCTCGCATACGATCGTCGCACCCTCCTCGGCAACTGACTTCGTGGGTGGCGTTGCCATCGCGACGGACATTGCCGGCGTCACCTGTATCTGTAACTCCGGTGACGACACGATCACGATGAACGGTTCAACGACTGGCGGCGTCGCCGGCACGTTCCTCCGCTTCACCGACGTGGTTGACGGAACCTACCTCGTGGAAGGTTTCCTGACCTCGACTTCAACCGAAGCCGATCCTTTCTCGGCGGCGGTCTAAGGTAACGGGGGCGGTCTTCGGATCGCCCCCAACCCTGGAGATCAAACATGGCGTCCTCAGTTTCCAAAGTCACGATCGGCAACATGGCCTTGGGCCATATCGGTACGGACAACACGATCGAGGCATTCACGGAGACCTCACCCCAGGCGAAGCAGATCGACCTCTGGTACGACTTCGCGCGGGAGCAGGCTCTGGCTGAGTACGACTGGAACTTCGCACGCAAGCGGCTCGCCATGTCGGTGCACGCCGAAGATCCGCCCTCGGGAGTATGGGCGTATCGCTACCAATATCCTTCAGACGCGATTGTCTGCCGTGAGATCGAGAAGGCACCCACGGAGACCGTGGTCCCCTTCGACATCGAAACCGCTGGCACCGACAACTCGCTGTCCGTCCTCACCGACCGCGCGACCGCGACGATGAAGTACACGCGCGACGTACAGGACACGAACCTGTTCTCCCCTCACTTCGTCCAGGCTCTGGGCTACCTGCTGGCGCACTATGTGGCGTTCGCACTGACCCGGAAGAAGACGGTGAAGGAAGACATGATGACTGCGTATCGACAGCTGGTACCCCTAGCCGCAGCGCATAATTTCAACGAGAGCGGAGCAAGTGCCCCGCCCGAAGGTGGAGCCGTCCAGGCCAGGAGTTAAAATGCCGTCGCTCATTCAGCCTTCGTTCGCGAAGGGCGAGTTCGCTCCCAGCCTCTACGGGCGGGTGGACACGCAAGCCTACTCGTCAGCTCTGCGCACAGCTCGCAACGTCATCGTGCATCCGTACGGTGGCGTTTCCAATCGTCCAGGCACCGACTTCATCGGACCCTGCAAGAACCACACCGGCACCACCCGGCTGATCAAGTTCCAGTTCAAGACCACCGACACCTACGTGATCGAGATGGGCGACCTGTATATGCGGTTCATCCGCAACGGTGGCCACGTCCTGGAAGCCGACAAGACGATCACTGCCATCACCGCCGCCAGCCCCGGCGTCGTCACCAGCGCGAGCCACGGCTACGCAAACGGGGACGAGGTATATTTGGATACGATTGTGGGTATGACGGAGCTGAACCAGCGCCGGTTCATCGTCGCCAACAAGACCACCAACACGTTCGATCTGACCACCCAGTTCGACGGCAGCAACGTGGACACCTCGGGCTACACCGCGTACAGCTCAGCCGGCACCGCCGCCAAGGTCTACGAGGTGACGACCACCTACGCCCAGGCCGATCTCGCGGAGCTGAAGTTCATTCAGTCAGCTGACACCATCACCTTCACGCACCCCAGCTATCCGGTGCGGGAGCTGACGCGTACGGCGCACACCTCGTGGACGCTCGCCGACGTGAGCTTCATCCCCACCCAGGTTGAGCCCGACAGCATGACGGTGGCCCAGCAGGGTACGACCGGCAGCACCACCTACAAGTACCGGGTCACGGCCATCGGGGCGAACACGTTCGAGGAGAGCCTCAGCGCATTGAACAACTCGACCTCAACCCCGGAGAGCGCCACGGCTGCGAACCCGGTTGTCGTCACGGATACGTCGCACGGTTTCGCCAACGGTGAGATCATCAAGATCACGGGCTTCAACGAGATGACCGAGGTCAACAACAGGCGGTTCAAGGTCGCGAACAAGAACGCGAACGACTACGAGCTGACCGATCCTCATGATGGGACCAACGAAGATGGATCAGGGTATGCGGCAGAGACTACGGGAGGTACTAGCGTTCAATGCCATGTGCAAATCACCAACGGCAACGCCACCCTCTCGACCACGAACTACATCGCCATCGCCTGGGGAGCCACAGCTCTCGCTCAGCGATACGCCGTATACCGCGAGACAAACGGCGTTTATGGGCTACTGGGAGAGACGGAGGATAACAACTGGGACGATGACGGGGCCATCTCGCCTGACGTGAGCGACAGCCCGCCGCGCTACAACCAGCCCTTCCGTGCCACGGACGAGTACCCCGGCACCACGGGCTTCTACGAGCAGCGGCAGGTATTCGGTGGAGCCAACGAGAACCCCGACACCACGGAGTATAGCCAGACCGGTAACTTCAAGAACTTCACCGTCTCGACCCCTGTCAAGGCGGATGATGCGATCACGGCGACCCTGCCCTCCAGCGAGGTCAACGAGATCCGTCACTTCGTCGCCGGCAACGATCTGCTGGTCCTGACCTCGGGTGGCGAATGGCGAGTGAACGCCGGCACCGAGGGCGGCTTCGAAGCGGCCACCCTGCGGCAGAAGCCTCAGTCGTATTGGGGCTGCTCGCATATCCCGCCTGTCACGATCGGCGACCAGACCCTGTTCTTCGAGTTCAACAAGACGATCCTTCGGAGCATGGGCTACAGCCTGGAGATCGATGGCTACGCCGGCACCGACATGACCATCCTCGCCAACCACCTGTTCGGCGACTACCCTGCCGTGGAAGCGGCCTATGCGCGCCTGCCTGACCCCGTGATCGCCTGCGTGCGGTCGGACGGTAAGATGCCGGTCCTGACCTTCAACAAGGCACAGGAGGTCATCGGCTGGGCGAACTGGGACACGCTGGGCAAGTACAAGTCAGTGACCTCGGTCCTACCCTCGATCACCTCGACGGACCAAGCCTTGTACATGGTGGTCGAGCGCTCGATCAACAGCCAGACGATGCGCTATATCGAGAAGACGCACAGCCGCAGGTTCACCGACGTGCGCGATGCCTACTTCGTCGATGCCGGCGTCACCCAGGACACCCCGATCACGTTGACTGCCGCGTCAATCGCGAACCCTGTGCAGATCACTGCCGCAGCCCACGGCTTGTCGGACGGTAACGAGATCGACATCTTCGACATCAAGTGGGTCAGCGCCTTCGACGCCCTCGACAACGAGACCCAGCCGGCGCAGCTCAACAACGGGCGCTTCCTGATCAACGACGTGGCGACGAACACCATGACGCTGGCGAAGCCCAGCTCGAACATCCACGTCACCGCCATCACCAAGGCGAGCCCGGCAGCTGTGACCGCGGCCACCGCCCATGGTCTGACGACCGGCGACAAAGTGGTCCTGAACAACACGGGCGGCATGACGGAGGTGAACAACATCACCTTCACGATCACCGTCACCAGCACCACGGAGTTCACCCTCGGCGTGGACAGCTCGGCCTACACCACCTACACCTCGGGCGGCAAGGTCCATGCCACGATCGACGGCAGCGCCTTCGTGGCGTACGTCAGCGACGGCGAGCTCTACAAGACCGTGACGGAGATCGGTGGGCTGTGGCACCTGGAGGGCGAGAACGTCGCAGTCCTGGCAGACGGTAACGTCATCTCAGGTCACACGGTGTCGAGCGGCAAGATCACCCTCACCACCGCAGCCAGCCGCGCCCACATAGGGCTCAAGTATATCGCGGACGTTGAGACCCTGAACATCGAGGCACCGCAGGGTACCGTCCAGGACAAGAAGAAGCAGATCCCCGAGGTCACGATCCGGTTCGAGAAGACCCGTGGCATCCTCGTGGGCCCGTCCACCGCCCTGCTCAGTGAGATGAAGCAGCGCGAGGACGAAGCGTACGGTGAGCCCACCGCATTACTGACCGGGGACAAGGCGATCCCGCTGGAGCCCAGCTGGAACTCGCACGGTCGCGTGTTCATACGCCAACGGAACCCACTGCCCATGACGATCCTGGCAGTGATCCCAACCGTGGAGATCGGGGATGACTAAGTACCTGCACCGGCCCAGCGTCGAGGAAGATTGCGCCCTCCTGGCACCCAGGATGAAGAAGGCAGACGTGGACGAGCTATGGGCTTTCGCCCGTATGCGACCAGTCCAGGCACTCAAGCACAGCCTCATGTACTCGCACGAGAGCTTCACCGTCGAGGTTGACGGTCAGGTCGAGATGATGTATGGTATTGGACAGCCTTCGTTGCTGTCTCTCAACGCGATCCCTTGGATGCTTTCCTCGGACGCGGTGTATGACCCGGAGCATCGCCGTCACTTCCTGAAGGGGAGCGCTGAGTGGTTGGAGCTGATGAAGTTCATGTACCCGCGCATGGTCAACTTCGTGGATGGCCGCGCCAAGAAGACGATCGTCTGGTTGAAACGACTGGGGTTCACCATTGATGAACCGGAGCTGATGGGCAGGGACGAGATACCGTTCCATCGGTTCCACATAGGATTGGAAAGCTAATGTGTCCTGTCACAGGTACTGCTGCCGCCGTAGGCACCGTCGCAGCTACCTCCGCTGCCTCTGCCGCTGCCGCTAGTGCTGCCGCCGCTGCTGCCGCTGCTACGACCGCTGCTGCCGCTGCCACGGCTACCGCTGCTGCTGCCGCTGCCTCGGCGACTGCCGGCCTATCTGCCGCTGCTGTCACCTCAGCTGCTGCCGGCGTGGGTATGTTCGGCGGCATGGCGGCAACTGGTGTCTCAGCTGTCTCTGGCTTGACCGCTGTTGGTGCCTCGATGGTCGGTGGCACCGCCGCCTCGACGGGTATCATCGCCGGCATGAGCGGGTTCCAGCTCGCCAGCCTCGGCATGAGCGCCATGTCCGGTATCATGGGTATGATGGGTCAGCGACAGCAGGGTCGAGCGGCCCAGGCGCGGGCCACGTATCAGGCTGCGGTCGATCGTAACAACGCGATCCGCTCCAATCAGAAGGCTGCTCGGGCTCGTACCATCGGTGAGAGCCAGCGTGTCGCGAGGCTCCTGGGGGCTACTCAGGACGCTGGCCGGATCAACGTGGGTCTCGCTGCCAACGGCGTCGTCGTCAACGCTGGCACCGCCCTGGCGCTCAAGTCAGACGCCCTCGACGCCGGCTTCCAGGACGCCAGGATGATCGCCCACAACGCCGAGGTGGACGCGCTGTCCTACGAGGCAGACGCGGGCAACCACCAAGCGCAGGCTCGTCTCACCACCATGCGCGGAGCTGCCGATAATCAGGCCGGCAAGCGCGCTGCTTTCTCCACGGCACTGTCCACAGCTGGGCGAGTGTCCAACCAATGGTACGGTTTCGATCGTGCCAATCAGGGACTAGCCTAATGGTACAGCGGATCAGCACCCAGACCCACGGCGCTGCCGTCAATCGCGGCATCACTGCCAAGCAAGATCCTCGGAAGGATCAGACGCTCGACAGCACCGGGACGCACGGAGAGCAGGCTGCGCAGAGCTTGATCGACGGCGGCAAGGCTGCGAAGGACATGTCGGATCAGCTCGCTGTGCGAGCTCGTCAGGACGCCCTGGACGATAGCCAGCGCGAGCTGGATCAGGCTGAGCTGACGTACAGCCAGCAGGTTCGTGAGCTGAACGACGCCTTCTACGAGACCAAGGGCGAGAACACCTTGATCGCACGCACCGCGCACGAGGAAGCCTTGGCTGGTGTCCGCGCCGCCCTGACTGGGACCGGCAGCTCTGACGCTATGAAGGAGCGCATTGGCCTACGGCTTGAGCAGACAGAGAACAGTCACCGCACCCGCGTCGATCAGTATGTTCGGCAGCAGCGCGAGACCGCCAACGACGACAGTGACGCAGCTGCCATCGACCGCTCCACCCAGGACGGCATCGGACTGTACAACGATCCGGTGCAGACCCAGCAGAGCCATGACGAGATCGAGGCACGCATCCGGGAGAAGGCGGCACGGAAGGGCTGGAACGAAGACAAGATCAAGACCGAGACCGACAAGCACCGGGACGCCATGTACCTCGGCATGATCAAGCGGGCTCGCATCGACGGGAACCCGGCCACAGCCAATAAGGTCTACAACGCCAACCGCCACAACATGACGCCCCAGGCGCGCACCACGGCGCAAGCGGAGCTGAAGGAAGTCGGGCTCGACCAGGAAGCAGCTGACGCCGTGAAGGCGACCCAGGACTGGCTCGACGAGGATACCTCGCGCACCCCGGAGCAGGGCCGCAAGATGCTGCGCGAGCAGTTCTCCGATCGCGTCGCCGTCATGGATCGTGTCACCAAGCGGTGGGATGCCGAACAGAAGAACAAGCGGGACGTGAAGGCTGAGGCAGTGCGCCCCCTGGTCGAGAAGGCCATGGGCGATCTGATGGCGAAGCACACGAAGAAGGATGGGACCACCGACTACAAGGCCATGTACGAGGAAGCCAAGAAGCACGGCAACCCGTTCGTGAAGCCCTACCTGCGAGCCGAGATCGACAAGCAGCTCAACCGGGACTACAAGAGCGAGACCCACGCCAAGCGCCGGCAGGCCGACAAAGACGCGGAGATGGCGCTACGGTTCGCCCAGACCGCTATCGAGCTGGCCCAGAAGAAGGCGGATCGAGAGGGTCACGGGATCGCCTCGGAAGAAGACGTGGTGGCGAACATCACCTCGGGCTTGACCCCGGAGAGGGCAGGCGCTGCCATCGCCGAGGCACGGAAGCTCCTCGCCGGCAAGCGTCGGGATCGTGGCGACCAGCGTCAGATCGGGACCGACAAGCACAACGCCGACGTACGCGCCCGCGCCACCGAGGACAACGAAGCCAAGGACATGGCGCTGTCGTTCATGGATGAGCAGATCAAGCACGCCGACAGGTTCAACCCTGCCGCTGGGCTCACCGCCATGCTCAACGCGATCGAGAAGTCGGAGAAGCTGTCGCTCCTCGGGAAGTTCCACGCCACCATCCAGGCACGCAACCACTTCAAAGAGACGGTGCGATTGAACAAGCAGGCGACCAGCGAGAAGGCGCGGTTTGAGATCATGGTCGGTAAGACGCGTGGCCTCAAGGGTGAGGCGCTGCGGTCGTTCCTCAGCGATATCTCGAACGACGAGGTTCGGGAGGAAGCTGTCCGCAGGTACGACGTGATGCAGACCAGCATCAAGAAAGCCAACGACGAAGCCAACGCCGCTGCTTGGGCTGGCGCTCGCGAGGCTGTGGAGTTCAAGGCGATAGACCCCCGCACCTATGCGGAGCAACTGCGCAAGGACGACAAGCACGAGGAAGCAGACAGGCTCGCGGCGAAGATGCCGGAACTCCGCAGGCGCTACGCCGAAGTGGTCGCCGGCAGGATCTATGCCCCCGCGTCGGACGGCACCACGAAATCCACGTACGCCACGATGACCCCTGCGGCACTCGCCAGGGCAGACATCAACGAGAACCGCGGCAAGATGACGGAAGCCGAATACAACCGCGTCCTGGAGTGGCAGCGTGGAGCTGCCGCGTCCATCTCCGCATCCGAGAAGGATCAGCCTGCCTTCAACGCCGGCATCGCGGCAGTCAAGCAGATGTTCCCGACGCGGCGACGCAAGGGTAAGCTCATTCACGAGCTGACGAAGGAGCGTCAGCAGATCGTGTTCAATCACATGAACGCATGGACGGCGGCGCAGCTGGCAAAGGGCGAAGGAAAGATCGATCCAGCCGCGCGTGCGAAAGAGGCTCGTCGGGCACTGTTAGAGATCACGTACGATCCGCCCTTCGCCTTCAACGAAGTCACGCAGACGATCGCCGAGTTCGAACAAGCAGGCATCGTTATCAATGAGCTGGCGGATCAGCAGATCTCAGGCCAGCCGCCCCAGAAGAACCGCATCAAGATGACGGACCACACGAAGTTCGAGGCACTCTATCCAGAGCGCGCCAAGAACTTCCAAATCGTAGCGAAAGCGAACAAGGTCGAATGGGACGACAAGACCCGCGATCAGGTTTATATTGCATTTGCGATGGGCAACGAGAAGGAGCTGCGCAGGTTGCTCCGTGTCCCAGCGCGTAAAAGGGAAACCAAGTAATGGCTGAGATCTTCGACCCGTTAAAACTCGCAGACGAGGAGAAGCGCCGCGAGCAAGAGCGCTTGTTGTTTGGTGAAGACCGGGCCCTCCAAGTCACGATCCGACCCCAACCAAAAGATCCCCTCCCTCTGGAGACCAGACGGGAGATGGAACCTGACGCCTCGGTAGCGCGGAAGAACCGCAAGCTCGCCGACGAGATGGGCGTTGATCCTACCCTGGTCGAGGCTGACCCCCAGGCTTCCGAGGTGGAAGCCAAGCGCATGGATCAGGATGAACTCCTGTTCGGCGACGGAGCCCCGGTCACTACACGGTTCCTCGAACGCCCCGGCAACATGGAGCAGTCGCACGACAGCGTGTCCCACCTCTCGCAGTTCGAGGAAGACACCAAGGACATGGCGATCGGCACCAGCTTCGGTCGCGGCGTGGACATGCTACAGCAGCTCGGGTATCGTTTCATCGAGGCCACGGGCGAGATTACCGGGAGCGACACACTGGCTGAGTTCGGCGGCGAGGGAGCCGAGGAGCAGTCCCGCCAGATGGCCCCGTCCAACAAGAACAAGGTCACGCTCAAAGAAGCCATCATGGGGAACGAGAGTTTCCTGGAGTGGGTGAGCCAGACGGTCGGCGAACAGATCCCGATGATGGCACCCGCCGTCGCTGGTGGTCTCGGAGGTGCCAAGCTCGGTGCCATCGTCGGCACGGCAGTCGGTCCCGCAGGCACGGCAGTGGGTGCTGTGGTCGGCGGCATCATCGGTGCCTTCCTCCCGTCCCTGATCCTCGGTGTCGGTGAGGTACAGCAGGGCTCCAAAGAGATCAACCCCGACAGTAAGGCAAGCGGCTACACGTTCGCTGGTGGCGCTGTCATCGCTATGCTCGACACCGCTCTCCCCGGCAAGCTGGGTGGCAGGCTGGTGTCCGCGTTCGGCAAGGATCTGGCACCACAGGTAGCTCGCGAGCTGGCGTTCAGCGCACTCAAGGCTGGCGGCAAAGATGCGACACTTGAAGGTATCACCGAGGGCTTCCAGGGTGTCATCGCCAAGTACGCTTCCGCCTTAGAGACGGGAACGGATGTGAAATTGGATGCCTGGGAGATCGCCGAGGAAGTGGCGGCTGGGTTCCTGATGGGCGGCGGCACCTCTGCCGTTGTCTCGGGCACGACCAACGTGGGCCAGCGGGCCCAGCGTGCGCGCCGGCAGGGCAACGCAGCCGCAGCTATGGCTGACACGGCAGCGATCACCCCACTCGATCAAGAGGCTCCCGAGGTAGCGGTACAGCACCACGTCGATACGCTCAAGGAGCGAGGCATCACCAGCGTCTTCGTCCCGGCTGACGTGGCCATCGAACACGCCCGCCAGAACGAGCATCAGCTCAAGGAGGGCTTCGACGACCTCGGCATCACCGAACAGATGAACGAGCAGTCGGGCCGCAACATGGTGGAGATCCCGATCGAGAACTTCGTTCGGGAGATCCTGGCGTCCAAACGCTTCAAGGATATCCAACACCACATTCAATATGGACCTGAAGGCGTGTCCATATCCAGCGTTGCCGTGGACATGGCGGCGATGGCAGACGATATGGCTGCATTACTGGAGCGTGACAACCCTTCCGGCCCCGCTAATGAAACAGCCGCCCCCGATCTGGGCACTCAGATGGCGACCGTGCTACAGCAAGCCGGCGTCATGGAGATGCTGGAGGGCACTGGCATCGCGGAGCAGATCCGTGAGATGCAGGACCAAGCGGCAGAGACCAAAGTTCAGCAGGAGATGGACGCGGTATCAGCTGATCCCCCGCAGGCTGACGGTGCCGTGGAGCCCCAGCTGCGCGAGCGCGTGGACAAGGCTCTCGCCGCGATCAAGAGTGGCAACGTGGACGAGGCAACGCAAGTGCTTGGTGCTGCGGACCCAGACGTGTTCGCTGTCCTGTCGAACCTCGCCAGTAAGGCGTCGGAGCTGAACCCTGCCTTCGCAGCAGCTCATGACCAGGGGCGTGTGGCCCGGCTGGAGGAGGAGATCGTTGACATCGACCAGCGTATCATCACCACCCAGCAGTTGATCGACCAGCGCCGCACCGAGGGCAAGACGACCGCTCGCCTCGAACAGCGTATGAGCAAGTTGATCGCCAACCGCGAGGCTCGTGACACGGAGCAGTCCGACATCCTCCTGCCTCAGACGATCGAGCAAGAGAACCTTCGGCGCACCAAGCAGCCCAAGACCCAGAAGCGCACCCTGAAGAAGGAGACGCTCGACGCCCTCGGTGCCACCGCCAGCAAGGACGCAGTGCGTACGCTGCGCACCGGCTTCCGTGAGGGCATCAAGGCTGCGAAGAAGGACATCAAGTCCGCACAGAAAACCATGACCGCCCTGATCAAGGCCAGCGGTCTGGACCCCAAGCGGCAGAACAGGTTCCTGAAGCGCGTCGCCAACATGGACAGCTCCGCGAAGTTCGAACGCAATCTCCCGGTGTTGGCCGCTCAGCTGACGACGGAGCTGGAGACCCAGTACCGTGGCGAGCTGGTCAATGCGCTCAAGGCTGTGCTGAAGAAGCCCAAGGGAAACCAGAAGAAGGTCGGCGGGCTCGACAACAATCAACAGGTCGCGGTGAACGATGCGATCGATGGCATCCGTGCCGCGTGGAAGCTGAGCAACGACGACGCGAAGGCGCTCCTCGAACGCCGGCTCCAGGTGGAGGACGGCGGCGTCAGCTCCAGCGATCCCGCCACCGCCATGGAAGCCTTAGAGAACCTCGTCCTCCATGCCAAGGTCCACCCGAAGACGGTGAGCATCGAGGCACTGGAGAACCTCGTGGTCTCGCTCGACCTCGTGATGTTCCAGCAGAAGGTGATGAACAAGAGCATGGCGCTCGCTCGCGTGGCCGAGGAAGCCAAGGTCATTGCCACCATCCAGGCAGCGCTCGGTCCTCTTGGTCGAGTGATGACGGGCACCCGTATCCGCCAGCTCCAGAACGTCAACGCCTCGATCCTGTCGATGAATGGCGTGTGGTGGAACAAGCTACAGGCGGTGTTCAAGACGAAGGACAAGGCGCTCGCTGATGAGGCCATACGCATGGTCTCCTTCACGGTCGAGAACCAGCACTACGTCGCCGGCAAGAAGAAGATGACGGAGCTGTGGTCGGCTCCGATGGCGGCTCGCCTCGGCATCAGCCAGCGCAAGCTGCACCAGAAGCTCCAGAAGGATGCGACCGACGTGATCGACCTGGGCGAGCAGCCCTCGACGAACGAGAGCGGCAGCGTCCACATCCGCATGACCCGTTCGCAGATGCGCATGAGGTTGATGAACCTCCAGAACGAGGACACGCTGAAGGCGTCGTATGCCAAGGAGGGTGACGGCTACACCCCGGAGCTGATCGCGAACATGGAAGCGCAGATGCTCCCTGACGACCATATCATCATGGAAAGTCAGATGAAGTTCTACAAGGAGTACCTGCCCCGGATCGACAAGGCGTACCAGGAAGCGTACGGTGTGAGCCTCGCTGGCAAGGTGGAGAACTACAGCCCCACCTCGCGAGCCCACGACAACCAGACGCATGACGAGTTCCTCCAGGGTGCCCTGTCCCTCAGTGGGCTGGTCCCCGGCGCGGTCAAGCAGCGTACCGGCAGCACCAACAAGCTGCGGACGATGGATGACGTGGCCGTGTTGCAGCAGCACATCATCGAGATGGAGTATTTCATCGCCTTCAACCAGAAGGTTCGCACGCTCCAGGCAGTGTTCCAGCGGGACAAGACTGGGATCGCCCACCAGATCCGTAATGATCACGGCGACAAGATGTGGTCAACGATGCAGATGGACCTGGACTGGTTCGCCAAGAAGGGTGTCTTGTCTTCGTCGGTAGCGGACAAGTTCTTCCGCACACTGATGCGCAACTTCGGTATCTCGAACCTCGCCTTGAAGCCTCAGATCCTGATGAAGCAGCTGGCATCGACGTTCGCCTTCACGCAGGACGTGCCGATCGCTGACTGGTCTGCGGGTGCGTTCGAGTTCTTCCAGGATGTACCCAAGGCGCTGCGTCTGTTGAACGAGACCGGCTTCTACTCCGACCGTGGCATGAACATCGACCAGGACTTCGCTGACCTGATGGACGACCAGTTCGGCAACCGCGTCACCAACTTCCTGGGCCGGCGTCCGACGCTGGTGAACATGATGATGATGAACGTCAAGTTCGGCGATAAGGCGGCGATTGCCATGGGCGGGTACGCGATGATCCGTGCCAACATGAAGAACGGCATGACCAAGAAGGAAGCCCTCGCCCGCTTCGTCGAGACAGCCGACCGCACCCAGCAGTCGAGCGCCCTCGATCAGGTGTCCGAGTGGCAGCGGTCCAACGACCCGTTCAAGCGCCTCGTGGTTCAGTTCATGTCCTCGGCGAATGCCGTGGCTCGGGCAGAGTACAGCGCCATCACGGAGTTCGCCAAGGGACGCATCGACAAGAAGCAGTTCGCCAAGTCGATGATGATCTACCACGTCCTGATCCCGAACATCATCATGATCGTAGCCAACGGGTTCAACTGGGATTGGGAGGACCAGCTCAAGGCCACCGCCCTCGGTGCCACGAATGGTTGGGTACTCACGGGCGACGTGCTGGAGTGGGTGTACAGTGCCCTCCTCACCGACGCCACAGTGTCCGAACAGTTCGACGCGAGCGCCCGCCACCCCCTCGCCATGGCCCAGGATCTTGCTCAGTCGGCAGAGGGTATCGGCAGCGCGATCTACTGGGATGATTGGCAGCTCGCGGTCGAGGAGCTGGAAGGTATCGCCGGTTCAATGGGTGCGCTCACGGGTGCCCCCTTGCAATCCGCTTACCGGATGGGCTTCCTCGGGCCGGCAGAGTTAGCAGAGGGTGACTGGCGCGAAGGGCTGGCACTTATGCTGGGCTGGAGCCCCTACGTCATCGACAAACAAGAGATGTATGCGCGTTGACAATCGCGTCATCCTGTGCTACACTCAATTAAGGAAATGACATGACCGTTGACAATCGCGTCCTCCTGTGCTACACTCAATTAAGGAAATGACATGACCGTTCAGAACCAAACCAAGAAAGTCACGGGCACCGGCAACGGTCTAGCCTCAGCGTTCAGCTTCAGCCCCATGGTAGTCAACGGGTTGGACGAGCTGGTGGTTACGCACGTCGTCGATGCAACCGGGGTAGAGACGATCCTCTCCCGTGGTACTGGCTCGACCAATTGGTCGATGAGCCTGACCTCCTTCCCAGCCACGGGCTCGATCCAGTACCCGGCTGACCTCGGCACCGGCACGCTGTTGCCCTCGGGTGAGAGCTTGGTCATGAAGCGCGTCCTGACCCTGGAGCAGCAGACCGATCTGGAGAACCAGGGCGGCTACAACCCCGAGACCCTGGAGCAGCAGCTCGACCGCTTGGTGATGATCGACCTTCAGCAGCAGGAGATTATCGATCGCTCGCTGACCCTGCCTGTGTCAGTGTCGGGCGTGTCCGTGGAGCTTCCCGTCCCCGTGGCCGATCGTATCATCGGGTGGAACGCAGCGGCTGACGCTCTGACCAACATCGCCGGGGCCGGCACCCTCGCGGACCCAGTTCCTGTCGCCAATGGTGGCACGGGCTCGACCGCTGCTTCCACAGCTCGCACAGCTCTCGGAGTAGCCATCGGCTCTGACGTTCAGGCGTACTCTGCCGCGCTCACTGCGATCACTGCCCCGATCATGGCCAGGATCAAGGCGGCGGAACGGCTGTTCCTCAACGACCAAGGCCCAGCCATGCGGCCTATGGGCGGGCGAGGCGTCGGCGGCAGTGGTGGGCTGATCGGGATGCAGACCATCACGGCCACGGGCACCTACACACCCACGGCTGGCACCAAGAGCGTTGTTGTCTGGGTTGTCGGCGGTGGCGGTGGCGGGGCAGGCGGCAACGGCTCCACGGCACAAGGACATGGCGGCGGGGCAGCTGGTGGCACCTCGATCAAGCGCATCACCTCGGGCTTCGCTGGCGTCACAGCCACGGTTGGAGCGGCGGGCGATCCGGGGACGAACGCAGCCGGCTCAGCTGGTGGCACGTCCTCCTTTGGCTCTCATTGCTCCGCGACTGGTGGGGGTGGTGGGTCAGTCGGTGGCAACTCCAGCGGATCAGTTGGTGGGATCGGAGCCAGCGGCGATCTCAACCTGAAAGGCGGCGGCGGGGATGCCATCCGTGCGGGGGGCGCGAACTTCTCCAGCGGCAGGGGCGGCGATAGCTTCCTCGGCGGCGGCGGTCCCAACCGGGCGCAGAACGCCAACGGCTCGGCAGGCTCGGAGTACGGGGGCGGCGGGGGTGGGTCATACACGGCCACGGTCGGCGGCGTAGCCAAGGCCGGGGTCATCATCGTCTGGGAGTACAAGTAATGAAGAACGCATTGATTGAGCGCAGCGGACGGATCGCTCAGTTCAGCGCTACCCCATTTGAGGTTGCGCCTGATCTGACCTGGGTGGAGGTGCCGGATGACACCGACGCCCTCGACACATACGAGGACGGCGCGGTAGTGAGGCACGTCCTCCCTGCTGACCACATCCCCCCGTCCGTGGCTCGTGCCGCCGGCTCCGACAACAGCGTCGCAGCCATGCGTACCAAGTTCAACGACTTGCTCGATACGCTGGCCGCGCAAGGGATCATCACATGACCGTCCGGAACCAAACCAAGAAGGTAACGGCGAGCGGCAACGACCACGTTCACCTACTGCCCACCATCTCTGTCGCCAAGGGTGGAACGGGATCAACCACTGCCGGCGACGCACGTACTGCCCTCGGGGTAGCCATCGGGTCTGACGTTCAGGCGTACGATGCAGACCTCACAACCTTGAGCGCGCACCGGTTTGTTACGGCAGGCCGGCTCGCCCTCTACCATCTAGGAGCCTAATCATGGCACTCGTAAACGATCCGGTATTTCCCCAGACCCCGAAGACCGGTGGGGTCAACTTCGATGCGACTTCGCAGAACACCAGCATGGACCCGGAAGCGGTTGCTCCCTCCACGCTGGTCACTGCTGGTGCTGACGGCTCGCTCGTCACCTCGGTGGTCTACCATGGCGAGGTGACAGTCACCGCGCAGAAGGTGGTCCTCTGGGTGCAGCCCGGTGGCACCGGCAACTGGTACATCCTGTCGGAGAAGCTCCAGGCCGCGTACACCATGGCCGCGACCACCGCGCAGACCGCTGTTACGTTCGTGGACAAGACGGACCCCGACAGCGCCATCCGGTTGGCTGCGTCCGACAAGCTCGGCATCACTCACCAAGTCGATCTCGCCGGCCACGCCACTGCCGAGTGGTTGGACTACTAACATGAGGGTCGCACCAACGTACAAGCTCTCGACCGGGCACAGGTTGTCCGCGAGGCTACGTGGGCCGCGCACGGCTCAATGCTACCACCCGCAGCTCAAGCTCGATCGCGCGAGCATCACCGCAAACAGAACGCCAACCGAGGCAGAGTACGATGACCACAAACGAAGAACTACTGGAGGCGATCCACGCGATCGATAAGCGGGTGGCTGTGTTCGCCGAAAGGCTGGAGGGGCACGTCGCGAACCACCCCTTCCATGAGCTACACGAGCAGCGGCTCAACAACCACGAGATCAAGATCGATACCATGCAGCGGAAGCAGAGCTGGTTCATGGGGACCATCACAACCATCGTCGCAGCGGCCACGATCGTCTGGGGCGTCATCTCAAAGGTACCATCGCCATGATCTTCTCTCTCATAGGTTCGATCATCACGGGCGCGCTCGGGATTGGGAAGTCGCACCTCGAAAGCAAGCAGCGTGTCCGCGAGGCTGAGCAGGCCAACACCGCCAAGCTCCTGAACGACGAGGCGAGCCACAACTCCAGCTGGGAGATGGCGAACCTACAGGACAAGGACAAGTGGATGCGGCGCGGCAGCTTCCTGATGTTCGCCGGCCCGTTCATCTGGGCGCTGTTCGATCCGGCCCAGGTCGGTGCCTACTTCGCCATGCTCACGGAGACCATGCCCGAGTGGTATGTGCAGACGTTCATGTCGATGATCGGTGGGATCTGGGGGATCTCGGCGCTGAAGAACACAGTGCCTGGGTTGATCCAGGGAGTAGTCGGGGCGATCAAGAAGAAGTGACCGCCCCGAGGTATCAGCTGTTACCGTTTCGCAGCTTGATCTCCTCCAAGATCATGCCGTCCACGTTGAACTTGAGCCCCATCAGGTCGTCCATGCTGCACTGCGTGCCCTTGCGATGGGCCAGCCACACGGACATCATGTGGCGCAGCATCGACTTCATGTAGACGCTGATCGGGATACCCTTCTGCCAGTTGTCGCTGTCCCGCAGGCCAGCGTCGGTGTGGCGAGCGCGGTGCATGTACTCTCCGAACGCCTCGACCACTAGCGGGCTGATGAAACCCTCGTAGTCGATCTTGTCGTCGGACATGTCCCGCGTCGCCCCGGTGTCGAACTTCTGCTTGCCGCCGAACTCAGCATTCATGAGCGACCACCTCGTCCTCGGCGTCCACCACGTCCTCGCCCTCCTGGACACCACCCTTGTGCCAGGGGTAGAGCGTGGCTTCCAGACCCATGACGCTGATCATGCCCATGGCCCGGTCGCAGTCAGCTTCCCAGCGCTCGTTGACGGAGCCCTCGGGGAGCTTCATCGAGACGAACCGGGTGATGCCGGCCTGCGCTAGGTGAACGACGCACCGGTCGCAGAACTGGAGGGGGTAGGCGTACACGGAGTAACCCTTGACCGGCTCGCGCGCCGACAGCAGGGCGTTGATCTCCGCGTGGATGACCCGGCTGTACTTCTCGGGCCGGTACGCCAGCCACTCCGGTCGGTCTTCCATGGGGGCAGGGAAGCCGTTGTATCCCACGGAACAGACGGTGCGGTCGGGGCGCACGATCACGCTCCCGGTCTTGGTGCTGGGATCTTTGCTCCACTGCGACACGAGGTTCGCCATCTGGAGGAAGCGGTGATCCCACTTCATCTCTTGGTCAGTCAACAAGGGTTGTCTCCCGTTTGGTGTGGTAGTCTTTATTGAGCCACCCCATGAGGTGGTCCTCGTCATCGACTACGGCGTCGAGGAACTGGTACATCACGTCCCAGCGCTCGGGGTCTTGGACAACGGCGATCGTCATCTTGCCGGTGCCCGCCATATACCCCATTTCGAGATGGCCCGACTTGCCGCAGGGCGTGAGCATGACGGCGGTGTCTGCCCAGTCGAGCCAGTGTTTGTCGAGGCTGAAGATATGCTTGGCCATGGGGTGCTGCATTGCCTCGGGGAAGGTGTGACCCCGGCCCCGGTGGTAGTCCCGCCAATGATCATCGGCCTCGGGTCCACCACAGAACCAGTCGTCGAACACCTCGTGACCCTCTCCCCGCATACGTTCGGCGAGGAGAGGGATCTCGGGATTGCGTAGGCTCCCGATCAGGTAGATCTTACGAGCCATCGGGCAGCTCGGTGCGGTAGGTTTCGAAGTAGAACCGCTCGCACGGATCGTACCACGCCTGATACAGATCGCCCTCGCGCTTGGGCATGGGGAAGTGGAGGATCGGCTCGTCGGACCACTCCTCCAGCTCGCGGAACTCGACGCGGGTGCCCAGCTCCGAGGCTCGCTCGATGCCTTTCATCATGCCCCCGGTGAGCCCCAGGTCCGTGTAGACCGCGACGAGGCCCGCCGCCTGCATCCAAGCCCAGCCGGCTTCCATACCCAGCTGGCGCTCGTCCTCGTCGGCGTCATCGTACGCCTGGGTCATGAGGAGGTGGCTTGCCATCGGGCTGTCGCCGCGGTCCAAGACATCCTTGAGACACGCCTGCGCATAGGCAACGTGCTGGCTGATGGTGTTCCCATTCGCGGCTGCGTACGGGCTCTCGATGATTGTCAACATGGGCTTCGTCTCCTTGGTTGGCAGGTTCCCCTCGACCCACTTGAGATCATGCAGGATCTCGTTGGGTTCGAGGAGGTGGGAGTATAGCTTGCGCCACGTCTTCACGTCAGCGCCTTGTGTCATCATAGCTCCTCCATCATCCTCGGGTTGAACGTGGTGCGCGTGACCTCGCCGTGGCGATCGTGGATCAAGATCGCCTTCATGTCACGCACCGATCGATAGCCGGCGTTCGCCGCGTAGGCGTCCTCCGGTGCCAGGATGCGGTGGCTCTCAGCGGAGCAGCCCACGAAGTCCTGGTTCGCTATCACCGCCAGCTGTGTCTTGCTGTGGTGGACGTGACCGGTGTGCCAGTACCGGAACTCCGTCTCGCCCCAGTCCTGTGGCCGATCGGTAGCCATGACCAGGGGTAGCTGGTTCATCTTGGTGGTGTCGCCGTGGGTCACGCCGATCAGCGTCTTGCCGAAGCGATGGTAGTGGAACTTCGCCGGGCTGTCGTTGATGATGACGCGGGGCTCGTTGTCGTACAAAGCCTTGAGCGCTTCCATCAGCCAGACGGAGCCGAACAGATCGTGGTTGCCGATCTCGACGATGACATGCACCTCGTCGTGGCGGTCGAGGCAGCGCTCGACCATCATGCGCGCGATGCGAATGCCGGCACGGACCATCTTCTGCGGTCGCGTGTCGCTGTCGAGGGCGTTGCGGTTCTTCGGTGTCTCAGGCACCATGCTGTCGTAGTGGAAGAAGTCACCGAGGAGCGCGATCAGTCCCGTCTTGGCCACGGGCAGGGAGCCCACCAGATGACGGATGGCACCGGACATCATCTCCTCGGCGATGCCCATGTCCCAGTCGCCACCGGTCTCCTTGGCCCACGACAACATGCCGAGGTGGAAGTCACCGACAGGGTAGAAGGCGAGGCGTTCCTTCTGCACGTCCGTGGCGAACATACCCAGCACGGGGCGAGGCTCGACCGGCGTCACCTCCTTGTTGATCTCCTCGATCGCGGTCTTCATCAGGGCGAACTGAGCCTCGGTGTCCACCTGGGTCTTGTTCCACTGGAGCTTGACGTTGCCCTCCTTGTCGTAGAGGGTGGACGTGCCCTTGATCATGTAGCCGGCTGGGGTGCTGTCGGGATCGAGGTGGGCCGTGCGCTCCTGCTTGGCCGCACGCTCGCGGAGCCGTTGCATCCCCATCTCCAGGGTGCGGAGGGAGATCTTCAACGACGCCGCCGCCATCGCCTGGGTGCCGAACTCCGTGATGGCGTTCAGGTACTCACGCTGGCGATCGGTGGCGTACTGGTACAGGTCTTCGTGTTGCATTACAGTCCTTTCATTGCAGCGAGGAAATCTTCCCCCGACATGCAAATCATCCAGGGTTGACCGTTGGAGCGGTATGCTACCATCGGCATTCGATCAGGGTCTTGCTCACTTGCTTTGACCATGGCGGCGTAGATGTCGTTGATCGAAAACTTCTCCCGGCGTTTGACTTCGATGTTCATGTCGCCCAGCTCCTCGCAGATCACGTCGGGGCTGTCGTCCGTCCCCTTGAACTGCTGGCCTCGTCGAGCTGGGTACCCGTTGTCGGTGAGGAAGTGAGCGAACTCAAGCTCGCCGCGCTTCCCCTTCTCCCTGCTGTTGGTCATGTCTTGTACCGACCATCCGTCCGCTGGTGGAAGGTAGCCATGCCGGCGTAGGCATCGATCGGCCACAGGGTCTTGATGACCTGGGCGACCGTGGGATTGACGAGCCCCGCAGCCTTCAGGCGCTTCCGCTCCTCCTGGGTGAGGTGGTTGATGATCGCCTGCGGGGTGATGATCCACTTGGTCTTGGTGCGTTCGAGGAACACCCAGTTGGCGGTGACACGGGCGGCACGCTTGAGCGCTACCCTGACGGTATGGGCTCGCTGCCTGCCCTCGACCTTGCGATGATGGTGGCTCAACTTCATCGTGCATCTCCCGACCAGTAAGGTTGCGTCGGAAAGATCTGCCCGCCGACACTTGTGTACATCGCGCCAAGCAAGAACGCGACACCGGTGATGGCGAGGATGATCGCCAACGCTGCAAGTAGTTTTCTCATTTCTTGTATCTATCTCCGATCCAAGCGTCCACCGAGATGGGCCAACCAGCGGCCCACTTACCTGGGGACTGAAGAAGAAGTGCCTCGAACTCCTCTTTCGACCCGAAGCCGTTGGGCACCTCGCAAACGACTTCATCGTATACAGTTAAGATCACGGGATAACCGGCGCGCTCGACACGCTTCATGGCCGGCATCAGGAACTCACGGCTGACCGCTTGGGTTGCGTTCTCAGCCCACTTACCACCGTAGCCATAGTTGACTTTCCACTTGCCCTCCTTGACCGCCCAGTATGCCACCTTCTTCGTCCAAGGGCAACCACATTCGACGCCGCTGGTGTCGTGGCAGTCGCTCTCCTCGTCCCAGTACCGGTGGGTCTGGGGTCGTTGGGGCACGAGGTGCGGGCGGAAGTACCACAGGCGCTT
>Ga0255047_10000158_pt1 | contig 48780 bp, 61 predicted proteins | sample JV7_2_1_MG_FD_183640 | JGI IMG/M metagenome (GOLD analysis project Ga0255047, IMG submission 183640) | Seawater microbial communities from Jervis Inlet, British Columbia, Canada - JV7_2_1 | ecosystem: Environmental > Aquatic > Marine > Inlet | place: Canada: British Columbia | collected 2016-10-06
AACGACCGAGAGAGTTGCGACCGCTATTCAAGTTGATGCTAGAAGAAGGGGCGCTAACTCAAGAGATGTACGATGCGCTGATAGCGGTGTTGGAAAGATTCGAGAGGCAACTATAGCTGACGGCGTGAAGGCGGAGAATGAGGCGGACCCGCCGTTTTAGATGGAGGTTAAGCATGAAGCTGCTGGAATTGCTACATATTTTATTGCAATGTGACGGTAAGGCGCCATATCCGGTGAGAAACTCATCGGATATTCACAACGGATTATGGCGCTTGGACCAAATTGGGCTTATTCAGCATATTGACGTGGCCGGGCTGAGGACTGTGTCGCTCACAACAGAGGGGCGGGAGAAGGCTGTAAAGGGTATACAGGCGGACACAGAGGGTGTCAATGCTATGATGGAAGCTGTCATGGAGGCGTTGCGCGACTAGCCGCTGCGTGGCGGAGGAGGTGTGAGGTGTCTGATACTACGCATGAATGCGAACAACATGAGCGGCGGAAGTTGTATTCCATACACGCGAATACAACTATTCGCGAGATAGACAGAAGAGATGGCGGCGGCTGGCGTTTAGAGTTAAGGGAACGGGCTGGCGATTTTGATAGCCTGGATATAGGTGTCAGATATTGCCCGTTTTGTGGTGAGGAATTGAGGAGGTGAGGTGGTGAACCTGAAAGAGGTACGAAAGAAAGTTGGGATAACTCAAGTTGAGTTGGCGCGGCGGGTTGGGTGCGGCAGGGCGTATTTGTGCAATATCGAGAAGGAATATCCAGAGGATAAGCGGCCGAGAAAAGCGATAAACGCAGCCAGAGCATGGTTGGAAAATGATTCAGTGGAAACCCGTAAGGCCGCGGCCTATGCCGCTGCCGCTGCCTCTGCCGCTGCCGCTGCCGCTGCCTATGCCGCTGCCGCTGCCTCTGCCGCTGCCGCTGCCGCTGCCGATGCCGCTATGTTGGTTTCGATTCTGGAATATGGTTTGAAGCTGTTGGCGAGTGATAGGGATTGCGACGGATAGTTCATTATCAAGAGAACTTGAAAGGGGAGTGAGGAAGTGGAAGAGACAGAGGTAGTAAATATACGGGATCATAAGAACTGGAAGGCAGAAGGCGGGGTGTATATCGGGCGTGGGTTTCGCGGGCAGAGAGGATCGACTTTTGCTAATCCATTCAAGATAGGTGCTGATGGCGATAGGGACACGGTAATTGAAAAATACAAAAAGTGGATTTCCGCTCGCTTAAAACATCATAGTGGTGTTGCGGAAGAGTTTGAAGGGCTACGCGGTAAGATGCTTGTCTGTTGGTGTGCCCCTGAGCCGTGTCATGGTGATGTTTTGGTGGAATTGCTGGAAAGGCTGAAAGCGGAATGAACTTGAGAGAGATGAGGAAAGAGGCGGGGCTGACGCAGAAGGAACTTGCAAGCCGGCTCGGTATGTCAGTTGAGTATATCCGCCAAGTCGAGAAAGGACAGCGGCGGCCAGGCCAGGCTACAAGATGGAGAATCCGCGAAGCGTTACATGCGCGGGGCTTCTCTTATTCGCCCCCAGAGATCCCGTTCGACAACGCAAAGCAGGCAGCAGACCTCAAAGCCATGTGGCTTGAGCGGGGATACGGGACGGAATGAAAGGAGCGGAAGAAGATGTTCGAGTTGATTTGGGAAACTGTAGATGGCAGAAAGCAACACTATTGGAACCTTTCTGGTGGGGTGGTCCAGGATACGATACTGATGGATGTTCAGCGATGCCCTGAGCTGCTTCCTGAGAGCATCAAGATTGTAGAGCAGCCCATAGCCCCTGACGATTCTGTTTTCAAAGGTGTGGAATGGAAGCCACTTAAAGACTGGCGGGCGTCGGTTACTGGCGGGCGAGAAGTGGTGTCCAGTGATGAGGCTCTCTTGATGCTGATGGGCGTCCCTGAATGGTCTGTTGACGCTGAGTTGATAATCGCGAACTGGAGGTCATGATGAGCAAAACAAGAGGAATCCTTTACAAGATGGCGAGGATCCTGGGCGACGTCGAGGCTGTAGGCTCAGGCCGTCCTAAGAAGATGGCGAATAGAGTGAAGAATAAATACATAGGCAAGCGGCTTAAAAACATCTGGAAATGGCCGCTGTGAGGAGGTAATCGTGAGGAAAACAATCAAAGAGAAGGTCCTGGACGCGTGGACGAAGGATCTGGAGGTTACTTGTGAGTTGGCCGATGAGAATCCCTTGACGGGGTTCATTACTCAATGGAATTCAACGAAAGTTTATATCAACGGGAAGATGTATTTTTACAGGGAAATCACCGACATTCGCTCCGTGGGGGAGGTGGAAGAGGAAGAGAAGTCTGTCAATAATAAATGGCATGTGGGGTCGAAATATCATGATGGCCAATTGGTGTATTTGTGGATACTTGATGATCAATACGAGACAGTCATGCCAGAGACGGGTTCTCCATTAGCTTTGGAGATATTGAATATGGGCACAATAGAAGACGCACAGAAAATAGTTGATGCGCATAACGCGGATCTAACTACTCACGACATGGCTTCTGTGGAGGCGGCGGACGACGGATCTATATTGGGAGATTTTCAGAAAGAGCGCACGAAAGCAGTGGCGGAGATGTTTGATAATCCAGATCCAGAAACGAGTATATACCCCACTACCGCGCTATATAGAAGAGGGTAGCTTGCTCGCTAATGAAAATGATAGTCGCAGGGGTGGGGTCGGAGGTAAGGGCCGTTTTTGAGGAAATGGACTAGATAACTCGCAATGAAGGCTACACTTAACGTATGTGAGGTGATCCGGATGGGCTTATTGAAACCGATAGAAAACGGACGTATGTATCCTGGCTGGTGGCGCTGGAATCCCATCGGCGGTTGCTTGCATTCGTGTACTTATTGCAGTATCAAGCGGATAGAGGCGCGGTCTACTCAAGATATGACCACGCCGGTTTTCAGGAATGGCGAGAACGGTACGAAGAATTATCTGAAGGATAACCTGGGGTCTGGGCGCAAGATATTCGTGTGCAGTTCTGGCGATATGTGGGGCGAATGGGTGGAGTCTGAATGGATCAAAGCCGTACTTGATCATTGCCAGAAGTATCCAGATAATGAATATATGTTCTTGACTAAAGATCCTGTTCGTTATCGGTCGTGGGGGACTGTCTTGCAGTATCTAAATTGTATTATCGGGACGACAGTAGAGACCGATAAAGCGATGGTGACGGCGTCAGTATCTGATGTCCCTGTGTCTGGGTTAGATAGGCTCTATTGGTTAGGTGCGGTCAAGCAAGGTATTAAAACAATGATTAGCATCGAGCCTGTTATGAAATTTAGCCATATATTTGCGGATAACATAAAAGACACATCACCCTACATCGTATACATCGGCGTGGACAGCGGCAAGAACGGACTCCCAGAGCCTTCGCCAGACGAGCTACAAGGGCTTATAGACGAGTTGCGAACGTTTACTGACGTAAGGCTCAAGTCTGGAATCGAGCGGATTCTGGAAAAGCCCGGACGCTCTCCAGCGGTCAAAGGTGAAGAGATCGAGATCATCTAGGATCCGCAGAAGCCGGAGATCAAAACTTGTTATCCTGAATGAGAGGTGACTTATGACTCAAGAAGAAATCAAGAAGTGGATAAAACATGCGTATGAATTGGGGTACTCTGTGAGGGTGGTATTTAAGGGCTGTACCAGGGAAGGAACGGTCATTGAGGTTAATGCGGCAAACTTCATTATGAGCGTCAACCACGGCGCCTGGCATCATTACGCTGCTGTTGTCTCAGTCGAGCCGCTGGAGCCGGCCGACGAACCGGAGCAGCATGAGTCGGGGATTCTGGAAGAGGACTGGCGGTATGACGATGGGTCGGGCAGTTATGTTGGGAAGGGGATCTATCGCGTTGATGACGCCTATGTTGTCTGCCCTGATAACTGGGAGCGAGAGTTCGCCGCGTCACCTGATGCGTATAGGGCGTTGAAGATGGTGAGAGATCAAGCGCTGCTTACTAAATATGTCATTGTGGGGAGCAGGATAACCGCCAACTTCGATGAACACCAATGGGATGCTGTTGTAGCCGCGCTCAAGAAAGCGGGGATTGAATGATGAAAGAGTTGATCGGTGATATAGGGATACTGGCTGGCGTCTTGATTATAGGCTTCGCATGGCTCAAATACAAGGCGGAGAAAAGGAAGCGGCGGCAGATTTATCAGCACACGAAAAAGGCTTTGACACGAACAGAAGATTGACGCGGCTTGTCATTATTCTCTTGACTCATTGGCTCTAGTATGATAATATTGAGATAGAATTGGTTTTTCCATGTAAAATAATCGTCGGCTCCTGGCTTCTATCTCCCATAGCCGCACAATTTGTCAGGAGTCGGCCATTATACGACAATACCAAGAACCACGCGACGACGATATAAGCAACCGCAACGAAGCCAAAGAAACAAACGATAGCGAAGACTCAAAGACGGTTGCAGCAGATGTCGGGATCGATAAAGGACATGACGATCCTGATTAACAAGGGGCGCGGAAGATACCCTACCCATTCGACCGCGTCCTTACTTCCAAAGGCAATATGAGTGCAGACGTAGCGACAACGGGCGATAAATCGTTGGAAGTCGCAGAGCTAGATATTGAGCGACTCCCGTTGTCCGAGGTTTCACCCCATCCTGATAATCCCCGTCTTCACTCTCCAGAACAAATCAAAGCAATCGAACAAAGTCTCATCATGGATGGCTATATTGCGGGGTCTATGGGTATACAACGCTCAACACATAAATTATATAAGGGGCATGGCGTTTATGCGGCCCTCTTGCTTTTAGGCTGTATAGAAGCAGACTTCGTGGTCAAAGACCTGACAGACGCAGAAACGCTGGCGCTCTTGGCGCGTGATAATGCTCTCTCGGATATGTCTACCAATGACGGGGTGAAGCTCAAGGCGATCTCCGTGACCTTGCAAAAGATGGAAACGCCTATCGAGCGTATGGGATATACGCTGAAAGAGATAACAGCCATGCAGCCAGCGAAGCCTGTTACTGAAGACGACCCGCCAGAGGTTGACGAAGTCAAGCCAGTGACGCAGCATGGTGACCTGTGGAGTCTCGGAAAACATAGGGTGTTATGTGGGGACTCTACGAAGCGTGAGGACGTTGAGCGGGTTATGGGAGGGGAGAAGGCGGACATGGGTTTGACCTCACCGCCTTATGGTGTAGGCAAGGAATACGAAGCCGGGGTATCGTTTGTCCAGTATCTTGGAATGTTACGGAAAGTTGCAGACTGTTCGCTTGAAACAATTAAACCAGGGGGGTTTTTCTTTGTCAACTTTGATGAGATTGCGTCGCAATCTCATAGTAAGCCAATGACCAGCAGTAACAGGCAATGCCTATACCCAACCTCAAAAGATTATTGGCAGATATTTCATGAAGAGCGCGGAATGGATTTATACGCACAGCGAATATGGTATAAGCCGTTCAATCGGTTACAGCAGCCATTCTGGACATACAAGACCAGCATACCGCACCATCAAGAATGGGAGCATATATGGACATGGCGACTTCCTGGCGGAGAAGGGGACCAAGTTTATGATTGGGATATAAGCGTTCGGGCTGTGTGGGACACCAGAAACGAATCAACTGATGACAGGCCGCTAACAAGGCACGTTGCAGCCTTCCCGGTAGGCATACCGGGAAGGGCAATCAAAGCCCATTCAGAAGCGGGGCATATTATCTGGGAGCCTTTTTGTGGCTCAGGCACAACGCTCATAGCCGCAGCCCAACTGGACAGAATCTGCTATGGTCTGGAGATCGCCCCGAAATATTGCGACGTCATTGTCAAGCGATATATAAATCATTCTAAATTCGATTCTGCTGGCGTATCAGTCCAGCGCAACGGCAAGACGCTATCATGGGAAGAAGCGGGGCGTAAACCGCTGAAGGTGGGATGATATGGCAGGCATAGGCAAAGATTGGCTGGAATCAAGAGCAGGTTGTGGTAGAAAGATGCCTGATGTCTGTAAGAAAGCATACGCTGATTTCTGGATAGATAGATTTATAACAGCAGGACATTTGAAAGAACTGGGGCAGGAACCAGATGCCGAAACTAGAGACAGCCATAACGCTTGACGCCTATATGATGTATATGGAGCATGGAGGCATCAATCTGGACTTTCTTGGAAAATTCCAACAAAAGTTTGGAAAGGGGAAATCCACCGCCTACGGTTGGGAAAAAGATCTCCATTGGAAAGAACGCGCAAAGCAGCCCGTACAGGAAGCCGTCGAGGAATTAGAGGAAGAGGAAAAGCTGGACGCGAAGGAATTGATCTCCGGCATTCTGGATTTGTGCAGCGTTAGAGTTAAAGATATAGCAACTAAGACATCATACATTAACGCTGTTTTCGGGACTGCCTTCAAGAGGATTCCTAGCGATGATAATCCAGAGCCAGAGAATCCCATAGTGGTCAACTCCATAGAGGATATGGAACGGCTGTCAAACATGCAGGTAAGGATGATCAAGGCAGAAATAGATCTTGCTAAACTGACACTGGTATTAGTCGGTGAACCTGATAGTCACACAGAACACAGCGGGTCGGTAAACATTACTCAGGCGATTATGAATGGGAGTTATTACGAAGAAAGCTAGAATCATTGAGTTTTTAGAGAAGGAATACTTTGTGCCAGATAGCAGACAGCGTATAAACTTCGCTCAGTGGGGATGGCAAAAACAGATACTAAGTGAATTGTTCCAAACGATGGATGGTGACAAACGCATGTATACAGGAGCAGTAATTTCAACACCGAGGCAGCAGGGGAAGTCGCTCATTCTCCAGTGTATTGGATTGTATATGCTGGTGTGTTGCGGTTATGGCCTCAACATCTACTCCATAGCGTGCGATAAAGATCAAGCTGCGTTAGTTCCTGAACGGGTCAAAAAAGCCATAGCATTCAATCGTAATCTATCAGATCACATAAAGATTACCAGAGATGTGATGACCAATCCAACCAACGGCAATACCTGGACCATCCTTACATCTGATAAGGCGTCGGCTCCTGGTATCACTGCCGATGTGCTTTTATGGGATGAACTGGCCCAACTTCCTGAACATTCGTGGAATCTTGTATACTTGCTCCTACCTTCTCAGTCCGCCAGATCCCAGCCGCTGATGATAATAGCCTCCACTGTTGGCGAAGCTGAAGAGGGGCCGCTCAACGACTTCATGAAACTCGGAAGGGACGGAGCCGAAAAGGAAACCTACCTTTACGAAACTACCGAACTCAAATCCCCGTTGACCAACAAAGCGCAGATCGAACGTGATAGAAAGATTATGCCGCCTGCTGTATTCGCCAGGCACTACAGCAACTTGGTCATTCGAGGAGCGTCGTTTCTGTCAGATGATGATATAGAGGCAATAATTCGGCCAGTCTGGGAGAAACCGACCGATCTGAAGTATGCTGGAAACTTCATAGGCTGCGACTGGGGCTTAACGAAAGACAAATGTGCTATATCTAAAGTCACCAAAGCATCTGATGATCTCTATATCGTGGATGGAATAAAGATATTTAGAGGGAGCAAGGCAGAACCAGTTGATCTGAATGAAGCCGCTGACACAGCCGAAGAAATGCGAGATAAGAAAACTCAAAAGGTACTGTTTGACAAGTGGCAGGCAGTCGCCACAATACAACGTTTCCAGAAAAAGTGGGGCAAAGATAAAGTCGATGGCTATAATTTCACAGGCACCGGCAGGAAGCATCTGTTTCAGAATATACTTCCAATTATAAAAAACAGATGGCTTGCAATCTATAGCGATACTTTGCTGGACTGTTGGAAGGAAAGCTGCACGAATTGTTCGCAAAATATGGTGTGCCAGGAACAGGCGACTCATGAATTACTGCGGGAACTCCAGGGCTTGCAGTGTGATTCTGATTTTAACGTTACGCATGGCAATCGCGGCGACGATGTTACTGTGGGGACGGCATTGGCATTGATACCGGCGGCAGAAGGTAAAACGCCCGACACGAAGGAATACAAAGGCTATAGACTATGAGATCTCTGTTCAGGAAAGCAGCGCAAGAAACTCTACCGCCAGTTACGGATGGGCGAAAAGGCAAGGCGTATGTCATAACGACAACCGATGATGTTGTATCTCTGGAGAAACTGGAAAAGTACCAGATAGAGAAGTTCAAAGTTCCGGGCTTGAATGTAGATCCCGTGGTAATCAGTCAGACGGAGATGAAGCTCAAGGGTCTGGAACTGAAACCGCACCCCTTCGATATGCCGCCGCTGATGGAATTGTGTGAGTCAAACGTAACTCTGGGAGCTATAGTGGCGCAGATAGCAACTGACGTTGCTGGATTGGGTCATACGCTACCGCTCAAGACTGACGCATCCGAGAACGCCGCTGAACTCGCTAAAATAGAGGCCTTCCTGGAAACGCCAAACTCTGAACGGCTTTCCTTGCGATACATACTAAAGGCGCTGTCCGATGACTGGGGTTGTCTTGGAAATTATGCTCTGGAAGTTATTTGGAATGCTAAGGACGAAGTTCAGGAAATTCGACATCTGCCTGTGCATAATATCTGGGTACATAAGGACGGGAATAAATATGCCAGGCTCACGAAGACCAAGCAGAAAGTAAACCAGCGATGGTATAGGCGTTTCGGATATGAGAACCAGGTTAATCAGGAAAATGGCCATGAAGGAACTATTGGATTCCAGCAGCGCGCGACTGATATTATCTATATGCACGACTACTATCGCAAATCGAAATACTATGGCGTCCCGAAGTCGATAACATCGCTTGGCGAGGTGCTTTCTCTGATAGGCATACGAGACTTCCATCTGGGCTTTCTCAGAAATAACGGAGTCCCTGCTTATATGGTACAGGCAAAGGGCGAGTGGGATTCGTCTAACGTCCTCAAGGCGATCAAAGAGTTTATGAATAAGGGTGTATTACGAGGCGGGGAATCTTACGCTACCCTGGTCTTGGAAGTTCCTGGCGGTGAAGGGAATGGATTAACATTTGAGCCGCTGACCGTTAAGTATGGAGAAACAGGTAACACATTCCGCGTATACAAGAAAAGCCTTCAGGAAGACGTATTGAGCGCGTACTCCATGCCACCCTATAGGATAGGGATTGCCGAGGTAGGCAAGCTGGGCGGTACCAACATAATACCAGCTACGAAGATATACAAGAACGCTGTGGTCAGTCCGTTGCAGATGAGTCTCGAAGAGATGATCAACATGGTTCTGCGGGAAGGCCTGGGCGTTGAGTCATACAGATTCGACCTGAATGAGATGGACGCTAGCGACGAGATCACGCCACAGGACATTGACAGGCTGAGGCGCACCGCCGTTATAACAGCAAACGAGGGCCGGATGCTCCTAGAGCAAAAGACGCCGATGGAGTTAGCGCCATACGAAACCGGAGATATATTCCATATTGAAGAGAATTTGATTCAGGAGGGTGAGGTTGAGCCTTCTACCGATGGATCGGGGGGATGAGAAGTGATGATCAGAGATGCTCGTAGAGTAGATGGTGACAAAGCGATAATAGCATCAATGTATGTCAATCAGGTATGGAACATAGCCTCAGGTAACGGGCCGCTATCCAATTTAGCTCATCGTGATTTGAAACGTCGCAGAGTATCCGACGAAGTAGCTGAAGATTTAACTGTCCGACTACGAGAAATGCGGAATAGTAATCTGGGCAAAATCAAACTACGAATGATGAGAAAGAATCTAAAAGCAGAGCAGGAAATAGGGCGGATACCGCTTTAGCCCTGTGAGGGAATTTCAAATGTGTCAGGACGCAACACTACATAAAACTATAGACCCGACAGCCCCAGTGCTTCTACCGCTTCACATGCAAAAGGGCGAATCCGACGAGGTGCGCGCCCTGAAGCGCAAGATCCGCCGGAAGATGATCGAGGCGGAGCGCGAACTTCTCGTGGCTGTGAACAAATGGATGAAGGCACTGACTGAGCAGGTGATGGAGGGTTACGACACAGCGGAAGATACCACGATATTCAAGGCTGATGGCGTGGACATCTTCGTTGAGGGCCTGGTTGACTGGGAGCTTGCCGTTGCAGGCGGTATCGCTATCACGAAGCCTGCTATATCGAACGCATTTGGCGCTGGCGGGAATATAGCCTTTGACCTGGTGGGATTCGTGCCGTTCCCGTTTGATCCGCTGAAGGTAGCCTCCGCAGCTCTCGTTGATGAAATCTGCTCCAATATGGTGACTGCTGTTACTGACGAGACTCAACGAGCGATCAATCAGGTTATCAGGAAGGGTATCGAACAGGGCAAAAGCAGATTAGCTATCGGTAGGGAACTCAGGCCGAAGGTTGGGCTTTCACAACAGATGATCGGATGGTCTGCAAATAGGGAAGAGAAGCTTTTGATAGATGGCTTTTCACGAGCGCAAGTTGACAAGAAGATAGCCGCCTATGATCGTAAGTTACACCGTATCCGTAATGAGAGCATAGCAAGGACAGAATCCGCCAGGGCGATGAACGCGGGACAACTACAGGGCTTCGCTGAGGCTGGTGTTGAAAAGGTGTTTTGGTTTGCTCTGTTTGACAGATGCCCTATATGTGATCCGCACGATGGGGAAGAGTTTACGATACGCACCAGTCAAGGAGTGCTTCCGTTCCATGTGCAATGCTATGATAAATTAACTGAAATGTATACAGAACACGGATGGCAGCCCATTAAGGATGTCGAAAAAGGAACGTCGGCATTAACTCTTAATCCCGAAACTAAAGACCTCGAATGGCATGATGTCGTTGCGACAACCACGCATCACGAAAGCCATTTATACCATATCACCAACCAGCAGCATTCGGTTGACATGATGGTTACGGAAGACCATCCATTTTTCATATATAAGCGTGTACAAAAGGATGGAACCAGGCGGCTAGAACCGAGGGTTGTGGACGGAATACATAACCTCGACAGCGAGTCCGCGTTCTATCTATCTTCGCAATGGCAGGGCAATAATCCGCTGATAATCCCCGTCAACGGGCTTCAATTCAGGGCGGATGAATATTGTGTTCTGATGGGCTACTATCTATCCGAAGGGAGCGTAGTCCAACGAGAATCGGGACGCTATCAGATTAGTATTCACCAGCAAACTCACTTATTCGAGATGTGGGATGATCTCAAGAATCTTCCGGTTAGAAAGCTCTGGCTTGGGAAAAACAAAATTTACATTCCTGATAATTTACTCGGTGAACACCTTATGCAGTTCGGGAAAAGTCACGAGAAATTTATTCCTGATGAAATCAAGCGACTGGCTCCGCAATATATCAGAATATTTCTTGATGCTTACAGGCTTGGTGACGGAACGGTTAGAAAAGGAAAGAACTGGAAGGACGCTAAGTTTGCCGATAGCGCTTCATACTGTACTTCATCAAAGCGTATGGCGGATGATCTTGGTGAATTGATTATAAAGAGCGGTAAAGCAGTCAGTTATCGTCTTGAAGCGCGTGCTGGTCGGATGCAAGAATTTGCGAATGGTACATATATGATCAATCACGATATTTGGTTAGTATATGAATTGACGAGTAAATACAGGATGTTCACCAATATGAATACACAAAAGGTCGAATATAATGATTACGTTTATGACGTTGAAGTCGCCCAGAACCATACAATACTGACCAGGCGAAACGGTAAAGTTGTTTGGGGGAGTAACTGCCGGTGTATGTGGTTGACAGAGAAGTTTGCCAGCCAGGGACCGAAGCTGGAAGCGGCATAAGGAAGAGGAATCGCGATGAAACGCATCGAAGACAAAGAATTAGTACCAATCGAAGACCTAACACAGGACGATGTGACGAAAGCCGAGTCCGCTGACCTGCTAACGTATCGCTTGAAGTTCTGCCAGGTATTCAAGAAACGGGAGCGAGCGAATAAGCCTACAGATATGATGTTGCCCGGTTATGCGTTCCTGGCGGCGGAAATGAAAGATCGCGGGCTGGTCTGGAAATCGCAAGAGATTGATCTGGAGTTATTTCGCGCACAGATAGCGGTCGGATTGAAGCCGCGTATCCCGGACGAAGATAACGAATCGGAGGAAGAGGAGGTCATTCAGGACGCTCCTGATATAGAGAAAGAAGCAGTAGACGTAAGTATCATATCCAAATCGGATGATGATGAGCGGATAGTGTTCGGCGTGGTTTACGAGCCGGACGAAGAGGACACACAGGGCGATTACGCCACAGCGGAAGAGATACGGAAGGCCGCGTATAGTTTTATGGAGAACGGCCAGACGTATCACGTTATGCACAAAGGCGCTGCGGTTCCTGTATGCGTCCTGGAGTCCTATCTTGCTCCTGTCGAGTTCCAGATGGGGGAAGAGACGGTTAAGAAAGGAACGTGGCTGCTAGGGTCCAGGATTCCCGAAGGGGAGATGTGGGCTGATATAAAGTCCGGCGAACTGGCCGGATATTCGATGGGCGGCACCGGGGACAGGGTATAGAGCCGCAAGTTCTAAGCTGTAGTTGAGATCGCTATAGGGCGGATGCTCAAGCTGATAGTTAGAAGCTAACAGTTTGAGTGTCTGCCCTATTTTTGTTGGATTTTCGCAACCTTACGCTAAAGAGCGCGGAGGTAATTATGAAGAAAAAGAAGCAGTTGAAAAATATGGACATCGATGAGGTCAGTCTTGTGGACAGGCCTGCTAACAAGCGCAAGTTTCTGCTTATCAAGCGAGAAGACGGCGAAGTTACTGAATTGACGATCAAGACTGACGGCACTTTCGATGGTACGACCTTGTCCGTCAACGGTGAAGAGGCAGACGACCTCAAAGCTTTCTGGTTTTCGTTATGGCCCCCGGATGATTTCGATCAGGGCATGATGATGGGAAGCTACACCGTATCGGAGACGGACGGAGCCGAGTTTGATCAAGAGACAACGTTTAACCTGAAGAAAGGAATGAACACGATGAAACAGATCACACTCGGAGCATTATTGAAATCACTTAACGTAGACGCCGCCAGTCTGAGCGAAGAACGTACAGCCGAGGTGGAGTCTTTACTGAAATTCGTCAACATGATGCCGCCAGAAGATGCAGCAAGCGCGCTGAATATCATCAAGGCGTCATTGGTTAAGGAAGAAACGCCAGCAGAAGGCGAGCCTCCAGCCGCTGATGAGACTGCAGAAGAGATGGATCCGGAGAAGGTCGTGGAGATCAAGTCTGCAATGACGCAGCTTAACGAGATGCTTCCTGAAGGCGAGAGGTCTGTACTGAAGACAGCGGAACCGGACAAAATGGATGTTATCCTTGCCGCTATCGCTGGCATCAACAAGACCGAAGATCAGAAGCCTGCCGATAAAGACGCTGCGCCAGATTCGGCGGCGGATATTCTGAAAAGGCTAGTCAAGGTAGAGAAGACTACCGGCGTCACTGATGACGAAGACGAAGAAGCCGAAGAGACGCCGACTCCAATGGAGCTATACACTAAGCTGACTAAGGAAGACAAATTGGCCAAGTTCGGCACACTCTACGGCAAAACTCAGGCTAACATGGGCTTCGATCTCAAGGAGTATTTAGAAGGTCAATAGGCGGCTTTTGTCGTCTGTTTTAATATAAATAAGAGGTGAATCAAATGCTATCAAATGAAAATCTCCTGCGTGGTTTGCGTAAAGACGACCTGCTGAAAAGCACCGTGTCTTTACCCAATATAGCGCTTGAAGCCGAAGAAGCTAACGCCTTCATAGATGTAGTCTATGATGAATCTGTGCTATGGAAAAACGTCAACTTCATTCGGATGAATAAGAACGAGAAGAACATCCGGCATCTGGGTATTGATGACCGGATTCTGTTCGCTGGCACAATCCAGCAGGCGGACTACGTGACAACGCTGACCGAGAATCTGATCGGCCTGGCTGCTAAAGAGCTTGTAGGCATTATACCCATCAAGGACGTTGACCTTGAGGATCTGCCAGAAGGTCCGGGATATTTCGATCACGTCATGGACATGGCTGCAAAGAAGATCTCCAACGAGCTTGAGGAAGTGGCGCTCATAGGTGACACCTCAACAGCCAGTGGGTTCGGAGCCAGAGATGCAAGAAAGCAGATGGACGGCTGGTTCCGCCAGCTTGACAACAGCCAACTTACTGGCACCGAGACATACAACAACACCGTCACAGGATCAGCCGTCATGCTTGATGCTTCAAACACAATCAACGGCGGAAACTATGGCGACCATACTGGCGATTATCAGCTTGCCGGTAACATTGCAGAACAGGACGATACAAGCGGACGTTGGGAATTCAAGATGGCGAAGATGATCAGGAGCCTCCCAACAAAGTACCTGCAAAAGTTCGGACTCAACGAACTGAAGCTGTACATGGCGCCTACAGTAGAGTCGATCTATGTTGAGGCCCTGGAAAGCAGAGCGACCAAGTTTGGCGATGACGCCATACAGGGCGGCCAGGTTATGCGGTATCATAACAGGCCAATAGTATCCACGCCGTCAATACCACTGACTATGGAAGCTACCAGCGGCAACATCACGAAGGATAACTTCGACGCTACCAATGGTACTTACAGTTTTGTCCTGTACACCCCGTCGGTCAACCTGGCAGTGGGTATGCAGCGCAACATCAAGATAGAGCTTCAGCGGGACGCCATCAACAGGCAGACCTATATCGTTTATACGATCAGGTTTGACGCAAAGGTTGAGGACGTGGCTGCCGCTGTAATACTCAAGAGAGTGGTATATGACGCTGATTTCAGTCAGTAGTAATCGCTGACATTCAGTAACAGGTGATCTTATGTTTATAATAGAAAACAATGGCGTCTCCCGTAAGTTCTCTATCAACGGGCGGCCATATTTCATGAGAAGAGGCGGGATCAAGCGTACTGATGATCGCGAATTTGCAGAAGCTATGAACGCACAGCGTCATGTCATAGTCAGAGGGCTGGATGATATTGACAACATGAAGATCGGCGCTCTCAGGCATCATGCAAAGGTTCGCGGCGTAACGCTTAAGCGCGGTGATAAAGCCAACGATATAAGGTTGAAGCTCCGCTCCCTCGCTTCCTAATATGAAAGAGGTGTAGATGTAATGGCTGAGGAATTTAATGGCACTCTTGACGCCGGGCTTGCATCAACTTTGAAGACCGGCTACGAAACGGATCAAATCCATGTATCGAAAACAGGTAACGACAGCAACGGCGGATCCAGAATAGCTCCGTTGCTCACAATCACCGCCGCGTTTGCTGCTGTAACCGCCGCAAAGAAGACCATCCGCGTAGGGCCTGGAGTCTACGAGGAGGCTGCTGGCTTGACGTGGCCGACGATCAGCGGCGTGAAACTCATCGGTGATCATCCCAAGTGGACGACTGAGATCGCTCTCGCTTCAGGGCACGGCGCTGATCAGGTGATCAACGTCGCTCCTGGCGTCCAGACCTCCACTTTCGAGCTAACGATAATGAATCTCCGGATCAACCATGACGAGGCGGGGCTTGACGGGATACTGCTCAATAATACGTCAATGACCAAGAAACTCAACGCCTATCTGGATGCTGTTGGCGGAGACGCCGATTCTGATAGCGATTCATTTATCACGCTAACTCATACTGATACGGATAACGCCATTCGTATCTATTGGGGAGGCCCGCGCAACGGTGAGGTCGATGGTCGCATAGCCTGGAACGTTGGGAACGCAGGCGACAGACTCTATGTGGAGCAGGCATACCTCATGGGCGGCATCGTGGTCGGCGCTGGAGCTATTGCAGCTACTTTGCGCTTGAGAGACTGCGTCGTGAAGCACGCTGGGGTCACTGGTGGCAATGCAGCGACCCTGGTAACGACCATGAGTTGCTTCTCACTGACAGGCACGACTTTCGCCGCTCTTGATGGCGACGACATCGCTGGCTCAATCACAGGTGAGCTTATCCTGCCGTAAATACTGAAGCAGGACAACGTAGATACTATGGAGGGTATTATGGCAAAAAGAAGAAGGATCATCGAATACCGCATCAAGGACTATAAGGCAGCAGGAGTCAAGAAGGGCGACCTTGATGGTGATATTCTGGAAACCAACGACAACGCCCTGGTCGCAAAGCTACGCAGATTGGGTGATAGCGCAGCGATGGAACTTTCACGGGAAAGGGCGTCCTAAGACGTCAACCAGAGATGGGCGGTATGGTAATATCTCGTACCGCCCATAAATCCAGGTGATTAGTATGAGGCCTGAAGCGTTATGGAAGATAGACCGATCAAAAAGCATAGAATTCAAGATCTATAATCACGTCATGCCTGATTATTTGGCGATGCAAGTATTCAGGGAACGAGCAACTGGGTTTCTGCTTACTAAATCACATAGAAGGATGATACTATGAAAAGACTAAACAAACTACTTGCAATACTGATTGTCTTGGTATTGATGTTCGGGTATACAGTGCCTGGGGCTTATGCCTACGGCAAGGCTAATATAGACGTGAGATCCAGCACTATTCGATCTGCTGCTATATTGACGACTGGTTACGTCGCCAGTTCACCTATACGGATCGATGATCGCAATCAGCTTAACTTGCTGGTATCGTTTACTGTTGGCAGTTCGACGGGATCCAAAATCATTGCAGAGGTGCGATACGAAGATTCAGATACGTGGTTTCAAACACAGGTCGCATCAGTTAGCGCGGCGGGACTGGTCACACTTACACCCGCTGAATACACGAAGACGATAACAGACGATTATGTAATAGATATTCCTGTCTCGTATTACGAGGTTAGGGTGAGCGCCAAAGCTTTGGGATCAGGCACTGGCACGTCAATGTCCATAGTATTGAGTGAAAGCACGCATTAAGGAACGACATGGCACGAACTACAATGGCTCACATCCTAGCGCATCTGCGGCTCAAGTTAAACGATTCGGGGTCTTCTATCTGGACGGATGACGATGAGCTGCAGGTATATCTAGATATCCACAGGCGGAGGCTTTACCGTGTCAGTTTGGATGTTGATCAGGACTGGCAAGTATTTGAGGCTAGATTCACTATGCTTGAGGGCGCTACTGATACATGGACAGGAACGGGCGACCCGGAAGAAGTGATCAACATCTGGGATCGGCCAGGTCGCGATGCTACGTTCAAGACACCTACGAGTTATAATCTGGTATCAGGTACGTTCAAGTTTGACTCTGAGCAGAACCAACAGCCGTATTATTTGGACGCCATGAGCTACAATGTGTCGGGGGCGATGGCTGAGGCTTATGAGCAACTTGCGGGAGATCCGACTAGAGCCGAACAATGGTCGCGCGGCGGCGTAAGTTATACATACGCGAGCTTGCTGGACATGGCTAAAAGATTTAGACATTCATCAGGGACAGATAAAGGGAGGCTAGTATGATGAGGCCAACTATAAAGAAGCTATTGAAAATATTGATAATCCTGTCGTTACCAATAGGCCTCGCTGTTGGATCCACCTTACAGAATCCACGCGGATTCAGGAACATCGCAAGTCTTCTGGGCGACCTCGGATCTGCTGTGATAGGGACAGCGGATCAGATTACTGTTACTGATAATGGCGATAATACGATCACGCTGTCAACGCCATCGGTAACCAGATATTTCACTAACCTGGTATCGAAGCAAGCTGATAGTTCTGCCAGCGGCGCAGTAACTGTCATTGCAGACCATGATGGGACAGGGAATAAGTCTTACTTACAAGTCAGTTCAGGGTCAGGGGCGGAAGCTGGTGTTATAGTATTTGAGTATATCGTTCCTGATTTCTGGGTCGCATGGACTGGAGCGAATAGCATCTCCATCTGGACACGGAGTTCCGACTTCGCAAACTGTACGTTTGTGGTAACGATGGAAGATGGCTCTGGGAATATTGACGCCACTATCTCCGGTAGCGACATCGCTCCTGGATCTGATAATACCTGGGCAGAGACGACTTTGGAACCTGGATCTGCTGTTACTCCTGGCGAGACTATACGATTGATATTTACAGCCACTAATGCAGATGCTAACGATACTAGCTGGCTGGCAACCGATGTGCAGATTTCATATCTGACGAATAATTAAAGGAGTGTAATGATGCGTAAGATAATCCTTGCAATTATATTGGGTGTAGTGTTGCTAGTTGGCAGCATTTACTCGATGACGATCAATCAAGTAGACACAGCATGGAAGGCTGGCGACCTGGTTTACTACGCTCCGCAGGAGATATACGACTATATGCAGGAGCGGCTTGGGTCAGTTCCCTGGCCACCCTTCACAGGTGATACCATAGTCCCGAATAATATTATAGAAGATACGAGAACGAACAGAGACTTAGTTGACGGGAATGTAGTGGAGAGCCACGAGGCGCTTGTTGATGGTCAATGGATGCCGGTCGGAAGGCTTTATATATCTTTAACGGCTTTCAAGGCAACGTTAGCGGCGGCGTTTGTCTCTCATTCCGCAGCGTTAGAAGCAAGGGCGGCGCTTGATCTTGTCTATGCCGATTCTGTGCTTAATATAGGCACATCCGACATGACGCTCACAGAAGCAAGCCTTGATTTCGGAAGTTCTACAACTGAATTGACTCTGGATATAGGTAACGATGGCGATGCAAGGTTGAATTGGTCTACCGCTGTATCGCCTGAAAACATGGCATCAAAGATAGACGTTGATCCTGCTGAAGGCCAGATACTTGCCGCCGGCGATCCCGTCACCATAACCATAACAGTTGATAGATCTGGCGTTCCCGCTGGTGATTACGAGGCGACAGTGACGTTCACCGGTGATCAGGGCGTTCAAGTGGTTACGCTCACTATAAACGTACCATAGGGCTGTGAATATGAGATACCGATTTACAATATCCATAGCGTTCTTTCTAGCTTTCCTGTGTGTCTTTGGCGCGGCAGATGGTCAGATTCTGCTTGAGAAGGAATGGCGGTTTATAGATCTAACACCTACTGATCTTACGGATGAGAAGGCTATCCATATACTGCCTTATGTTGGTGGAGCTAATAATGACGACTTGCAAGAAGAAGCCGGCAGCGCGTCGTTGAACAGCGCGGTGGTGGCGGAGAACTGGAACGCTAACCAGATGACTATCCTCTGTTGGGTGAGATTGAACTTCTCCCCTGGAGATGGTATAGATCGCTATATACTTGAGACTCGTAAGTCTGCCGGTTCCAATAGGTTCTTTATTCATGTTGACACTGCGGGACTGTTGGAATTTTTAATTTTAGATAAAGATAGTACACAGCATAAAGTCGAGTTTGATATAACCGGCTGGTCTGCTAGTGAATGGCATCAGATAGCTTGTCGCTTAGACTTCAAAAATGATGAAATTGAACTCTATACGGACGGGGTAAGCCGTGATGCCGTACCCGATAATGCACTCTCTAATGATAGCATGGATGATCTCGGAACCACTGTTCATATTGGGGCGGATAATAACGGCGCAAGCCAACTCAACGGCGCACTTACAATTTTGGTGTCAAAACGAAGTTGGGACGATTCGGAGATCCTTGCGGATTATGATTCTGGATCAGGCACACCTTTCGTGGTATCGCCAGATACGATAATGTTGGGAGATTTTTCGCAAGAAGGCACAGGTATCGTCTATCACCCTGGTCAACTAGCTATATCGTCCATATCAACAGTGACGTTGACGCTGACTCAAGCCGCTGATACGAAGTTGGTAGCTGGTGAAGAAGTAGTCGTTTATGATGACGACGATCCCGCTAACGTGGTATATACAGCCGTTGCTACTGTATCAGGAGTGACCGTCACCGTTGACGACTCATGCGCCGCTGTATCAGGAACCAACAAGACGATCACTCGTAATTTATGGGTGGATGGCGACCAAGAGAGTTCCAGCACAGACAATGTATCGGCAGGCGCAAATCAGACCATAACCAAAGACACCAGCGTTGTCAAGTTCGACGGCCAGTCCTTGAAGGATGTATGGGCCGCCGCTGACGACAACGACGAGTCAACGCTTGCCACAATGACGCTTGTTAGTGGGGGCGACTACACATCACGCCTATGGCTACGTCCTGATCAGATGCACGACGATTCAACGATATGGGCAGACTATGACGGCAGCGCAACGCCTATACTGAGTCGTGAGATAGGGAAGTCGCTTGATGACCGCGGCAATTTTGCGCGGGCGTTTGATCTGGATGCGACGGCGCAGGCCGATGGTGGTAATATTCACAATATAGGAACCAACGATGTTGGGGTTTGGGCTTGGGTAAAAATAGATACAGATAGTGGCACCGGAGTTATTCTAGGGAAATGGAACAGTAGTCTTAATACGCCAGGTTGGTATTTCTTCACTGACGGTAATGGCCGGCCTAACATTCGGCTAACCGACGGAGACGGCACTAGTGATTCAGCGGTCAGGGGGGCGATAGATCTACGGGATAACAAATGGCATTTTGTTGCAGGATATTTGGATAGAGATAACATTGGCGGCTCGAAGGTATTTGTTGATGGCGTTGACGATACCACGATAATAACTGATACAGGTGATTCTACAGGCACAGCGTCCAATGCAGGCAATTTTTATTTGGGCAGAAGGCAGGACGACACGGCGATCACTTTCAATGGCGAAATGAGAGATGTCGGGATAGCCTACCCCGCCGACATAATGGCAGCCAACGAAATGGGCGCGGCTGGAGAGATAGCTAATCTGTATAACAACCCCGGTGATCCTAGCCAGTGGCCTAACGCAGAGGGAATATATCTGTGCAATGATAATGCCGCTGATACTGTAGTGGCAGATAACTTAGGCGTAAACGATCTGACAGCAAGCGCGAATACTGACACCTTTGCGGTGCTGAACTGGAAGTATTACGAGATGGCTTTCGAGGCTGACCAGGCGGCTATCACGTTGAACTTGAGAATAACAGGCGCAGGCGCGGGCACTAACTCAGCTACTGTGTATGTGGACGAGGGTGAAGTGCTGGCCCAGTTAGTAACGCAGCCAGGGTGTGAAGCCGCTGATGGCAATGCGCTTCCGACAGGGTGGTCAGATACAGGAACACCGGATGCTGACGAGACGCAGACTGATACCGCGGAAAAGCATAGCGGCGCGTCGAGTATTTTGCTGAATAATTGCGACGCTAATGAAGGCGTGACTCAGGACGTGACGGTTGTAGTTGATAACTATTACACGTTCAGTTTCTGGGAGAAGAACAACGCGCAAGATATAAACGCAGTTCTTTCGGGCGCTGCGGTCACTACTATAGACATCACGGGCGATAATAGCTGGACAGAACATAGCTTCACATTCAAGGCTGCCACAACTACACTGACGATTAAGTTCACCAGTGGAGCCGCTGATCAATCGAGTTGGATAGACGATGTTACCGTTACCCGCAACGACACGCGGGCGGCTAATACGGCAACAAAGGGTGATGGTTTGATCCCGTTAGATATGCCATATTTCCCCGCTGATTTCCAGTGATAGGAGAATCATGAACACCGAAAAGCCGATAATGGGTATCGCGTTAGTTGTCATGGTGACAGAGATAATCATGCGGTTCACCGGAGATTCATTCGACAAAAAGCGCTTTGCCCCGCCTGTAGCTGTCATAGTAGGAATTGTCTTATCCGTGGGCGATAGTTTTATCTATGGAGCAGGCGTCTGGTATGTGATGCTCTGGGAGGCTGTTATCAGAGGGATCGGCGTCGGGGTAGGTGCGGTAGGCGCTCATGCGACATGGAAGAATTATAGGAACACCGAATGAGGATCAGATGAAATATATCATCCCTTTAATTTGCTTGCTCATAGTGGTAATTGATGTAGATTATGAGCATGGTTCTGATATTTGGTATGCCATTAAGCAGGAATTACCACGCTCCAATATTCAACTAGTATTGATTAATAACGGGCAGAACGGTTTGCTTCAGGGCATTGGATGGGCTGTTACCAACCGCGCTGATGTTATATGTATACCGCTAGTGACATCAACATACAGCCGAGATGTTGAGCGTAGCATCATTAAGGCTGGTGAGCAAGAAATTAAAATAGTTGCGCCACTATGGAACAAAGACTTTTTGTATAGACTGAAAATGAGGATGGGTATAAATATGGATCTGGTATATCCTGCTTGTTATCCAGGAGTCATTAAAGCCAACGGCAATAGACGTGGTAATTCCTTCGCATCAGCTATTGAAGCCGCAGGGATTTATTGAATCGGTAACCATAAAGGAGCCATATAATGAACGATCCACGGACGATCATACAGATTGACGAAGCGTCACACAGTCAGGCAATGAGCGTATTGAATATAGAACGACAGGAACTACTCTATCACCGTAAACAGTCGGTGGAATTGGGACAGCGGATACAGAATCTGACGAAGCAGCTTGCTGAAGCCCAAGCAAGGATTTCTGAGCTTGAAACTGCGGCGCTAGCAACTACGGACGAAGGACAGGACGAGGCGACAGGGCAGTAATGGCAAAACGCGCCGTCTGTCGTTTTGCGTGGACGGTTGGGTGGCTCCTTAGCCGTCCGCCTCTGTTGCTTGGAGATGCGATATGATAGACATAAACGCAATTACCAATGAATATTACCCTAAAACGTTGCGGCGAGTCGGGATAGCCATTCCTACGCAAGATGTTGAGGATGTTACGCAAGAAGTATTTGCTTCTCTATATCAATCTATCGCGTCATTTAAAGGCGATTCTTCCTTTAGTTCCTGGTTTTACAGTATAGTTAGTGCCCGGATAGCTGACTATTACCGTAAACGAAGCAGAACGATTCCTCTGTTCGACTCAGAAACCAACCATGCAATAGCAGTTCCAGCATGGAATGATTTGGAAATATCTGATTTGATTCAACAATTACCGGAGCAGTATCGGGATGTTATCTGGAGACGCTTTTATCTAGGCTTGAGTTATGTGGAAATAGCAGATGAAGATTCGCGGACATATCAATCAGTCCGCTCCTGCGGTAGGCGCGCCATTAAGTACATTGGGCGTCAAGACTTGGTGGAGAGGTATTGATATGAGAATCGGATTTGTGAGTTATTGGTTTGAACGGGGTCAGGCTTACGTCACCAAGAATGTGATACAGGCCATACAAGATGACTGCGAGGTATTTGTATTCGCCAGGAGCGCGGGGATTCTCAAGACAGATGGTGAGTGGGCGATCCCGAATCTTACCACGCATGATCAATACCAGATACCGAAACACGTCCTGAGAAAGTGGATAACCGATAATAATCTGGACGCGGTCTTTTTCAATGAAGAATACGATCTTAGATTAGTCTACATGGCCAAAGAGATGGGCGTCAAGACTGTGGGGATCTATTACTGGGAGTTATTCGATCCGAGAACGGCAGGGCCATGCAATACCGCCTACGACGCTATCATCTGCCCGACTAAATGTAGCTTTGAGAAGTTCAAGAGCTTTGGTATGACAAACATTCACTATATCAAGTGGGGTGTTGATCTGGATGTGTTCAAGCCGGCAATCAGAGAGCCAAACGAGAAGGTGCGCTTTTTCCATCCGGCGGGATGGGGCGGGATGCACAACAGGCGCGGGACTGAGTTTGTGATCGACGCGTTCAGGATGATGGAGAACGATAACGCGGAGTTATTCATTCATAGCCAGAAGGTATTGACTCGCGAAACTCAGGATATAGATTTGCATTGCGGTACAGTGTCCAGAGAAGAACTTATCAACATGTATCAGGAATCTGACGTTGCTATATTGCCTTCTAAGTGGGAGGGTTTGGGTTTGACGTTCCTGGAAGCTATTGGATGCGGCTTGCCGATCATCACGGTATGCGCTCCGCCAATGAATGAGTTTTTGGATTGGGGAGAGACAGAAGACTTTACAACCGGGTACTGTTGCAGTATAGCGCATGAGAAACAATATCCAGATATATTCGTTCCGGGGATGTTCCCAAATATAGCGGATATGGCGGGGCTGATGGATGCCATTACCGATAGAGCCTTGCTTGAGGGGATGCGAAAGGCCACTCTATTCCGTCGGTCTGAATGGGACTGGCGGGAGAATTCCCAACCATTGAGGAATCTCATTCTGGAGTTGGGGAAAAATGCTGGAGGAAACGAGAGGGGAATGGGGAAAACCGATCTGGATGCAATAACGACGCTGATCCAGAATGAATGCCCGTCGGTGAATTCCGTGGAAATAGACACGCAGGAATACGCCAGATTCCATAAGATATGCGCTGATCCGATGATCAGTGGCGAAGTCCTGGACGTGGGATGCAAGCATGGAACGCTGACCATGATGTTAGCTGAAAATTACCCATGCGTCGGTGTTGATAAGAATGCGGCAAATATTGAGATATGTGAAAAACAACGAGAAGTCAGAGGCTATTTCCCTGATGTAATTCCGTTTCACCAAGCAGAGATAAAGTCGTTACCGTTCGATGATGAGACCTTTGGCACGGTGATACTCGCTCAGGTGATCGAACATTTACGGGATCCCGAAGACCTCAAAGAACTCATGCGGATCTTACGTCCCGATGGGTGCCTGATAATCACGACCAACGTTGGCTTTGCTCACTGGGATCCAGATCACCGGTGGTTCTTTCTGCCTGATAAAACGTATGAAATGCTCCGGGGCGGATGGTTCTTTATGGAACGAAATGGTGAGCCTGCGTTTATGAAGCAAGGGACAGTAGTTCCCTTTGGCGCCTTTATCGAGAAGTATACAGGGGAATCCTATGGCTATCAGGTGTACAACAATCATGACAATCCGCATCACAGTCTTGAGATATACGCGCGGGTATACAAGGATGAGGCAATATTGAAACCATTCCCAGAGCTGCCAGGCGATGAGGTTATCATGGAGGATTATAGTAGCGTGAAAATCCAGACTACACACGCTACTGCTGCATTATGAAACCAATGCTCTTACTAGGAGCCGAAAACAAAGGGATTGAACCATTAAGGCTGAATCTTGGGTGTGGTCAAGATATACGACCTGGATATGTCAATATAGACAGTCACCAGTTTTCCGGCGTTGACGTCGTTACGGATGTATCGCGCTTAGGCTATCCTGATAATTCAGCGGATGAAATATTAGCGTCTGATATTATTGAGCATTTCCCAGGACAACAGACCGAAGCAATACTGAAGGAATGGCTGAGGGTATTGAAACCTGGTGGGTTGTTTACCATCCAATGTCCAGATGTCAGGGTACTTGCAGAAGCATTATTGTCCGGCCAGATTACAACCCAGGAATTCTCCCGCAGAATTTATGGCGGACAAGACTATGAAGGCAACTTCCACTATGCTGGTTTCGACATGGAAGGGATGATGCGCCTCCTTGCAGACTTGGGCATGGACGTTGTGTTAAATACACGATCATCTAACGGGAATCTATTATTGTCGATGCAAAAGAAAGCACAGAAACGGATAACTCCACGGGTGGGCGTCAAGCGAATCCTGTTTCTCAGAAACAGGAAGAACGTCCCTGAAAGCTATAATTATAACCTCAATTATGGATGGGTTAAGTGCGGTGTAGACGCGGGGCTATACGAAGCCTATGACTGGTATATTGATGACATACCGACGGGCGAAAGGTTCAATAAATATCTGGCAGAATACGAAATAGATTGTATCATATCTCTGTGCGCTTCTGAGTCATTGTTTATTGAATTCAATGCGATGGAATGGTTGCCGCTACTGTACAAGGCGGACGTTCCGGCGATTCTCAGATCCAGCGATGCTTGCTATCATTCGTGGCGGGAACCTTTCTATCAGGTATGGGATTACATTCTGTATAATTGCGCGGATAGGGATGGTAGCTATCCAGATAACGGAGATTTTATTCCGTGGTGTATTGATGTAGATAAATATACACCGGTATGGGGTGGCGATCAAATCGTTATGGCTTGTTCTACAGGCCTGGCGTATCCTTTACGGGAAGCATTGCGAGATCTGAATCAAGACTCTGGTGAATCTCTTTTCCTTGATATGTGTAACATGGCGGACGATCTGAAGGGCGATAAATATATCGAAGCGTTGCAAAGCGCAAGAGCTATTATCGCCACAGGTAGCATACCTTCTCCTGAGACCAAAGGGAAGGTCATAGAGGCGGCGGCATGTGGCGCTCTTGTCATAACGTCGCCTACATCTAATCTTGAGCGGTATTTCAGTGAGGATCAGGTTTTCGTATTTAAGACAGGCAATGAATTCGTAGAGATGTGCAGACGCGTTCAGGAGATGCCTATGGACGAGGTTATCTCAAGACAGAAGGCCGCCTATGAACACGTTTCACAAAACCATGAGTGTCTTGGGTTCGTAGAGGAACACATTTTACCTGCTGTAGATATTGCAGCGAAGGAGCCAAAATGAATGAAGTGCAAGTCGAAAGTAAAATAGAGTTAACCCCTGGTGACGTATTGCTGGTGGAAAAGCCCCGGTTTCCTGGTGCTGATGAAAATTACCAATATATGTGTATTTACGACAGGGAGTATCGCGGGCATGTTGCTAAAGCCGCATGGAGAGTGGGCGCACCAAAACTATGGTATGATCCGGATTGGAATATATTTGAGTTCGATGACGATGACGTTTTAGACAGACTCAATAACGCAACAGGTAAGCATAACGAGCTTGTCGGAAGACTGGCGGACGCCGCGAACATAATAGAAAACACCATCGCCCCTATATTTGGTGATGGTGAATTAGTTACAAGCCAAATGCAGTCATTTCTCGAAAAAGCCTATAGGCTCTGGGTCATGCCGTTCTTGAAATCGGAATACGAGACTTATATGGCGCTTTATTTTCCACCAGCAGATTATGATATTTGTTTCGCATCATCGGAGGCAAGTGCAGTTCCTGAACCGGATGAATATCCAGGAATGACTAGGTGAGGGTAATGAGAAAGAACATCACCGCAGTAATGATCGCCAAGGATGAGCAGGAACACCTTGAGCGATGCTTAACAAGTGTTAAGTCGATCACTGATAAGATCGTTGTGGTTGACACCGGCTCCACTGACGCCACTATGGAGATCGCTCACAGCTTCGGAGCGGAGGTATATCAGCATCTGTGGGCGGACAGTTTCAGCGCAGCTCGTAACCACGCTCTGGAATACGTCATGACCAAATGGGCATTGCAGATGGACGCTGATGAGGAGGTCATACAATCAACTATTCATCATCTGGATAACCTGGAAGATAGTATATCGGCGTATCTGACACCAATCCAGAACAATAACGCTGATGGATCGATGTCCCTACATTACTTCGAGCGGCTTTACCAACCGGAGAAGGTGCGCTATATCTGGCGCGCTCATAACGAGCTAGTGGTAGAAGGCGATACAGAAAAGACGGAATTCACTATACTCCATCATGGTTATGCTCTATCTCCAGATGAGATGCGGAAAAAGTCCGAGCGCACGTTGAGGCTGTTGATGATGGACATTGACGACGCCGGGTATGTCAAGCGGAACGTGGTTTACCTCGTCCAGACGTTGAGATCCTTGCAGAAGTGGGAGAGGTTGATTGAGACAGTTCGGCAGTATGGCCATGTGGTGGACAATGACGAAACCGCTTATCAGATGATACATGTTGCGTTGATGCTCGCTTATGAGGCCATCTCCGATCCGGCCTTAGCGATTCGCGCTGGCGAGGAAATACTTGCCGACTACCCTTGCAATATTGATGCTTTGTTTTCTCTGGCGGTTATCTATCAAGGGCAGGGGCTGTGGGAAAAAGCAGTAGGGGGCTATTTAAGCTACATCAGAAGGCGTAGGCGGCTCCAGTACGGCGGAACGGTAGAGACGATGATATACAGCACATGGGGCAGCCTGCTCACGGCGTTCGCCAGTCTTGGAACATGCCTGGTGAGTCTTGATAGGACCAACGAGGCGGCGTTGGCGTTTTCAAGGGCGGATAGGTTGGCTATAGGCAGATCGGACGAGGAAAACTATATGGCTAATACTGACCAGGTAATCGTCAGGTTGATAGAGCAAGAATCTCTGGTATGTTTAGAGCCTGCTGGATTGACAGACGGAGGTTGGAGTAATGACCTTATCCGCAAGCGTTAAACCTGATGTCCCAAAGATGCTCTTGGACTTTGCGTATGAATTCTGCAACGTGAGCAAGCGAGTCGAGGGGGCATTGAACGATCTTGGTGAGGCGACCTGGACGTGGACGGCTACCGACAGCAATGTCAAGGTAGACATCCAGGAACTGACCGCCAAAGAGGTCAAAAACATTGGCGCAGGCGAAGAGATTGACGCTACACATAGGGCTTTCTTTTTGAGTGGCGTATCGTTTCCGTCTACTTATGCGACAGCGGTAGCGATGCGAGTAGAGGTGGATACCACAGGCGACGGGAACCCTGATTCATATTTCAGGATACTTGACGTGAATAACTGGGCAAGCCACGTCGAGGTGCTACTGGAGCCTACGAAGGACGAATAATGGCAAGTATTGAGCGAAATCTCATGGAGGCTGTACGGGCGGTACTGATAGCCGACGGCACACTGACGGCTTTGGTGCCAGCGACGCAGATCAGGCCAAAGGATTCGCCATATCCTGCCGTGTATCCAGCGATTTCATTATCAGCGCCCGGATCCAGGGCTGGCGGGTTTGCCGGCACTTGGGACGGGTTATTTTGGGTAAGGATATACCATCAGGGAGCCAATCCTTACGGAAGCCTATACGCCATTCAAGATGCAGTTAGAGTGCTATTGGATAGCGAAACGGCATTTTCCGATATTTCCGACAGCGATGTAGGTGTTGACCTTTTTAGGGAAGTGACCGCTTCAGAGGTCATTGTTGAAGATGAAGCGCCTGTAAGGGAAACGTATAGTATTAATATGCCTTATCGCGTGTTAGCGAAGGATAAAACATAGGAGGCTTTCTGATGGCAAACGAACGAGTAACACAGAATTTGGCCATATACGTGGCTGCAAACACTTTAGCGCTAGTAACAGGGTCGGCAACCCAGTTACTGGCGACATCTAACGGAGCCGGTGGGGTCAGTGTTGATGACACTGATATTTTCTGGAGCGGTCAGGGTCTGGTTGACACGAAGGCGCAGTTGATAAAGCGCGATGTTTCTATTGTAGTAGCTGGATTAACCGTCCGACCTGCCACACTTGATACGCTTTTGGGAATCACCGCAAGCGCTACAGCGTCAGTGCATAATGCCGCTGGTAATACAGCGACGGCGAGACGTATACTGAACACCACTGAGAAGATTTATTTCCGGCTGGGACTCAGGTACACCGACTCTGACGATGACGACGCTGAGGAATGGTACTCACCGCGAACACAATTTGTGGGATCCCTTCCGTTCGCGCAGGATAAGGAAAACTGGGATACCCAGGAGATAACGTTCAAGTGCTTTGGCCCGGCCAGCGGCGACGGCACATTAATCGAGCATTTGGATCAGACATCACCATAATGGAAGAAATACAGGGCGTTGACGAAACACGAAAGAATCTGAAAGAGTTTGAGCGCAAGTTGATTAAACGGCTGGTGAACGCTATTGAGCTTGTCGCCATAGCCGTAGCAGATCATATCAAAGTAACGTATCAACGCCCATTGACGGGGAAAGGCTTTACCGACCGGACGGGGGCATTAAGGCAAAGCATAACCCACAAGGTACGCGTTGAGCGCGGTATGATTGTCGCCTACATCTTCGCGGGGATGGAGTACGCTCCGCATGTGGAGTCCGCTCCGCATGTGGAATTTGTAGTAGGTGGCAAATACGCCTTCATGCTTCCAGGTTTTGTTGATATGAAGGGCATGATCATTCCACTGATTATGAAAGAAATGAAGAAACAGGGGCTAATATTAGCCGCATAAGGAGCCAAAAATGAAGACCAACTTTTTCGATATTATCACAGAGGTAACGGACGACAGAGAGAAGGCAACGCCAGCGGAGATCAAGCTGGTTCGAAGTAAACTGTCCGCAAACACCACCCGCCCGATCCCTGATTGCGCTGTTGACGCTAATGGCGAGTATGACTGGGAAAACATTGCAGCTATGGTATGGGTGCGCGGGATGCGTGACAGGCCTGAGTATACATACGAGCAGGCTCTGAAAGATGTCGGCTTACATAATGTCCGCCAGATCCTACCGGAGATATACTTCTATTTCTGGGACATTGCCAGTAAAAAAGACGTGGTTGCTCATTGGAAACGGATCTTTTCCGTGGTCGATTCGTTCGATACTTGCGAAAACTGCCGCAGTAAGAAGGTCAGTACCTGGCGATACTGCGCCATGTGTGGGTATGACTTTATGAATAAGACGGAACCTGAGCGTATAGAGCCAAAGGAAGAGGTAGCGGAAAAGTTGGACCCTACACTTTAGAGAATCAGCTTGAGCATATCGCTGAACTGATTTCATTCGTCTATACTCACGGCAAGGAACCTCTGGAGACTCTCGTTACTCAGTGGTCAGTCGTGAAGTTGGGAACTATAGCAGAGAAGATAGCTGATCGGTTACTTCCTAAAGGCAAGCGTAAGGCTAAAAAAACAGACGAATACGAATCAAGCAGAACAGAGCGGCGCGAGGGCGACAAGACGCATACCAAGACGTTCATCAGTTTCAAGGATATGTTCAAGAAAGCCAAAGAAGGTCGTAATACTACCATAACACAGCGCGGGAGGTTGTAATGTCCGCAGGATTAGGCAGTCTCGGAACGCTTGGGTCGCTCAGAGTCAACCTTGTTATGCCTACGAAGGGCTTTGAGAAGGACGTTAAATCGGCGGATAAAACTCTGGCCGGATTCGAGACTACAACGGGGAAGCGGACGAAGGCGATCAACGCCGGACTTTTGGGTGTAGGCGCCGCCGTTATTACAGGCGTAGCTCTTGCCACTAGGCACTTTGGCAATTTCGAGAAGTCGATGAAGAACGTGCAGGCTGTGTCAGGAGCTACGGCTGAAGAGTTTAACAGGCTGAAAGAATTTGCTATCGAAATGGGGTCAACGACCGCTTTCACCGCGAAGGAAGCTGGCGACGCCATGTATTTCCTTGCCAGCGCTGGGCTGAATGTTGCCGAACAGATGGCTACTACAGCAAGTGTTTTAGACCTCGCCGCAGCTACACAAGAAGAGCTTGCTTCTACCGCTAGTATAGTGGTCAATACTTTGTCAGGTTTTTCTCTTGAGGCAGAAGAGTCCCGCCGTGTAGCTGATGTATTTGCTAAGGCTATATCTACCAGCCAGGCTAGTATGGCAAAGCTGGGGGCGGGTATACCTGTTGTCGCTGCCACTATGCAGGATCTGGGCGTCCCGCTGGAGGCTACCGTAACGGGATTATCCCTTTTATTTGACAAGGGGATACGGGCGGAGCGCGCCGCAACTGGCTTGCGTAACGCAATGAAGCGGCTAATTGATCCCACTGACGAAGCGAAGGATGAGATCGCTCGGTTAGGATTGACTGTAGAAGAACTAGACCCGCGCACCAATAGTCTGGTAGATGTTATCGGGAAATTGGAACAGGCCGGTTTCGACACCGCAGCCTCTATCAAGTTATTTGGCCTTGAAAATGACGCCATGAATTTGCTTGTAGCTACTGGCGCGGAGAAGTTCAGGGCATTCGAGTCTAGCCTCAGAGGTGCGGCAGGCGCAGCGGAGACGATGAAGGATGTGCAGCTTGATAGCTTGAGCGGCTCTATAACGCTCCTGACCTCTGCCGTCGATGGTTTCGTAATATCCTTTGGAGAAACATTTGCACCTATTGTCAGGACTGCGGCCGAGGTGTTGACTGGACTTGTGACAAAGTTTAATAATCTGGGAGATACCACCAAAAGTATTTTAGCATGGACTGTGGCTATCGGAGGTGTCGGGCTTGGCGCTGTTGGCGCGCTAGGTTTATTAGGCACAGCGATCCCGGCTGTAGTAGCAGGCTTTACAGCAATGGCGCCTTTACTAGTAGCCGCCGCCCCTTTACTGGTAGGTATGGTGGCGCTTGGCGCTGCGGCATGGGTAGTCAAACAGAATATGGAGGCGTTGAATCCTGAACTTATAGAGTTCAACTCAACGGTTGGCGCAGCGGAAATCATAGAGAATAGAACATCCAAAGCTATCAAGCTAATTACAGATGAGCTTCAGCGATTAAAAGGTCTGGGTATTGACACTGTTGATTTACAAGTCAGCGATTTAGATATTAGCATGTCAAATTTGCAGGCAACGATCAATGATGAAGGTGGTGTATGGGATAAATTAATCAATAAGATCACTGGCACAAAGACTGAAGTTGGCCTTTTAATCACGCCCACCACAAGCGTCAATACATTGTTAGGCGCTCTTGAAAAACATGCGGGGAAAGCCGCTACGACAATAGATGAATTAAAGACTGGCGTTACTGATGTCAAACAGCCAACAGAAGATGCGGCGGCAGTGACAGAAGATTATGATACTAAACTTGCAAAATTACCGACTACGATGGATACATTCACTAACAGATTTAATACTCTGGCGACTGATACAGCTACTAATTCTCAGGCTATAATTCGAGATACAAGCGAAGCGACTACCCAGGTGATTGAAGGTTGGGGAGAAATACCTCTTGCTGCGGAAGAATCTACCGAGAAGGAATTAGCCATAACAAAAGACCATATAGCGGATATGCGTACAGAACGTGACAGGGCAGCCATTGATGAGATTAGGGATGAGACGGCGCTAAGTGGTAAGAAGATAAATATACAAGCAGGCGAATTTGAGGCGCGGACTAAAATAGTTGACGACGAAAACAGGCTCATGATGACGTCAACAGACGAACAGATAATACAGGCTGACAGATTGGCGGAAGGGAAAATTGATGCTCGCGAAAAGGATGAAAAAGCATTTCAAACATATATAGACACGATAGTAACATTCCAGGCTACTGAGTTAGACAGCTACGAGGCGCAGAAACAATTGCTGAATATCGAATTTGATGATAGAGTGGCGCAATTCGCAGAGTTCGGTATAGACACTACAGAGCTTGAAAGAAAACGCCGCGAGGAGCTATTTGTTATCCGCTCTGGGGTATGGACGGATTTCGCAGGGAGAGTATCTGGTGGGTTCAACAATATTAATACTCTATATAACGCTATAAGAGGTGACCAGGATAATTTCCATGAGACGTGGCTTTCGAGAATGACTGACTGGGCAACAAGAATTAAAGGCATACTGGATGGCGTGGTGACCTTGTGGCAAGACGCATCTAGCATCATCAGCGGGATCGCCGGAATTATCGGTGGCGACGATGGCGGCGGTTTAAATCTGTCCGGGCTAGGCAGCATAGGCGGCGGTGGCGACTCCATCGCTGATTTTGTCGGACCACCGGCTCCGAGCGCTGATTTTGTCGGACCACCGGCTCCGGGCGGTGATGCGGTCGGCGGGAATGGTTCTGCATTGGGTGACGTAGCGGGCGCTTTATCACTCGCAGCTTTCGCTACTGGCTTCCTGGATGCAGTGAATTTAACGCCGCAACAACTTAATGCTGACGGAACTTTACCAGCAGATGTTAGGGCGACGTTAGTTTTTCTACAGGGTGAAGAAATAGTGCGTGGCTTTGAGGAAAACTTAGCGGAACAGATCAGAGCTGCGGAACTGTCCGTAAGGGTCGGCTTGCCTACGGAGGATGTTTTCGCCGATCCCGAAGCGTTGGAAATACTAATCAGAATAGCGAACACGTTAGAGAATCCGCAAGTAGCCACTAATCCTGTTACTACAGCGCAACTGCTCCAGGCGGTAGTTGATTTGATCCTGCCGGAACTTCAAGAATCGGGTGTACTATAATGGCAGCTAATTTTTTCCTGTTGGATAATGCTGGATACTACACAGAATTTTCAAGCGCATTCGAGGTGACTCAATGGGCTGGCGAGGATGGCACAGTGACCATCGCCAGAGATCAGGATGCTGTTGAGAATCCTGACCATCCTTCCTCTATGAAGATTATCTCTACGACTGATGGGAAGGGAGGCTTTTTCGATGTTGAAGATCTGCTTCCTGAGATAACTCATGTTGTGGAGTTTGATTATAAGATAACCGCTACCCAAGACATTGACTGGCAAATTTGGGACCAGTCAAACGGCGCAGAGATAGCGTCGGGAACACTTGATCAAACAGGCGACTGGTACGGCTTTTACAGAGAGGTGACGACTCCTGTCAACTGCGTTACTATCAGGATATTCTTGAGAGCGGGGACAGCGACCGCATTAGCTTTCTATATAGACAACATAGGCTGTCGTGGCAACCTCATCCTGGAAGATGCAGAATCGAAGGCATATTCGCGGACGTTACTGAGCCAATCACGGCTTCATAATATGCAGAGCGGGAACGCTGTTGAAGACGCCACGCCGCCCCGGATGACCTTCCCGTTATCCTGGGCGTATCTAACCAATACACAGTATGCTCGGCTACTGCGATTTGTGCGTTCAGGAACTACTTCGTATTTTGATGATGGCAACCTCCCACAATTTGCGGAATTGCAGAACGTGTATCTGGAGACACAATACACCTATACAGGGATCACCAACCCGTCCGCTACTCATGTAGCTTATTCCGATACTGATGTTGACATACCTAACGGAGAGGCGGACTTCGAGTCCACCGAATTTTCAACAGCTAATTATGGCGCTGTTGACGCCAACGATGCCAACTCAGTAGATACCAGTGTCACTACAACATCAAACGTAAAGAAATATATCTATCATAAATTCATTCTGGATATATCCGGTGAGTATTCAGTCATTGACGCTATCCAGAGGATTAAGGTGAAGTACGTTGGCGAGTGCGATGATCTGTCAGATAACGATGTGAATGGCGTGGTCGTCTATGTATGGAATAATAACAACTGGATGCGTATTGGTGAGACGACAAGTAAGGATAAGACTACTGTTGATTATATGACTGATGAGCCGGTACAAGCACAGGACTTCGTTGACATAGCCGCTCAGACGGTAGCTATCTTAGTACGCTCACGAGGGCATAAAGGCTCAAGCGGTAATCTAACACTCAAGAGCTATTATCTATCTGTATGGATCAATCAGGATATGGGATCTGGCGTTCAGCTATCCGGGCAGTTTACTCTTGACGCTTCTGGTGATGTAATATCTGTTGAGAATCTCTCTGATGATACGACGCTCACGCTTGACACGGATTATGTGATAGGCGATGGATTGAACAACATCAAAGGCATGAGCGAGACGGCGGGAGATCTGATCAAGGTGACATATAACCCTCGCATACGGGTAACTAAGAGCGGCGCTGTATCAGACCGCTGGCATGGAACGCCTACCCCATCGACGCCGCCGCGAGCTGTTACTTTGAAGCTATTGGCGCTGGATGCGCTCACGGAGCTATAAATGGAAACGGGGAACCTACTACGAGGCTGGACGCTAGGCGATGGTATATTCCTGGCTGATGGCTTGCCTTTAGGCGCGGAGATAGGCCGCTGGGAAGCATTCAAGCGCGCCGCCAGCAAGCCAAAGCGCCGGCCAGTTCTATCTGTCTTTATCGAAAATGTGGGAACGCTTACTTCCAGCGTCAAGCACGTTTATCTTCGGAGGGCAATCAAGGATTCGCTTCATGAGCCAGGACATGGGGCCGGTACAGTGACCTTAGAAGACGCTGGCGGATCGCTAATTACTAATGGCCGATCAGTTATCAGACGCAACGACAAGATCAAAATATGGGCGGGATTTGACAATCAAGGCTTTCGGCATGGTGACTTAGTGCCGCGTTTTTCAGGCGTGGTAAAAGATCCTGTTATCAATACCAGTACAGGCGAGATAAGACTTGACGTACAGGACTACGGCTATCTGATGAAACGAGCGCTCACCAGCGGTGACTTCTCAGGGTTCAATACGCCGAAGCTGATGGTGAATGAACTTTTGGATAGACTCAACCTTGCTGATGCTGTATTTGAAAATGAGACTGGATTGCCAACGACTTATATTCTAGGGAACACGCAACTCAGGAGACGCAACTACTGGAAAATAGCTAATGGCGCTCTATTAGGTATTGGGTATGTATTTTATTTTGACGCAAACGGCGACCTTCAATGTAAGCGCCGCGACAATTCCTCAGAGACGTTAATATCATTTAGAGATGAAGATATAAAAGCCATAGTCCATAAACGTACTGCGGAGCTTATCAACAGCAAATCATTTGAATTAGGTAATGCTGATCCCGTTCCATGGTCTGGCACCGTAGACGATTCGCTCCGATGGGGACAAGGATTGTATGCGAAACAACATAAGCAATCGCAGGCGCTTTATGGTGAGTCGGCGGACTTTGAAGACGAAGAGATGATCGAAGGATGGGATAACATCTTTCCGTTTTGCCGTGATTCTGTCATGTGGTTTAAGTTCCCAAGACAGGTATACGAGATGCGCTGTGCCGCCCGGCCGTTTTTCGAGCTATTAGATAAAGTTAGAATTGATAGTGATATACGAAATATACATAGTCAGATGACTATCATTGGCCTTGTGGAAAATATATCGGCGCAGAATTATAGCCAGACATTGCAGCTATTGACTCATAGGGAGCTTTTCTGATGCCTGATGTTGAAACAACCTTTTTAGCGATAGGTATTTTCGGGAAGGCCGATCTAACGTACTTGACGGCTCAAGAGGCGGCATCGGGTGGGTTATGGTTTACGCAGGCTGGATGGACGGGACAGAATTTACATAGCAATGGAAATTACGAAGTATACAGAACGATTCTACAGTTCGACTTCGCTGGCATACCGCCCAGCGCTAATATAACAGGGGCGACATTAAAACTCTTTGGGACTGATTCAGACCCTGATATAGATTTTATTTTCTATATCGTTGAGGCCCTTCTATCCGACCCTGTAGCGTATACCGATTATGCAAATTTGCAGGCTACTGATTTTGGTCAATTCAATACCACAGGTTGGAATAATACTGGTTTTAATATTATCACTTTTAACGCCGCAGGGCTAGTATATCTTAACGCAGCGCTCCAGACGAACAAGGTTGATATAGGGATCAGAAGTGAAGAGGATATAAACCAGAGTCCCGTTGCGACGGCAAATACGGAATATGTAAAATATACAGGAACATTTTCAGGTAATGCGCCTGTACTGACGATCACTTATACTCTATGGCCAGATGCTTATCCTAATACCGTAGCGGCGCCTTTAGCGGGGAAAATCGACCTAGCGACCTATGGCGTTATCAACGAATATATGACCAAGTTCGACCTCGAAATCTCTAATGTGCTTGACGCTGACGGCAACATTGATCTGGCGGTAGCGAATTGGATAACGTGGACAGGCACAAGCGAGAAGATAGCTTATGACAACGGAACGAGTAATGTCACCTTTACTACTCTGGAAACCACCTCTGTTATAACGTTAGATGGTGACTTGTCTTCTGTTGACATTACCGGCACTATGAATGCCAGCGCTGTCGATTGTACTGTTGGTGGCGACCTCGGACTTGGGGCTGGCGCTTACTCAGGTATAAAAAGCAAAGTAACTGATAATGAAGTTGTCTTCTCTGGTATCAGCGCCCCAAGTCCTGACGATGACGAAGCTGATATTTACATGGACTCAACTTCTGGCGACTTCATAATCAAGACGCGGGATGACGGGCAAGCAGGCGTCAAGACCGACATACTAGGCGATTTTTCGGCGATGTAATTATGTCATTTTATCCAGATCTCACATACCCCACAGCGCCAGGCTTTCCCACAGGACACGAGGATGTTCCAACAGGGCCGGATCTCTATAAAGCAGTCATGTCCTATATAACGGATATTACAGCGCAGGTGGTCGTCCTCTTGGATAGAGTTGGTAATATAGAGCTAGGGGCGGCTAAAGGTATCGAGTGGGATAATACTATCAGGATAAATCTATCAGGCGGTGAGATCAAGGTAACAGCATTGCAAGTCAACACTACACTGACCGCCGATACTCTCACGCTGACAGGATTGGTTATTACTGATGACCTGATTATTGATAATGACTTGAATCTTACCGGGGGGAGTGACATAGCCGTTACCGGCGCAGTGAGCGTGGATTATGTTGATAGAACCCAGCATACACTGACCCAGGCGGCGGAACCTGGCGACCCGGCGGATAATAACGCCGTGTTATGGGTCAGTAACGGCACAGGCGCAGGCGACGCTGGTGATTTCATGTGTAAAATAACCGAAGGCGGCGGGACAAGCGCCTTCACCATATCGGACTATTCAGCGCTATGAGTTATCTTGAATCAGCATTCCCGGCAGTAGTCAATACAACAGACTTCGACCTGATAATGTATAATCGGATCACTAACGGTCTGACCGATATTACAGCCGCAATGGCCGCCGCGTTCGATACTGATGACAACGTTAGCCTGGCCGCAGGGAAGGCTATTGAATGGGGAAGCGTCTCGAAATTAACCTTCTCTAGCTCTAAGGTACAGGTGGATAATCTGGAGGTGGCCAGTCCCTGGAGCTTTGGCACACTATCGCCAACGGGAGATTGCTTAGTATCTAACGATTTCACGATCAACGGTCTTGGTCAGACTCTGACGCTGACAGGCAATCTATCAATAACTGGTATTATCATAACATCCGCCATCACAGATTCGACCGTCACTATCGCGCAGATAGCGGAGCCAGGCGACCCGCCGGATGAGCATTCTGTCATCTGGTGTAGTAACGGCACAGGAGCCGGTAACGTGGGCGATATAATGTTAAAAATACAGCACGGCTCGGTCGTGAAGTCGAAGACGCTGGTGACATTTGTATAGGAGAGGAATATGGCTACATTTAATGTCAAAGATTACGGTGCAGTTGGTGATGGCATCACAGATGACACTGCCGCTATACAAGCATGTTTCGATGCCGCTGAGTGTTATTATCAACTCGAATGTTTTTTCAATAAATACGGAAGTGAACGAATCATATTCTTGCCGCCCGGCGCTTATAAAGTCAGTGGCATATTGGAGGACTAATTATGCCAATACCAACAGATATACCTCAAGGAACTAATGGAACGGCGGTGAATCCAACTAACTGGAATGTGCTCGTGGATACAATCAACGGGAACAGGGACTACTACTCAAAAGAAGTAGTCTTTGACGTGACCCATGAAGATTACGGCGCTACAGGCGATGGCTCTACAGATGACCGAACGGCGATAAACGCCGCCCACACCGCCGCCACAGCCAACGGCGGTGTGTTGTATTTCCCTGGCGGAAGCGCTAACAACACCTACAGGCTGTCGTCAAACATCACTTTTAACAGTGATGTAACGCTCGTCTTTGCGGCTGGGGCGAAGCTCTCGATTGACAACACTTTTACAGTAACGATCAGCGCCAAGATTTCGCCGACAATGCATCAGATATTCAGCGGCGCGGGTACTATCGTAATAGAAGCCGGCGCGGTTGAGTTCCTTATTCCGCAATGGTGGGGCGCTGTGGGAGATGGAGTAGCGGACGATACAGCAGCTATCCAGGCTGCACTGACCGCGGCGGAACTTAAAACGAGAATAGTACACCTCCCGCAAGGTACTTATCTGACCAGTTCGCAGTTATCAATGCGGTATGCCACCAAGCTAATTGGAGCGGGTAGAGAAAGCACAACTATCGCTGTGGGAGAGGCCGACGGCAGCGGGATTCTAGTAACAAAGGTTGTGGATGCTTTAGCTTACGAAGGTTCTATCTTGAGCGATTTTAGGATATATTCGCTCACCACACCTGTTGCCGGTATCGGTATTGATGTAACTGGGGATAGGGATATTTTGATAGAGAGGATTTGGATCGGCGGATGGTATTCTGGAGCGCTAAACACCAACAAGTACGGCTTCGACAAGGGCATCCAGTTAAGAGACATTCCGCTATTCTACGGCACTGTCCGACTGTGTGAACTCATGCGGAACACATACGGTGTGTATATTACTAGCGCTGCCAACGAATGCCGCGTAGAAAATAACCATATTTTATACGGCGATTATGGCGTTTACATTACATCAGGTATTCAGAATGCGATCATAGCAAACAACTCTATCGAGCTTTTCGTTCTTCGTGGTGTATATACCGAAGGCATCGAGACGATTATAAAAGATAACCGATTTGAGAGCAGTGGAATCCAACCTATTGAGTTAGGCGCTGGCGCACTAAAATGCAGGATTGTCGGCACTCACAGCGTGTCAGGTTTTAGCGATAATGATTCAGTCCTGGATAATAGCGGCAACGATAATACGCATCGTAAAAACAATTCCCAAATATCAATAGCTCACAACAATATTGATAATCAGCACCCGTCGGGTGTTATTAAGTCCCAGTTCTATAATTTCAACCATACCGAGATGGTGATTGAAGCATTAGCTGGCGATCTGCTGATAAGATCCGCCTACGAGGATAATATCTCCGTTCAATCTTCTCTGGGTGTAGATAGGAGTACATTCAATACGCCGATTTTGGGAGTTGGTGATTATGCAAATAATATCCAGAGGTTTAGTGACGATTTTGATAACTGGGGGTCGTCTGGTGATATATTAACCAGGACAGGTAATGCAGCCGTAGCTCCCGACGGAACAACGACCGCTGGTCGCGTGGTAAGCAATAGTGATTCCGGTATTATATTCAACACTACCAACAGCCCTGATTTCGTGCAAGGCGACCTATTGCAAATCAGCGTTTGGTTAAGGTCGGAGGTTGCCCACAACGGCAAATTGTTTTTCCAGATTGATGGGGTGACTCGCATTTCTGATGTCGTAGTCCCGATAGATACCCGTTGGCGTCGATATGTAATGAATATTGCAGCCCCTATATCGCCCGGCACCAACATGGCTTTCCAGGTTGCTCCGGGCGCGGACACCCCAACCTACGTCTGGGGAGCGCAGATCGCCAAAGGGACGCCTGTTACAGGCACGGATGACAGCGGTGTAAACAACAAGACCACGAAACTTGTGGACACAGGAACAGATTTTAGAGCATCGGGTATTGATATTGGTGGCGAAGTCCAGACTATTGCCGCAAGTACAGCCGCAAAGGGTAATATCACAGGCATCAACACGCTTCTGAATTATAACACTGGCTCAGGAACAGAGCCTTCTGTAGGTGATACTGTTACAGGCGGCACGTCAGGGGCTACTGGCACAATCGCTGAGGTTATTATTGACAGCGGAAGTTTTGCCGGAAACGATGCGGCGGGAACAATGGAGATAACGCCAGTTACCAGAACCTTTGAAGCTGAGGCCCTTGCATGGACGGCATCTACAGCTACTGTAGCTTCTGTCAACCCTAATTGCGTTTTGGTTACTAGCTTTGCCGCTACATACGGAGCGAAGAACGATGCTGATAACGGCGACACATATTACGCGTGGAGTTCTATACAGAGGTCGCCAAAGCCTTATGTAGCTAGTCAATCTGTGGCGGCGTCATTTATGTCCTCGACTACTCCTACGGCAATCGCAAAGGACATTATAGGTACTCGCTACGTCAAGGCAATGGCATCGCTCATAAAGAAAGCTACTATTATTGATCCTATGACCGCCAACAAGTCATTTAGCCATGAGGATCAAGTTCAAGTGGAGTCTGGTCAGATATTCATTCTTGATCCTGATGCTGATAATCGATCTATTGGGGTTTGGGCTACCGCGCCCACAATAGAAGATGGAACGGTTATTGATATTATAAATATCAACACCGGCTCGAATCGTGTTCGATTTTTCCAGACAGGTACTTTTATAGCGCCTGGTGAACGGGGAACGTTCGTCTATCAAGATGCAGCGTGGCATGTCGTTTCGCTTACGCAGGATCTCAGGTCGATAGACTCGCCCACCTTCGCTGGTCTTTCGCTGCTGGATACGTCGCCAGAGTTGTTATTGCATAATACAACCGAAGAAGATGCTGATGACGGTAGAGAGTCTACTGTACGCTTCAAGGGCGAACAGTCCGGTGGTGAGTTGACGACACTGGCTATGATTCGTGGGTCGCATGACGGCGCTGCGGATGATGAAAAAGGCAAGCTGGAGGTATTGATCAACGATACCAATGACGGTGATACGCCGACATTGCGGCTGTCCATAGACAGCGAAGGGAATACTCAAATCGTTGGCGACCTTGTAGCTAATACATACAACTTCGCAGCCGATGCCGAAGCCAGCGATACCTATGTAATAACACTAGATCCAGCGCCTGCGGCTTATGTTAACGGCATGACAATAAGATTCACTGCCAATACCGCCAATACTGGCGCGTGTACTGTGAATGTGAACGCATTGGGCGCTAAATCGCTCAAGGTTTTACATGACAGAGATCCCGGAAACGGATATATTGAGAGTGGTTCGGTGGTAGTTGCTGAATATGACGGCACGAATTTCCAAATGATCCAGCCTGACGCTTCCAAGCCCGACTACGCCGGAATATTAGCAGATGACAATGCTGTAGCAACGACTATTTTGTTGGTTGACGCTTACGAACCTATTTTAATATGGGACACCAATATGCCGGAGATAATTTCCAACGGCGACTTTACGAGTAACAATATCACTATTGGCAATGATGGCGATTACGAAATACGTCTTCATGTGAACGCTGAAAGCTCTGGGACTGGCAAGACTATAGAGGTTGATGTATTTGAGATAGCCGCTTCGGGGGATTCGATTACCGCAGGGGGTGTCACTCAAGCCAATCCAGGAGTGGTCAATTCAACAGGACACAGTTTCAATGATGGCGACCGTGTTAAGATCAGCGGTGTCGCCGGCATGACAGAACTAAACGGCCAGATCTATACTGTGGCAGGCGCTGGCGCGAATGATTTCCAACTGAACGATGACAATGGCGCGAATATTAACACAACGGGTTATGGCGCGTATACGTCCGGGGGAACTGTATTCCTGGCTAGTTGCGTTGATGTTGCCCACTCTCATAGAAAGTTCGGCGCCGGGGCGGGTGATGTTGGCAGTATGAGTGGTGGCGGCATTGCAACTTTGACCGGTGGCGACACTCTGGAAGTACACATAAAAAACATCACAGACGCTACCAATATGACTACCGAATCTGTCCAGCTGTCCATAATACGGTTGTAATCAACTCAAGAAGGTGAGGCATGAGGCGATATTTAACTGATAAACTTAGACGGTATCTTATCGGTTTTTTAAGGTGGTGACATTCCCCAGAAAAAAAAACTCAGAAAGGGGGTTTGTCAATAAATGGCAATTAACGAAAACATAAACGTAGGCGATATAACGATGGATAATGATGACTGGAAACGCATAGAAACGCTGATGGCCGCCGCCGTGCTACCTATTAAAGAGCGCCTTGATATGCTGCCGTGCGCCGATACTTCCACCAAAGTAGAGAACGTAGCCGGGCGTGTAACTATCATCGAAGCGCAGCGGGACGCGGCAAAAGAGCAAAAGAAAGAAACAAAGGAATCCCGGGACTGGCATCTGAAGATCATCATGGCGGGAATTGCCGTCTTAGGGTTACTACAGGCGTATGGAGTATTGAAATCCTTCCTGAAATAATGAGAGCCGGGTTTTGTGGCTTTATCGACGCCCATCTCCTCGCCCGGCTCTCTCCCTATACAATAATTTAGACGTAACGCCGTTTTTGGTGGGATTAGTTTGATTTAGTTCTTGACTTTAGTAACAGGCTATGGTATAATGATATTAGAGCGGGGGAGAAACAAAAGATACGAAACAAGAGGAGAAACAAAATGGCAATCGCTGGAAAAGTAAATGTTGGGAATTGGGTTCAGGTAGCATACGAAGGCAGAGATAAGAACATAAACGCTCTCAGGAAAGCAGCGAGAGCCAAAGGCATGAGAGTCGCATCGAGTAGTATGGGGCCACAAGTAACACCAGTCGGGACAGTAACGCTCAGGATGATGACAATCTTCGCAGAAGGCAGAGCGGATGAACTGACAGAAGAAATAATCGCTTGTAACCAGGCCGACGTCTTTAACGGCATGTAACACCAACCCGAAACGCCGCGAGGCGTCTTCCGCTAAGAGGCGGGACTGACGAGGGACAGAAACAGAATGGAGGTGATTCAGAGATGAAGAACTTGAAGAAGATACGGGAGAAGCAAGGGATGTCAATCGAGGAGTTGGCAGTATCAAGTCACCAGCCTTATGGAACGGTCAGGACGTGGGATAGTAACACGAAGAAGGCCAGCGCCGAGGGTGCGTGGGAGGTAGCGAAAGTGTTAGGGGTCACGGTTGAGGATTTGCTCAAGTAATTACCAAAACAAAAGAGGAGAAACAAATGGACGATCTACAGACACTTAACGCAGCACTGGACAAATTGATCAAACTAAGGCGAAAGGAATCGAGAAACCATAGCGACGAAGTGTTGGAACTGATGCGTGAAAAAGAGCGTTGGCGCCAAGAGACGTTGAGTCTCAGGGAGGAGAAGGCGGCGACTGATAACAAATGGAAAGCGGCTCCTCAAAAGATGCTGGACAAGCGGCATATCGAGAATGAGAAAGTCGCTCAGTTATTCCGCGACCATCTTGACGACAGCGCAAACGATATGGAAAATGATAATGAATGGGAGCAGGAAGCCCGGAAGATCACATGGAATGACGAGGATGTGAGATCATTATGAACATCCAGACACTATCGCCCTCGATGGTCAACGCGTTCAGGAAGTGCTCGCGACAGTTCTACTACCGATATGTAGAGCAGCTCCCGACGCCTTCCAATTATTTCCTTGCGTTCGGGTCCAGCTTCCACAGGACGGTTGAGGAAAACTATTACCAGAAAGTGCAATCCTCTAAAGACCTTCCGCTGGATCTTCTCCAGGATTTCTTTGTGGAGGATCTGGAATCCCAGGACGATGTAGAATGGAACGGAACGACGCTCTCTGAAGCTAAAGACGAAGGCGTTGTAACCGTCGAGGCATATCAGCGGAAGGTCGCTGCTGTGACGTATCCTCAGCTTGTGGAACACGCCTGGATAATGGAGATCAGGAATCGCCCGTATAACATCCGCGGGAAGATCGACCTGATAACCACTGACGATCTAGTAATAGACACCAAGACCACAGGCAAGCGGGTGAACAAACCGAAGCCTGATCATGAATTCCAGGTGAAGACTTACGCTGCGGCGTGGAAGGCTCAGACGGGACTCCCCACAGTGAGCGGCAGGCTTGATTATGGCCTCCGGGGAAAAGACGAGATTTACTCTCATCCGCTTGAATTCTCAGAGACCATGACCCAGGACGTGTTAAACGAGTTTGACGATGTGGCGAAGTGGATCCAACGTGAGGCATGGGTTCCACACAGGCAAGGGAATTTTCTTTGTAGCCACAAATACTGTGACTACGCGAATGCGTGCGAAAAGGACTGCGGAGGCGTGGTCAAACCATAGAGGAGAAAGTCAATGACACAGGAAAGAACGGAGAGCAAGCAGACACTTGAGATCGAAGAGCAGGAACAGGAGAGCGCCCTTGATGCTCTTTTGCGGAAGGTGGACATCAATGATCCGCTGGAAATAAAAGACCACGCGGGGAACATTGTGGAAGTGTCTCAAGAGAAGTTCATGGAATATTACATGCCGCAAGGCACTTCAAAAAGCGATGCCTTCCATTGTATGCAGGCGGTACGCGGAACGGGCTTGAGTCTATTCGCTCCTGGTGAATGTTACTTCTTCAAGACAGGCGGCGGCCCTGTGAAACTGTTTACAGGATACACAGCATATTTACGGAAAGCGTACGCGGCCGGATTGGAACATATCGAAAAGCCTGTTCTAGATTTCGCAAACGACGCGGCCGGGTATCCAGTATCATGCACGATCACGATCCACATTACAGACAGGGAAAACATGGAATGGACAACGTGGTTCGCTGAGGTTGCAGGGAAGCAGGGCAACGCGTTAAACTCCAGATGGCTGAAGGCCCCAATCCAGATGCTGATCAAGTGCGCTATCGTGAATATTCTGCGACTCTCCGGGCTGGTAGATTTCACGATGCCATACACGGTTGACGAGATGGACGATCCGACAGTACCGGGATTTCGCACACTAACGCAACCACAACTGGACGGATACGAAGAACAGCAGGAAGCCCCGGAGGTGGGCAAGGTATCAGCGACACATCACCAGAATTTTGATTTCCGTCCATGTCATAAGCAATATAGAGGAATGCTTAATGAAAACAGTCCGTTTAAGGATGACGCCCAGCGGAAATTGTGGCAAGAGTCTGAGACAGGCAAAGCATCAAGCGCTGATTTCGGTTTAAGTGAATGGCTCAACATACTGAGTGCATACAAAGATGGCGCTGCTCATAAATGGGTTGAATCTCAGAAGCCCGAACCAGATCCGCCAGGGGGAGGCGGACTTGCAGATCAACCTCGATACCATAAAGATAAGCCTGGGGAGATGATCGGCGCGAAGACTGCGGAAGAACTGAAGGACGCTGATGACAATAGTGATTTCGATCCTGAGACCGAGCCGGTCGATGGGATGTCACTAGAAGCACAGGACGAAGAGGCGGCGTCACGAGCTGCCTTCCAGGAAGCCCAGCAAGCTGAACGGGAGAAACTACGCGATCAATTCATGAAGATGTTGATCGTGGTATTCCCGAATCAGGAAGACCGCTACAAGTGGATCGCTAATAATATAGGGCTTCCTGTGAACGGGATCGACATCTGGGGGATTACTTATTACGAGCAGGGGATAGACTTACTGGGCGCCCTTCAGAGCGGCGCCGGCAATGCCGAAGGGGGAGAAGGTAGCCAGGAGCCAGAGAAAGGGCAGGAAGGCGCAACGGAGCCAGCGGAACGGAAGATAACGAACGCAACTAAAAGCAAACTGGGGCGCTTAGTGAGGGAATGGCCGGAAACCCCATACACCCAGACGATCAAAACACAGACGTTCAAAAAGAGAGCGGAGAAAGACATCGGCCCATACGACGATATAAACAATATCACAGAGGTGCAAGGGTTGGAGCTACTAGCTTCGCTGAGCGTTGAACTCGCGGAAATTACAGGCGAAATCGTAGATGATGATCCTTTGGGCGTTAATTTCCTCGGACCCGACATCCCGTGGATTCAGCAGTTCAAGGACAAAGCGGTTCTCCGGTTTACTCCGGCGGATTCGTCCAAGTTTGTGGAGTGGAAGCGCTACAACGACCTTGATGGTGTAAAGGTTGACGAGTGGGACGACGACACAGCCAAACGCGGTATCGCACTTCTGGAAGGTGTACCTTTGCTGGAGTCGGCGCAAGAGGAGTTTATCAACCAGGGACAGCGGGACCAGATCGACAAGTTGCTCCCCGGTATGCCTGAACGGTTCCACGGTTCCACGGGTTCTGAGTCATTCCGTAACTTTGCAAAGACTATCAAGCCTGATTATAATGGGTTGCCCGGACTGACCGAAGAAGAAGCATCAGACGTGATCCACCAGATGCAGGACATGGTTGAGACAGAGGGAATCAGGAAAGAGAAAGCGGTCGCGGATAGAGCGTCGATGTTCGAGTAAACCAACCATGCTGAAACAGCGAAAGGAGAGAGGGATGATTAACGATTTAGTACATATAATACAGCGATTAGTATTATTTCTTTTACTGATCACTCTGATAGTGGTACTTTCCAAAATCGATGAGAGATTAATAAACCAACAGATAACCGAACTCAAGTCACAGATAACAGCGTTGACAGAAGCTCTTGAGAAGCACGACGCCGCGTTAACGACACATGATACTAAACCCTATTGGTGGGAGGCTAAGGATGCCAAAGAAGACAGATAGATGGCGAGGAGAAGAGGGTACGTTTCCAGTGAGGGTGTATCGGATTCTATAGCATATTAACAACACGGAAAGGCCGCTCTAAAGCGTTTGAAGGGACGCTCGTATATACATCGTTGATTCACTACCTCGAATGTAATCCAGGGCGGCCTTTTCCACATGGAGGTGATTCAGATGGCTAAAGACGACGAGATAAGGGCAGAAATAACAGAAATAATCAAGACCTGGACTAAGGGATATGATGCTAATATCAACCAAGCCGCGACTCAGATCATGATCGTAATGAAGCGCGAGCAGTCGGCTCTTTTGAACGAGACAATCGAAATTCTCAGTGACGGAGGTAACTAATGACGATAGCAGAAATGCAGAAGCTAAAGCGTGGCGATATAGTGAAGGTTCAAGCAGATGAGGATATACAGCTTGAAGAAGCCGTTATCCTGGACGTAGGTGATACGCGCTGTATGGTGATAGGCGACGACCCTGAAATGGGACGCTTCTATATGCCATTGCGAGCCAAGAGGATCATATCGAAGGTTGAGGATGATAGCATATTAGCTGCTGTAGTCAAGGCGTTTATAGAAGACGCAACTGGGTTGTGGTAGCGCATTATCCTTGACAAAACGACGCGAAGGGAGGTGATAATAATATATTACGGGTAGCCTGAAACATTAACATACATTTACAGGAGACAGAACAATGGAAAAGGAAGTAAAGATCGATGGTGTTGTATATGTACCAAAGAATCAACCAGCGGACGATCTGGATGGCATGGAGTATAAGATAGTCCGCACTTATAGCGCTGGCGTATTCGCTGGCTATATTGAGTCTCGTCAAAATAAAAATGTAACTATCAGGAACGCGCGGCGACTTTGGCGATGGGCCGGGGCGGCCAGCCTATCTCAGTTAGCTGCGGAAGGGACGAAAGATCCAGGCAATTGTAAATTCCCGACAGAAGTAGATAGAATCACAGTTACTGAAGCCATCGAGATCCTGGATGTTACGCGGACGGCACAGGAATCAATAGCCGCTGTTCCGGTATGGGAGGAAAAATAATGGCAGAGGAAAAGTACGGTTCCGGTTCCGGTTCCGGTTCCGGTTACGGTGACGGTGACGGTTACGGTTACGGTTCCGGTTACGGTTACGGTGACGGTTACGGTTACGGTGACGGTGACGGTGACGGTTACGGT
>Ga0255047_10000160_pt1 | contig 48539 bp, 58 predicted proteins | sample JV7_2_1_MG_FD_183640 | JGI IMG/M metagenome (GOLD analysis project Ga0255047, IMG submission 183640) | Seawater microbial communities from Jervis Inlet, British Columbia, Canada - JV7_2_1 | ecosystem: Environmental > Aquatic > Marine > Inlet | place: Canada: British Columbia | collected 2016-10-06
TAGCATTCGGAGGCATTGAACAAATCAATCCACTGTTCTTCGGGGAACAAAGAGTTAATGAATCAGATTTTCCATCAGGTGTAGACGTTCGTGGTCAAGCTTTGCCTGATGCACAATCCTATATCAATCGCCGTAGAGATATGTCCAGTTCTACCCTTCAAGAATTTTTGCCCGGAGAGGATTACGGTGCTCGATCTGCTTATGGTGTAGCTGCCCCTCCTGGTGCTCAACTCAATCCAGCCTTCTTTAGAGAGATTACGCCAGCTTCAGAAAAAGAGGTAACTGTTGATAGCCCTAATGTTATGGACAGATATCAATATGGAATGAGTGATACTAGAAGAACTGGTACTGTTACCACACCTAGTCAGACCTTATCTAGCGTAGCCGCTGGTACAGCAGGTGAGTTCGGTGTACCTATAGACATTCTCTATGGAGTAATTAATGCCACCTCTGGTTGGAACCCAAAGGCTGTTGGTAATGCTGGTACAACCTACGGACTTGGTCAAATTGAGGAAGGCTTTATCAATAGGAATGCTGCTCAAGACCCCACTGTGGCACTTCGATATGTGGCTAGGAGCCTCGCTTCTGATTATCAGAGATATGGTGCATGGGAACTTGCCGCTCTTAATTACCATGAAAAAGGAGCCGCAGATAAACTCATTGCTGAGGGTACTATAGACAAGACCAACAAGGACTGGTTGGGTAACGCACTGGAATCCTCAGCTAAATCTGGTCTAGGTAATAACATCTTTGATTTTGCAGGCCTTGCAGCTACACCTACCTCTCGTAGTGGAAGCGGAGGTGGAGGGCCTAAGATCCCTGCTTTCCAGGAACCAGATAAGGCTACCCTTCGAGAGATATCCCGTAGAGCGGTAGAGTCTGTGTATGGTAGAACTACTGAAAATGAAGAACTGGAAGGGTTCGTAGACCAGTTGATGGCAGGGTATAAAGAAGCCTATGAGCAATCGGTTATCCAGTTACAGGGTGGTCAGTCAGTACAGGTAGATCCACAGGCTCAGTTGATAGACCAGCTACGAGGTTCTGGTGAAGGTCAATTCCGTGTTGAACGTGACCAGCAACGATCCATGATGGATAACGTGGGTGACTGGGCTAGAATCTTGCAGGAGGCATAATGGCAAATGAAGCATTCTGGCAATGGTTAGTAGGGATGGGGGTTATACAAGGCGACCCTAACTATTATGCATCTGGTTCAGCCCCCCCGGAAGAAATAGAACATGCCCTCCGTACAGCATGGAGCGGTATAGAGGTCGCCAATAGCCAAGGCACTAAGGACCAATTCTGGTCAGGCCTTGAGGTAGGTGGATATATCGAAGGTGATCCTAACTATTACTCATCTGGTCAAGCTACGCCAGAGGAGTTTGATAACGCCTTTAGCACAGCCTCTAACCCCGTTTCAGATCAAACCCCTGTGGAACCCGTCAGTGGAGAGCCTATTAATGAGGAACCTGCTAATACAGGATCCGATGGTGATATATGGTCAGACCTTGTTAACGCAGGTATTCTGCAAGGTGATCCTGATTGGTACAGTTCTGGTCAAGCTTCGGAAGCCGAATTCTCCAACGCTATTTCTGTGGCTTTTAAAGGTACTGACCCTAATAGTGAACTGCGGAAAGGCTTCATTGATTTCCTCTTCGCCAAAGGTGGAGCACAAGGTGATCCCAATTACTGGTATGGTCTTGCATCTGATTCGCCAGAAGTCTCTAGCCTTACTGAACTAGCCTTTACAGTAGATGTAGCTGGCGGGGGAGAAGATGTAGAAATCAAGGCTCTCCCACAGAATGCTCGCCTTGTTAATGTCAATGGTGAGATTAGAGCCATATGGGATTTGGGTGATGGGCTCGGTCATGCATGGTACTCTATTAATGAGGACCAGCTACAGGATTTATATGGGGAAAACTGGCAAGCTTATATTACTGAGACCTTAGGTACTGAGGGTGCCTATAATGCCAAGTACGGTGACTTCTATTGGGGCAATGTAGCAGAGATAAACCTTACAGCAGATAACCCTTGGGAAGACCTTAAGGCAAGAACTTTTGAGGCTTTCGGGTATGTAGCTGGGTTCGATGATCCAGAGGTTAAGCGCCTCATTCTTCAAGGTCATTTTGAAACATGGTCTAGTGATGAGTTCCTTGCTCATTACCGCAATACTGAATACTATCTAGGCACTACTCAAACCCAACGTGATTGGGGTCAGTATGGGGAAGAGGAAAAGAGTCAACGGATTGACTCACGATCCGCTCAACTGGTAGAAGAGTATCGAGCATTGTATGGAGTGGATCCCATAGATGGGATTAACAATGCAGAAATTCGGGCAGCGGCTGAAGCTATAGAATCTGGTGAATCCTCTGCGAGTGAGTGGTCGTACAACCAGAGAAGGGAAGCGGAGAAAGTAGAAAACTCTCCTGCCGCCCGAGCATTGGTAGATGAAGAAAGAGCCCAGGGGGAATCTGAAGTTTCCATTGAGAACCGTGGGGGTTTTGCTAGAGAGCGATGGGAATACTGGATGGGATCAACCCCCCTACCACCTGCCTTTGTAGACCGATGGGGTAGAGACCTTTATATGAACAACGCCTCTGAGGATGATCTTGAAACCTCACTTCGAGAACTATCCGCAGGTACTTGGCAAACTAAGCCAGAGAACATCGGGTGGGGTGAATGGGCCTCTCCTGTTAAGGCAAACATTCGTAACCTCTTGGAGCTCTCCTCTGTGGATGATAATGACCCGCTATTGAATCGTGTCCTAGACCAAGGATTATCCGGTCAGGATGCTACGCTCGCAATCAGAAAAGACCAAAGGTTCCGAAGTACCAATAGAATGTTTGATGAACTTGCCCAAGGCGCACAAGCTCTGGGCCGCACGTTTGGATTTATAGCATAATGCCTGAAGGATTTGACGCCGTAGAATCATTGTACCAGTTCTTCCCATGGCTTCGACAACTGGAAGGTATTGGTGAACTGCTTGTCTCCTTTGTGGAACAGGATACGCCGCCAGAAGCTATTGCGGCTGGGATCAGGGATACTGATGTGTATAGGACTAGGTTTGCTGGTATGGAATCCAGACGGCAACAAGGCCTAAGTGCTATTAGTGAAGCCGCTTATCTTGACCTTGAGGAATCATACCGTACTTTGCTAAGGGATTATGGAGTATCTGGTAGTCTTGCTCCTGATATACAAAGTCTTAGAGATTTTTCAGCAGGTCTTATATCTGAGGATATCTCTGCCTCTGAGTTAAGTCGCCGCCTTGATGCTGGTTATGCTCAGGTAGTGGATAATGGGGAATTTGTAGGGGCTGCCTTTGAACAGTTTTATGGCATACGTCCCACAGAGGAGCAACTCCTTCTCTATGCCCTTGACCCTGATAGGGGTCTTAAGGACATTGAGAACGCAGTTGAGGTATCTCTGATTGGTGGAGAATCATTCCGATATGGTCTTAACATCAGTAGAACCAGAGCCGAAATGTTGAAGCAATCCGGTGTCTCTAGAGAGATGGCACGTTCCGGGTTCGCTGACATAGCAAGAGAGACTCCACAGCTACAGACGCTAGCCCAGCTACATAACAGGAACCCTCTGAGTCAAACTGACTTGGAGAATTTGGTCTTCCATGATGACCCCGAAATAGCCAAAGAAAGGTTCCGTGTTTTTGAGACTGCACTAAACGAGTTTGGCGGTCAAGGCCGTGCAGCTACCACACAAGAGGGTGGCTTGCTGGAGCTAGTTGACCGAGACCGTTCGGTATGATAGTCTTACAAGAAGTCCTCTATAGGGATCCCGTCCTGTAGAGCGGATGAAGGGAGAATGAAGATGGGAAAGTTCGAGGATCTAATTCAGCAAGTCCGAGATGGTGACATGGAGGCACTGGATACCTTGCAAAAGGAATTCAGTGGTTCTAACCTCAGAGACCAGATTGATGCAGCCGTCCAAAGTGCGAAGGACAATGAGCCTTACATTAGAGAAGGTAAGTTCAATGCCCTTAAAGCAGGTATGGGTGAAGGTATTAAACTGACACTTGAGGATCTCGAAGATGTTGAGACCCAAGACTTTTCAGAGGATCTTCTGAGGAGTAAGGCTGATGATAAGCAGGTTAGGATGGAAGCGTTCAAACAAGACGCAGCCAACTCAGCCGGCTTTGAATCGGTAGAGGAATACGATAAAGCGATGGAAGCCGTGAAGCAGACACAATCCACAAATAGGCAGGGTCTTGAAGCCCTCGGTGGGGCTACTGCTTCCAGCAGCGGAGGTCAAGCACCACCCGCAGAGCCAGTGGAGCCATGGGACGCAAGTCTTGCGGCTTATGAGGAAGCGAAGAAATCAGGGTCTACTCAAGACAAGGCCCATGGAATCGCCGCTCATGCTCTGATGGCCGCACAACACCCAGCAGCGGAGGACCTTCCTTAATGAGTCAAGCAGGTTGCGAAGAATGTATCCCATATGCCTGGCGTCGCCAGGTAGTTAAAGGGGTAGAATGCTGCGTAACTTGCGGTCGCATTATAGAGGGCCACGAACTGACAATTGTGACTACCGCACCACCACCACCTCGCCGACACGAAAACCCGTGGGCTAGAGGGATCCGTAAGGACGAGAGAGGTTTACCTTATCTCGATGCTAATGGGCAACCCCTTAAGCTTGGTGAGCCTTTTAATCCTCGTACATATGGCAAACTGACCGTAACGGTCTAGAGAAGGAGATAACATAATGGCTGTCCAGACTGGCCGGAGAGGAACCTATGATTCAACCGTAGGTACCCGCTTCGACATCGAGGACCTAGTCTATATGATTTCCCCCTTCGATGTGCCTTTCTTGGGAACCTATGGAACGGATCGTGGATCTGTCCTTGGTTCTGAGGAAACAGTTCAGACAAAGGTCGAATGGCTTGAGGATGAATTGGTTCCAGGTAGTGACGCTCTGAGTGGTGCGGCTGTTACAGCCGATGTCTATATCACCGTTGCTAACCGGACCTACTTCAAAGCGAACGACCTCATCCGTATTGATGATGAGTATTTGAGGGTTACTGGAGACGGTACCACAGCAGATACGCTCCTTGTTGAGCGTTCCTGGGGTGCCCCTGTAGCAGCCTCTCACGCTGATGCATCAACGGTCCTGATTTTGGGTACGCTACCTGTGGAAGGTGATGATCCGGTTTCCGGTATCAATTTCACCCGAACACAGCCGTATAACATTACCCAGATTTATCAGGACGAGGTTGAGGTTACTCGTACTGAGGAAAAGAAAGGCAAGTATGGTGTCAACTCTGAAGCCGCTTATCAAATCGCTAAGAGGCTGAAAGAGGGCGCCATCAAGCTCGAAAGGAACATCATCCTGGGTACCAGGAATGATGATAGCTCTGCCAAGAGGCGTTCGATGGGTGGATTGGATTACTACGTCAGTACTAATACCGATTCAACCACTACCATAATGGCTGCGGATAAACTGCTCGACCAGATGCAGTCCGTATTCAATACTGGTGGTAACACCGATCTCCTCGCTCTCGGTGGTACACAGAAGCGGAAGATTTCCGCATGGGATTCCTCTGACATCAGGTTGTCCAGGGACGAAAATGTCCGTGGCGCTGTTGTTGATTGGTTCGACTCTGACTTTGGAAGGATCTATATGGTCCTTAATCGTTGGGTGCCGCTCCGGTTCGCATTCGGCCTGGAACGTCAGTACATCTCCATGCAGTGGTTTGACCGCTTCTTCACTGAGGCCCTTGCTAAGACGGGTGACCGTCAGCAGTGGCAGGTGGTGCATGAAGTCAGCATGAAGGTCAAGAACGAGAAGGCACACTTCAAGTTCACGGCTCTCGAAGCATAGACGTTTGTGAGGAGGGGCTTCGGCCCCTCCTTACTTACTGAGAGGTTAATATGCCAACAAGAACAGAAATCCGAAACATGACTAAAGCTCAAAAGGTAGATTTTGCCTGCGAGTTTTTCGAGGATACAGGGAATCTTCGTCAAGAGATGGAAGCTCTAAACGGGGATGACCTTAGGGAACTTCTTTTTGATAATGGTGCAGGTGATGAACCTGTAGAAGAAGAAGTAGAAATGCCAGAGGTTGAAGCTAAGTCAATTAAAGGCCCACTGGATCTAGGTAGTGGATAATCCATGGGTAACAAGTCTAAAAGAGGGCCAAAGCCTGTCACTGTTTCAATAGGGTATTGTCACCCTGAGCATGTGTCGGCTTTTTTTCATGACTCCCTTATAGGTTTGTTACAAAGAGAATGGCACAGAGTACAAGGAATTATCTCTGTGCTATCAGGCCCTAAAGTGGATATGGCTCGTAACCATATCATGAAGCGATGGCTTAAAAGTACCGATACTGATTACCTCCTGATGGTAGACACTGACATGGTATTACCGCCTGATACCCTTGATATTCTTATTAACCATGATAAAGACATAGTAGGCGGTCTATGTTTTTCTGGCATGGGTTCGGGTGGTTCAGTTAAGCCTGTCATCAAAGTAATAGAGGAAAACGAAATACTAGTCCTATGGGATTACCCTACTGATACCCTTGTCCAAGTAGCCGCAACAGGAGCAGCATGTGTCCTTATCAAGAGGAAAGTAGCAGAGGGTGTATGGCAAGCGAGAGGCAAGGACCACCCTATGCCTTGGTTTGCTCACGGTATGCACAAGAACGTCCAGATAGGCGAAGATGTAGCCTTCTGTTTAACCGCTGGCAAAGTCGGATACGAGGTATGGGTAGATACTGGCCTCATTATTCCACACGTTAAGCCAAGGCTAATAGCTGATGGGGACTACGTTATCTCTCTATCAAGGGAAGACCATCCTAACTATGAGTATCGAGAAAAGGTACCAATATATCAGGAGATCCTAGATGGCAACTCTGACTAGTACGGTTGTTGACCGAGTCCTCAATAAGTTTCGATACAAAGACCCCGTCCTTACTCTTAATGGAGCTATCACCAATGTTCAAACTGATCCAGCAGTAAATGACTTCCTCCCTAGCATTGGTAAAGGGTCTATCATTCAGGTAAATGAGGAATACATGCTGGTGACAGCAACCTCTGGAACCGGTCCAATGACTCTTACTGTGGTAAGAGGTTGGCTAGGATCTACAGCCGCTACAGCTTCTAACTTTGACCCCGTATACGTTAACCCACGGGTATTGGGTACAGAGGTAATCGACTTCATTAATGAATGCCTAGATACAATTTATCCAAAACTTACTGTGGTAAGTTCAACCGCCCTTACCTATAGTGGATCTACTATTGGTTATGAATTGCCCGTCGATGTTGGTTTTATCCTCAGGGTTGATGGGCAAGTTGATTCCACAGCTAAGTACTGGAAAGAAATTAAGGATACCAAGTACAACCCTCAGGCTGATACAACGGATTTCCCTAACGGTAAAGCTCTGATGGTTCATGCTTCTATGGCTGCTTCTTCCAAGATGAGAGTTATTTATGGCAAACCGTTTACTAGAGTTACTGCCACCTCAGATGACCTTGAGGCTGTAGCAGGGTTACAAGTTTATATGGCTGATATACCTTATTACTATGCCATGCATAAACTAATGGCTGATAAAGAAGTGGATCGTACTGATAGCTCCGGTGCAGCTAGCCATCAACGAGCGCAAGACGTTCCAGGGTTCCTCTCGCTTCGTACAGCAGACTGGTACAAAGTTCGTTACAGAGAGTTGCTAGAGAGTGCCCGAACTCGTCAGCAATTCGAGATTAAACGAGGTCTTGGTGTAGGAGGGTACGGTACCTAATGGCGTTAGCAGAAGGTGTAGGCAGTAAGTGGTCAATCGGTATTGATGGCAAGGGCTATATGATTTCGACTCTGGATCAAGAGTCACCCTTTGAATACCGCAGTTTTGCAGAACAAGCTGTACCTCTAAGAACGCCACGAATTGACACTAGCCCTGAGCCAGGTGAAGCTTCTCTAGGGGATCTGTGGGTCAGGTCTCAACATGATTGGTCCGGTGGCATGGGTCAGGACATTCTAGATGGTGAGAACTCAAATCGGCTTATGGCTCAGGAACTTGCAGGGTATGATCCGTTTATAGAAGGCGGTTTGGCAAAGGCTTCCCCAGCTATACTTGACCAAATCACTGGAGTAACCGGTTTTGGCCCTATGGTATCTTTGGGTGACCTTATGTATGTCATCACTGGCACCAAAATACATAGGTGGGATGAGACAATAGTGGAAGAGAACGTAACAGTTACTACTCGTTATGACACAGAAGGCTTCCATCATAATTTTCTAGGTCATGGGGATTATCTCTATTGGGCTACAGCCAGCGGTATCTATAGAGTCTTAACCACTGACTCTTATGGAGTTTGGTCTGAAGCTGAATCGCTAGTAAACAACCTTACTAACTGCACCGTACTTGAGTTTGGTAAAGGTAGATTGATAGCTTGTAGAGCCAATGATATCCACATCATTGATGACCTAACCTCTGCTACCTCGGGAGCTACAGCCCACTATACCCATATAGATACTTCCTGGATATGGAGTGATGCTGACGAATTAGGGCAAGGATTCTATATAGCTGGCAACAGTGAGTCCGAATCTAAATTATACCTTATGTCATTCGATACCACAGATGCCTCTGCTGGTCTTACTATAGGGATCCCAAGAGAAGTATGGAGAGCTCCTGCAGATGAGAGGATTCTTTGTGTGGAATCTTATGCCGGTTCTGCCCTACTTATTGGTACTACTAGAGGTGTAAGGAATGTCATTGTAATTGACCAAGACGGTAATGTAGTTGTTGGCCCAGTGATTGAGGTTCATGACAGGGCTAAGGTTGCAAGTATCGCTACTTGGGGTCGATATGCTTTCTTTGGTTATGGGTTCCTTAATGAGTTTACTAATCAAAACGCCTTCATGGCCAAGCTAGATCTAAGTACTTTCTCTTTTGCTGCTCCCTATAAGATTACCTATTACCAAGGTAATACTGATTACCATGCTTATATACCCCCATGGTACTCTGAAGGTAAAGCTCCAGTGATGTCATTAAATGATACAGGTACGGCTACCTGGAATGGAAGAATACCAGAGGAGAACAAGAAACTATCTAACGTAACCACTGGTATATCAACAGGCGTTATCCGGTTCGGATCAGATGTGGAGAAAGAGGTAAGGTCTCTTGAAGTTGGTATTGATCCAGCTAGTGTCTCTGTCTTAGGTTTTACATCGGATATGCCTATAGCTGCAACACCTGATGCTATCGCTGAACTTGGGGATGTTATATTCCAAATTAGTGCTAATTCGTGGGCAGCAGGTGTTGGTGGGACTACCTGGTTTATGCAAGGCAATAATGATACCGATTATCGTTGGCGAATTAGGATAGATAGTAACCGTTATCTTATTGTTCAATGGGTAGATACTACAGACACCATTAGAACTGCTACCTCTACTGTAGCTGTACCTAATTGGGATGGCTCAGACCACATCTTTATACGGATCATAGGTCTAGATGGTACTAACTCATCCGTTAGTTTCAAGTACTATGAGGGGTTCCCCGATAATGAGTACCCGGATAGTGCTGATTGGACCACTATTGATGATGTGACAATAGGGCCGTATCCAATTAAGACAGCCGGCGGATATGACACCTATCCTATAAAGCTCATCTATGACTATGATGTCTCTGGTAGACCATTCCTTTATGCCTTCGATGCGTGGGCTAATTTATACACCACTAACACCTATGAACCAGTAATCAAATTTAGGCCTACTAATCACTATCCTGATATTGCTGGAGTCTATTGGACCTTAGCCGATACTTGGAAAAACTCTCCACGTTTGAAGGTTCTATATAATCCAGATGAGCAGGGCTGGAAAAGATTAACCGACCAGATATATAGTCCTGTAGAGCCCAATATCACTTTGACCTTCCCTGATAATATGGTTATACGATCCATACAATTAAGGCTTACTTCTTCTGTTGTCAATAATGAGGGACCGGTACATGGGATCAAGAGTTGGCGATTGACTTCAGAGCCTGTACCTACACCCAGATATTTCAGGTACTATGTGCCTATTATGTTGTATGACTCCATGACCACTCTTGATGGCCACAGAATAAGTAGACAAGGGTTAGCTGATGAGTACTTAGGGTACTTAGAAACCCTATACCGTAATGGTACTGCATTCGATTTCCAAAAACCTCAGGGTTACCTTGATCCAACAGCCTTAACAAGAGTTCGGATTGAAGAAATGGAATTCAAATCATATGCCCCGCCTGAAGGTGCTTCAGGGTTTGGCGGTATTGCTTTGGTAGTATTGAAAGAGGTAGCAACATGACCGATGAGACCCTGAGTAGGAGAGAGGCTGACAGCCATCTTACTCAGGTAATAAAGTTGGTACGAGATACCAACTCAAGGACCATCATCATTGATGAACGCCTCAAAGAAATTAATGGTACTGTATCCAGACATAATGAGGAACTTTTTGGTAACCAGCATACTGTTGGTGTAGTAAGAGAGTTGGAAGAGATCCATGACTTTATGGTATCTACTAAAAGCGGTATCAAGATAATGATTACCTTACTTAGTGCTGTAGGCATAGGTAATGTCCTTCTACTCATCTCTTTAGTATCCAAGATAGGAGAGACAAATTGACTGTACCTGTATTCTTCCCTAACTCTGAGTGGATAGGTTCAATGCGTCAAGGTAAAGAGTGGCGTGGTGAAACCGCTCCTATTCTTGTGATCCATACTCTTGAAGGAAACTATTGGCCTGATCCTCAACGCTGGGAATCGCCATCCCATATTGTATGTAATCCTAATACTGGCGAGATCAAGCAATATGTATCCATGAACAAGGCTGCCTATTCAGTAAGAGATAATGCGTTGGAAGATGATTACCCAACTTGGCAAGTCGAATTGTGGGGTAAAGCAGCCAATGTACCAGGTTATTCTGATGAGTGGTATCAAGGAGTAGCTAACCTTTTAGATACTTTCCACGATGTTTACAACATTCCTGTGGTATTCGCCGACTTCTCCAATGTAAGCTACGGTGCAGATGCTCCACAGAGAATGACTGACGAGGCAATCCGTGCTTTCTCTGGGTTCCTTGGTCATTGTCACATGGGTAAGGGAGTCGATACTCATTGGGACCCAGGGGAACTGGACGTGGAGAAAGTTAAAGGCTTTATGAAGGAGAGGGATAGTGTGTGGGCTAATGACATAACCGACAAGACTTGGATGACCATGTTTCATAACGGTGTACCTGGGGTTAGTGGGTTTGGTAGGTACTATTGTTCAAACGATGGAACATATGTATGGCCAAGTAATGCGCCATGGGGATCTGACCCCCATCCTACTGCGCCAGACGGGCAAGCCAACTACGATGAGAAGGTAAACGCTCTTAACTATTTGCTGCAAGGATTCGCAATAGCAGCAGGAACAGGATAGAGACCATGAAGAAACTGTGGGATAGAATTTGGAATGCAGAACCTGTGATTTTCTCAGGTGCACTGGCTACTACATGGACAGGTGTCGTTACCTTCGATAAGGTATCCGATGATTTCTCCATCAATGTATGGATATACGTTATAATGATTGCGGTAACTATATTCTTGACAGCGATCACTCGTAATCAGGTTGAGGTCTCCAACGATTCAGAGTGAATCTAGCTCAGAATCAATATCCTGTATTACGTTTAAGGCGCCTCTCGTAGACGTTATCATTGCGGAAACGCCCCCTTGCTGTCGTATACGCTGAAGCATTAACCGCTGTCTTGGTTTGAGCGTAGACTCTTTCCCAGGTACTTTGACTTCAAAGCCTATGAATCTACCTCTGTAGCATCCCATGATATCTGGTAGACCAGATACCTGAGATGCTGATCCATGAATCTTGAACCAGAAACCGCCTCGGCGTTTCAAGGTTTTGATAATTAATGAGGTTAATTTGGTTTCATTCATAAGAAGAAGGAGGGAGGAGCACTGGTCTCCTCCCTCCTGCTAGCAGAGCGAGCCTCCGAGAAGGTCTCACCAATTGATTCTATAGCTCATCTTCGTCGAGGTCAATCTCCTCATCGTCGTCCTCATCTTCGAGAGCTTCGAGGATTTCTGCTTTCTTCATGCCTTTTTTGTATACGCCTTGCTCTCTGGCATAGGCACGGAGCTCCTTGATTCCGAGGTCGTGGAAGTCTACTTCGTCATCTTCCTCATCCTCGTCGTCCCAGTCCTCATCTTCCTCGTCTTCCTCATCTTCTTCATCTTCCTCGTCGTCCTCTTCCTCATCTTCGTCAGAGTCTTCCGAGTCATCTTCCCAGTCGTCGTCTTCCTCTTCCTCCTCATCTTCTTCCTCTTCCTCAAGGAGAGCTTCGGGGAAAATGTCATTGATTTCGGAACGAGTCTTACCTTCATATTCCCCATCAACAACTTCAATACCACAGGTACGACCGACAAGGCGATTGAGTGGGATATTCATGGTTGAGTCTTTGACTTTCACACCAAGTGACTCAAGGACTGCACGGAAGTTCCACAATGCCTTTGCTGTTAGCACATTGTTATACCAGAACCTTTGTCCTTCGTACTTCTCGTGATCCACGATATCGAAAGTCCACTTGACCATGGGGTCACCGGCTTTGGATTTCGTTGTCTCTACGCTAGAGACCTTTGCCTTGTAATTACCCTCTGCTATTCGGGCACGACGCTTGGCTCTGGATTCAACGCCCTTAAAATCAACCTTAACGACGTTCTTATCAGAGGTTCTTTTTGTTTTCTTAGCCATCACTTACCTTTCTCGGCTCGTTCTATTTTCCTCACCAACTTGGGGATGGTGACATTGTAGGCATGACGAGGAAGCCACGGTTTGCTTGCGCCTAGTGGTGTTACTCGTTCGCCAACCAATAGGTCAGGGTCTCTGAAAGTTACCCCATACCTTATTGTGTCGGATTCTTCATCTATCTCCTCTCCTTCCTCATCTTCCAAAAATGTTCTTGCCAGAATGCTGGGCTTTTCGGTCACAAAACTGCGGATCGAAGGCGAGAAATCTGGTACCTTATCAACACCAAGTTTCTCAGCTTGTTCCTCATTCAATGTGCGTTCCTGAGCGGTATAGATAAGGTGCATGTTTCTAGTCTGACACACTTCTTCCAATTCCTCCATGAACTCAGTAATGAGAGTACCCAGCCTACCCCACGTTCGTTGATCTGTGGTACCAGGTGACCGTGCTTCATCCCTAGCTTCCTCATCTTTGTTGATATACCTGAGGCCTACTCTGACAAGGGCAGACATGGTATCTACTACCACAGTTTGTCTGTCGTGATCCGCATACCTCAGGTAGTGGATGAAGTCATAGGTGTCTTTCCAACGTAGTGGACGATACGTCCCATCTTTATTACGTGGAAATACCTGAAGGTCCTTCTGTTTACGGACAGTCATTGTGCCCTTCTCTGCCTCAAGTAAAATAACTTTAGGGCCCGTACATGCAAGGGCTGTCTTACCTGACTTCACTCTACCCCATACCATCATATAGATAAGAGAGGGTGATGTGGTAACTGGTACTATTCTCGATTCAACCAGTTTGATTCTGCGTTCCCGTTTACTGTCTGCCAAGTTTCCTCCCTTCCAGGTAAGTACTCGGCTGATACTTTGTTCTCCTCATAAACTTTCCGTCTCCTCCCATGAGTTCTACCATACAAAGTTCGTGGTAATCACAATCCCAATCACAGGACATAATCATGGTACGAGTCCAAGGGTCCTCATCATTATCTTCCATGAAGTCATACCAAGCGGCCATCTCTTGCATGGTATAGTCAAGCTCCTCGACCAGACGATTCTCTATTTCCTTGGGCTTAACTATCTTGGTCCTCTTGAAATACTGATTGGAACCCTTGAGCGTACGGAGTTGTGTCTTCCATCTGTCTGGTATGTTTGGCCAGTCTTCCGAATAGTATTCTTTGAGGAAGGTAGCAAGGGTGTAGTAGTCAGTGTCCATACGCCGCTTACTGATTGACCCATCCTGATTGATTGTCGGTATCGTTGGTGGCTTCGTCTTGATGTAGTTGTACCCAAATGTATCTACCTCTAAGCCTGCGATACGCAAACCCCAAGGGTATAACCCAGATTGTAGATCCTGCATCCTGAACTCAGCGGATGGCACAGACTTCGTGGTCTTATGGTCCCACACTATTGTTTGCTTTAGTACCTTGTCATAAACTATGAGATCAGGCTTGAAAGAAAACTCATGGCCATTAGGGTGCTCGACTATGAAGGTCTCCTCAACATGGAGAATCTCCCAGTCCTTGTCATCGTCCTTCCAGTGATAGAGGTAGGCTTTAATCATCCGCTCTACTTCACTGGGTAGATCCCCGTAGAACTCTCGTTCCTCAAGTAGAAGGGTATTGAATTTCTTAGTCAAAGCCTTATGGGCTATTCGCCAATCCCTACCCATGTAATGGTACTGGAGACATTCGTGCATCCATGTACCTCTACGAAGTGGCAAGGATGGGAGTCTTGTTTCCAAACCTTCGACCATACTGTAATAGTACTGCCGCTTACATCGCCTAAACTTCTTAGCCGACGATGGAGATATTTTGATGAGGGTTTCTTCCATTGCTCGCTCTCTTTGCTAGCTGTTAGTCTAATATACCTCAGTGAGATACGTCAACTACCTTACAGTTCAATGGCCCCTTCAGACCAGAACTTTCCAACCTTGACATCAGCCTTAATCGGCACGGTCAATAGGCATTCAAACTCTTTTTCCAGGGGAAGGTTTTCCATCACCTCTACAATACGAGGAATGACATCATCCAGTGCTTCTTCCCGAATCTCAAAGAGGATAGAGTCATGAACCGTCCCAATTACTTTAGCCACAGATTCATCAAGCTCACCGTTTAGTTGGACCATGGACATCAACATCATATCCGATGCCATAGACTGGACTGGTGAATTGATAGCCTGACGTTCAGCCTCCCCTCGGATTCCTTGTTCCTTAGAGTTGATGTCCCACAGATGTCTCTTCCTACCTATGGGTGACATAACGTACTGCCTGCGTTGGGCGGCTCTCCTCTGTCTACCATGCCATGGGTACAAACCTCTAAAGTTCTGGAAGAATGAGTCCCGATAATTCTTTGCCTCTGCATCGGTAACATCTATACCGTAGTTGGTCTTGGAATACTCTACGAATTTCCGGTAACCCATTCCATATACGAACCCGAAGTTGACAGCCTTGGCCTTCTTTCTAATCTCCTGTGTAATTTCAGGTCGAGAGAGGCCAGTCGTTGCCATAGCTGTTTCGGTATGGATGTCCCGACCGAGGTGGTAGGCTCGTAGCATTGTTTTATCCTGGGAAACGTGAGCCACAATTCTGAGTTCGACTTGGGAATAATCCGCCTCAACAATTCGCCATCCCCTACGACCTCCAATGATGCCTCGTATAAAGGTGTCTCTAGGGACTTGTTGCAGGTTAGGGTTAGAGGATGAGAGTCTACCTGTAACTGTATGGAACGGCTTGAAGGTAGAGTGTAAACGACCTCTTCCGTCCATTCGCTGAGCCCAGTTCTCAAAGTAACGAGAACGGTATCCATTCCATTTTCTATATTCGAGGATGGCATCTATCACTCCACTTTCATCTAGATCATTGAGCCTGACTAGTACGTCCTCTGCTGTAGAGGGTTGGCCAGACGGTGTTGCTTTCAAAACAGGGAACTCCATCTTGCTATACAGAAGGCGTCCCAATTGCTGTGGACTGTTCGGATTGAATGGTCTCATTTCTGAAGGAACAAACTCTTGGATCAGTTCAACCTGTTCCTCAATGTTTTTCTCGGTCTTGGCTCGGCGTGCATTGAACTTCTCTCTGTGGATAGGTACGCCCCGTATTTCTACATCAGTTAAGGTATTCACAGCGGGCATCAGTAGCTTACGAAAGAGCCTGTTTGATAGAGGCTCAGCCTTCAGTTTCTTTTCAAGCTTGAGGCCTAATCTCAAGGTGTAATCTGCATCCTGCCCACCATACTCAACCAAATCATTCAATGGGGTAAGGTTAGTATGTTTCTTATTGAGGAGGTCTTTGTAAGCAGGGGCACCAAGATATACCTGCGATGCAAACCCAAGATCCTTACGGTTGTTTTCATCCAGTGCATAGATAGCACCCATGGTATCGAAGTATTGCCGCACGTTAATACCCATAGCATGGAACCATTCTTCATCGAACTTCCCATTGTGCATGTACCATTTACCAGACTCAATGTAAGGTTTGAGAAGGTCTATCACCTTCTGTGGGTTTTTCCATCGAGAACCTTCAGTCCACAGTGGTATGACATAGGCTCGACCAGGGGTAACCGATATGTTAATTGCGGATAGCTTGGCAGTTGAATCCCAAGGATAGAGACCACCGAACTCATGTTCCGACCAAGTCTCAAGGTCTATTGCTCCTCGCTTTGCCTTCTTGAGGTCTGCAATCAGGGCGCCAAGAGTTTCCTTGTTATTGACCGCTATACTACGGGTAGCTGGAATACCTTCTTCGTCATACACTAGCCTCTTGAATACTAGCAGGGCCCCCCTAAAGGCGTCTAGGTATCTTGGATTACGGAGGACGGCGGCTGGCTGTAGAGCAGCCACGAAGGTAGCACCTCCGTATTCATAGCTTGTACCGTTACGGCTCGTAATCCCTTTGAGGCCCAGTGTCGCCTTGAGACCGCTGTTTCCAAGAGCGAGTCCAAACTTTGGCCTGATTCGTTGAACCTCTCTCTGGAGATAGAGATCCGAACAGACTCGTATTTCCCTGTCCGTAGGTGAGCGGTAATCTTCAGGTCTACATTTAACCGCTCCGGATATGAAGAAGTTGGTTTTGTCAAGGCCTATCCTTTCTAGTTCTTCCCATAGGAAGCTTGATTCTACGATCGACGGGTCAGTAGCCACAACCATAAGACGTCCATGAGAGTCGTCTTTAGTAGGGATGGTTATGGGTGAACATATCTCATAAGCCTCCTCATGGAGAGGACACTCAGAACACTCGGGATCCTCTAACTTTGTTAGTGTGGATCTCAGCTTCCCAAAGGAGGTCTTTGCCTTCTTGTTTTCGGTACTCGTTCCCATAGTTCACCTCCCTTATTCCTGCATTGATAACTAATTGGGCACAGGAAATACAAGGTAAGTGAGTGGTATATAAGACCGAACCATTGGTAGATATTCCATGCTTGGCTGCGAACACAATGGCGTTTGCCTCAGCATGTACTGACCTATCACAAGCTGTAAGGTCATCGTGTGTGCAATGAAGTAACCCAGCAGGTGCCCCATTGTATCCTGTGGAAACGATTCTCTTGTCCTGTACCAGTACGGCACCTACATGCAGGCGTTTACAGGTAGAGTACATCGCCACCACTTTAGCTATATCTAAATAGGCAATGTCATCCATGCTCATTTTGTAACCTTTCAATTTCGGGCTCAAAGATATGGAGGGAAGATATGTGCATAACGAGTGGTCCCATATCCACGTTCATCATGTGTGCCAAGTGTTGTTGAAGGCGGGCGGTCATATACACATCGTCCCTGAAATAGCGGAACCAATCACATGACCTCATGTAGTACACAACCTTGAGTTTGCCATCCCTAAGAAGGAAGTGATATCCAAGAGTACATGGCACTCTCTCACCCAGTACATCAGCGGCATACAAATCCTCAGGAAACCACACTGGTAGATATGCTTGGCGTGTATGGGGTCTCATCATAAGGAGAGACTTGAGGTTATCTAGTGTGCCATAATCAAATCGAATACCTGCCCTGTGAGGAGGATAATATCTCTCCATATAGGTATGGCTAAATAGCCCTCCACCCTTGTGTTCCTCTACTCCCTGTTCATACCAAGGCCAGTTCTTGTACTGTTCACCAGGGTTCAAAGGGTTACCAGACATACGTTCTTGGAAGTGATCCTCTGCCCATGGGAGATTTGGCTTAATGGAAAATTGGAGTTGGTCTACAGTACTGGGTACTCTGTTCCATTTGAAAGAAACATCTTCCAACTCAAAGGTCTTAGTCATAGGTAAATCAGGATCACGGAATGACTGCCACTCACCTACATCTACAACCTCACCATGTTCTATGAAGTCAAGGCCTATATTCTCAAGTATTCTACCGAACCAGTCTTCCCTATAGTACATTCTTTACCCTTCCGTGTACTCCCAAGAAACTACCCCTTGGGTTATCAAACCACCACCCTTGTAAGTTGTGGCGCTTAATGAATCTGGTTGTATCACTATCCTCTATTGAGTCATGGAATGTATCGTGTACCAGTAACATAGAATGAGGTGGCGAGTGATTGAACCACAGACTCAACTCTTCCTTCCTACGTGAAGGTTCTGAATCCAGAATTACAAAGTCCGCTGTCACCATATCTAAGTAACCCGGTTGGCCTAACTCATAATTAAACTGTGGAGATGGAGGAACATTCTCCACCATATCTAACCATCTCTCCTGATGGTCAAAGGTTATTAGTCTCTGAGTATCTTTCATAACACTTAGGACCCTACGAGTTACATACCCCTGACCTAGTCCTGTCTCTATGATAGTGGCTGTATCATGGAGGGATTTTGTTACATACTTAGCCACATTACAGAACTCCAACTCAGGGCTCATGATATTCCAAGCATTGAATCCTGTCCACTTACCTGAGAACTCCACTTCATCTACCAATGGGGCCTCGTTAACCCAAGGATTCATAGTAACCTTCTACCTTCCCAAAGTTTAGCTCTCCCACTGGAGTAGAAGGAACGAAAATCCCCTGTTGATATTCCTCATAGCGTCTGCGGATTCGTTTGAATGGCCCGTACAGTTCTTCCTCTACTGTCTTACCATCTCGTTCAAACTCCAGAACTTTTTGCCACCATCGGTCAATGGATTTCCAAGTAGGAGTAACGGGCTCACACAAAGTCAGTTCTTCCATCAAATCTGGCTGAGTATAAAGGTAAGGGAGACATTTAAAACTATGGAGTTGCATTACGTCCAAGTGCCACTGGAGACGAATACGCTCGGGCGAACCTTCACTGATTTCCCTTGCGAGAACATGGACAAGAGCCATGTCCAAGCCAAGCATGTAGGCATTGTAACTAACCCTAGAGTGTATGGTGAGCGTAGGTATGACCTTGTCATTTCTATCTGATCCTCGGAAGGTGGCTGCCAACAAACAATTACCCCACTTATGCTTTCGGTCGGAGCGGGTAACGTGCTTGAAGTGGACGTTTGTGATAACTCCGTTCCTACCCTTATCTTCGAGGATGATTCGTGACCGCTTGATAAACTCGGCAGTTTCATATCCGTCGAGGTATTCCCTTGTAAGTCTCGTCCAGCGGGATGGGTTAAGCCATACTTCCTGGAGGTCAAATTCGTATGCCATTGAGTCAGCCTCCAAAATGACATTGTTAAGGTTTGTACCGATACCCAGTTCAAGGTCTACCTCCTCTTTATCTAAATGCCAGCGGGTAACATCATGCCACAGTTGAGTTTGATCTTTGGCTCGGAGTACTTTAAAGCTCATGGCTAGACCACTCATGGTCACCACCATGGTTAAGGTCTAGGGTGCAGTACTGATAAGGCCCATAGCCTCTGAAATTTCCACAAGCAAATGGCTTTCCAGTCTCTGGATACTTGATCCAGTCCCTGTCCTTTACCTCTCCCCATGCAGACTCAAGGCAACCCGATAATTGATAGCCATTAGTGTTGCAGTAACTGGCAAGGTAGATCATGATGTCACCAATTGCGTCTACTGCTGCTGCTCGGTGCTCCTGTGAGGTGCCTCTGATCTGTTGCTGTGCTTTAAGGTGTGCGTGTGCTAGCTCTCCGACTTCTTCAGTCAACCCTAATAGCGCATCGTGCGCCTGTTGATTGGGGAAATTATGACTCAACCACTCCAGATGCTCATTCTGAAATTCATGTAGGTCATGCATCATTGATGATCTCCTTACCTTTGTCTATGTAGTATTGGTCAGGCTGGTCTACTGGAAACAAACCTTTTGGCTGGAAAAGTGATTCAATCCTGTGGGCTACATACCTCACCCGAGATTCACCATAATCCCAGAATCCCATTTGATATCCGTCGTACTTCATGAGGAGAGAGACCATGTTGTAGGTCGCAGCTACCTTCTCCCTATGCTGATAGATGTGGTTACCTCTGGGATCAGTATTACTACCACGATATGGCTTATTGGTGGAAGTCATAATAGTAAGAGTATCAGGATGCTTTAACCTGTGGAGAGATTGGAGAGGGTTACGAAGGCGAGTGAATCCTCGTATCACAGGACCATATATAAGCTCGGATATTTCAGGTGTGCGATCCAGTATATAAATCTTCCCACTCCTATGGGACCGCTCTATATGTTGGGCATTCCATTCGTTCCAAGTTTCATCCCATTCCTTCATCCTACCTGATGGTGATTTGACGTACTGGCATAGGTCGGGACCCATCCACCCAGCCAAAGCATAGGCAAGGGTTGTCTTTCCACTGGAGTCGGGACCTTCTAGGATAATTGTTGCCACGTTCTGCTCACTTTCTGAGATTCGTAGTGTAATATACCACTGTTTCATCTGTCAACTACGAGGAGTTCCGGATCATCCATAACTAATTTCTCCAGATTCTTCTTCTGACGGAGAGCTTTGAATACCAAGCCATCTATCGTGTTGACCATATGCAGGTGGTAGAATGTTACTGGTGTTTTTTGTCCTGCTCTATCGAGTCGTCCCCTTGATTGGACATAGTGATCCCAGCTATAGTCGGTTGAGTAGTAGATGGCATGTGAACAGGCATGTTGTAATCCGTCGAGTGCTTCACCCGCAGCGATCTGGATGACAAGGATTCTGGTCGCATCTTGCTTCCTAAAACTATCAACCGCTTCTTTCCTCCCTTTAGCCGTGATGCCACCTCTAATTTGAACCAAGCCATAGCGGCTAAGTCCATCTCTGATTTGGTTAAGTTCCCATTTGAATCTGGCAAAAATAATCACCTTCTCTTGTGCTTCCATAAGGTCATCTACTAAACTGAATAATACGGCTAACTTATCTCTCTGGAAATCAACGACCTCACTCAACTCATCGTGGATGGATCCGCTTGTCATCTCTTGTAGTCGAAGGAGTTTGGTCAGTACAATTGGGGCGTCTATCAGGTGACGTTTCCATACTACCATCCCATCTTCTGCAAAGGAATCGTATGCTGACCGAGCCGACTTGTTCATAACCACAGGGATGATCTCGTCGGTTACAGGAGGGAGGTCAAGGCAATCTCTCTTCCGTGCCGTAGATATCCATGGACGATATCGTTCTTGAAGGTCTTCCACGTTTTGGTAACCTCGAAGTTCGTATCCTGTACGCCCACCCCACATACCGTAGCGGTAACGGAATCGGGTCCAAGACATAGCATCACCTTTGACTGGGTCACGCCATATCTTCGGATCAATAACCTTGAGTTGACTATAAAGGTCCAGATAGTTCTTACTGACAGGCGTCCCCGAAAGGAGGCAAACGTGCCTAGCTCGGGATCCCAAACGGTGAGTAGCTTTGGACCTCTTAGCTGTGGCGGACTTAACTTTCTGGCTTTCGTCGAGGATGAGTAGGTCGGCATCATATTCCTCCAGTGCTTGCATGATGGCCCAGTCTTTGTCTCTCTTGATTGCGGCTTCGTAATTGAGGATAATAAACCGAAGCGGAGAACTTCGATCTCCATACCACTCAATTTCTTCTCGGATTTGATCTGCCTTTTCTATTACTTTTCCCTGTGGTATCAGGGTACTTTGATGTACCCCAAGATGTTTTTCCATTTGTGCTGGCCATACTTGCATAGCATTGATGGGGCACAGAACAAGTACCTTGAGACCACCCTCCTTTAGATACAAGGCAGCGGCGAAGTCAAGGGCTGTTTTCGTCTTGCCCGTTCCAGGCTCCCAAAACAACGCTCCACTGCCCTGTTTCCAAAGCCTCTTAAGACCCCTCCGCTGGTGCTTAAAAGGCTTGGACTTAAATCGGTACTTCACATGCCATCACCCAGTTTGCGGCGATTGTACTCATCTATAACTCTGTTATCCACAGCTAGATGTTCACCCTCAAGTAGGTATTCAAACCCCATCTCTTTGGATAGGGATATCAACTCTATGGTACGTTGATTAGCGGGCGTGATTACTGGCTCATCATCAGCTAGTGGTTGGTTGGGCCAGTCAGGGTGTTCACTTGGGGACCTACTTGATATAATTCCCACCATTGTATCATCATCAACCGTTACTGTGGAATACTCTACGTCCGACGCATCGACTTCCTCCTCAGTAGCAAGAACCATAACTGCTGTTAGATCCTCAATTACCTCTATTAATTGGTCGATCTTATCCTCTAAACTCATCCTCCCCACATCCTTTCTGCTAGTAAGGGGTTGTTTGCCAGTACGTGATAATTGGAATCAAAGATGCGGCAAACAGGGCATCTATTGACGTCCCAGTATGGGTCCCAATCAAAGACCCGAAACTTACGACAGTACGGGCACCATAGCCTCCCTCTCTGATTGTTCTCCCATAGATCCTCATGAGTAAGCCGTGATGCAGGGGGCCCATAGCCAACCTGTCTACTAACTATGGTGTATTCAAAATCAGGATGCTCTTTCTTAAGGACCTCGATAATCTTCTTGGCATCTCGATACCTACGTACCAGTTTGCCACGATTCTTACCTTCAAAGTCCGTAACAACAAGCTTCCACCTCATTTTGTGCTTACCTCTTTGTACCATCTTCGGGTACTTGAGGTTACCCTTCTTGTTCAATATCAGGGGCTCGCTCCGCAAGATAAAACCTCTTTGCCTTTCCTATAGTTCGTACGGCGATTGTTCCATCATTCAATAGTGGGGCCATGTCTGCCCTTATCTTCTTTTGCCCGACACCCATAGATGCCTGGAGATTACGGTATCCGAGCCCATCAGGCCCAGCTTCACCCAGAATGGCAAGGATCTTATTGTCTGTACCGACAACTCCCGACGCTTGCCATTCATACCCTGATTCTCCAACGTCACCCATATTGAGGATAAAACCTGTCGGGGGAGGAGATAGACGCTCACGGAATTCCCGCTCCACGACCACCTGGATACCTGATTCACTAACCTTAGCTTCGAGATATAAGGCTGCCTCAAGCCATCCGTATATAGTTGTGGAACCCAAGAGCTTGATCCCTCCAGCGCCTCTACCTTTTCGATCAGAACCTCCTTTGCCCCAATGGTGTACGACCACCACTGCACAGTTGTAGAGGTTCCTAACACGAAGAAGCCATGAGAGGATGGGACGCATTTCCTTAGCATTATTTTCATCGGCACCCCCTATCATGAGGTATAGCGGATCGAACACGATGAGTTTGGCACCCTCTTTCTGGATGACCTCCTCTATCGCATCTCGATCCTGTGGATTACTCATATCGAAACCAAAATCGTTATAGAAGATAAGAGGTATAGACGGCGGGAACTGTACCACAATCTCATCTTTATTACCCTGAGAAACTTTGCCTGAGTGTAACCCACGTTGGTAAGTCATTTTCCATAGTCTGTCTCGTAACAAGGACATAGAGTTCTCTTGCTGGACTACAATGACAGGGCCCACCCCTTTAGGGTTAACCTCAAATTGCCCCATGAATGGGGAGTTGGAAGACACACTGATGGCTAGGTCTAGAGATATGAGGCTCTTATAAGATTTGGGCAAACCAGCAATAATGCCATGGGATCCAAGTGTCCACCAGTCATTAACAAGCCATGCTGGTTCAGTAACTTTGGAACCAAGGAGATCGGCATAGGAGATAAGTCTTGGCCGCAAACGCACAAGGCCTGTTTGCTGATCGACTTCCCTCTCGGTGCCAGTATGGAGATGTGCTTTCTGGACTTCACGCCAGAGGTAATCATCAGCGTTTCGCCGTTCCTTAAACTTATTCCAGACAGATCCTCTGACAACGAGGAAGACTTCTTCTGGTTCGAGTCCGGCTTCGAGGAGGCGACATTCGAGTTCCCACAGTCGGTCACTTCTGTCTCCTTCGGCTTGCTCTCGCTTCTCTCCAAGTAGTTCACGTCCTCGTACATCAAGCCTATCCCAGATACGTCTTGTAATGCTTTCTGCCGATTCGGCCGGGAGGATAAGAGATTGGACCAGTGGATCGAGGTTATGCGACTCCACTCCTTTGACGAATTCCTCAATTTCTGCGACGGTAAAGGTCTGCTCATTGTCCCAAAGTTTCCTTACTCTCTTGGGGGTGGGGTATTTGTAATTGTAGGTACCTGGTATACGGAGGACTTTAGTAAGATGCCATCCACCCTTGTCCGACCCGGTGGCATAGGTGAGTCGTCTATTGAGATCCTCAAACTTCTTAGGAGATACTGGTCGTTTGAGTTCCCATAACCCTTGGTATCTGCCGGGGCTTGTTTGTATTGCGATAGTGGGCTTAAGGTCAAGGGATCTAGGGTCAACTGCATCAAGGTCACTGTATAACCATCTGAGTCTTCCAGTGTTGCTTTTAAGACGACGGGGGCTTTGGAAGACATTCGGGCAGTAATAACTGTCCGAGTCGGCGGGGTGATCGGGTATCTTCTCTTCCGTAGGCCATGTATACGCATCAGGTTCTATCCATTTGTCTGTTTTGTAGGGCGTGAATACGTACCCAGTTTGAGTACCCCATACCCTTCGGAGGAAAGAGTTGGACATTCGTCACTTTCAGGACGGAGGGGGAATGGACCCGGGAGGCCATACTTGAGGCATATCGTCTTTGTGAATAAGGTAGTAATACCCTTTAAGCCCTACTTTTGAGGCTTCGATATTACCGCTCTTAATATGGTATTGAACGTCCCTAACCTTAACATTGTGCTGGTCAGCAACATCTCGGGTAGTACGCCAGTCGGATAGGTCTCTACTCATAGGTTCTCTTTCGTCGGATATTATACTGTATCATAGACCACTATGCGGTGTCAAATCCAAGGAGAAGGGAGAGCGGGGTTATCCATTCCGCTCTCCCTTTTCCTCGCTGTACGAGTCAACCTACTTCTTGGAAGCAGGCTTTCTGGCACGTTTCTTAGCAGGAGCCTTCTTGGCTGGGGCCTTTTTCTTTGCGCCCTTCTTGCCTCCGCCCTTCTCATGAGAGTCCTCTTTCCAGGCCTTCATGATTCGGACAAGCTCTGCATCCTTCCAGTTGACCCAGGTGTAACGGGCTTTAGGCTCACGCTCGGCGAGTTTCAAGTCCCCGCTTGTGGCCTTACGCCGCAACCAGGCACGGAAGGTCTTGGGATTGGCACCAAGCTTTTCAGCAACGGCTGAAGCTCCGATACCCTTTGGCTTCGACTTGGCTGATGCCTTCTTTGTCGTTGCCTTCTTCGTCTCCTCTTCCTCATCGAGGTCATCAAAGTCCTCATCAAGGTCAAGGTCATCAAAGTCAGTCAAGGGTTCCTCCTCTGCTAGCTGACTTTCCTTACTGTTTAATAGTACACTAATTGGTTATCGCTGTCAACTCCTCTCTGATCCAAGGACTGGGCTCAAATGGTGTAAGCACCAACTCTTGTGGTTTATGGCCACTAGCCCCTGGGACCTTCTGTTTGAACTTATGGCCATTCATGATGTAACTACCTACTTCCCACAGAACCCATACTAGTTTCTCTGTGGTGTCATAGAAGGCGATTCGACCCTCTCGGTCAGAGCCTTTGAGTCGTACCCAGTGGCCATGTTTCTTAAAAGAGGGTTCACTCATCGTCGGTTCCTCCCATTGGCAGTAGCCCAATCCATTGCAGGTTTGGCCACACTCGGTCGTACCATTCTCCCTTGTCCCACTCGACGGTCAACTCGAAGTTGTAGTAATCCCGTCGATCCATCGCTGTGACCGTGCAAGCGCCCATTGTCTCTACCGTGATACGGTCGCCCGCTTTGAAGTCGTTGGGAACCCATTCGCCTGGAGGTAACTGGGTTTCTCTCTCACTCATTGTCGGTTCCTCCCAACGCATCCAACTCAATAGTCATATTGGTACGCCCTCCCACACTCGATACATTCCGTGTACGACGAACCGTTTTTCAGAGTGAACACAGGTATGAACTGGTGGCGACATACCTCTTTGGGCTTGTCGGTTCCTCCCAACGCAGCATCCACAACAGGCACCAGACGTGACCCGCCGCAGCTAGGGAGATGTTCCTCTAGTCGCCCAACGAAATGCCCACCCATAGCGATTGCGTTATAGTGCTTGTCGATGTCGTGTTCGCATCGTTCGATTCGGTAGGTTTGGTCACTCATTGTCGCTGCCCTCCACTTGAATAACAGCGATGATGGCCCCCTGTTTGCCTCCCTGATACGGAGTGTCTGAGTTCGGGTGATACGTCACACCGGGAGCGATATGAACCGTGTCACCTTCCTTGTCCTTGATCTCTACCCATCCGGGCATCAGTCGGTCATTCATTGTCGGTTCCTCCAAAGTATCAAACATCACTAGCAATCACTCCAATGCCCTATACCGCAATTCGACCAATCACAAGTATCGCACGCCACATACTCGCCATAATGAATATCAACAAACGAACCACCGCACTTAGGGCAGCCACTATCGACCGCGGGTATCGGGTTGTGCATTGTTGGTTCCTCCCAACTCGTTAATCGTGTCAGCAGGTCTATTTCTCCTTCCGGACGCCCTTGAAAGTGCCTCCCGAACGCTTCACGCTCGTGAATCGGCCAGTAGTTGTATCACGTTTCGTCCAAAGACCTGTAGAGGAGTTTTGCACCTGGGTGCGATTCGTTACAGCGCCCTTGCCGGTTCCTCCCAACGCATCCAACAAGTCAGCCAACTCAGACCACTGCTGTCGAAACTCGTAACGTCCTTGTCCAATGTCGTCGTAGTTCCATGCGTCTGCGATAGCCTGTAGGCGGGTATCAGGAACCAGTACGTCACGGTTCTTCAGATACGAAACAAGTTCGCTGTCGTTGGCGAGATAACTTCCGGTTGGTAGGTCGGGGTTCGTTAGGTCGATTCGGTACAGGTCACTCATTGTCGGTTCCTTCCTCGATCGCTGCTGCCGGTGCAGCCAGTAACGTAACCATAATGATTGTGGTGAATAGTGTCCTCATGTTATATCTCGATCCAGAAAGTCCATGGGGTCTCCCCACTCACCTTCTAGTTTCATTGTGTCTGCCTCTTGGTTACGGATAATATGCTCAGCATACTCTCTCCGCTCCCGTTCGTCAGCCAACTGTTTTTGAACCTCATCTAATCGTGGTATGAATAGAAATTGCCATACAACCCATGCTGTCACAATAACAATGAGGATGGATCCAACTACAAATTGTTCCACAGTCATGCTGGGTGCGTCTCCCCTCTTCTTGATCTACCGTGCCTGTTTACTTCTATTGCTCCTACAATACCATACTCGCCCAAAAGAGACTCGACTTGGCGTATAGTCCAAATGTTGAAATTTATCTCTGGCTCAAATGACTCCTTGATGACATTTCCGTTGTAGTCTTCCATTGTATAGGTGTATGTGCCTTTGTCAAGTAGTTTCCGGAACAGAACTTTATGGTCCCTGGACTGGAAGTGGATCTTGTCTATCTCTTGCATACCTTGTCCTTTCGCTTGGTTAGTGGGACCCAGATAGGACCCAGGCTGACAATGTTGGTTCTGTTGGCGTGACTATTATAGGGTCTGGTGGAAGTAGGTTGAAGAATGAGAGGATCAGATAGCCGACTATCATGATGGTGAAAAGAATGATCCAAGCCATTACGACCTTTTTGGCGAGTTCGATTATGGTTATCATCCGTGGGCACAACCGATCTGACCGCACTCTCCGCAGTAATCGTCATCATCAAGAGGTGTTACATCATGAAGATCAACATGGTGCCGACGATCATCACCAACCATAATGTAAATCCCGCAATGGAAATGCTCATCACACTTCGCTTCCCATTCAAAGGCAATGCCTTTCATTGTATCAACTTGAACTGCCATCATCTAATCTCCTTTGGGTCTCTTTCTGTAGGTGTTTCTTCAGGTGTTTCTTTCACTGGGTCTATGGATGCCCAGAACTCCAAGGGTACTGCGGAAACACTCACCCTGGGTCGACTCACACCCCCCCTAGGGGGTGGGTGAATGAGGCGCCCAGTGAAAGTCTTGATGTTACCGGTTTGCCGTATTGTTTGGGTTTTGTGTTTTCTTTGTTTTTGGGAAGTTTGAGGTACGTTTTGGTTTCTTTTCTGTTTTCTTGATTGTGTCATTGTAGTTTTGGTCTCCTCTCGGCGTGCCCAGGCTTACAGGGGGAGCCGCTATATGTCGTTGTGAGTCGTGAGACTGTAATTGAATTTCCAATCCTTAAAAACGATTCTACGCTTTAGGTAGTTTTTGGGAGTTCGGGGTCATCTCGCTCAATTCGGTACAAAGAAACTTCGTGGTTCATGAGAACACATTCCATTTGGTAAATGGGGTGCCAGATACCCTCTATTGGTTCGAACCTCTTATATTTCTGTCTGGCTAGTTCTTTGAATTCATTGGCCTCATTTTCATCGAGGGCTCGGAACATAGCAAACCCATCTTCCTCAGGGTAGAGGATCTGGTCCAAATTAGACAGAAGGTTGGCTTGGTTGAGAACCTCTACTCTGCTTGGTCCCAAAAGTAATTGGTCTCTGGGTGAATTTGTGTTAGACGTGGTCATATCATCCCCATTTGTAGTAGTGGGCTGATCTGCCCGCAGTAGCATTTGCCATCAGGCTCGATACCGTTCCCATCGTCGGGGCAGTAGAATACATGTCCATCAGGTGATACGTCCCATCCCAAGTCTGCGAAACCATTATCCTCGAGAAATTGTTGCCAATCCATTGTGTTTCCTTTCATTTCTTTCTGGTTGTCGGTGTTGTCTTTTTGGCGGGTGTTTTGGTTGCTGGCTTTTTCTGTGTCTTCGGCTTCGGCGGGATCTTTGGACCCTTACGTGTCATCTTTGGATGGTCAGCAAAGAAGGTCGTTAAGGCCTCATCTACAATTTCTCCAATGCTTGCGGGCCAATCTTCTGTCTCATCGGGACGTCTGGTCATGGGTCGGTCCATGTAGTCAAGGTAATCATCAATACTGTTCCGCATTCTGAGCGTAACTCGGGTATTGAACTGAACCTTTACATCTTCGTTGCGGATACGTTGTGGGCTAGCCATGTTTAAATTTCCTCCAGCATTGCTTGATGGTATTCTTCTATTACGGTTGGCACTATTGACTCATGGAATTCATCTTGACGAAGGTCTTCCCTGAGTGTTTGGTCCATGAGTTTTTGCATACAGGTTTCATGGATCCAATTTTGTGTGTTGTGGTGAAGTCTTACCACTTTGTCTTTACCTGCGATGATGTACTGTTGGCACTCTCCACATCGTTGAGTGTACCTAGCGGTAAAAGATTTCATGATGGTTGGCCCGCTTCTTTGTCTCGCTCTTGGCCCATCTGCTTAATGACGGTTCTAAGAGTCAAACCCACTCGGTCGTAGTCTTGGTTGGTACAATCATTGCCTTCAGTAACAAACTGGTTGCAAACGGGGCACTTGACATCATCTCCGGCCAACCACTTATTGAGTTGGCGTCGTGGCTTGAGATGAAAAAGCGATTCGGCCTCAAACCTGATGGATGCATTGCTCATCGGGGACGACCTTCCATCATACGGTCCCAAGACCTGATGTTGTCGAGTCGTTTGGCTTTGAGTTCTTGAGACTGGGCGTGTGTCATACTGGGCCAGTGGCCAAACTTCTCGATGAACTCCTCGTGAATATGTTGGCATTCTTTACAACGGCATAGCGGCGTGTTGTTCATAGTTGGACTCCTAATGTGAATAGATAGATGGCGAAAAGTATGATAAGGGCTATGATGTTACGGTATCGGCTCATGATTCTCCTTACTGGAACATGTGAGGGGCTTCCATCCTCATCATATGTTCCATTTCAACTCGGTCCTTGTATTCCTCGGGATCTATTTTGCCAGTGCCTCCACACATCTCACAACGAGTATCATAGGCTCCGGAGAAATAATCGTCCCTCATCTCTTGATTCCAGTCGGGTCCATTGAACTCGTCGGACGTGATTGCTATCCCATGGAGAGTTCTAGTTCCCCTCCCTCGACAATCCTCACACCAATCATCTGATACTTGGACGGTTTTCATAGTCCTCCTCTACCTCCTATCGGCAATCAGTATGATGGCCAATGTCTTTCTCGTATTCCGTGTTAAGTTCGCATCCACAATGGGTACAATGGGTATACATGGACTACTTCCTGTCTCGTATCTGTTCTTGGATGATGAATATGGCTGGAATGACAAAGCAGACCAACACAACGACGGACATACTTACAATGGCTTCGGTCAATGTTTGCATTATGATGGATTTTCGTACTGGTAGATCGCTTCAAAGCGGGCATGGAAGGCAAACTGTTCGATTGCTTGGTCGATGTTGTCGTGGTCCTCGCAGATACCATTCAGAAGCTCATTGATATGGGCCTTGAGTTGGAGTCGTGCGTAGGCCAGATCATCAAAGTAGGTTGGTAGGTCTATCTCTCGTTTGATGGTACGTGTGTCTGGCATTGGCTTCTCTCTTTTCTTTAGGTATCGTGGCTTGGATGAATGATACGAATGGCTGCACACTCTTGGTCATCGTCATCAAAACAGATGGCGTAATCAATTAAATGCAATGGGCATAGTGACTGTGTAAGGGCAAGGCTTGTGAAATCTTCTCTGGCCCAACGGTCAGCTTGAAGGCTCTTTACACAGTTAGCCAAAGTCTTATAGAGGGTCAAGCCAATATCTTCGTTGCCATAACTAAGCTCGGCTTCGTAGTGGGCTTTTATTTCTTCTTTCGATGGCGTTATGATGAATAGGTTGCGGATATGGGCGCAAGCATTCTCATCCTCTTGCATGTATCGGTTTAGCAAGTTCGCATTTGGATTGCGATACTTCATGGGTCACCTCCCTTCTAATACTCGTTGCTTGTAGAGGTATAGAGAACTTTGCGAATGGCCTTACGTGCTGTTGGATCTCTGTAAGCAGATGGCCCCTTCGTCTTGACTCTACGTTGGCGTTTATGCACTTGGCGTAAGTCTTGTGAGCGTGGGGCCAGCCGATACTCATAGATTCTGTCATAGTCTGACTCGGTGAGTGATGGACGTTCATTATTCGGGCTCGTATGCTCTGCTTGCATACTTTCAAGATAGCACACATGGGTTCCAGTGTCAATGCCTAATTTAAAATTATTGATGAGGTATGATGGTAATCCCGGTAGGCCATTTTGGGCCAAACCTTATACTGGTAAGGCCGTACGTCGGCCATAAACTTGTGTGGCCTCGATAACGCCCATTTATCAGTTGGAAGGCCAATTAATTTCTGTGGGATGGCCAGTGGAAGGCCATTGGCTGGCCATAACGCTTAGTTACCAGTTGGCCTGCCATACTGCTCATAGCCACTCCGCACCGCAAGAAGCTAGCTAGCACTTGCGTACTAGCTAGCTCGCTTGCGAGATAGAGTGTTACTCGCTTTCTTCTTCTTCTGTATCGCTTGTGAAGTGTTCGACAAGCTCGCTTGTGAGCTTTGCGCTCAAAGCGTATGCTTTCTTAGCGTCTCCCCACCGATTGTTCTTCTGCTCTGCTGAACGTGCATGATTGCGTCGAAGATACGCACGAATCGTTTTCTGATTCGTGTCTGTAGCTTCAGCAATCTCAGCGATTGACATGTTCGACATTCGCTTTCTCGCTTTCTGCTAGCGCTAGCTCTCTTGCTAGCTCTTGAGTATGACTCTACACTAGCTAGCAAGCTATGTCAATGACTATAGAGTAATCATTCGCATAACTAGATATCATTGATTGCTAGATAGATAGCTCGCTCATGCGCTTTACGATATGTAAAGAATGAGTGTGAGCGTATAGACAGCTATCAATATGTACTCAAGTAAGTGCTAGCTACAGCAAGCAAACGCTAGCAATTGCAAGCACTAGCAGAACGAACATGTGTTCGATTCTGTTTGACACGGGGACTTTAAACTGGCGAAACACAGGATACTATGAGGTACCTTCTCGGTCCGTCCCGGAAATTCTAGAAAAATTTTTGCCGCATTACTTTCTCGGCCTACCTCTGGTGCGGCCATAAGTGATAGGGCGATGGCTGAAACAAGTGCCTTTAAGGTTGTACCTACTGAGGATAGTGAGACAGCCATCTGAGGTACAGGTTCTTACCTCGTCTGAGGTTTCGAGTTTTCTACCCCTGGTTGGGAGATGTGTAGTTCCGTGCATCATGTTCATATCCTTGTTCCTCTGCTAGCGTTTTTGCTATGGTCGTAGTATAGTCGATATCTATGCCAGAGTCAAGACCAATGCCATTCCATCAGAAAGGGAAACGTCTTTCTGTGGAAGCAAAGGCATGGTTCTATGAGGAAGTCAAGAAGGGTAGAAATCCTTACCGGCTTGGGGAGCTCTTGGGAGTTGGGCGGGGAACGATACGTAGGTTGATGGTCTCTATGAATGAGGCTTACGGGGGTACAAGCCCTACTGAGACTGCTAAGAGAATCGCTATGGATTCTGGACCTGATGGGGGGTACCCAGATCCTAAGAGAAACCACGATCAGTTGGTGCATCCGCAGGCTATACAAGCGTGGCATGAATTTGGGTACTGGCGTAACTTGATGCTCGGTAGACGCCACATTCCTTGGCAGATTGAGATGGTCCAGATTTTGATGGCTTGGTGGGAGTCCGGACAAGCTACTGCTGGTACTGTGGAGTCTGAAGTCATCAAGGGTATTGTGAATACGCCGCCGGGTGGGGGTAAGTCAACCACAATAACGCATGACTTTCCCGGCTGGTTGATTACCCGGAACCGTGATATTCGGATTGCTTTGGGGGCACGCACGACTGGGCAGTCCTCTAAGTACACACGCCGGCTGCGTAATACGTTGGAGAAGAACGTACTCCTGAATATTTACTATGGCAGGTTTAAACCGCTGGAGCCAGAAGAATGGAGGGCTGACCGGTTCATTGTCGATGGAGTGGAGGGGCATGAAGCAACCATGGACTACAAGCTGGCTCTAGCGGGGTTTGATCCGACGGCTGGAGAAATCAAAAGACGCCTCAATAACCCAGAGGACGATATCCACCAGATCCTGAGTGATATCCAGACGGCGTTCTTGACCGGTGAGAAGGAGTCTACTGTTGCCTCACTCTCTCAAGATATGGGCTTTCTCGGTGGGCGATTCGATATCAACCTGTGGGACGATCTTGCCGATAAGAACAATTCTAAAACGGCTGAGCAACGTGAGGCAACTACTGAGTGGTGGTTTTCTGAGGCTGAATCGAGATGTGAGCCTGGGGGCCTCGTTGCCTTGATCGGTACAAGGTTTGGTAAGTTTGACATCTATGCCCACTGTAAGAACCTCACGTATCAGACGGATGATGATGTTGATGAGGCTACTCTCAACGAGGTTACCTCACAGTTTACTGAGGAAGAGATGCAGCAGGTTCGGGAAGAATTGGAACGGGAGCTTGTAGATAAGTATGGCAAGGACTACTCTGAATTAGCCACGCCAGATATATCCGGTGGAATGCGTAAGAGTAGGAAAGTATACCGCTACTACAAGTTCCCGGCCCATGATGAACAAGCCTGCCAGAACCTTCTCTCCATTAAGAACAGTGACCACATTGAATGTGTGCTTGATCCTAAGCGATTCTCTTATACGCACCTGCGTAAGGTGCAAGCCGCTGACCCGAGAAAGTTCAATCTCACGTATCAGCAGTCGGATGAGGAGACGAGTGACAACCTCGTACAGAAGGTATGGCTAACAGGGGGTGTCGATGATGACAACATCACCTACCCCGGTTGCTACAACTATGAGAGGCGCTTGCTACAGATACCAGAAGATGTGGATCCTGCTGACTGCTTCTCTATCGCTACGCTAGACCCGTCTGCTCAGAATTGGTGGTCAGTCCAGTGGTGGATCTATGATACGGCAAATGATAAGGATTATCTCATCAACCTTGTGCGAGCCCGCCTGACTTCTGGAGGGTTCCTTGACTATGACATCAAACGAAGGGTATTCACAGGGATAGCTCAAGACTGGCAGGAACAGGCTAAAGCGATGGGTTGGCCGATATCTCTGTGGATCATTGAACAGGCCGCTGCCCAGCGATATATCTTCCAGCACAAGTGGGTCAACCAGTGGATGCAGACACACCACACCACAATCAAGGGGCATGAGACCCATAGGAATAAGGCTGACCCTGAGCATGGTGTAGAGGGCAGTCTTCCAGGTAGGTTCCGACTGGGTAAGGTAGATTTGCCGTTTGACCAGAATGACCTTCCTACAAGAGTAACCGTCAATGAGTTTGCTAAGGAATTGACTGAGTATCCTGATTCACAGACGAATGACATGGTTATGGGGTACTGGTTCTTTGACTTCAACCGGTTAATCCTCCCCGATTCGATGCGGGTATCAAGGGCCAGTACCCCTAGGCAACATATATACCGTGACTCGCTTCCTGATTACATGGTTGGTAAAGAGAGTGAACCCACAGGTATGGGGCACTCATCCGTTCGTAACTACAGACGCAGGCAAGACTAAGACTTGACCAACCCCTGCGGGTGTGCTATAAATACAAGCAATGGTTTTAGGAGTGTACCAATGTCCTTGACAAAGAGAAGTCGCCCAAATCGGGTATCAATAGATATATCCTCCATCACTACTACCGAGATAGTCGCAGCCGTCGCCGGCAAACATATTGTGGTTCTTAATGTGGTTATCACTGTAGCCTCCGGTCAGACCATCGTTTGGAAACGTGGAACTACTGTCATCTCTGGTCCAGTTCCTGAGAGTTATACCGCTGGTGACGCTCATGCTGGTCTCCTTGAAACGGGGCCCGCTGAAGCTCTTAACCTCACAACCACAAGCACTGGCCAGGTATCTGGTCACTTGACATACGTGCTGGTATAACATGACCCTAGACCCTCAACTCAAGCCTAAGGCACAGGGGATTCGGATTCGTCACAAGACGTTAAAAGGGGTGCTTCTAGTTGTGAGGGATCAAAAACGTCCAATACCCAACCCTCACAACTATAAGCTCCCTATTTGTTCGTCCTGTATGGTACCACATGATGTAAAGACCTATCACCTCCAGCTTGATGATGAAGGTACTATTATTGTATCTAAGACCGTATATGAGAGGTTGTCTGCCCTTGACGATAGGGCTGGGTTTGAGACCTCTAATACTGTCAACAGTCCACCTACCCAGACACTTCAGATACCTATAGCAAAGAAACTGATCCAGGCATTTGACCCAGTAAAGGAGCAAGTGGATGCCAAGAACTAGGAAGATTGCTGAGCTTGAGGCTGAGCTTGAGACCTTACAACTTGAGAAGGGTAAATACCTTGACAAGTCAAGATCCAGAGCCAGAGCCATCTCGGTACAACTCAACAAGCTTATAGCTGAGGATAAGGCGAAAGCCAAGATTGACGCTATGAGTGACGAAGATAGGGTGGCTATGGCAGCGGCTCTTGCTGGGGGAGATAACTAATGGCTACTGTAGTACATGATGATTTTAGGGATGGCCAGCTAGGTACTCCGTCAGCACCACTAACCACTGTGGACTTTGATGCTGATGCCATTGACATTGCACTTCTTGACCAGACGGACTCAGGCGCTATTGTAGCCGCTACGAGTAATTACGGGTCTGTAGATACGGCTGTTGTGGTAGCAGATAGGGCAGACTCATCCGATGTCCCACTTCTGTCCAAGACTGTGGGTGTTGTTGCCACCGGTGTGTTTGATGCCGCTAATGTGACATTCAATACCATCACAGGTGATGCGGCTGATTACTTGACATTGTACCACTACAATGCAACGCCAGCTAACGCAGCCCTGATTGTAACGTGGGACTCTGCGACAACGGGGCTCCCAGTCACACCGAACGGTGGAGACATTACAGTAACATGGAATGCTTCAGGTATCCTTCAAATCTGAGTGAGGTACCATGCCGAGCCAACGAGATAAGTGGTTAGGTCAACACCGTGGCAGAATGGTACCTGGTAAGTGGGAGCAACGGGATCAAGTAAGAGCCATCCTTATGGGTATCATTGGGGATCCGTCTGCTCTTGATATCTTAGGTCGTAGTACTGGTGTAAAGAGGTACAGACCTTTTTCCTCTGAGGCGTATCCAGATTTAGTGGATATGCTGATAGAGGCATTTGACCCCATTGTTTCACCTCCAACTCTGGCTACTTATCCAGAGATAGCTCAATCCTTAATAACTGCTCTTGAACCTCTGATTGTTAACCCTACGGGTACACAAGAGATTCAGCCTAGTTTGGCTCAGAGTGTGATAGCGGCATTTAACCCTGTTATCACAGTATCGGGTGCAGGGTTGTGGCCAGATGCCTTTATGTCCTATACACCTCAGTTAACTCCCATTGTTTTAGATGGTGTGGATACTCAGACTATTCAAAATCTCTCCTTTGAGGATTTCTATAGGACAGGTGGGGCATCAGGCGGTAGACCAATTACCCTAATCAATTGTAATAACATAACCATTCGCCGCATTGATACACGTGGTTGTACTATGGGTCTTGTTTATGCTTACAATTCCACGAATATCACCATCGAGTATATCCGTATAGAGAATATAGCTAAGGAGTTTGCTGGTTGGGTTGGTGATTGGGAAGAGGATCGTGGCCCTTATAGCTACTTTACCAATGAGAATGATTGCAACGTATACCAACTTAATGGTGTGAATGGGTTTGATATAACACACTTGAAGGCTAGATATGGAAACTTTTTCGATGGTCTTTCCCACTTCGCTTCCAGTAATGGGATAGTGGATGATGTTCAGGTTGAGGGGGCTCGAACCACAGATCAAATAACCTCTGATGGACAGGACTCAGTAATATGGACTTCTGACTCTGGCACTGGTGTCATCATGGGAGATGGTGATGGGGCTAATGTTACCGTAAAGAACTCCTCTTTCCTAAATTGTGGTCAAGTAGGGTTTGCTACCGCTGGTGGATCATTCTGTGAGTATGACAATGTTGTGGTATACCAGCAAGCCGCTATAAGTCCGCTTCAGGTATACAATACCGCAGGTTATGTATGGGGTCAATACTCTGTTTGCTCGGACCACTCAGTAACTAACACTAGAACCTATGCCGAAGAAGGGGGAGAGTTTTGGGACGGAGGTAACTGCGGGTCTATTGATGTCACAGGATCTATCTTTGGGGATGGTACACTTGTGCCAGAGAACTATAAGGTAAGTTTGTAATGGCTGTTGGCTCTATTTACACAGCCCGTGCTCCTGCAACGAGTCTCATATCGAATAACAGCCTCGCTACGGAGCAGCAACTCACCTACGACACCGAGGTTGACACATCTGCTGATGTGACGAGGCAGTCAGGCAATCAGGCGTACCGTATTCAGAACACGGGCCGCTACCTGATACTCACCACAACATCGTGGAACGGTATCGACCTTGGGAACAACAACCGTGCTGTTGTTCGTACCCAAGTCAAGGTCGGTGGCACGAACCTGACTGGCATTTCAGGTAACGCATCCGGGTATCTGCGTGACTCAGGTTCCGCAGATGAATGCCACGTTATTACGGCTTCGTATGTTGACCATACGGTTGTTGGTTCGTCGGCAGATGACGTAACAGTGTGGGTCCAAAACTTCGGTGACACGTCTGTTGCGTTGGCTGACCAGATAGCGGATTCGTGTGGCATCCAGATTATACGGTTGGATGACGGGGCTGATTGGATACAGGTCCGTAGGGCCGCTGCTCAGTCGTTGACATCGGCGCAGGGTACGGGTGTCGGTATCCCCGCTGATGCAGCTTTTACGACCATCTCGTTTGACACGCAGGACGTGGAGACTGACTCGGCAGTTGCCGAATGGGTGTCCGGAACAGATGTCACGCTGAAATCGGCGGGCCATTACCTAGTCATCTTGAACACATTCGGGCAGACATCAGGCACGACCCGTAACGGTGCCATCCACAAGTTGATGCTCAACGATGCCAATATCAACGGTGGTACGTGGGGTTTGAACATGTCCCGCGGTTCGGACGGTTCAATCGAGTCGTGGGCGGCGTTGCCGGTCATTCTTGATGTGGCTGCGAACGATGTGTTGACGGTTGATACGGTGGCTGTCGGTGAAACCTCGACTTCGTATTCGATGGAGGAAGTGCAACTCACCGCCATCAAACTGCCCGACACCGCAGACTACATTCGCACCAGGCACTCCACAGCCAGGGACGGTCAGACAACGGGTGTGTTCCCACAGGACGCCGAGGACGAGGACGACCTTGGTATTCACTCGACGGTTACGAACACTGACCGGATCAACGGCACCGCCGACGACCACGACATGCTGCTGTTCGGTGCATGGTTCACCACACAAACGTCAACCACAAACTCTACCCGTGTCACCCATCATTTCCGGTGGTCACGAACAGGAACTATTGTTCAGTACGGGTCGGGGTTGTCGTTTCACCGTGGCGATCAATCGACTACGGGGTTGAAGTTCGGTGGCCGTGCCGCAGGTATCGCAGCGAAAGCGTTGGGGTCTACGGAGTACATGTCGCTCGATATGCGACTCGAATCCGGCACAGGTGATCAGACGAGAGACTTCCCTGCCAACCGTGTCGGGATCACAGGTGTCGCACTCGATACGCTTGCAGGTGTAACTGCACAGGACATTTCTCCGAGTTTAGCCTCCAGCTTAACAGCCGCCTTTGCCCCTGTTGCTTCAGTTGGGGCTGTTGATATTTCACCCGCTTTAAAGGCCCAACTGATAGCTACTTTTGCACCTTCTGTTAGTGCTATCACCTCAATGAATCTGGCAATTAATGCTGGTGGGAATGATGGGTTTGGATTTTCACCAACTACCTTTAGTGCTACTGGTACAGTAGAGACCGTTGGTGATGATGGTGACGCATCTCATATGTATTTCAGGTTCCAGCTTACAGATGATCTTGTAGGTGCAACCATAGATTCAGCCGTTCTCAAGATGTGGGTAGACGGAGCTACTACTGATGTGGAAATTGATGTTGTTGGTGATGATTCCGATAACCCCTCTGCTCCTACATCGTGGGCAACCCTTGATGGCATTACGCCCACTACAGCCACAGTAAAGTGGATACTGGATACTGCTGGAGGTGATGCTGACCTTACATCTCCAGATATAAAGGCCATTATTCAAGAGCTAGTAGATTCATATGGGCCACTTGATACAGAGTATATCCAGTTTGTTCTTGACCCTGATGCTTACACTAATACGGACGTTAAAGCCGTTCATATGTATGAGTCCGTAACATACACTGAGCCTCGACTTGAGATTACCTATACGCCATCTTCCTCCTTGGATATTACTCCAGCCATAGCTTCACAACTTATCACGGCTTTGTCTCAGACAGTTACTCCCGGGTTAGTGGATATTACTCCAGGCTTATTGCAACAGTTGGCGGTAGCTTTTGATCCTTCACTAACTACCACAGTAAGCGTGTCTCCTTCCTTGGCTGTTCAACTCATTCAAACCTTCTTGCCAACCCTAACTACAGGGCCGGTTGATATATCGCCTAGCTTGGCTCAGCAGTTAGCTCTTGGATTTGATCCCACTGTCACCCCTGGGAGCGTGGATATATCACCAGCACTAGCTCAGAGGTTGGTACAATCCTATGATCCGACTCTCACAACTACTGCGGACATCATACCTACTTTGATCCAACAGTTGATAGTGGGCCTTGATCCAACTCTTACCTATGTAGCGGATATTACACCGGGGTTGGCTCAGGAACTGGTTAATACCTTTGACCCCTCAATAGCTGTAGGGGCTGTAAACATTAGTCCTGCATTAGTACAACAACTCCTGATAGCCTTTAATCCAACTCTGACAACGGGTTCTGTGGATATTAGTCCCGCCTTAATGTCTCAGTTGATAGTTACTTTCTTGCCTCAATTGGATATGAATCTTCACCCAGGTTTGGTTCAGGAATTACTGATCGCTATAGACCCTACCCTTACTTATGTGGTAGATATAGTCCCCGGTTTGGTACAGCAATTGGTTGTCACATATGATCCTGTGGTAGCACCTGGGGCAGTGTTTATAACTCCTGCCTTACTACAAACGCTTCTTGTAGGTGTTGATCCTGCTATAGGTGGAGGTATTGTTATTTATCCTGATGTTGCAAACCAACTCGTTTTAGCGTATGATCCGACTGTAGATTTAGGTGCAGGATCAACTCAGGATATAATACCAGCCATCATGCAACAGCTAACCTCAGCCAATGACCCTACAGTAGCACCGGGGCCAGTGGCAATTGAACCGGGTCTACTTCAAGCTCTTTTAAACGGGTTAGGCCCAGAGCTTGGGGGCGACGATCAACCTAGAGCTACTACTACAATGAGTGATTGGAGCGGTTAGTGGACGAGAAACAGATCCTCAATCATCGAATGGAGCTCCTTGACTATTGGCGAGAAGCTCATTCTCGTTGGGATATCCTTCTTGATGTATACCATGGAAATTATGACCAATTATGGCCGGCTGAGTTTCGTAGAGGTGAAGTCCCTAAGGTAGCTAACTGGATCAAGTTAGGTTGGGATCGCTATTCAAAGATGGTGGGTAAGATCCCTACCAATCATGTACCGCCTAACAGTCTACAGAGGATCACTCAACGTAGGGCTGACAAGGTAGAACATATCCTTACTCACTACGATAATCAGTCCAGTATCAATAGCCTTATGAAGTGGTACTCTTGGTATCTTGTTGGCTTTGGTGCTTCTGCTATCGGAGTGATGCCAGATCCTGTACTTAAGGGCCCTAGGTACTTTGTCAAAGATCCTCGTATTGTTCTCCCTGAGCCAGGTGCTGGTAGCATACCTCTATCCTCTACTGCATATGGCATGTTAAGTGAACCTCAAATGCATACCATGAGTATGGGTAGCGTGGTCTTGAATGAATCTATGACTGCCTCATCTGTCCTTGATACATATGATGGTATACCTGAGGTAGAAAGAGCTTTAGGTATGTCAACCGGCCTTACTCCTGTATCTGTTATCACTTATATGGATAAAGAAGTAATGTCTCTCCTTGTTAACGAGGAAAAGGTTTTTGAGGTTGGTCATGAATTAGGCTTTGTGCCGGTGCGTATGACTTCACAATATGTGCCTAATCAGCTAGGGGGACAGAGCCAGTTTGAACAGAACATTGGGTTGGTGCTTGCATACATAAGGATCCTTAATCAGAAGCTTACCTATAATGGTAATGTGGTTTGGCCATGGTTGGTTATCAGAGGCCTTAACAACATTGACCACCAGGAACGAGTCATTGAGATTATGGACCAGCAAGGTAATGCTGAATTCCTGTCTCCACCTGGAGAGCTCCAGATTGAAAGAGACCTTGATGTCCTTGACCGTTTGATTCGTGTTATGAACCATGATACAGAATCCCTACAAGGTGAAGCTCCAGGCTCTGGTACAGTTACGGGTCGTGGAGTACAAGCCTTGAATCAAGATGCCACTCAGATGGTTCTTGATTATTGGGACCTCATGAAACCTGACGTTGAATTTGTTAAGGCTGCTGCTCTTGCCATTGATGAGAAGATTTATCCTAATGTCAAGAAAGAAATCTATGGCAAAGCTAAGGGTGAACAATTCCAAGATACCTATACGCCCCGTAAAGACATCATGGGGTATAGGAATGTAGCTGTTGATTTTGGTATTGGAGTTGGTGGACTTGAGGGCTTTACCGAATTGATGCAAACCGCTGCTCAAGGGTTTGTGGATGAACAAACTGTTATGGAGAATTTGCCATATATCAAGTCTGTATCTGAGACTAGACGTAAGGTTTTGCTTGACCGTCTGGAAAAGATTGTCTTTGAAATGGTAGCTCAACAAGCTCCCGCTTCTCTCATTAACCATATGACTGAGTGGATGAAAGCAATTCAAGAGGGTAAGGAACCATATAAGTGGATCAATGAAAACCCATTCCCCGAACCTCAAGAACTAGGCGCTCCGGGTGAGGGTGCTCCAGGTGCACCTCTGCCGCCAGGCGCTGCACCCGGAGCTCCTCCAGCAATACCAAACATACCATCTCCATCACAACTACTGGCACTAGGCCAAGGGAGGCAATAATGCCAATGATTAGAAAAGGAAGCAAGGGTAGTAAGGAAGAGGGTGGAGGTTCCGCTCCTAGCGGTGATGGCGGTAACGTCAATTACCGTAAGAATGAGGGAACCTCTGATGATAAGGTCGGTGGAGTTCCCACAGTAGAGACCAACCACAAAGCTCTTAATAAGAACCTAGGGAAGTAAATGACCGACCGTTCAGGTCGAGGTGGAGCAAGGGTACCAGATGGAGTACCTCGACCAGCATCTGTTCCGTTCGCTCAGGGACCTAATAGGTCTGACCTGAGTGCTTTGCCAGGTACACCAGGTACACCAGTACCTACTGATACCCCTACTGTGGCTCATGGTGATGCTGGGCCTATTCGTAGGTCTTTGTCTCAAATTCCATTGGACTCACTCAATGCTCAGAATGGTAGTCTCCTAGGGAACCCTACACAGTTCCCTGGTGAGCCTGTTACTTCTGGTATTAGCAATGGTCCAGGTGCAGGACCTGAGAGTCTTTTACCTAGTCCTGATAAACTGAACCAAGAACTATCCGCACAGCAAGTCAAATCGTGGTACCCGATGCTTATGCGCTTGGCATCATTGCCCAATGCTACTACTCAGACGAAGATCCTTGCTCAAAGGTTACGGGCTCAACTAGGTATTCAACCTCATCAAGTCCCTAAGTTCCCAGGGGAGAGGTAATGGGTTGGCAGGACAGATTCAAAAAGGTATTTGAAGGTGCAGCAGATATAGCCTCTGCTCCTATTGGCTTTGCTATTGACCTTGCCCGGGTCCCTCTTGATGAGGAGATAGGTCTTGGTGATCCTTTTGCTACGGGCTTTGGTCAAGTCTCAGAAGGCTTAGAGGATGTATTTACTAGTACAGGCCTTGCTACGGTTAGTGGGTTTGTTAAGGAAGTAACACCAATAGATGACGTTATTGGTGAGGTCTTTAAACAAGGTGAGTTGATTTATTCCAATGAGATGCAAACGGCTCTAGGTCAAGTTCCTCTAGGCCTTGATAGTGTAATCCCTGGCCTTGAGCCTGGTGATGCATCCATATCTCGTGTAGGTGGTGCGGCTTTGGGTGGGGTTGCAAGTCTTGTACCTGGCGGTGAAGAGGCTACCCTTGATGTTAGTAACCTTTACAAGAGGACGGAATTCAACTCACCTGGTCAAATAACGATAGGTAATCTGTTTGGATTGTGGGATATGCCTGACTACCAGAGGGAAGAAGTTATGGGCGGTATAGCCTTCAACTTTTCTACTGGTGTTATTGATGCCGCACTTCGTTGGTGGACCCAACCTGAAATTTTAGCAGGTAAAGCTGTTAAGGTAGCTAGAGCAAGATGGAGCCCTGACACAGCTAGAAAGCTTACCCTGTTTCAAAGGGCTTATGGCATGGATGCTGCTGTACCACAGTGGGTTGATGAGGGTGTAGAGTCAGCCTTTGATTTGAAAATTACAGGGTCCAGAGGTCGGTCACTTTATACTGTGGTCCGGAAGTCCGAGCTAGGGGATGCAACACGAGACCGAGCCCTGTACTTGATGGCAGATGAAGATGAGGCTTTACGTTACGCTAGCAACCTGTATGCCAAGAACGCCGATGATGCGCCTCTACTTCTAGAACTAGACCCAGAGGATCTCCCTGTAGTACTCGATGACTTCAGTTCCCCATCATTCGGTCCAGATGGGTTCCCAGAGCAAGCAAACCTCATTACTGTTACAGATAGCCTTGGCGGTAAAGTAAAGAACGCTCGTCCACTTAGTCAGGCTGAACTTGATTTTACCCGACATCTTGATGATGTACCTGAACACCTTAAACCAGCTACTCGTTTGAATGAAACCTTATATACCCCTGATGGCCAAGCGATTGAGCCAGGGGATCTGTACCACCTCAATGATTTACATACTGAGGTAATGGGACTTAAGGAAGCTTATGGGGTTGGTGGTGAGTCTGGTGCCATCAAATACATGCAGGCTATTCGTGCCCAAAAGAATGGGGGTACAGACTTAGTTAATTACGTCCTCGGTGATAAAAAAACTACCATGGCTATCAATGATATGGTTGGTAATACCGCTGATTATAACCGTAGGGTATACTTCGACAATGTGCCTGGTGGCCATGTTATTGCGGATCTTATGTCTAATGCTACTAGTTACGCTGAGGGAAGAACTATCCTTGCAGCTGCTATGGGTCTCGGCATTCAAATACCAGATGCAGTTACCATTCCGCCTCAGAGCCTTGCTCGACTTAAGGCTCTAACTCAGGAACTAGATGACCTTGCCTTAGGTCCAGAGGTGTACGCAAAGAGGCAGATGGCATATCACGGTATGATGTCTAATAAGGCCAAGATGGGTACGGCTGATTATGATATCCTTAAGGAAGCGGTTCAGGAAGAGATTGACCAAGTCTACAATCAGATGGAGATGGCTAATTGGTATGATGCTATGTCCAAGAAAGCTGTATTAGATGCTCCTCCCCGTTATTCACGATTGACCACAACTAGGGAATCTATACGGTCTTCCAATTGGTATCAGAATAGTTCTCTCGCTAGGCCTCTCAGGTCTGTAAATCAGAAACGACCTCACCCTTGGGTTAATGTCCATGATACCAATGCTGATGTTCATGTGGTTAGACAGATGGAAGAAGCCCACTCCCTCTTAGGTGAAACCTATATTAGCTCAGAACGGGCTGGGTATTGGAGAGAGAAGTGGATGTCCGCTGTCTCTGAGCAGGAAAAGGTTCGTATTGCTCATGCTATGGATGAGGAAATAATTGAGGCTGCTGCTCGTAGAGGAGGCATGAGTAAGGAACAAATTCAGAAGGCTTTGGAAAGTGCCCGTAGTGGTAGAACCTCGGCTGGAAAAATTTTAGCCTCTCGCCGCTATTCACCTGACTCAGATACGGACCTAGTTAGGTGGTATGATGAAGGTACTGGTGAGACTATAGAGATGCACATGCCTCTCCTTGGTACACAATTGCAGAACTGGATCCCACTTACTGATGTTAAGGAATTGAATAGAGTGTCCAGTGCCGTCGGTAAATGGACTACTCGTTTTGGGTCCGCAAGAGATGTCCCCATTGAACTATTAGAATCCTTCTACAATGTATGGAAGCCAAGCGTTTTGCTTAGAGGAGGCTGGCCAATCAGAGTCGTTGCAGATGAGCAACTCCGTATCCTTGCAAAAACGGGTAGTCTCCTACACCATCTTGCTGCTATAGAAGTAGGGGAAGTTCCACAGGCTCTAGCTACATTTGATAGAGGTATTAGTGGGGGTCAAAGACTAGCTACCTTATTCGGTGCTCCTGCTTCTATAGGTACCCATGTGTCAGCTAGAGCGGCTGGTACTGTATCTAGAGGTACACAAAGACTAAGGATGATGGACCCTGAGTTTTATGATGACCTTCTGGATGCTGGTACTGAAAAGCTTGCCTCTGCTAGAGCAGCTTTCAATGGGCCTAATGCAACCATCAATCAGGAATTCGAGCTCCTTCTTGGTCGTACTGAATCAGGTATCTTTGACCACCTTGTATCGAAATCAACAGGCCAATGGTCCACAGTGTCTAAGGGCAGTAAGACCTATACCCCTGCTTGGACCAGAGCCCTTCAGGATCAGATAGGTAGAGACCCATTGGCTAGGGTTATGTTGGAAGCATCCTTACTAGACGATACTGTAGAGGCTGTAAAAGACGCTGGACGGAAGTGGCTCAAGACTTCAGACGGTAGAGAGTACGCCACTCGTATGCCATGGCGAGAGGGTAACACCACCAAATGGGTTGATGATGTGGATGAACTCATTGATTATTACACGGTGGGCTATAACGAGGATCTCATTGATGGAGCCCTCAATAACAAGGTGACCGAATCCATGCTTTCCTCTGTGGATGAAGCATTGCGCCCTGAGACCATCCATGCTGAGATTGTAGATCAGACCCTCGGTAATAGTGAGGTTATTAAACTCATGAGGGAAACATTATCTACCTCATTCGATTTGTATGGTAGGCTACCTACTGATACCTTGAGTCGCCAGCCATTCTTTAAGCATGTGTATGCCGCAGAGATGAAGCGGCAACGTAACCTCCTTGCCTCTCAAGGTGTAGACGTATTGGACGAGGCTGTAGTAGCCTCAATGGCTACACAGTCTAGAGCCTTTGCTCTACAGCAGGTGAATGAGTACCTTTATAACTTAGCCGAAGCTAGTAGGTTCGCTGATAACCTCAAATTTATTTTTCCATTCTTTAATGCTTGGGAAGAGGTTCTTACTGTATGGGGTAAGATTGCTCTCCAAGACCCAAGCGTCATCGGTCGAGCTAAGTTATTGTGGCAAGCCCCTGATAAGGCTGGTCTCATGGTCAAGGATGATGAGGGTAATGAATTCATCCAGATACAGATGAGTGAGAAGATGTCGGATAGTTTAGGCCTCACTGGCTGGCAAAAATATCTGGCTGAAGGTGGTATGAGGTTTGGTAAGACTACATTTAACCTTATACTCAATAACCCGTTGCCTGGTTTTGGCCCTATTGTTCAAGCTCCAGTGAATGAGATTGTTAAGGATCGACCAGACCTTGAAGAATCCCTCAAGTTTATCCTTCCTTATGGTGTTCAGGCCAACTCATTAGACCTGTTACTATCGCCAACCCTCAAGAGACTCCGAGCTTGGTATGGTGGCCCTGAGGCTGACAAGAGTTATGAAAGTCATTTTGCCAATGTTGCATCATGGATGGACTATGAATATCGTGCAGGTATCCGTAGTGATGCTCCTACTCTTGATGAAGTACATGGAGCCGCAAGAGCCTTGTTCACAATCCAAACAGTGGCTAATTTTACCTCACCTGCTCAACCTATATTCGATTCACCACTGAAGCCATATATAGATATATACCGTGACCTCCAGGAGAACTATGCTAGTGATGCGGATGAGATTTTCATTAACCAGTTTGGTAGTGAATTTATCAGCCTTACCCTCAGCCGCACTAGTTCTATAACAGGGATCCCGCCTACACTGACAGCCCATGAAGCTAGAGAACCAGTAGAGGCTTTGATTACTAAGTACCCCGAGTTCGGTAGGTTCATTATCGGTGAGGACTCGGCGACGGGTGAATTTTCCACAGCAGCTTTCGCATGGCAGTTGAGTAATCCTCCCACCGATGATCCTAAGTTCAGGGATGAAGCTGAGCGTAGGTACCGTATCTTGACCTTGGACCCAGATACTGGTACTATCGAAGAAGCCGACAAGAGGCTTGGATGGACAGAGTATATCAAGGCTATGGATATGATTGAAGTGGAGATGAAAACAAGAGGACTTGCTAGCCTTCGTGTTAAGGAAGCCGAACCTCTTGCTGCCCTTAAGCGGCAACTCACTCAATCTATAGCAGAGAAGTACCCAGCCTGGTGGAGAGACTTCAACCAACGTGATGGTCTCAAGTGGGATACTCGGATTAAGACCTTACGAGATATATCCAAATCTCCTGTTATGGATGACAGAGCAGATATGGAAGGTGTTCGCCAATACCTAGATATGAGGTCTACTGTTCAGGCTGAGCTTAATAGGCGAAAGCAACTTGGAGGATCTGCTACTCTCTCAGCCCAGAGCAATCAAGATATAGCCATCCTGTGGGATTCAATGATATACAGTGTCCTAGCCGATAACATTTCTTTCTCCCCAATTTACTACCGATATCTGGAAGGTGATCCCGTTGGCTGATAAGCTAGACCGTATTTTATCTGAACTGGAGTCTGGTAGTGTTCTAGGCATTGATGACCTAGAGGTTTTAGCTGAAGCCAATGATGGTAACCCTATTGTGGAGTTCTTGTTTGGCTCAGGTTCAAGTATTGTGGACTCTCTTTCGGATACAGCTAAGGCTACGTTAGATGAGTCTATTCAGGCACAAGGAGATAAAGGCATAGTAGTTTCTAGAGACTTAGGCCTTGTTTTAGATGAACCATTTTTTGGTGGACCGGCTAAAGCCACAATAACTGCTGCAGGTGGAGCTGGCCCGGGAGTAGTGGGAAAAACTGTAAAAGTCACTTCCGCAGCTTCTAATTCTGGCCTTGGTCGAGCAGTATTCACATGGATGAGAAACCATAAACTTTTAACAGGTTTGGGTATAGCAGGTGCAGGGTTCTGGTCTATAGGGTCTGATGATGATCCTACTACTCAAGCGGTCCAGACAGCCACTGCACCTGACCAAGATATCCTCGGTGAGCAACCTAACGATTTCATTGTGATAGACCCTGCCACTGGTCAACAGGTACCGTTAAGTCAGTTGGATCCAGGTCTTAATGCTTCTGTTGGGGTTCAGGAAAGTTTCGGCGGGTCTGGGTCCTTTAGTTCTGAACTTCAGGCTTTTGCCCAAGCTCAAGGTCTTGATATCTCACAACTAGGTTTAGCATTCGGAGGCATTGAACAAATCAATCCACTGTTCTTCGGGGAACAAAGAGTTAATGAATCAGATTTTCCATCAGGTGTAGACGTTCGTGGTCAAGCTTTGCCTGAT
>Ga0255047_10000161_pt1 | contig 48503 bp, 42 predicted proteins | sample JV7_2_1_MG_FD_183640 | JGI IMG/M metagenome (GOLD analysis project Ga0255047, IMG submission 183640) | Seawater microbial communities from Jervis Inlet, British Columbia, Canada - JV7_2_1 | ecosystem: Environmental > Aquatic > Marine > Inlet | place: Canada: British Columbia | collected 2016-10-06
CGACGAGACCGACGAGACCGACAGTGTCGATGGTGTCGACGAGGCCGACATTGTCGATGGCGTCGACGAGACCGACGAGGCCGACAGTGTCGATGGTGTCGACGAGGCCGACAGGGTCGATGGCGTCGACGAGACCGACGAGACCGACGAGACCGACGAGACCGACGAGACCGACGAGACCGACGAGACCGACGAGACCGACGAGACCGACAGTGTCGATGGCGTCGATGAAGACCCGCAGTGGGAGCAGCCCTCGTGAGGCGCCGCTATCCCGCCCTGGTCCTGGTGTTCGCGGCGTTCGCGGCGCTGATCGTGAGCACCCGCACGCCTGTCGAGCCCGAGACGCCTACGTTCAGCGTCTCGGCGAGCGGGTGGATGCCGTCGGCGCGACTGGTTTCGGGGCTGACCGAATCCTGGTTCTGCCCCGGCGTCCCGGCGACCGGTGCCGACGGGGTCGAGGGTTTGATCGTGATCGCCAACCGGGTCGGTGAGCGCCTCGTCGGAACGATCCTGCTCGTCAATGATCAGCAACAATCGCGACGTCTCGAACTCGAGATCGACCCGTGGGCGGCCGCCACGGTCGATCTCGACGAGATGCTGCCGGGCTCGATGGTCGGGGCCGTGATCGAGATCGAGGGCGGCGGTGCGATCGTCGAACAGCAGGCGCTCAATCCCTCCGGCGACAGTGCCACCGCCTGTTCGACGGCGACCTCGGATACTTGGTACCTGGCCGATGGCTTCACCGTCGACGGCAGCCTCGACCAGATCGTGCTCACGAACCCGTACGAACAGACGGTGGTCGTGAATCTCGAGTTCGCCACTCTCGAAGGAGCTCGTCGTCCCAACTCGTATAGGGGTCTGACGGTGCCGGCCCGCAGCATCCGGGTCGTCGATCTCGGCGCCCCCGGCGCAGGTGCCCAGAGCGAGCCGGTCCTGGCGGTCCGGGTCGAGACGTCGCGCGGGCGACTGGTAGTCGGGAGGTCGCAACGTTTCCTCGGCGGCGGACGGCTTGGCAGCCAGGTCACCTTGGCGTCGCCGACCCTTCGCGACCAGTGGTGGTTCGTCGACGGTGACAAGGGTCCCGGCATCAGCGAACGGTTCTCGATCTACAACCCGACGGCAGATCGTGTCGAGGTCGACGTGATCTTGCTCGGAATCTCCGTTCCGGTCCTGGTCGATCCGATCGAGGTGCCGCCCGGCGAGGTTGCCACGTTCGATCCCGGCCCATTGTCGGACGTGCCAGAGGGTCGTCACGCGATGGTGTTTGCGACCTCGACGGCAGAATCGTCAATCGTGGTCGAACGGTCCGTCACCCGCGCCGTCGATGATGTGATCGCCACGTCGGTGATCACCGGGGCTACCCCGCGCCAAGATGGCCATGTTGCGACCACGTGGTATCTCGCAGCCGGTCCGTCCGAGCCGACTGGATCGGCGCTGATCGTCTATAACGCCGACCTGGCGGATGGGGTGGTCTCGGTGCACGCCGTCGGCGCGTCTGGCCCGGTGCCGATCGCATCACTGCAGGAACTCCCGGTTCCCCCGGCCGGCTTCTTGGTGATCGACCTAACCGATCCGGTCGTGCTCAACCGTCAGTTGGTGATCGAGTCGTCGACACGGGTGTTCGTCGAGCGCTCATATCCGACCGGGCGGGGAAGCACCCGAACCACCTCGTGGGCGGTGCCGGCCGGCTGACGGGCTGGTAGACATCAGTCGATATGGAACGACTGCTGCTCGCCCTCGCGATCGTCGCCTTGGCGGCGGTGGTGTCTGGCATCGTGAGAGACAGGCGCAAGTCCGATCCGCCCACACAGCCTCGTCGCCAGCTTCCGTCGCAAATTGATCGTCGCGACTTCGACGGCGACCAGTGGCTTGTCGCCGTGTTCACGTCCGACTCGTGCAACTCGTGTGCCGATGTGGCACGCAAGGCCGAAGTGATGCGCAGCGACGAGGTCGCAGTTATGGTCACTTCGTTCCAGGCCCACAAGGACCTCCACGAGCGCTACGAGATCGACGCTGTGCCGTGTTTGGTCGTCGCCGATCCCGAAGGGGTCGTGCACGCCGGATTCCTGGGATCGGTCACGGCGACGGATCTGTGGGCAGCGGTCGCCAACGCCCGCCATCCCGGCTCGATCGACCGCTCAGGCGGCTGCGACCATCACGAAACCCGACGACACGAAACCTGATGGAATGGTGCCTGGCACTTTCTCGTTAGTCACCGGCACCTCTTCGTTAGTCAGGGCTGCCGAGAACGTTTGCTTCGAGGTGCTCGGTCATGCCTGTCTCGTCGAGACCCTGCTGAATCAGCTTGGCGACCGCCGGGCCGTCGATCGTCTCGTGTTCTAGCAACGCCTCGGCGATCAGAGTCAGACCCCTGCGGTACTTGGTGAGCAACTCGTCGGCTCGAACCTCTTGTCCGTGCAGGATCTTGCCGATCTCCTCATCGAGCAGCCTGGCCGTTTCGTCGCTGTACTCACGGCCTTGTGACATGAGATCCTCGCCTAGGAAGACCTGCTGCTGGCTGTGCCATGCCATCGGCCCGACAGCATCGCTCATGCCCCACTCGCGCACCATCCTGCGGGCGATCGCGGTCGCCTGCTCTAGATCGTTTGCGGCCCCCGAGTTGAGGTGGCTGAAGACGATCTTCTCCGCCACGCGGCCGCCCATCGCCTTGCAGATCGTGTCCTCGAAGTACTCCTTGGAGTACGTGTGTCTCTCTTGTGGGAGGCTCCAGGTGACCCCCAATGCCATACCGCGCGGCAGGATCGTGACCTTGTGGAGCGGGTCACCGTGCGGGAGCACCACAGACAACAGAGCGTGTCCGCCCTCGTGGTAAGCGGTGGCATTCTTCTCCTCAGCGTTCATGATCAGTGATTCGCGCCGGGCGCCGAGAACGACGCGGTCGCGGGCGTTCTCGAAGTCGATCCGTTCGATCTGCTTGGATCGACGTCGTACGGCGATCAGCGCCGCTTCGTTGACCAGGTTGGCGAGGTCGGCGCCGGCCATACCAGGGGTCGCCCGCGACATGGTGTCGAGGTCGACGTCGGGGCCCATCCGCTTGTCGCTGCTGTGAACCAACAGGATCGCCATGCGCTCGTCGTGTTCGGGCAGTGGCACGACGATCGTGCGGTCGAATCGGCCGGGGCGCAGCAACGCCGGGTCGAGGATGTCGGGGCGGTTGGTTGCCGCCATGATGACGATGCCCTCGCTGGTCTCGAAACCGTCCATCTCAGACAGCAGCTGGTTGAGGGTCTGCTCGCGCTCGTCGTGACCGCCGCCGAGACCGGCGCCGCGCTTGCGGCCGATCGAGTCGATTTCGTCGATGAAGATGATCGCTTTGCCCATCTTGCGCGCCTGGCCGAACAGGTCGCGAACGCGGCTGGCTCCGACACCGACGAACATCTCCATGAAGTCGGAGCCCGTGACCGACAAGAACCCGACACCTGCCTCGCCGGCGACGGCGCGGGCGAACAACGTTTTACCTGTGCCTGGCGGGCCGACCAGCAGGATGCCCTTCGGGACCCTCGCACCGATCTCGCGGAAACGCTCGGGCATGCGTAGGAAGTCGACGACCTCTGTGATCTCCGTTTTCACGCCCTCGTAGCCTGCGATGTCGGCGAACGTAGTTAACGGTTGGTCGGTCGAGTAGGACTTGGCACGGCTGCGCCCGATCGACATCATGCTGCCCATCTGACCTTGGGCGCGGCGCTGCAGCCACACGAAGAAGCCGATGATCAACATCACCGGCAGTAGCAGCCCGAGGATGCCGAAGAACCAGTTGTTGCTGGGCGACTTGAAGTCGATCTCGACGCCTCGCGCCCGAATCGAATCGGCGTCGTCGCTGATCAGGCCGGAGTCGCCGCCTCCAGTGGTATTGAACTTCGAACCGTCGGTCGATTGGCCCGTAATTTTCAACGAGCCGTTCTCGACCTCGATCGAGTCGACATTTCCCGCATTGACGTTTTCGATGAACTCGGAATACGTGATCTCGTCACCCTCGCCGCCCGACAGCAGTGATGGGATGAGGAAGATCGATAGGAAGATGCCGACCGCGATCCAGGGCATCCAGCGCCGGACCCATGGGGGCGTCGGGCGAGGTTCCCCGTCGGTTGGGTCGGGGCGACGCTCCTTGCCTGGCTGAGGGCCGGCCGGCCGGCCGCGGCCCGGCGGCGGCGGTGGCGGCGGAGGTGGCAGGTTGTCCATCCGACCATGCTAGGGCGACTCGGCGAAGATGCCAGCGCACTCGGCTACGTGCGCCGCCAACGGACGCAGAAGGATCCCCCATCAGCGCTGAAGCGCGATCTACGGTATCCGCCGTGAAGAGGCAGTGTTCGCGTTCGGGTTGTAGCGAATCGGCGGCGGTAACCCTGACGTTCCAGTACACCCACGCCCAGGTCTGGCTCGACGTGCTCGCGCTCGAGCGTGATCCCCACGCCTACGACCTGTGTGATCGGCACGCCAACCGGCTTACGGCACCGCAGGGCTGGCAGGTGCGCGACCGCCGCCGGCCTTCACAGCCCACGCTGATCGCCGTCTGACCGGCTACCCTCCGCCGCCGTGGTCCCTGACGAATCGGCGCACACAACATCGCTACCCGTAGAGCTGGCGTCGATTTCATTCGGGCCGGCGGTCGGTGCGTGGGCGATCGGCTGGATCGTCGGTTCGGTGGTCATCGCTCCACTGCTGGTCGCCGTAATGGGCGCCGAGTTGGGGGACGATCTCACGATTCCGCAACTGCTCGTGGTTGCGATCGGCGCCTGGACGGTGTTCGTGGTCGGCCTGGTGATCACCAGCCGAAAGTTCGGAACCAGAGATATTGTCGCCGACTTGGCGGCTCGGTTCCGCCCGATCGACCTGATCGGCGTACCGGTCGGAGTGTTGACCCAGTTGGCCCTTGTCCCGCTGCTCTACCTGCCTCTGCGAGCGCTGTGGCCCGACACGTTCTCGAGCGAGCAACTCGAGCAACGTGCCCAGGATCTTGCCGACCGAGCCACCGGCTTCTCGGCGGTGCTGCTGGTGCTGATCGTCGTCGTCGGCGCTCCGGTCGTCGAGGAGTTGGTGTATCGGGGCCTCCTGCAACGTTCGATGGCTTCGGTAGTCAAGAGTGGACCGGCACTGATATTGACAGCTATCTGGTTCTCGCTGATCCACCTCAGCCCGGTCGAGTACCCCGGGCTGTTCCTGGCGGGTCTGGTGTTCGGCGCCGGGGTGGTGGTGACCAACAGGATCGGCCTGTCGATCGTTACCCATGCGGCGTTCAACGCGGCGGGCATCATCGTGGTGCTCTCGAACCGATGAACGAGGCGGGCGATCACGGGCATCGGTACCGGCGATCGATGATGGGTGACGAGAGCATGCGCTGCACAACTGACAAGATGGTGGCAACTCTATGACCGACCAGATCGACGATCCCGACACCGGCGCCGATGCGGACGGATCGACCAACGGCCCTCCCGACGAAGTCGATCGAGGCTTCGACGCGCTCGATGACGGCTTCGACGAATGGTTCGACAGGTCGTTTCCCGATCGTCGGGTCGGGGGCGATCCGGCCGGTGATCAAGTTGGCGATCTGGCGACCGTTAGCGCCGCCATTGGTCAGACCGAACTGGGGGCGCTCGCCGGCGGCCACGAACCGCCCCTGATCGAGCGGGTGTGGCGGCGGATAATGCGGCGACCGAACGAGTGGGCAGACCAACCGTGGCCTACCGAGCGGCTCGTCAAGTACATCGTCACCGTGGTCTCGCTGGTCGTCACGACGTGGATCATGTTCAGCGTCGTCCACGCCAACCCGTTCGCCGAGAATCTGATCTTCAAGGACACCACCCCGACCGGCGGCGATTTCGGTGCCCACGTCTGGGGGCCGGCGTTCCTTCGTGACAACCTGCTCGGCTCGTTGCGCTTCAACGGCTGGACGATGGACTGGTACGGCGGGATGCCCGCCTATCGCTTCTACATGGTGCTGCCGGCGTTGGCGATCCTGCTGATCGACATCGTGTTGCCATACGGCGTGGCGATGAAGTTCGTCTCCGTACTCGGCATCGTCACGCTGCCCGCCGCGTGTTGGGCGTTCGGTCGTCTGGCGAACTTCCGCTACCCGATGCCCGAACTGTTCGCCTTCGCCGGCCTGGCGTTCGTTCTCGATGAGAGCTTCAGCATTTATGGCGGCAATCTGAAATCGACGATGGCGGGCGAGTTCTCATTCTCGATCGCCCTGTCGATCGGGATCCTGGCGCTGGGATTGCTGGCGGCCGGCCTGCGCACCGGCAAGTACCGCGTGTGGACGTCGGTGCTGATCGCTGCTGCGTGCGTGTCGCACGGAATCGTCTTGATCTTCGTCGCCGCCGCGGCGCTCGTGTTTTGTCTCGTCTGGATCGATCGCACGCGTCTCATCTACGCCGTCACTGTCGGCGTCACCAGCGTGTTGTTGATCATGTGGTGGGCGGGGCCGTTCCTGCTCGACCACGAGTACATGACCGACATGAAGTACGGCCCGCGTGTCGACTGGTGGGAGATGTTCTTCCCGCTCACGGCACCGCTCGACATAGTGGTCACGTCGCTCGCCGTTTTCGGTTTCGTGATGAGCGTCGTCAGGCGGCACCTCAATGGCGCGGCGCTCGGTGTGATCGGGTTGGTGTTCGTCGCCGGGGTGTACCTGGCGCGCGACAGCCTGCCGGTGATCGGTCTGCTGTGGAACCCTCGATTGTTGCCGTTCGTGTACCTGATCCGCTACCTGTTGATGATGGTCGGCGCCGTGGAACTGTTCAGCCTGTTCTGGAACGCCGTGCGTGATCGTCGTGCATTGGCTTCGCCGTCGGTGTGGGAGAGCACCGGGATCACCGCAGTCTCAGCAGCGGGTGTACTGGTCGTGTTGGGTTTCATGTTCCAGGAGCTGCCGTTCGACGGCTACGAACCGGTCGATGGGGGAGCAGCCTTGTACTCGTGGGGCCCGTTCACGGCGACCAGCACCAACGCCGACGCCCAGGGCGACGGCTGGGCTCGGTACAACTTCAACGGGTACGAAGGCCGCGACAGTTTCTACACCGAGTATCACCAGCTCGTCACGACGATGGATGGCATCGGCAGCAACGAGTCGCTCGGATGCGGGCGCGCGATGTGGGAAAACCACGGCGACAACGGCCAGTACGGAACCACGATGGCGTTGATGCTGTTGCCGTTCTGGACCGATGGGTGCATCGGCTCGATGGAAGGCCTTTTCTTCGAGGCCAGCGGTACGACGCCGTATCACTTCCTGACTGCGGCGGCGATGTCGCAGCAGTCCTCAAACCCGGTGCGCGAGTTACGTTATGTCGACAACAGCGCCGATGTTGGGGTGCGACACCTGCAAGACCTCGGAGTTCGGTATGTCATGTTGCGCACACCCGAGGCCAAGGCTGAGGCAGCGGTTCGCCCCGAGTTGTCTCTGATTGCGTCTTCGCGGCCGTGGGACGTCTATCTCGTGAGCAACTCCGACATCGTCGTGCCGCTCGACACACAACCGGTCGTTGTGCGCGGTCGGCCCGGCGACGCTCGCGAACGCAATCTCGAACTCGGAACCAGTTGGTTCCAGAACCACGACGAATGGGCGGCGATGCCCGCCGACGACGGCCCGGACGCCTGGCAGCGAATCTCGGTCCAGGTCGACCTGGAGCGGCGTGAAGGTGAACCAGGCGACTCGGGCCGGCGGGTCGACATCGTCACCGCGGTCGAGCCAATCGAGCCGGTCAACCTCCCCGCCATCACGGTCAGAAATGTCGAGATCGAGCAGGAATCGCTGTCGTTCGACGTCGACCAGGTCGGGGTGCCCGTACTTGTTCGGATCGGCTACTTCCCGAACTGGAACGCGTCGGGGGCCGACGGCCCATATCGGGTCGGGCCGAACATGATGGTCGTGATCCCCGAGGCCACACATGTCGAACTCAGCTACGGGCGCAGCATGGTCGACTGGTTGACGATTCTGCTCACGCTGGCCGGGATCGCTCTGTGCGTGTTGTGGCGGATACAGGGCGACGTGAAGCATCAGGCGGACCTTCCGGTGTCGTTCGCTGGTCCGGCGAGCGGCTCGCAGAGCCCGCCCCCGGCCGATCCGGCGCTGCCGGGCGAGCCCGTCGACGACTCGATCCTGAACTCGAGCGGAAGCTCGGGTGGCGGAGTGGATCCGCCGCCACCGCCGTTCGAGTGGTCTTGGCGAGACGCTGACAGCGTCGATCGCACATAAGCCCCTGAGCTGTCGGGTGGCGAAGGTTCCGAACCCCCGGCTTCGCTCCGATAGGGTGATGTACCGCTTATGTCAGTTCTGGATGAAATCGTCAAGGCGTACGACATCCGGGGGACGGTGCCCGACCAGTTGCATGGTGAGGTCGCCCACGCCCTCGGAGTAGCGTACGCCCGCTTCGTCAACGCAGATCGTGTGCTGATCGCGCGCGACATGAGGCAGTCCGGTGAGCTGCTTGTTCACGAATTCGCTCGCGGTGTGATGGAGCAGGGTCTCGATGTGATCGATCTCGGGCTGGGCTCGACCGACATGCTGTGTTTCGCAGCCGGATCGCTCGACGCCCCCGGAGCGATGTTCACGGCGTCTCACAATCCGGCCCAGTACAACGGCATCAAGCTGTGCCTGTCGGGGGCGCGTCCGGTCGGCATCGACAGCGGCCTGGCCGAGATCCGCGACGACGCCGCCAAGGTGCTCGACGGCGACATCGGGCGCGAAGCCGAGACGGCGGGCCGGTTGAGCTCGTTCGATGTACTACCGGCTTTTGTCGAACATGTGCTTTCGTTCGTCGATATCGACACCATCAGGCCGATGCGAATCGTCGCCGACACCGCCAACGGCATGGGCGGACTCGTCGTTCCGGCCGTGTTCGAGCGCCTGCCGATGATCGAACTCGAGGTCATGTATGGCGAACTCGACGGTACGTTCCCCAATCACCCAGCCGATCCGCTCCAGCCGGCGAATCAGCGCGACCTGCGCGGGCGTGTGTCGAGCGGCGGCTTCGACGTCGGCCTGGCGTTCGACGGCGACGCCGACCGCGTGTTCGTGGTCGACGAGCAGGGCATCGGGATTAGTGGCTCGACCACGACCGCACTGCTGGCGGCAGCGGTGCTGCGCTCGAATCCCGGCGCCACGATCCTCCACAATCTGATCTGCTCTCGTGCTGTCGCTGAGACGATCGTCGAGCACGGCGGTGTTCCGGTTCGCACGAAGGTCGGTCACTCGTACATCAAGCAGGAGATGGCGGCGACCGGTGCGGTATTCGGGGGAGAGCACTCGGCGCACTATTACTTCGCCAAGAACTACCGGGCTGACAGCGGCCTGATTGCCTCGATGCTCGTGATCGACGAGCTCAGCCGGAGTGGGCAGGACCTCTCGGTGCTGCGCAAGCCGTTCGAGCGTTATGCGGCCAGCGGTGAGATCAACACCCAGGTCGACGATCTCGACAAGATCATCGAACACGTCAGCGATGCATTCGCCAGCCGCGACCAGGATCGGCTCGACGGGCTCAGCGTCGACTGCGGTCGATGGTGGTTCAACCTGCGCCCGTCCAACACAGAGCCGCTGCTGCGCCTCAATCTCGAGGCCAGGGACCGCAACGAGTGCGACACGCGGGTCGCCGAGATCCTTGCCCTGATCACCAGCGCCTGACCATCATCCATCCCGATTCGCCATCACGATTCGCCATCCCGGAATCATTCGACCGGGTTCATTCGACCTGATCCATTCGAAGGGAACGCTATGAGCCTCGACACCGCCCTGCTTGCCATCCTCGCTTGTCCGCAGGACAAGGGTCCGCTTTATTACCTCGAATCCGAGCAGGTCTTGTTCAATCCGCGGCTGCGTCGCACGTATCAGGTGCGCGATGACATCCCGGTGATGCTGATCGAAGAGGCGACAGCGCTCGACGACGAAGAGTTCGATCGGCTGTCGGCGTCGGTGGCCGGAATCGCCCCGACGTTCGAGGCCTGAACCGCGAACTTTCGTGACCTGCCTGCCCAAGATATAACAAACGCGTTACGCTCCGATTCTGTGATTGGCAACGTTCGACGTCTGGGTGCCCGCGCCGGTTTGACGCTGGGTGCCATCGCCATCGCCGTTGTGGCGGCCGTGGCTACGTCACCCGGCAACGGTGGCATCGCTCTGGAGGGCGACCCGTTGGGTTCGGGTGGCGAGTTCCATGCCGTTACGCCCGAGCGAATCTTGGATACCAGGGACGTCAATCTCGATGTGGCGCCGTTGGGTCGCAAGCCGACCAGCACCGTGTCGGCCGGTCAGCCCTTCGGCGTGTCGGTCCTCGGCAAGGCCGGTCTGCCTACCCCGGTCGATGCCGACGACGACGACTACGACGACAACATCCTTGCCGTGGTCATCAACATCACCGTGATCACCCCGACTCAACTCGGATACCTGAGGGCATTCCCTGCGGGTGCCGCCGAGGGAAATACCTCGGTGGTCAACTTCCAGGCCAACGCCACAGTTCCCAACACGGCCGTAATCCGACCCGGCGTCGACGGTGAGATTGCGATCAGATTGGTGACCCCTCAGGCTCCGGGCACAGCCCACGTGGCGATCGATGTCTTGGGCTGGTTCTCGACCAGCCGTTATGGCACCAACGGCGCCCGGCTGATTCCGATCGCTCCGATCCGAGCCTACGACTCCGAACTACCTCTGTTCGGCGCCGCCACGCTCGGGGCCCGTTCACAGACCAAGATCCCGATTCTCGGTGCCGCCGACGCCGAGACGCCTTCGGTCCCGGTCGTGCCGGACGACCCGAACATCATTGGTGCAGTCGTCAACGTAACCGGCGTCAATACCTTCTCGGCCAGCCGGCCTACCTTCCTGTCGGCGCTGCCCGGTCTGGTAGCCGCCGGCACGGATCCGTCGACCAGCACCGTCAACTTGATGCCGGGCCAGATCAGGGCCAACCTGGCGATCGTCCCGATCGGGCCGGACGGGGCGATCAATCTGTTCAACCTTGCCGGAGAGGTTCGCCTTGTCGTCGATGTCATGGGTTACCTGCTCGAAGGCGAGGCGATCGATACCCGGAGGGGTCGTGTGGTGCCACTGGTAGCGCCGTTCCGTGCATTCGACACCCGTGAATCCGAGTTCATGGCACAGCCGCTCGGGCCCGGCCGCGCAGAGGACTGGAGTTTCGACAACTTCGTCAATGACGTCAACATCAATGGAGATCCGGTCGGTGTCCAACTCGGCCTGCTCGGCAACCTCACCGCCACCAATCTGCAGCGCCAGTACGAGTGGGCGCCGGTCGGCTCATTCATGACGGCGTATCCCTCACCCGACACCACAAGCGGCACACCGCCTCGGATCTCGAACATCAACATCACCGAGGGCGACACGGTTCCGAACCTTGCCCTGTTGCGTTATGGCGGCGACGAGAGCGATCCGTTCCAGCTGCGGTTCTACAACCGCGCCGGGTACGTCGATTACCTGCTCGACGTGTACGCCGTCGTGCTCGAGGACGACCCGGTACCGGGCTGATTTCCGCAGCGACCGGTATCATCGATACCGCGCGAGCTGATTCGATCGGTGCCAGCAGGCCCCGGCTCGCTCTATCCCTGACCGATTACGGAGGAGACCGAATCACATGACTTCCACCCGACCTGCGCGCAAAGACTTCCGAGTTGCCGACCTTTCGCTGGCCCCGTTCGGCCGCAAGGAGATGCTGCTGGCCCAGCACGAGATGCCCGGCCTGATGCAGATCCGCAAAGAGTACGGTCCGACCAAACCACTCGCCGGTGCCCGAATCTCGGGGTCGCTGCACATGACGATCCAGACGGCGGTGCTGATCGAGACGCTGACGGCGCTCGGCGCCGAGGTTCGCTGGGCGAGCTGCAATATCTTTTCCACACAGGATCACGCTGCGGCGGCCGTCGCCGTGGGGCCCGAAGGCACCGAACAGGATCCCCAAGGTGTCCCGGTCTTCGCCTGGAAGGGAGAGACGCTCGAGGAGTACTGGTGGTGCACCGAGCAGATGATGACCTGGCCGGTCGGCGCCGATGGCACCATCTACGACGGCCCGAACATGATCCTCGACGACGGCGGCGATGCCACGATGCTGCTGCACAAGGGTGTCGAGTTCGAGCGCACCGGCGTCGTTCCCGACCCGACCGAGGCGGACAACGCCGAGCTGGCGATCGTGCTCGGCGTGCTGCATCGATCGCTCAAGAACGACCCCCAGAAGTGGACCCGCATGTCGTCGCACATCAAGGGCGTCACCGAGGAGACCACAACCGGCGTGAAGCGTCTCTACAAGATGTTCGCCGAGAGCGAGCTGTTGTTTCCTGCGATCAACGTCAACGATTCGGTCACCAAGTCGAAGTTCGACAACCTCTACGGCTGTCGTCATTCATTGGTCGACTCGATCTCGCGTGCGACCGATGTGATGATCGGTGGCAAGGTCGCCGTCGTTCTCGGCTACGGCGATGTCGGTAAGGGCTGTGTGCAGTCGTTGCGAGGCCAGGGTGCCCGCGTGATCGTGACCGAGGTCGACCCGATCAACGCCCTTCAGGCGGTCATGGAGGGCATCCAGGTGCTCCCGCTCCAAGACGTGGTCGAGACGGCCGACATTTTCGTGACCGCAACCGGAAACATGGGTCTCATCACCGCTGCCGACATGAAGAACATGAAGCACAATGCGATCGTCTGCAACATCGGTCACTTCGACAACGAGATCGATATGGACGGCCTCGCCCGTTCGGGTGCCACCCGCGACGAACTCAAGCCCGGCACCGATGTGTGGAGGTTTGCCGACGGTCGTCAGATCATCGTGCTGGCCGAGGGCCGCCTCGTGAACCTCGGCTGCGCGACCGGACATCCGAGCTTCGTAATGAGCTGCTCGTTCTCGAACCAGGTGATCGCCCAGATCGAGTTGTTCAATAACACCGATCAGTATCCGCTGGGTGTCTATGTGCTTCCCAAGCACCTAGACGAGAAGGTCGCTCGATTCCATCTCGATGCGCTAGGCGTCAAGCTCACCACGCTCACCGATGAGCAGGCGGCGTACCTAGATCTCGACCCGTCGGGTCCCTACAAGCCCGAGAACTACCGCTACTGATCGGCGGAGCCGCTGACGCCGCTCGCTGCGTCACGTGAACTCGTCGCTGCCTAGAGGCAGCTTCCTCATCACGCGCCTTGCGAGCGACGCCAGCGATCTCCGCTGACGATCCTCGAAAACTGGGGGGGTCCTGCGAGTGGTGTGACGCGGACCCTCTGTGTCCATGATCGGTGACGATGTGACACCCCCTCGTCATGCTAGGGCACATGATGTTCCAGTCTCGTTGTGCCGGGTGTCAGCGTGTCGGGCCGGTGCTGTGTCGCACTTGTCGGTTCGCCTTGGCGGCGCCGTCGGCGATGCCACGCGGTGGCGAGATCATCGCTGCCGTACCGTTCGCCGGTCGGCCGCGTGAGGTGTTGCTGGGGTTCAAGTACGCCAATCGCCGGCAGCTCGCTCATCACCTAGCTGGGTTGCTCGTCAATCGGATCCTGGCGTCGGGCGTTTTGCCCAGCGCGGTCGACGTCGTCACCTGGGCGCCAACCAGCCGTCGGCGTCGTCGCCGCCGGGGGTTCGATCAGGCCGAGCTGGTAGCGCGGCGCGTCGCCGCCCAACTTGGCGTCCCGTGTCGACGATTACTCGAACGCCAGGGTGGGGTCGCTCAAACGGGTCTCGATCGGGCGACGCGGCTGCACGGTCCAGTGTTCCGGGCCAGCCCGGCGGCGACCGGCCAGCGCGTTGTGGTCATCGACGACGTCGCCACCACGGGGTCCACGTTACGTTCCGCCGAGGCGGCGCTGCAGAGCGCTGGGGCACGCTCGGTGCAACGTGCGGCGGTGGCCACCACACCGGCGCTGGTGACCGGTGCCGATCACCATCCGTCATGCCATCAGCCGTCACGCCATCACCCGTCGGTCCCTCGGCCATCGCGGCGCCGCCGTACGACATCGGTTCAAACCGTCGTACAGGGCCCCTGGGCAGCCTGACAGAGCGACACCGAGCCTCCGAACGCGAAGATGGCATCACCGTCCGGAGGGTTCCGAACGGTGATGCCATCACTCGCCGTGCAGGAGGCGGGGGCGTTTGTGTCGACCTCAGTCGATGCGGACCCGGATGCTGCCGTCGTGGAGGCGCACCTCGATGCGAGTGTCGTTGTGTCCGCTACCTGAGTTACCGCCCACGAAATCGAAGTCAACTCGGACCTTGTCCCATGAGTTGTCCTCGATCTCGGCCTCGTAGTCACCGGCCGGGCTGATCGAGTCGATCGAAAAGGTGGTTCCGCTCCAGCTCACGCTGATCGATCCACCGTTCGACTGATACGTCTCGGTGAACGCAGCCGGCAACGCAGCCGGGACGCTGGTCGAGGTGTCGTCGTCGTCATCATCACCGTCGTCGTCGTCGATGCTGGTCGAGGTGTTGTCGTCGTCATCATCACCGTCGTCGTCGTCGATGCTGGTCGAGGTGTTGTCGTCATCATCACCGTCGTCGACGCTGGTCGGGGTGCTGTCGTCGATGCTCGTCGGGGTGCTGTCGTCGACGCTGGTCGGGGTGCTGTCGTCGACGCTGGTCGGGGTGCTGTCGTCGACGCTGGTCGGGGTGCTGTCGTCGACGCTGGTGACCGTCACATCGGTCGTGTCGACCTGTGTCGTGACCGGAGCCGCGTCGTCTGCGCCTGCCTGGGCGGCCACGAGGCCGCCGGCTCCGAGCATGAATCCGACAGCTCCGGCTGCCGCGACGGCTGTCCGATTGCCGAGGAACCGGCGAATAGTGCTCCGTGTCTGGGTGTCCATGGTGGGTTGTCTCCTTCGTAGGTGTCGCTGAGTACAACAAGGACACGACGCTGCGACCTCGCGGGTTGGGTCGAGCGGTCGAATAGTTCAGGAGATCGTGTCGACCACTTCGCCGTCGGCGACGCGAACCTCGATCCGCGAGTCGACGGCGTCGCTGCGGAACCGCACCCGAATCCGGAGCGGTAGGTCGAACTCGATGCTCGGCTCAAATCCCTCGGCCGGCGCGATCGCCTCCAAGGAGAACTCCGACCCGTTCCAGCTGACCGTGATCGATCCACCGATCGACGAGTAGGTCTCGGTGAACGGGTCGATCGGCGGCGGGGCCACTTCGCTGGTCGATGTCGAACTGGCCGAACTGCTCGTACTCGAACCGTCGTCGGTCGTCGTCGAAGGCGAGGTTGGGTTCGCCACCGATGTCGGGATCGTTTCCGAAACGCTCGATGTGGTGCCGCCCGTGCTCACAGTCGCGGGAGCGACAGTCGTGACGGGCGACGCGCTTGTCGATTCGGAATTGATCGTCGTGGCCACCGAATCACCTGTGGTCGCCGAATTCCCTGGCGCAGCCGAATCGTCTGTGGTCGCCGAATTACCTGTCGCAGCCGAATCGTCTGTGGTGCTCGATGTCGAGTCCGTGCCCTGCTCGGCTGGATTATCCTCGCCGGCGCCTGTGTCATCGCCTGTGTCGTCGCCTGTGTCGTCGCCTGTGTCGTCGCCGGTGTCGTCGACATCAACGGAGGGGAGCACGTCGCCGGTGTCACTTGGGGCGAGAGTGTCACCTCCGCCGCGCGGCAACAATGCAACGCCGCCGATCAAGAGTGCGATCATCGCTGCCCCTCCGACGGTCGCGGCGCGCCGGCGGCGGATGTGGCTGGATCGCACCAACACGGCCTCGTGGGCGGCTGCCAGCGAGGTGGCACCCGAGCCGGCACGGCTCTGTAGAGCCCCAGCCAGTTGATCGTCGAACGGTTCGAATTCACTCATGTTGCTCACCCTCCGGTGTGCCATAACGTTGGCGTTGCTCACGCTCTAGTACGGGGCGCAGACGGCGGCGCGCATCGTGTAAATGTGACTTGACAGTGCCCTCGGCGATGTCGAGAGCCCCGGCGATATCGCTGACGGTCAGACCGTCGACGTAGAACAGTGCGGTGGTGGCTCGTTGTTGCCGTGGCAGTTCGGTGAGCAGGCGATCGAACTCGTCGATCTCGGGCATTTGTGTCGTAGTTTCCGATCGCGATGACAGTCGGCTCAGCGCCCTGCGCTTGCGCCCCGTGCGCCGATGGTCGTCGCGGAGTTGGTTGATCGCGACCCTTCGAATCCAGCCGACCGGGTCGTCGTACTTGCTGATCTTGCGCCACCGCAGGTGGGCCTTCACAAACGCTTCCTGAACTGCATCGGCGGCGGTTTCGGGATCCCCGGCCACGATTGTCAGCGCCCTGACGAGCCGCATGTAATGGTCGGCAAAGATCGTGTCGAAATCGGTGCGCGCGGACGCTCGGACGATGTCGTCGTCGATCGATTTGAAACGAATTCGACCCGATGCTGGGTCTGTTGCGATTGCACTCACCGGAGTAGACACGACGTTCAGCGTCGCCGGGTTGGGTTGATCTCGAGAATCTGGTGGCCGATCGGCGTCCGGCGACGTCACCCGTACGAGACTAAGGCGTCCGTGGCGGTCGCGTCGGCGCCGGTAGGCTGGGCAGCCGCATGGGCATCCTCGATCGCATCCTCCGCGCTGGAGACGGCAAGAAACTCAAGGCGTTGCAGGGAATGATTCCCGACATCAATGCTCTCGAAGACGGATATCGTCGCCTCTCTGATGGCGAGCTGAAGGCCAAGACCGGCGAGTTCCGTCAGCGCCTCGACAATGGCGCAACCCTCGACGATATTCTGGTCGAGGCGTTCTCCGTCACGCGCGAGGCCGCCGACCGTGTCATCGGCCAGCGTCATTATGACGTGCAGATGATGGGTGGCGCGGCGCTCCACTTCGGCTGGGTTGCAGAGATGAAGACCGGCGAGGGGAAGACCCTGGTCTCCACGCTCCCGGTGTATCTCAACGGACTCGGCGGCAAGGGTGTCCACCTCGTGACCGTCAACGACTACCTGGCGCGTCGCGACGCAGAGTGGATGGGCCGCATCCACGGTTGGCTCGGGCTCGAAGTCGGGCTGATCGTCCCCGGCTCCATGACATTGCCCGCCGAGAAGCGGCGTAACTACAACGCCGACATCACCTACGGCACCAACAACGAGATGGGCTTCGACTATCTCCGAGACAACATGGCGCCCAAGCTCGAGAGCAAGGTCCAGCGCGGCCACAGCTACTGCATCGTCGACGAGGTCGACTCGATCCTGATCGACGAGGCGCGCACACCATTGATCATCTCCGGCCGGGTCGGCGATGCCGCCAAGTTGTACTACCGGTTCGCCTCGATCATCCGCTCGCTTGAACGCGACGTCGACTACGAGGTCGAAGAGGACAAGCGTGTCGTTGTGCCGACCGAGGATGGCATCGAGAGGGTCGAGGCGGCGCTCGACGTCGAGAACCTATACGACGACGTGTCGGCCAACCTCGTGCACCAGTTCACCGTGGCGCTCAAGGCGAAAGAGCTGTACAAGCGCGACAAGGACTACATCGTGCAAGGCGGCGAGGTCAAGATCGTCGACGAGTTCACCGGTCGCATCCTCGAGGGGCGACGCTGGTCCGAGGGCATCCACCAGGCCGTCGAGGCCAAGGAAGGCGTGAAGATCAAGGAGGAGAACCAAACGCTCGCCACGATCACGCTCCAAAACTATTTCCGAATGTACGACAAGCTGGCCGGCATGACCGGAACCGCCTCCACCGAGGCGGCTGAACTGATGAACACGTACGGCCTCGGCGTCGTGCCGGTACCGACCAACCGTCCGCTGGTTCGCCTCGATGAGGCCGATCTGATCTACAAGAGCGAGCCGGGCAAGTTCGGCGCCATCATCGACGACATCGAAGAGCGTCACGCCAATGGCCAACCGGTGCTGGTAGGCACGATCAGCGTTGCCAAGTCCGAACTGCTCTCGCGGTTGATGCTGCAGCGCGGCATCCCGCACGAGGTCCTCAACGCAAAGCAGCACACTCGCGAGGCCGACATCGTCGCCCAGGCAGGCCGGCTCGGCGGGGTCACGGTCGCCACCAATATGGCTGGTCGAGGCGTCGATATCCAGCTCGGCGGTAACCCCGAACTGATGGCCTACAACGAGGTCCTCAAAGAAGGGTTCGGTGCCGATCGACTGGTCGGCGATTTTGAACTGCCTCACCCGCTGTCGGAGATGCCGGAGGAATTCCAACAAGAGCGCACAAAGGCGCTCGGCCGCTACACGGAACTACTCACCGAGTTCAAGCAGCGGTGTTTGGCCGAAGGTGACCAGGTGCGCGAGGCCGGCGGCCTGTACGTGATCGGCTCCGAACGTCACGACTCGCGTCGCATCGACAACCAGCTGCGCGGCCGCTCGGGCCGTCAGGGAGACCCCGGCGAGAGTCGGTTCTTCCTCAGCCTCGACGACGAGTTGATGCGCCTGTTCGCGACCGGTGCGTTGCAGTGGGCGATGGGACGTTTCGATGAGGACGAGGCGATCGAGGCCAAGATGGTCACCAAGGCGATCGAGCGTGCTCAGACCACGGTCGAGACCAAGAACGCCGAGATCCGCAAGAACGTGCTCAAGTACGACGAGGTCATGAACGAGCAGCGCAAGGTGATCTACCTGCGCCGCGATCAGATCCTCGAAGGCCTCGATCTCAAGTCGGGGGCGATGGAATACCTCGCCGAGGCCGTAGACGCCCTGATCGAAGCGCACTGTCAGTCGGTTGCAACCGATGAGTGGGACGTCGATGGTCTTGCCAAGGAGCTGATCCTGTTCTGGCCGACCTTGCTCACCGCCGACGATCTGGCCGAAGTTCGTAACAGCGACGAGCTGTACGACGTGGTGATGGTCGAGGCCACGAGTCACTACGAGCAACGCGAAGCCGAAATGGGTGAGCAGGTGTTGCGCGAGGTCGAGCGTCAGGTGATGTTGCGAATCATCGATCAGCGCTGGCGTGAGCACCTCGAGGAGATGGACTATCTCAAAGAGGGCATCAACCTTCGGGCGATGGGGCAGAAGGATCCTCTCGTCGAGTGGCAGCGCGAAGGTTTCGAGATGTTCGGCGGGATGATGAAGGGCATCGCTCGAGACTTCGTGCGTTACGTCATGCACGTTCAGGTCAAAGAGCAGGACGAGCAGCCCAAGCTCGATCCGAAGGTGATCAATCTTCAAACTTCGTCCAGCGACGATGCTGCGGTCTCGAGCGGATTCGATCAGGCGGCCGCACAGGCCGCGGCCGAGGGCGAGATCCCAGCGGGCGTACCGCAGCCTTCGAAACCGGTCGCTACGTCCAAGCCGGTTCCCGTGGTGAAGGACGCCTTCGAAAAAACCCCACGCAACGCTCCTTGCCCGTGCAAGTCGGGCAAGAAGTTCAAACATTGTCACGGCGCCAACTGAACCGGATTTCGACGTGCGCGACTTCACCGATAGCTTGCGCGAACAGCGCCGCCGCCTCGACGAGGCCTCGGACTATCTGAAGATCGCCGAGGGCCGCGACCGCTTGACCGAGCTCGAATCGCAGATGCAACGCCCCGATCTGTGGGACGACGCCGAGCTCGCCAGACAGGTCAACACCGAATACTCCAACGTCAAAGACGATGTCGACACGTTCGACAATCTGTCGAGCCGCCTCGATGATGCCGAGATGCTGCACGAACTGGCTCGCGAGGAAGACGATGCATCGCAAGAGGCCGAGATCGAGGCCGAGGTCGGCTCGGTGGCGTCCGAACTCGATCAACTCGAGCTGCGCAGCCTGTTCACCGGTGAACACGATGATTCGCCGTGCATCGTGCAGATCAATGCCAAAGACGGCGGCGTCGATGCCCAGGACTTCGCAGAGATGCTGCTGCGGATGTACGCCCGCTGGGCCGAGAACCGAGGCTTCAACATCTCCCTCAACTACGAATCCGAGGGCGTCGAGGCCGGCATTAACTCGGCCGAGTTCACGTTGAGAGGCCGGTACGCCTACGGCTTGATGACCAGCGAGCGTGGCACGCACCGCCTGGTGCGGATCAGCCCGTTCGACAACCAGGGCCGACGCCAGACCAGCTTTGCCGCCGTGCAGGTGTGGCCCGAGCTGGACGCCCCGAACGTAGACGTGAACGAGGCCGAGATCCGGATGGAGGTATTTCGGGCCTCCGGTGCCGGCGGCCAGCACATCAACAAGACATCGTCGGCGGTGCGGCTGATCCACGAGCCGACCGGGCTCGTCGCCAGTTCGCAGGAAGAGCGCAGCCAGCTCCAGAACCGTGAGAGGGCGATGAATCGCCTCAAGTCACTGATCGCCACCAAGATCGAGGAGGAGCATCAGCTCGAGCTCGACGCGATCGCCGGCAAGCAGGCGCAGGTCGGCTGGGGTAGCCAGATCCGCTCCTACGTGATGCAGCCCTACCAGATGGTGAAAGACCTCCGAACCGAGATCGAGACCGGCGCCGTCGACGCAGTATTCGACGGTGATCTCGATCGGTTCATGGAGGGCTACCTGCGTTGGAAGCGTTCGGAGGCTCAGGTCGACTGACCGTCCGCTCGCCGATTTGGAAGAATGACGGATTGTGACGGCTCTGTGACGATACGCTCGGGGCGCCCCAGGGCACTCTCATGATCCGCCTCGAAAACGTCACCAAGAGCTACTCGACCGAGGTCGTTGCGCTGCGAGATGCCAGCTTCGACATCGCCAAGGGTGAGTTCGTGTTCCTGGTAGGGCCGTCCGGTTCTGGCAAGAGCACGATGCTGCGTCTGCTCAACCGCGAGGAACGTCCCGAACGTGGAGCCGTTTGGGTCGCAGGCCGCAACATCATCGACATGCCGCCCAGTCGCGTTCCGCACCTGCGCCGCAACATCGGCAATATCTTTCAGGACTACAAATTGCTGTCGAACAAGACGGTCTCGGAAAACGTCGCTTTCGCGCAAGAAGTGATCGGCAAGCCCAAGCATGTCATTCGCCAGCAGGTACCGGCCGTGCTCGATCTGGTCGGTCTGGCCGGCAAGGAAGATCGGTTTCCGCATCAGTTGTCGGGTGGCGAGCAACAGCGCGTCTCTGTCGCCCGCGCATTCGTCAACCGACCCCTGATCCTGATCGCCGACGAGCCGACCGGCAACCTTGACCCGACCACGGGGGAGGGAATCATGCGCCTGCTCGACCGCATCAACAAGACGGGCACCACCGTCGTGATGGCCACCCACGACCAGCGAATCGTGAATACGATGCGCAAGCGCGTGATTCAGCTCGACCGCGGCGTAATCGTTCGCGACCAAGCAAGAGGCGTCTACGAATGAGAGGCCGCTGATGTTTTCTCGCCTCACCTACACACTCCGCGAGACGTTCGCCGGTTTCAAGCGCAACATCACTCTCACCGTTGCCGCCATCATCACCTCGGCAATTTCGCTGCTGATCTTCGGGCTCACGCTGCTGATTCAGGACGGGTTCGACAACCTGCTCGAGCGCTGGGAGGGTGGTGTCGAGATGATCGTGTTCGTCAACGCCGGCACCCAGCCGGACGGGCTCGAGTTCATCGAGAGCACGCTCAGCGAGCAGGTGAGCGTCGGCACGGTCGCCTCGTTCGACTACTGCGATGTCGCGTGCTCGTTGGCCGATGCCGATCGTGTGCTTGCCGGAGACCCCACAACCCGAAATCTGCTGACCGAGACCAATATCCCGACGCTGTTCAAGATCATCCCCGCCGAGTCGACCGAGGTCGCCTTCCTGAGGGGTCTCAAGGAGAGCTATCAACAGCTGCCCAGTGTCCACTCGGTCACCTTGGCTGAGGAACAACTCGACTTGATCAGTCGATTACAAGGGTTCGTCAGTACCTATACCACCGGTCTCTGGATCGCCTTGATGTTGGCCTCGGGCCTGTTGATCTGGAACACAATTCGCACGGCGATGTTCGCTCGCCGACGCGAGATCGAGGTGATGAAACTTGTCGGGGCGACCGACTGGTTCATCCGGGTACCGTTCATGCTCGAGGGTCTGATCCAGGGGTTGCTCGGCGCCATCGGCGCCGTCGGCATCATGCAGTTCATCAACTGGAGATGGACACAAGGCGTGCGCGACTTCCCTGACTCATCGGGCATGACGGCGCTGGTCGTCGTCGACGGGTACCAATGGACGGTGGCGATCTACATCGTGCTGTTCGGCGCACTGGTCGGCATGATCGGTTCCGGGATAGCCGCCTCCCGCTTCCTCGACGTCTGATTTCGGCCAGATCGCCCGCTCGCGGCGTCGCGGATCGCCCTCGTTGACAGGAGTCAACAACGGGCTCCCGCTCCTTGCGAGCGGACGATCTGACTCGAAATCAGTGGACCATTGATGGGTTGTTCCCCGGGAGTCTGTGAGAGGCCTCGGGCTCCCGCTCCTTGCGAGCGGACGATCTGACTCGAAATCAGTGGACCATTGATGGGTTGTTCCCCGAGAGTCTGTGAGAGGCCTCGGGCTCCCGCGCCTTGCCAGGTCACAAACCGATCACCGCTCCGCAAGCTGAATAGTTGACTTGTTCTAGGTTGGCGGGCGGGTTCGGGTTTAGTGCGTTCGCTCTGGCGACGGGTTGGTCGGTACGGTCCTCTACATGGCTGACTTTTCTCAGATTTCTTATGAAGTTGCTGATCGGATTGCGGTGATCACGCTGTCTCGGCCGGACAAACTGAATGCCTTCACCGGCACGATGTTGAACGAGATGATCGCCGCCTTCGATCTCTCGGACGCCGACGACGATGTGCGCGCCGTAATCGTCACGGGGCAGGGGCGGGCGTTCTGCGCCGGTGCCGACCTGTCGTCGGGTGGCGACACCTTCGCGAAGGGCGGCAGCGACGTGCAGACCGACGCCGGCGTACCTCGCGACGGTGGTGGGATGCTGACGCTGCGGATCTTCGAATCGAAGAAGCCGGTGATCGGCGCCATCAACGGTGCTGCCGTCGGCGTGGGGGTCACGATGACGCTCCCAATGGATATCCGAATCGCCAGTACGGCCGCCCGATTCGGATTCGTGTTCGCTCGCCGCGGCATCGTTCCCGAGGCGGCATCGAGCTGGTTCCTGCCTCGCGTCGTCGGGATCTCCAAGGCCCTCGAGTGGAGCTTCTCCGGGCGGGTGTTCGACGTCAACGAGGCGCACGCCGGCGGGCTGGTGCGCAGCGTGCACCAGCCCGACCAGCTGTTGCAGGCGGCTCGTGAGATCGCTACCGACATCGCCGATCACACCGCCGCCGTGTCGATCGCTCTGACCCGCCAGTTGATGTGGCGGATGCTCGGCGCTGATCACCCGATGAAGGCGCACCGCGCCGACAGCCGGGCGATCCTCGACCGGGGCCGCAGTGCCGACACCCGTGAGGGAGTAACCAGCTTTCTCGAGAAGCGTGTGGCCGTCTACATCGATCGCGTCAGCGACGGCTTTCCCGACGTGTTCCCCGACTGGGATGAGCCCCAATTCACCTGAAGTAGTGGCAATTCACCTGGCTAGTGAGATGTCGGTCTGACATCTCACCATGAGGTGGCAAACGACACACGAGCTCTCAGGAATGTCTCAAGATCTCCGTGGGTTTTACCGAAAGAGATGACAACAAGGCATTCGGAAGGAAAGACCCCACGCCGAACGGAGAAGATCATGACCTCATTACTGAGCGAACAACTCGAAACCGGAGACGTAATCGAGATCGATCGCGGTGACGATGCCGTCACCGCCCTCGTGTTGCTGGCAGCCGAGGAATTCTTGATTCTCGACGCATGCGACAGTTCGACCCCCTTCGTAGTAAGGCGTGACGAGCTGAGCGAATACCGCAAGTTCGTCCCATCGATCTGACCGACAACTGACAACTCAAGCTCTCCCCCCAAGGCTGGGCGCCGCGACTTCCGAGTCCGTGGCGTCCAGCCCATTTTTTCGACTCGGCTGCGAATCGTTCATCGAATGCACCGGCATTCAACTGGGGCGGCCGGCGACTGTTCAGCGCAAGGCGTAGCAGGCCACGGCGGCCGCCGCTGCCGCGTTCAGCGAGTCGACTCCCGGCTCCATCGGAATCCGAACCGGTGTCGTGATCGAGAGCACGGCGTCGCTCAGCCCCGCCCGTTCAGATCCGATCAACACGGCGCGCCGACGGTCCGGCGAAGCGGAGATCGTTCGGATGTCGGTGGCTCCCGAGCGCGGGGTGAGCGCGTAAAGCTGACGGTCGCCCATCTCTCGCAACTCATCGAGCAGATTGGTTGTGCGGGCGTGCGGAATCGAGAACGCCGTGCCCATTGCGACGCGAAGAGCGCGGCGTGCCAGCGGGTCGGCGCTGGTGTGGTCGAGCAGCAACCCGTTCCACCCGAGCGCTGCCGCGTTGCGCACGATCGACCCGATGTTGGACGGGTTGTCGACGCCCTCGACGACGACGAGGCGGTCGCTGCGGGCGACAAGTTCAGCCGCCGACGGTCGTGGTGGCCGATGGAACAGAGCGATCACCGAATGCAGGACACCGAGCCCGGCTACCAGCTTGCGGACCTGGTCTCCACCGACGAATGCCTCGCCACCGCGCTCTACGAAACACTCGGCGACCGGAGGGGTTCGTGAGCCGTCGACCAGAGCACGGAACGGTCGACAGCCTGCCTCGAGAGCACGTTCGACGACCAGATCGCCCTCGGCAAGGAACAGGCCGGCGCCGCCGTCGTCGCGCTTGTTGCGCCGGTTGGCGAGGCCGCGTTCGTTGAGGCGGAAGGCTGCGAGCCGCTCGTCGTCGAGCCGCTCGATCGTGGCGAATCGGTCGGACGAGCCTTCGACCTGGCCGTCAGTAGAAATAGGGAAACTCCGACCAGTCGGGCTTGCGCTTCTCGAGGAATGCGTCGCGGCCTTCGGCTGCCTCCTCGGTGGCGTACGCGAGCCGGGTTGCCTCGCCGGCGAAGATCTGTTGGCCGACGAGGCCATCGTCGATCAGGTTGAAGGCGTACTTCAGCATCCGCTGTGCGGTAGGGCTCTTGGCGCAGATCTCCTCGGCCCACTGGAGTGCCGTGGTTTCGAGCTCGGCGTGCGGAACGACCGCATTGACGCCGCCCATTTCGTGCATCTGCCGGGCGGTGTAATCGCGACCGAGGAAGAAGATCTCGCGGGCGAACTTCTGACCGACGAATCGCGCCAGGTAGGCCGAGCCGAAGCCACCGTCAAAGCTGGCGACATCGGAATCGGTCTGCTTGAAACGGGCGTGCTCCTCGCTGGCGATCGTGAGGTCACAGACGACATGCAGACTGTGGCCACCCCCGGCGGCCCATCCGGGTACGACAGCGATCACGACCTTGGGCATGAACCGGATCAGGCGCTGACATTCGAGAATGTGGAGGCGCCCCGCTCGGCCGGGGTCGATCGTGTCGGCGGTTTCTCCATCAGCGTACTTGTAGCCATCCCTGCCGCGGATTCGCTGGTCTCCGCCCGAGCAGAACGCCCAGCCGCCGTCGCGTGGCGACGGGCCGTTGCCGGTCAGCAGCACACATCCGACGTCGCTCGACATTCGCGCGTGATCGAGTGCGGCGTATAGCTGGTCGACGGTGTCGGGCCGGAATGCATTGCGGATCTCCGGTCGGTCGAAGGCGATCCGCACGGCGCCGACATCGTTGGCACGGTGATAGGTGATGTCCGTGAAGTCGAAATCGGCGACTTCCGTCCAGGCGGTCGGGTCGAAGGTCTCCGAGACGGCTGCGTTCATCGCTCTATGTTGCCCGTCCGACGACGTTACGCCGCAATCCGGCAAACGGTTGTGCGTAGCAACCGCGCTCGAAGGGCCCAGCCCAACAACGCCACCGACAGTACGGCCAGGATCGGCTGTGCCGGAGCGAACCAGTCGAGGGCCCCCGCCGAGCCGAGCGCCACCACCGCCAACTTGTTGCAGGTCGGGCACCCGACGGCGAAGAACGACAGCAGTCCGCCTAGGCCGCCCGCCTTGCCGGGTGCGTCGATGTCATCGTCGTCGGTGCGATCGGGGGAGATGCGATCGGGCATCAGCTCGGTCGCCTCGTCACCGCCGACGCGCACATAGGTCGCCACCAGCAGGCCGCCTAACACAGCGGTGACAACCAAGACCGGATACGACCACCAGGTGACGTCGACGGGGCGCCCGAAGACGGGATTGGGGATCACGTCGCTCGGCAGGCCGACCGCGAGCGTCACGATCAGTGCTGCCCCGATCGCCGTGGTCCACCGTCGTAGTGGCCAGCCGGCGAGTTCGTTCACAGCCACGAATGTACCCGGCGATCGCGTGCCACCCGGCGCGGGGTTGCCGGCGGCGCTACGGTTCGCCCGTGCCCGCTGCACTGACGATCCTCCCAATCGAAGGCCTGCCAGAGATCGAGTCCGGTGACGACATCGCCGCTCAGGTCGCCGAACGACTCGACCTGATCGATGGTGACATCGTGGTGATCACCTCAAAGGTCGTGTCGAAGGCCGAATCGGCGGCGATCGAGCTTGGGACCGTCGAGCCGTCGGCGTTCGCCACCGAGTGGGGCACTCGATGGGAAAAGGATCCACGAGTTGTCGAGGTCGTGCTGCGGCAGTCCCGGCGAATCGTTCGCCAGATCGGGCCGGTGTTGATCACCGAAACGCATCATGGATTTGTGTGCGCCAACTCCGGGGTCGACCAGTCGTCGAGCGGTGCCCACGAACGAGTCCTCGTGTTGCCCGCCGACCCCGACGATTCGGCTCGCCGTGCGCGTGCCCGTTTCGGCGATCTCGGTTTCGACGTCGGCGTGGTCATCACCGATACGTTCGGACGGCCATGGCGCGAAGGCCAGACCGACATCGCGATCGGCATAGCCGGCATCAACCCGTTGTACAGCTATATCGGGCAGCACGATCCACATGGTCACGAATTCCTAGTGCAGGAAATCTGTATCGCAGACGAACTGGCGGCCGCAGCCGAGCTCGTGAAGGGAAATACATCGCGGGTTCCGGTGGCCGTGATCCGAGGCTTCGCTTGGGACGTCGACGACACGGCCTCGATGGCACCGGTGATCCGTAACTCCAGCCGCGACCTATTCCGCTGACAGAGAACCCGGGAACTTCAGCGCCTTTGGCTGATCTGGTCAGCCGAGTGGATCGGGGCGACCGATCGACATCAAGACCGACTGCCACGCCAGGTCGACCTGAGCGGGCGTGAGGGCTTGCTCGGACAACGATTCGGTCCAGCTCTCCAACGACCGGCCGTCGACTGCGGTGAGACCTGGCAAGACATCAATCCAGCCACTCGGCCCGGCGCCCCAATGGATCCTCACCAAACTGTCGCTCGAGATAGCGCAGCTTCGGAGGGTGTCGTCCAGATTGCCCCTCGAAATCGCCGCCGCTGCCACGGCGTGGGGTTCTGGCTCGCCGGTTGGTTGCTCCGGGAGAGGCTCCATCGAGGTCTGCACCGCAAACGTTCCGGCGGGCCCGATCAGCACATGCTCGATATCGCTCATCTTGGTGTCGGCGATCTCGTAGACCACGCGCCACAACGGGGTGGGCAGTTCACGCAGAGCGTTGCTGGTGAGACGGACCGCCGGCGCGGTGAGCTGCACATCATCGGAGCTGTTGGGAGGGTCTTTGAGTTTCTTGGCCCAGGCGAACGCCACTGGCACGAGTATCACGACCAGAATCACTGGAATGATGATGCCGAGTCCCATCGCCCGATCTTGGCACGTCGAGCGTGACGAAACCGTGACCGTCAGGTGTCGACGACCTCTATGAACTCCTGCATCTGGTGCACCGTTAGATGGTCGTCGACCAGACAGTTGAGTTGGTAGATCCCGGATTCTGCGAGTCGCACGGTCACCGTCAGTGAGGCGCCCGGAGGCACGGGGTCGGCCGCCGCGCGCGCCAGTCCGTCAGGGCCGACCACCTGTAGATCGTGGACGAGCGTGCCTGAGTTCTCGGTGTCGAAGGTGACCTCATCGCCGACCTGGAATGTCGGCACGTCGCCCACCACGCGGTAGTGGTATTCGTCTTGATCGTCCTCGATCCGCAAGCCGACCGTGTACGAACGTGCCGGAGGATCGCCACTGCCGTCGTTGCCGTCGCCGCCACAGGCGGTCAGCCCAGCGAGGGCGAGCGGGAGAACGAGGGCGAGTTGTCGCATCATCATGGGTACCGGGTCGTTTGCGGAGCGGTGTGAGTTCGGGCTGATCAGGTTAGCCCTGAGCCACCGAGGTCGCCGATCAGACCGACGGTTCGGCTGGTTTCATCGTCGTCGATCTTGCGACCACTGCCGGCGATGATCCGCCGACGGGCGAACCCGGAGATCGTATCTATCACCAACACCATCGTGATCACCATCAACAAGACCGCTCCGACCTCCGGGAAGTTGCGGAAGTTGAGCTGGGAGACGAGTTCGCCGCCGATCCCCCCGGCCCCGATCAGACCCAGTACGGCCGAGGCGCGGACATTGATCTCGAATCGGAACAACCAGTAGCCGACCACGGTCGGCAGCACCTGGGGGACCATGCCCCACCGCATCTTCTCGACCCAGTTGCCGCCCGCCGCTGAGATCGCCTCGAGCGGACCTTCGTCGGAAGTCTCGATCACTTCGGTCGACAGCTTGCCGAGCGTGCCGACGGAGTGCAGCCCGATCGCCAGTGCTCCGGCCCACGGCCCGAGCCCGACCACCGTGATCAGAAGCATCGCCACGATCAGTTCGGGCACGGCCCGAATCGCGTTGAACAACAACCGGATCGGGACCCGCAATGCGACCGGTGCGACGTTGTTCGCCCCGAGGAACGACAGCGGGAACGAGATGATGGCGCCGATCATCGTGCCGATCCATGCGACGTAGAGCGACTCGAAGATCTTGCCGACGGCGCCGCGATCGATGACCGCCTTGAACGCCGGTGGCCACATCTCCTTGACGATGTCCAAAGCCTTGCCCGGCGCTTCGAGGACGTCCTGAAGCGTTGCATCGAGCCCGGTCCATGACCACACGCCGGCGACGACCAACACCAGCGCGATCCCGAGTCGCCAGTTGCGCGCTCCCGGCGGCGGCTCGGGTCGACTCGCCGGCTGTTCGGCGTCGTTTGGGAGTTCGACGGCGGTGTCGGTCATACCAACCGCTTCCGGATTGCGACGCTGAACTGTTCGATGATGACGACGATCACGAACATGATTATGAGAATCCCGAGCAGGCGATCGAAGTTGAAGGTCGAACGCTGGGTTTCGACGATCCGGCCGATGCCGCCAGCCCCGACCAGGCCGAGCACGAGCGAGGCGCGGATGTTGAGCTCGAAAACGTACAAGGCGTAGGCCACATAGGCCGGGAACACCTCTGGGAGCACCGCCGTGCGGACTGCCGGTGTATGGCGCCCCCCGGCCGCACGCGCCGCCTCGAGCGGCAGCGGGTCGGCGGCATCGACGGTCTCACTGAACAATTTGACCATCACGGCAAGCGAGAAGATCGTGAGCGCCCAGGTGCCGGCGAAAGCACCGATCCCGATCGCTGTCACGAGCAGCTTGCCCCACAACAGGTCGGGGATCGCCCGCACGATGTTCATAACGATCCGTGTGAACCAGAACGTCGGCGCATTCGGGCTGGTCAGCTTGGACATTGCGAACCCGATCGGCAACGCCAGAGAACAGCCGACGATGGTCGAGATGATCGCGATCTGGAACGTCTCGATCAGGGCGTCGAACACGTTGCGGCGGTTCAACACCCAATCCCACGGGACCGGCCAGAAACGACCCCACAGTGGGTTGGTCCACATGTCGACGAACGAACTCCAACGGAAGTCGATTTGGCGGGCGGCAAACACGGTAAAGCAGGCCAAGCCGACAACTAGGACGTAGGAGCCGAGTCTTGGACGCGGCTTGCGCGGTCGAGCGGCAGCGGGCAGCGCGGTTTCGCTCATGCCCCGGTGGATTCGGAAAGCAGATCGTCGGGGGTGATCGCCCTACCGTAGATATCGCGGAAGGTTTCGTCGTCGACCCGCGAGATGTCGCCATCGAACACCAACTCGCCACCGCGCAGTCCGATCAGGCGCCGGCCGTAATGGCGGGCGAGATCGAGGAAGTGGAGATTGATCAGGGTCGTGATGCCGAGCTCGCGGTTGATGCGCTGGAGATCACCCATCACCTGGTGGGTGGTGACCGGGTCGAGCGCCGCCACCGGTTCGTCGGCGAGCATCATCTTCGGGTGTTGGGCGAGCGCCCTGGCGATGCCGACGCGCTGCTGTTGCCCGCCCGACAGGTTGGATGCGCGCACATAGGCCTTTTCGACGATGCCGACCCGCTCCATCGCCATGAAGGCTTGCTCGCGATCCTCGGCGCTCCAGAGGCCGAGCGTCGACTTCCAGGCTGGAACCTTGGCGAGCCGACCCATCAGCACGTTGTTCATCACCGAGGTGCGGTTGACGAGATTGAAGGTCTGGAAGATCATTCCGATCCGCGAGCGCACCTCGCGCATGGTCTTGGCGCTGGCACCGACAACTTCGATGCCATCGACAGTGATCGACCCGGACGTCGCCGGGACCAATCCGTTGAGGGCCCGCAGCAAGGTCGACTTGCCGGCGCCCGAGAGCCCCACGACGACGACGAACTCGCCGTCGTCGATCGTGAGGCTGACGTTCTTGAGGGCATGCACCCCACCCCGGTACGTGACCGAGACGTCGTCGAAGATGATCATCGGTTGGTTCCGTTGATCCTGGCGGCGCGCCGGTCCGATTCGGGGTGGGGTGTGGCTCTCATGTGTTGTTCAGATCAGGATCTGGTCAGACCGGCTCGGTGATGCCGAGCGTGTTGGCGGCGGTGCGCACGATGTCGAAGTCCGCCTCGTCCGCACGACGGACATCGGTCCAGCCGTAGATCTCGTCGAAGATCGCTTCGCCCTCATCGGTCTCGAGGAAGCTCGCCACGGTGTCGTAGATCGCATCCTTGAGATCGCCAGGCAGGTCGGAGCTGACGGCGACGACATCGTTCGGGATCTCCGGTGTGATGTTGAACACGATCACCTCGGAACCGACGTCGGTCTGCTCGGAGCGGATTGTGCGGCGGGCGTCGTCGAACGAGAGACCGATCTCGGCGTCACCGTTGTAGACAGCGGTGACCGCTGCGTCGTGCCCACCGGTGAACACGCCGGTCACGTCCGTGGTGGCGTCGATACCGATGTCGTTGAGCTGGTTGGCCGGGAACAGAAAGCCCGACGTCGATGTCTCGGTCGTGAAGGCGATCGTCTTGCCCGCAACGTCGGCGAGGTCACCGATGCACGACGAGCCGGCTGCAATGGCAGCACCGTCGTCGGTGGTCTCGCCGAGTGCCTTGCCATCGTCACCGAAGAACACGCCAACCTGCAGCGCCACGGCATCGAGTGCTGTGACCTGGACGACCTCGCCGTCCTGGTTCTCGAGTGAGGTCGCCTCGACGGGCGGCTCGGCACAGATGCTGGCGTCGTTGGTGAACCACTGGCCGTGATAGGTCGCCGAGCCGAAGCGGATCGACTGGATCAGGGCCTCGATGTTGCCGAAGTTGTCCTTGCCGAGCACATAGCCGAACGGGCCGAACGCTCCGAGTTGGGCCTGGCCCGAACCCATCGCGGTGACGAGACCGGTGTAGTCGGTGGTGACGACACCTTCGACTTCGATCCCCAAACCGGCCTCGAGCACATCGATGAACGGCTGGATGTCGTCCTGGAGGGTTTCCTGCTCCTGCGACGGCACGAAACCGAACACGAGCTTCTCGGGCCAATCCGGATGCAAGCTCTCCGGTTCCGTTGGTGCGGTTGTCGGCTCTGGTGCCGGTGCGGTTGTCGGCTCTGGTGCCGGTGCGGTTGTCGGCTCTGGTGCGGGTGCGGCTGTCGGCTCTGGCGCCGGGTCGGTTGCTGCCGAAGTGGGTTCGGGTGGCGTGGTGTCGCCAGCCGAGTCGTCGTCATCGCCGCAGGCTGCGGCAACCAAGGTGAGCGCCATGAGCGCTCCTGCGAATCGTCGTGATCGCATCGATCCTCCAATGGGTCTGTTCACGGACACCTCGCCGGACGGAGGGGTGCCCCCTGACCCTACTTGCCGGTAACCGCCGCGCGAAACAGATCGACCTGGTGTTCGAACTCGCTCCAGTCGGCAACATCGACGGCGCCCGCGTGAGAGGTGCTCCAGGGCCGAACATACCGACATACCAAAGACTCAGGCCGGGCGTCGAGCAACGCTTCGATGTTGTGATCGGCATCATCGAGGTAGACATCACAGGCGACCTCCGATTTGTCGTCGACGATGTGGACCTCGGTCGTCGGCACCCGGTGCTCGGCCAACCACTCGAATGTGTCGTGCACGGCAAATCTGGGCTTCGTTGTGACGATCACAATCTGATCGCGAACCGATAGCCGGTCGAGCGCCGCGATCGCGCCCCGATACGGCTGGAGTACTCGAAATATTGAGGCGCCGCCGCCGGCCGTGCGAGCCCACGACCAGAACTCACTCATGTCGGTGAAATGGGTGAGCATCGTCGGTGCATCCCAGATGTCGACGCGCTCGGAGCGCAGGTCCGAGCTGAACTGGGCGTTGTAACGCTCGATCCAACCGGCGTTGAAGTCGGCCACGACGCCGTCGAGATCGATACCGAGGCGCAGCCGCGAACGTTGGGTCATCCGACAACTCTGGCAGGCTGGGAGCGTGGCTACGACCTCGAATGCGCCGATTCCGTCTGATCTCGGTAACCATCATTTTGTGTTGGGTGTCGATCTCGACGGCGTCGTAGGCAATCACACTGCCCGATTCCGCGAGATCATGGCCGAACTCCGCGGCGTCGATCCCGAAACGATGCCGCTGGAACGGTCATGGGATTTCCACGAATGGGGTTTCGGGCCCGACGAGTACGCGCACTTCCACCGTATTGCCGTGATGGAGCACGACATGTTCCGCACGATGCCCGTTATCGAAGGCGCCGCCGATGCGCTGTGGCGCTTGTCCGACGCCGGTGTCTGGATCCGCATCATCACGCACCGCCTGTACGTGCATTGGGGGCACGAGAAGGCCGTCGCCGACACGGCGGCGTGGCTCGACGCCAATCAGGTTCCGTACCGCGATCTCTGTTTTCTCGGCGCCAAGCTCGAGGTCGAGGCCGATGCATATATCGACGACGCCCCGCACAACATCGAACAGCTAAGGGCAGCCGGCAACACGGTGATCACCTTCGAGCAGCCGTACAACAGAACAATTCCGGGAGGACCGCGGGCTCGTTCGTGGGCTGACGTCGAAGAGATCGTGACGCAGCTGGCGGCGGAACATCTCGGCCAGTTGCAGGCCCAACTTCCTGGCATCGATGCCGGCGCCGATCGACTGACCCGGCAGCATGAAACACACGGAGGGATCTAGGCGTTCGTTGTACATCTGATCAAGGCTGCGTTTGACCGGGGGCCGAGCACTCGTTATGGTCGTGGCTCTGCGCCGGTCCCAGGACTCGGGCAGGTTCATCTACGTAGGGGAGAAATTATGGACTGGAAGCGTTTCGATCGGGCGCGGCAAGGCGCCACGCCGTTGGAACTCGACTTGATCGAGAGTTATGCCCAAAATCGCATCAGCCGACGCAACTTTGTCAAGCGCGGCGCGATCATCGGACTTTCGATGCCGTTCATGGGAGCGATCATCGCCGCTTGCGGCGACGACGACGACGCATCGCCGGCCACGACGCCCGCAGACGACGGTGCCACGCCGGCCACCGATGCGCCCGCCACGACGCTGCCTCCGGTCGCCGGTGGCGACCTCGTCGCAGGGGTCCAGGCCGGTGACGCCAACGCTGGCCTCGACCCGCTGAACATGCTCGACCTCGGCACCTACAGCGTGTTGTCGCAGAGCTTCGAGTACCTGGTCGGACTCGGCGGTGACGGCAACATCGCCGCCACGGCGCTAGCGACCGGGTGGTCGCCCAACGCCGACGGCAGCGTTTGGACCTTCGACCTTCGCCAGGGTGTCACCTGGCAAGATGGCTCTCCCTTCACGTCGGCCGATGTCGCCGCCACGATCGACCGCATGGTGATCGCAGGCGCCGGCCTCGCCGGCGTCATCGGCGAGGGAGCGGTTGACTCCAGTGACCCCGCCAAGGCGGTCATCACGCTCGAGAAGCCGAACGGCAACCTGCCGGTGCTGATCTCGATCTACAATGCACAGTCGCTGATGACGCCGGCGGACTATTCGGACGGCACCACACTCGATGCCCGCCCTGGCGGTACCGGCGCTTGGATATTCGAGAGCCACGACCCGACTACCTCCACCACGAAGTTCGTGCCCAATCCGAATTGGTGGGGCGGCGCCATCAACCTGGCTTCGGTCACCACCAAGGGCTTCGAGTCCGGGGGTACGGCGGTAGCAGCCCTGCAGGCCGGTGAGATCGACATGGTGCAGAGCTTCAACGTCGTCGACGGCGGCCAGTTGCTCACCGATGACAACTTCACCGTGCTGACGCCACCGTCGGCCAACCACCGTCAGCTGTGGTTCAACACCCAACTTCCCGAAGGTGGTCCGTACACCGATCCCCGTGTTCGTCAGGCGATCGGCTACTGCCTCAACCGCCCGCAGATGGTGGCGACCCTCTACGAGGGCCAGGGCCTCGTCGCCAACGACCACCCGGTCCACCCGTCGCTGCCGTTCTTCGACGAGAGCGCCGTCGAGCAGCGCACGGTTGACATCGAGATGGCCAAGCAGCTGCTGTCGGATGCCGGATTCCCCGACGGCCTCGAGTCTGTGCTGCAGGTCGGCAACCTCCAGGAGATTCCGGAGATGGCCGCGATCGTCGAACAGAACTGCGCCGAGGCCGGGATCAAGCTCAGCGTCGGTGTCACCGACAACTCCGACTTCTACGGAGAGTACTGGTGCGCCGGCGCCTCGTATGGTTCTCAGCCCGAAACCGGAGGCCCCGGTCGTCCGTGTGGAGCTTCGGCCGAAATCGGCATCGTCGACTATGGCCACCGTCCGACACCCGACGTCTACTTTGGTCGTGCGCTCGAGACAGACGGTGACTGGAACTCGTCGAACTACACCTCGGCCGAGTTCGACCGGCTGTTCACCGAATACCAAGCGGCTGTCGATGTCGAGGGTCAGACCACGGCCGTATCGGCGATCCAGCAACTGCTTCACGAGGACACCCCGGCCTGCTACCCGATCTGGTTCAACTACCTGAGTGCTCACAGCTCAGATGTTTCAGGGGTCGAAGTGACGGCGCTCGGTCACATGTTGTTCCAGAAGGCCTCGAAGGCGTGATGGTTCGATCCGCACGACGATGACCGACCAGGGGCAGGGCCCGACGGGCCCTGCCCCTGGCGGTTTCGGGGCTTGCGCGGTTGGCTACGGTGTCGTCGGGGCTACGTGCGAGCTGTCGAGTCCGGGCGTTGCGATGCACACAGTCGAAAAGGGGAGCTGAGTGGCCAAATTCATCCTGAAACGGCTGGGGCTATCGCTCGTCACGCTGCTGATCTTGTTGGTGATCATCACCTTGATTCCCAACATCGCACCGGGTGACCCAGCCCGCAAGATCGCAGGTGGAACGGCGTCACCCGAGCGCTTGGCGAGCGTCACCGAATCGCTGGGGCTCGACGATTCGGTGCTGACGCAGCTCGGCAACCTGATCCGAGACGTCTTCACGCTCGATTTCGGCGAGGCCTTCACGAAGCCCGGCGAGTCGGTGATCGGCCTCGTCGGCGACGCATTGTGGAACTCGACGCAGCTCGTGGGGTTTGCTTTGATCGTGGTCTTGCCGATCTCGATCGGCGGTGGGATCCTGGCCGCCTACAAGAAGGATTCGTGGGTTGACCGCACGATCGTAAACGGGGGGTTGGCGTTGTCGTCCGTGCCCGAGTTCGTGTCCGGGGTGGTGTTGCTGGCGTTCCTGGCGGTTCCGATCGGCTTCTTCAAGGTCAGTGCCGACGCTCCCGAGGGAGCGAGCGTGCTCACCCAGGTCAACCATATGATCTTGCCCGTATTGTCGGTGTTGACGGTGTACTTCGGGTACATCGCTCGAATAACCAGGGCCGGCACGATCGGCGCTCTCGAGTCGGATTACACCCGGACGGCGTTCATGAAGGGTCTCTCGACACCCAAGGTGTTTCGTAAACACGTGCTCCGAAACGCACTCCAGCCGACTGTGGCCGTGATCGGTACCCAGCTCGGCTATCTGTTCGGCGGCATGGTCGGGCTCGAATTCGTGTTCAACTACCCGGGCCTCGGCCGGTTGGTGCTCGATTCCGTGCGCGGCGCCGATTATCCGGTCTTGCGAGGCGGTGTCGTGACTGTGGCGTTGATCTACATGGCTGCCACGCTCGGCTCGGACCTGCTGATCGCCTGGATGAATCCGAGATCGCGAGCCAACGTGGGGGCCGACGCATGAGCGACGAAAACAGTCACGACGCACCGGACCAGGCGCCCGACTCGTCAAGCACAGCGGTCGCGGAAACGGTCAGCGACGTCGAAACGGTCAACGACCTCGACGACGAGCCGGAGTTCGATGAGGGCGCCGGCACGAAGGCCCAGATCAAGAAGGAGCAACGCCGGATCCTGTTCCGAAGCCCCGGCTTCATCATCGGCGTGGTCGTCCTGCTGTTCTGGCTGCTCGCCTCTCTGGTTCCCGAGCTGTTGACGCAATGGGGTCCGAAAGAATTCGTGACCGACGGTGAGGGCAACCCGCTGGTTCGTTCGAAGCCGAGCGGCGACGCCTGGTTCGGCACCGACAAGGTCGGCCGGGATGTCTACGCCCGCGTGATCTACGGCACCCGCCCGGTGCTGATCACGGCTCCGGTCGCCGCATTGCTGGCGGTCGTGGCCGGAACGCTGCTCGGGTTGACGATCGGTTACTACCGCGGATGGGTCGACGAGATCATCAGCCGTATCATCGAGGGCATCCTGTCGATCCCATCGATCCTGATGGCGATCATCGTGATCTTCACGTTCGGGTCGACGCGTCCCGTGATCATCGGCACGGTGGCCGTGTTGTTCACTCCGACGGTCACCCGCACGATCCGTGCCGCGACCTTGGCGGAGTCGCAGCTCGACTACGTCACAGCGGCCAAGATGCGCGGAGAGCGCGGCCTGTTCGTGATCACACGAGAGATCTTTCCGAATGTCGTCGGGGTGGTCGTCGTCGAACTCACGGTGCGGCTCGGGTATGCCGTGTTCACGATCGCCACGCTCGCCTTCTTGGGCTTGGTCGGCAGCAATCTCACCGACGCCGACTGGGGGGTCGACGTCTCAGAGAACTACGAACTGATCGTTCGCGACATCTGGTGGCCGACCATGTTCCCAGCCCTCGCCATCGCCAGTTTGGTGATCGCCGTCAACCTCCTTGCCGATTCGATCCAGAAGGCGACCAGCTCATGAGTGTCACCGACGATCGACCCACAGTCGATCAGGACGTAGCCGCCTTGTCGGTTCAGAACCTGAGGATGTCGTACGTCGTGCGCGAGATTCCGCGCGAGGTGCTGCGCGGCGTCACCTTCGAGGTCAGACCCGGCGAGAAGTACGGCTTGGTGGGCGAATCCGGGTGCGGCAAGTCGACCACTGCCTACGCTGCCCTGCGCTACCTGCCCACCAACGGTCGGATCACCGAAGGCAGCGTGTTGGCGGCGGGCAACGATCTGATCTCGATGTCGGGCAAGGAACTCCGCGAGTTCCGTGCTAGCCGGGCTTCGATGGTGTACCAGGACCCCGTTCAAGCGGTGAACCCGGTCCTCAAGATCGGTCCACAGGTCGCCGAGTGTTTCCGAATCGTGGGGTTCGGCAGGAAGGAGTCGATGGAGAAGGCCCGCGAGGCGCTCGAGCGGGTCCACATCGCCGCCCCGGGCAGCGTGATGGACCGTTATCCCCACCAGCTGTCGGGCGGCATGCTGCAGCGTGTCGTGATCGCCATGGCGCTCGCGTCCGAGCCCTCCCTGCTCGTGCTCGACGAGCCGACAACGGGTCTCGACGCGACCGTCGAGGCAGAGGTACTCGATCTCGTACGCGAGCTCTGCCAGGAAACGGGAGCGGCGATCTTACTGATCGCCCACAATCTGGGTGTGATCAGCACGATGTGCGATCGGGTCGGCGTGATGTACGCCGGGCGGATCGTCGAAGAAGGCGCGGTTCGTGAGGTCTTCGACAACCCGAGTCATCCGTACACAGTCGGGTTGTTGAACTCGATTCCTCGTCATGGTGTCCGCAAGACCGACCGCGAGCTGTTCGCGATCCCCGGCAATCTGCCCCAGATCGGTGAACCGCTGCCGGGTTGTGTGTATCTCGACCGATGCCCGATCGCCACCGAGTTGTGCAGGACCGATGCGCCGCCGACCCCTGAGCTCGCCGATGGCCACTGGACGCGCTGCCATTACCCGGATCGGATCGGCGATGTACCCGGTCCGAAACGGACCGAGTGGGATCACGAGATCGGCACAGAAGAGATCATCGGCGTGCATGGTGTGTCCAAGACGTTCCGGCAACGCGGCACCGAGGTTCCGGCACTCGTCAGCATCGATCTCGGATTCGCAGACGGCGAAACGCTCGGTCTCGTCGGCGAGTCGGGGTCGGGCAAGTCGACGCTGGCCAAGACGATGCTCGGTGTGCACGAGGCTGACGAGGGCGGTGCGATCACCTTGCGCGGCCGCAAGATGGCCAACAGATCGACACAGCGCGTCGAAGAGTCGATCCGGGCGATCCAGATGGTGTTCCAGAACCCCGATTCGGCTCTCAATCGGGCATGGACGGTGCGCCGTATCCTGACGCGTTCGATCACGAAACTGACCGGGCTGCGCGGTGACGAGGCCGACAAGCGAGCTCGCGAGATCGCCGAGGCGATGCGCTTGTCCCCGCGCCACCTCGACATGCGACCGCGCCAGTTGTCCGGTGGTCTCAAGCAGCGTGTCGCGATCGCCCGCGCTTTTGCCGGCGATCCCGATGTCGTCGTGTGCGACGAGCCGACATCAGCGCTCGACGTGTCGGTCCAGGCAGCGATCCTGAACCTGCTCGCCAGGCTGCAGCGCGACGTGCGTACGAGCTACCTGTTCATCAGTCATGACATCGGTGTCGTGCGGTATCTCGCTGACCGGATCGCTGTGATGTACGTCGGCCGGATCGTCGAACTCGGCACCACGGAACAGATCTTCGCCGGCCCCAACCATCCGTACACCGAGGCGCTGCTCTCGGCGGTTCCGAACGTCGACGGCATCTCTCGCGACCGGATTCCGTTGATGGGCGACATCCCGAGCCCCGCTGATCCACCATCTGGTTGCGTCTTCCATCCCCGTTGCCATCGCGTGATCATGGGCTTGTGCGACGTCACCGAACCCGAGCTGATCGAGCTGTCATCGGCGCATCAGTTGAAGTGCCATCTGAGTGTCGAGCAGCTTTCGGTCCCGGTCGAGATCACGCCCACCGCTGACTGACGGCCCCACCAGTGTCTGACGGCGAGCTGACGCCTGACCGGTGACATCTAGTCCGGCCGGTTCTGGGCGTGCTCGAAACCGAACCGACCCTTGATGCACAGGTTGCCGTGGGTGATCGGGCTGTCGGGTGGTGACGACACCTTGACGATCGTGTTGTCCTGCACGTGCAGGGTCAGATTGCAGCCGACCCCACAAAACCCACAGATCGTGTCGGTCGCGGTCTGACGCTCGGGCGCCCAGGTGCCGGCTTGGCGCATGTCGTATTCGCTCTTGAACATCAGGGCCCCGGTTGGGCAGACCTGGATGCAATTTCCGCAATACACGCACGCTGAATCGGGGAGCGTGACATCGTTCTCGGTCGACACGCGGGCATCGGACCCGCGCCCGGCGATATCGATCACGAAACTGTTTTGCCATTGCTCGCCGCAGGCGTCGACGCACTGATAGCACAAGATGCACTTGGCGTAGTCGCGGATGTAGAGATCGTTGTCGATCTTGGCCGGCTGTGCCACCGTGGCCGCGTCAGGGCCGTAACGGTCCGGGTCGGCGCCGTACTCGGCGTTCCACTCGTCGACGTGTTCGGTGAGTGACAGATCGACCGACGACCCGAGCAACTCGAGCACCATCTTGCGGGCGTGATCAACGCGTTCGGAACGGGTGTGCACGACCATGTCGGCTTCGACCTGGCGCGAACACGACGGCACGAGCGGGCGCTGGCCCTCGACCTCGACCACGCAGACGCGGCACGCATTCTTGGGTGTGATCGTGTCGCCGTAACACAGCGTCGGTATGCCGCACCCGTTACCACCACAAGCGTCGAGAATCGTCGTGCCCTCGGGCACCGACACCTGTTCGCCATCGATCGACAACATGACCGAGTTGGGACTTGTGCCTGGCACATCTCCCAACTGTGGCGGGCTCATGAGAAGACCCCCAACCTGACGATCGCCGTTTCGATCGCGCTGTGGGCTGTTTGGCCGAGGCCGCAGATGCTGGCGTCGGTCATGGCCCGGCCGATGTCGCCGACGAGTGCCAGATCGACCGAGCGGTCCGAGCCGTCAGAGCTGGCCGCCAGGCGCTCGATCGCCTCGTGCTGGCGAAGGGTTCCGACCCGGCATGGCACGCACTGCCCACACGATTCATCGCCGAAGAAGGCGGCGATCCGAGTGAGTTGGTCGACGAGGTCGACCGATTGGTCGTGCACCATCACGACGCCGGAACCGAGTGTGAGCCCGGCCGCCCGGGTCGATTCCTGGTCGAGCACGAGATCGAGGTCATCGGGCCCGGCGAAGCCGCCCGCCGCGCCACCGAGCAGTACGGCTTGCAGCTCTGAACCCTGGCGGAGGCCGCCCGCCAACCCGATCAGCTCGCCGAGCGTCAGGCCGAGCTCGACCTCGTACACACCAGGGACCTCGACGGCCCCCGAAACGCAGAACAGACGCCGATTGGCCTGCACCCGATCGAGAACGATCGACGGCACGTTGATCAGTGTCTCGACATTGTTGACGACGGTCGGCTGTCCGAACAGCCCAACCTCGAACGGATACGGGGGCTTGTTGCGGGGCTCGCCACGGAATCCTTCGATCGAGTTGAAGATCGCCGTTTCCTCTCCACAGATGTAGGCCCCGGCACCCTTGAACACGGCGATGTCGAAACCGGTGTCGCCGCCGAGCAGGCCGCGTCGGCGGCTGGTGGCCAAGGCGCTCAGCAAGGTGTCGTAGGCGCGCCGGTACTCGCCGCGTAGGTACACGAAGCCGTACTCGCATCCGGTGGCGTATGCGGCGATCGCCATCGCTTCGATCAGCCCCAATGGATCGTTCTCGATCAAGACCCGATCCTTGAACGTGCCGGGCTCGGACTCATCGGCATTGCACACCAGGTAGCGCGGTGTGGATGGTTGGGTTCGCACCGCTTCCCACTTGCGCCCCGTCGGGAATCCGGCACCGCCGCGTCCCGTCAGACCCGATTCGGTGACGGCTGCGATCACACCCTGCGGGCCGAGCTGGCGAGCCCTGGCGATCGCCTTTAGCCCTCCGTCGGCGATGTAGGCATCGAAGTCGAGCGGATCGACACGGCCGGCCCGCTTGAGCAACACCAGCGATCGGTCGCCGGCCTGGGGCACTGCGGCGGCGCGTTCGGCCTCGGGTCCCGGATGGCCGCCGTCTGCCCAACCTCGAACCTGTACCGATGTGACGTGACCGGCGACCGACTGTTGATTCTCTGCCCCGGCGTCGACCACGAACGCGGCGGGTGCTCGCTCGCACAGGCCGAGGCACGGCGAGCCGTGGACGCCGTTCGGGAGGTTGGCCTGCGTCGGTCCGCCGTTGGAGCGGCAGGCGAGGTCGATGCACACGTGGACCTGGCGTGTCGGGCGTTCGGTCAGCGAAAATAGGGCGTAGAAACTGGCCACGCCATAGATCTGTGCCGGTGAGATGTCGAGACGCTCTGCGACGTAGTCGATCGCCTGTTGGCTGATCCACCCGACTCGATCGTTGAGGGCGTGCAGCGCCGGCAGCAGCAGATGGCGGCGCCCGCGCAATTCGTGACCGCCGCCCGCGTCGTGCAGGTCGCGTGCGGCTTGTGGGCCGACCACGCCGTCGACGGCGGCTCGTTCGAGATCGGTGGGAGGTACGCCGCGAGTCTTCAAATCCATGTCGTGTTCAGCTCCTCGAGCGGGTGGCGTCGCCGAACAGATCGCCGATCGTCAGTGTCATGGACGGGTCGGGCGCAGCGGACGAACCGCTGTTTGCGGCGCCGGCGAAGCTGTCGATCCCGAGCCGCGCACGGTCTCCGGCGGAGACGGCGAACACTCCACCATCGAGTTGGATCCCGGTGCCGTCGGCAACGCGGACCAAGCCGTTGAACACGGCGATCGTGGCCGCGGCTTCGAGTAATCCATCCGAACCGACGGCTCGACTCAGCTGAGCTCGTGCTGTCTCAAGGTCGGGCGTGCCGATCATGACCGCATTGGTGAACGCCAATAGTTCCGGGCTGTGCGGCACGCCGACGTCGCCAAGGTGCTGTGGATCGAGCACCCGCTCGTAGTCGACAACCAGGCCGAGTGCTTCGCTGCTCACACGGAGCAACGTTGTGTGCGACGACGTTCAATAGAAACACTCGCTCAACCCGGTGGCGCGCGAGGCGATCAGTTCGACGGCGGGGCGCGGCAGGGCCCGCGACCACACGGCGTCGAGAAACTCGGCGCCTCGTGAGTAATGCGAGTTGACGAGTGAGCGCCACGTGATATTGGTCTTGGGAACCAGGCTGAGCGTGCGGCTGACGTTGGCGGTCGTCGGCCCCGATGACTGTGAGACCCAGGCGCCGACATCGCCGACGCCGTCGGGGCGCTTCCGATCCGGCTCGCCCGGTCGTGGCGCCGGGAGCGCAGGGATCGGCTCACCTATCGCGACGTGGAAGCGATCGATCGTGCTGGCGATCGCAGTGAGGCCGACGATTTCGGTGTAGACCTCCTCGCCGAGCGCCTCGATCTGGGCGAGGGCCCAGGCCCAGGTCAGTCGGCCGGGATCCGACGCCACGCGGTGTGCCACCTCGCCTGCGGCCGGCGACAGGTGCTCGGTCGCGCGATGGGTGCCGGCGGTGGCATTCGGCGACAAAGCAGCGCGTCGTGCCAGGTCGAGCTGATTGGTGGCTGCGTCTCGCGCCTGACGCCAGACATCGATCCGCTGCGCGCCTGTCAGCCAATCGCCGGGCTCGCCGAGCGCCTCGACGGCAGCGTTCTGAGCGGTCACGATCGCGTTCATGACCCCCGAACCTCGACAAGCTTGTCGACGCGGACGGCGGCGGCCTTGAACTCGGCGGTGCCTGCCTTAGGGTCGGTGGCATCGATCGTGAGCTGATTGACATCGACTTGATCGGGAAAATGGAACGTCATGAACACCAGGCCCGGCCGCAATCCCTGATCGATTCGGGCCGGAGCTTCGACCTGTCCGCGTGCCGAGCTGATCCGCACCTGCTCGCCGTTCGAGATACACAGCCGTTCGGCATCCTCGGGGGATAGGTCGAGCGTTTCGCCGAGCCGGTTGGGGCTGCGGTAGCCACTCGACTGCACGCCCGTGTTGTACGAGTCGAGCCGGCGACCTGTCGTGAGGCGCAGCGGATACCGCTCGCTCAGCGACTCGACGGGCGGGTCGTCGATCACGACGCTGAACGGCGCCGGACGCCCGAGTTCGGCCGGATCGTCGGCCCACAAGCGACCGTGAAGGTATGGCGGCTCGAGTGCCTCGCTCGACGGGCACGGCCACTGGATGCCACCGAGTTCCTCCAGGCGCGCCCACGACATGCCGGCGTGCATCGGGGAGAGTCGCCGCAGCTCGTCCCAGATCTGTTCATGATCGGCGTAGTGCCAATCGTGGCCGAGCCGGTGGGCCAGATCGACCAGGATGTCGATGTCGTCGCGGGCCTGACCCGGCGGATCGAGTGCTTTGCGAACCCTCTGCACGCGACGCTCGGAGTTGGTGACGGTGCCATCGGACTCGCACCACGATGCCGATCCGGGCAGCACGACATCGGCCAGCTCGGCGGTCTTGGTGAGGTGAATGTCGAGTACCACGAGGTGATCGAGTTGGGTCAACAACTCGACGGCCCGGCTGACGTCGGCTTCGGATTGGGCGGGGTTCTCACCGATCACGAACACCGAACGCAGGTCGCCGCGTTCCATCGCCTCGAACATCTCGGTCAGGTGCCAGCCGTTCTCAGCCGGCACGGTGACGCCCCACTCGGCGTCGAACTTGCCGCGCGCACGATCGTCGACGATGTCCTGGAAGCCCGGCAACTTGTTGGGCAATGCGCCCATGTCGCCGCCGCCCTGGACATTGTTTTGGCCCCGCAGCGGAGTCAGGCCGGCGCCGAACCTCCCGACCTGGCCGGTGAGAATTGCCAGATTGCACAACGACAGCACATTGTCGACGCCGTTGTGATGCTCGGTGATGCCAAGCGTCCAGCACAGCTGCGCCGCATCGGCCGTGGCATAGGCGTGCGCCAACTCGCGGATCGCATCGGCAGGTACGCCCGTGACCTGTTCGCCACGTTCGAGCGTCCACGGCTCGACCGACTCGGCGTACTCGTCGAACCCGGTCGTCGCACGCTCGACGAAGCTGATGTTGACGAGCCTGGCATCGATGATCTCACGGGCGATCGTGTTTGAAAGAGCGATGTCGGTGCCGACGTGTATCCCGAGCCAACGGTCGGCGAACTGGGCGGTGTCGGTGCGACGCGGATCGACCGAATACAGCTTGGCGCCGTTGTTGATCGCCTTGAGTACGTGATGGAAGAAGATCGGATGGGCGTTACGGGCGTTCGAGCCCCACATGACGATCACGTCGGCCGCCTCGGCCTCCTGATACGACGAGGTTCCGCCGCCCGCTCCGAACACTGTGGCCAGACCGACCACCGAAGGAGCGTGTCAAGTTCGGTTGCAGGAATCGATGTTGTTGGTGCCGAACGCCGTCCTGGCGAGTTTCTGCGCAACGAAGTTCATCTCATTCGTCGATTTCGAGCACGAGAAGACACCGATCGAGGTTCCGCCGAGCGTGTCTCGATTTCGGCGGAAACCGTCGGCTGCCCGCTCGAGTGCCTCGTCCCACGTCGCTGGACGCAGCTCACCATCCTGGCGCACGAGCGGTCGCGTCAGTCTCTGCATCGGCCGGTGCTGATGGCGTGCCATTAGCGAGACTGTAGCCGAGGCGTCACTATCGGTTCCACCAGGCGGAACGATTCCGTATTGTGGAACGTGCGTCGCCTGTGTGAAACTTATATAGCCTATTCACGTACATCTACGTGGTTCTTCATTCCTGGGAGTAGTTCTGCATGTCCTTTCTGACCGACCTCGAGATCGCCCGAGCAGCGACGCCGAAACCGATGGCGGAAATTGCCGCCATGATGGGTATCGGCGAGCATCTGCTCAGTCCATACGGCACAGACCTCGCCAAGATCAGCCTCGACGCGATCGACGAGCTGAGCGACCGCCCGAAGGCCAAGTACGTCGTGGTCACCGCGATCACGCCGACCCCACTCGGAGAGGGCAAGACGACGACAGCGGTCGGTCTCGGCCAGGCGATGAAGCATGTTGGCAAGAACGCCGTGGTGTCGCTGCGCCAGCCGTCGATGGGACCGACCTTCGGTATCAAGGGTGGTGCCGCAGGTGGTGGCTACAGCCAGGTGATCCCGATGGAGCTGTTGAACCTGCATCTCACCGGCGACTCCCACGCCGTCACCGCCGCCCACAACCTGCTCTCGGCGATGGTCGACAACCACTTGCACCACGGCAACGAGCTCGGGCTGGACATCGAAAACATCACATGGCGCCGCGTGATGGACGTCAACGATCGCGCTCTGCGCAACATCGTGATCGGTCTCGGCGGCAAGATGGACGGAGTCGTACGCCAGTCCGGCTTCGACATCACCGCCGCGTCAGAGGTGATGGCGATCCTCGCCCTGGCCACCTCGCTCGACGACCTGCGGGCGCGGCTGGGCCGCATCGTGGTCGGCTACACCAAGGCCGGCGAGCCTGTCACGGCCGAGCAGATCAAGGGTGCCGGATCGATGGCCGTGATCATGCGCGAGGCGCTATTGCCGAACCTGCTCCAGACGATCGAGAACACTCCGGTGATCGTGCACGCCGGCCCGTTCGGCAACATCGCCACCGGCAACTCGTCGGTGGTCGGCGACCTGATCGGTATCCGAGGCGGCGACTACCTGATCACCGAGGCCGGGTTCGGCGCCGACATGGGTGCCGAGCGATTCTTCAACATCAAGTGCCGCACCTCTGGCTTGGTGCCCGACGCTGCGGTGCTGGTGGCAACGGTGCGTGCTCTCAAGGCGCACTCGGGCAAGTACAGGATCCTCGCCGGCAAGCCGCTGCCCGAAGAAATGCTCGCCGAGAGCCCTGACGACGTCGCCGCCGGGGCGGCCAATCTGCGCAAGCAGATCGAGAACGTCAAGGCCCACGGCGTCACGCCGGTTGTGGCGATCAACGGGTTCCCCGACGATTACGACAGCGAGCACGACGCGATTCGCGAGATCGCCGAGAGTCTGGGCGCGCGGGTGGCGATCTGCACACACTTCAGCGATGGTGGCGCCGGCGCCACCGATCTCGCCGAGGCGGTGATCGAGGCCTGTGAGGACGAGAGCGGCTTCCATTTCCTGTACGCCGATGGCGACAGCCTCAAGACCAAGATCGAGACCGTCGCCACCACGATCTATGGAGCCGAACGTGTTCAGTACGAAGCGGCCGCCAACAAGCAGCTGCAGACCTACGAGAACAACGGGTTTGGCAACCTGCCGGTGTGCATCGCCAAGACACACCTGTCGATCTCGGGTGATCCATCTCTCAAGGGCGCTCCGACCGGACACACCCTCACCGTTCGCGAGGCGCGGGCTTCGGTCGGCGCCGGATTCATCTACCCGATCTGTGGGGCGATGAGCACTATGCCAGGGCTCGGCACGGCGCCGGCCGCGTCGCGCGTCGATTTCGACGACGACGGCGAGATAATCGGGCTGTCGTAGCCGATCGTCGGGGGCGGTCCCGGCTTCGACTGCTCGCCCTGTGATCCGCAGATGGGAGACTTTCTACATGGATGACTTTGAACGCACGCCCGGTGGGGCGATCTTGATGGACGGCAATCGTCTGCGCGACGAGATCGTTGCTCGTATTCGTCGGGAGATCGAGGCGATCGGATCGCCCGCCGTGTGCCTCGCCACCGTCTTGGTCGGCGGTGACCGACCGAGCCAGATCTACGTGCGCATGAAGCACAAGAAGCTCGGCGAGGCAGGCATGGTCTCCAAGGGGGTCGAGCTCGATGAGCAGTCGACCCAGGCCGAGGTCGAGGGGGCGGTCGCCGAACTGGTCGCCGACCCATCGGTGCATGGGATTCTGGTCCAGCTCCCGCTCCCCGCTCACCTCGACCCCGAACCGGTTCTGGCGCTGGTGCCGCCGGAGAAGGATGTCGATGGACTCACCGAGCGCTCGATGGGCCGGCTCGTTCGTGGCCTCCCAGGTCATGTGCCGTGCACCCCGCTCGGGGTGATGCGGTTGCTGGATCGATACGGCATCGAGATCTCGCGCAAGCGGGCGGTCGTCGTCGGTCGCTCGACCCTGGTCGGGTTGCCTCAGGTACTTCTGCTGGGTCGCAAGGGGGTCGACGCCACCGTCACGCTGGCCCACTCGCGCACCGATGACCTGCCGGGCGTGTGCCGGAAGGCCGACATTCTCGTGGCCGCAGCCGGCCAGGCCCACATGATCACCGCCGATCACGTCAAGCCCGGCGCAGCGGTGATCGACGTCGGAGTCTCGCGCTCAGAATCCGGCATCGTCGGTGACGTCGATTTCGACGCCGTCCAAGCGATCGCCGGGGCGATCACCCCGATGCCCGGCGGCACCGGTCCAATGACGATCGGCTGCTTACTCGAAAACACCGTCGAAGCGGCTCGAATGCTGGGCGCGATCTGACAAGATCTCACCGGTCGCACGCCAGGGTGCATAAAGCACACTTGATGGATTCGTCAGTGGTCGCGCTCGACGAGTGCCGATCCCGCGCTGGTGGTTCTGAATCGACGGAGAGTCGATTCGAGTGCACCTGGTGGTCCTGAATCGGCTTTGCGTCGATTCGGCACCGCGGAGGAGCCCGCATTGTGGGTGGCTCCCGCCCGGAGAGACCACCTCGACGCAGGCCAGCATGATCTCATCTGACGTGCTGCCACTCACCGCTCGTGTCAGCACGGGCACAGGCGGTCCGGGCTCGATCAGGCAGCCAGCTGGGTGGTGGCTCGTTGTCTTGCCAGGTTCGTCAGGTACTCGACGTCGTCGGGGTCGTCTTCGCTCGGGAACGTTGGTGGTCGAACGCCGACCGGGAGCATGATCGTGCCGTCGACTCGGACGGTGTAGGTGATGCCGTTCGTGGCCCGTCTTGATCGCCACCGGTGCTTGGACTTGTCGACGTTGTGGCTGCCACAGCGGATCCTTGCGTTGTGCTGGTCGGTTTGTCCGCCGTCGGCCCATTCGTCGGCGTGGTCCACGTCGCACAACTCGGCCGGGAGTTCGCAGCCGGGATGCTCGCAGCGCAGCAACAACAACTTGGCCGCCTGGCGCGCCGGGCCTTCGAACAGCCGGCGCCGGCGACCCATGTCGATCGCCACCCCGGCAGTGTCGACGACGACGCGGCGCACGTGACCCGCCAGCGCTGCGCGCAGCACGTCGTGCGGATGCAACGTCACCCCGTTGCTCGTTTCGCAGCGGCGGTCATCCAGCGACTCCGGTGACCCGACGAGATCGTCGAGCAGATCGGAC
>Ga0255047_10000165_pt1 | contig 47564 bp, 88 predicted proteins | sample JV7_2_1_MG_FD_183640 | JGI IMG/M metagenome (GOLD analysis project Ga0255047, IMG submission 183640) | Seawater microbial communities from Jervis Inlet, British Columbia, Canada - JV7_2_1 | ecosystem: Environmental > Aquatic > Marine > Inlet | place: Canada: British Columbia | collected 2016-10-06
TATGTAGCATTTCATTTATCAAGTTTCTTGATTTCTTGCAATACTGCCCAGACGTTTGTTTCGATGTTGCTGATCTTGACGGCATCAATCGTCTGCTGTGTTCGTACCTCCATGACGACTTCTTCAAGGTGCGCCCTGTCCTGGTTCTGGATTTCATGGACTTGCTTGTGGGTTTCTTCTTTTTCCTGCAAGACTTCAACTGTAGGCAAATCAACTATCTTGTCCCATTGGGCGACGACTGCTGCTGCCGACCCCAGACTAACTATGACTGCGCTGATAGCCCATTTTAACATCTTGTTTTCCCATTTGAAGAAAGCGATACGCCGGTCTTTGTCAACCTGATTAAGAATGCGGGTATCTGTATCATCAGCCATATGAATATCATCTCCTGAAGTCCTCTAATAACCATAGTCAACGGAAACTGATTTGTATATAGTCAATGTTGGGTAGGGATAACGCCGTCAATTATCCCCAATTTAGGTGAGTCAACCGATCCCAGTGAATCCAGGCACTGCATCAGCACCATCCCATCGTCGCACCATCCCGCCACGCCGCCCGTCCATGCCACCACTTCGAGAAAGGCACGTTGGTCTGCTGTCGGCTTCTTGCCGGGGCGTTTGACCTCCCACGCAAAGAACCTGCCGTCAGTGATCTGACCGATGATGTCCGAGCAGCCCTTGAAGCCGAACTTGACGAACTGCCCATGCTCGTTTCTAAAACCACCGACGTTCATACGGTAAGCCCATGCGATTTTCGGGTGTATCTGGCAGACATCAAGGCAGGCGTGCAATACCTCTCTCTCAGCGGGGAGGATTAGTATAGGTCTGGGTTTCATCGGTATATCACCAGCATTGAAGGGAAAGGGGCGGCGTTTTTACAGGGTTCACCGTTGATTTCAAACTTTAAACGGCCTTTGACAAATCTTATTTCAGCATGTGGGAATAGTTCATGGTTTACGCTGTCCCAAACAAAATTATGAAACCATTTAACGTCCGGTCTTGCAGCGACAAGAAAAACCACTAACTCAGCGTGGCCGTTATGAAATTCGTTATAGCCTCTTTCGATAAACTTCCCTGTCATAGCCCCGTAGGGCGGGTTACAGAAGACTCTGCCGAACCAGTCGTATTTGAACGCATCGTTTAAATACATCGGGCATTTGCTATTTAACTGCGTTGCCGCCGCATCAAGCGAAAAATCAAACTCTTCATTCAGCCCATCGAAAAAATCCTGTGGCGTTTCCCATGAGTCTTTATCGGATGAAAACATGAGATCGTTATTCATCCCACTCTCCTAAAGTGTTATAACACCCCGACCACGTATGCGTTACGAACTTATCGGATCGGTACATGCGCTCGGTATGCTCGCCTATCTCGTAGCAGATGTCACGGCTGAAAATATCGTGGACGTAATAAAACTGTGGGGGGGCGTGCCAGGTGAAGATGATGACGATTAAGAGCCACATACTATCTGTATCAATATAGCTATCAAGAAAGCCAACACCAGCAAAGGGATTAGAATGATAAATTTAAGCGTTTGCATTTAATCTATCCTCTCCCCACTGATCCGCCATTGCTTGGGCTATCCCAAGGAAAGTTTTTGACCTTTCCTTTCCCCCTCCTTTCGATCTTGCATCGTCATACCATGCCGCCATTCGCCACTTCTTACCATCCTTCCCTATACCTTCTTTCATTTCCCCTTTCCCGACATGAGTACATTTATCAAACATATCACCTTCTGGGACATGAACTAATTGCTTTAACCCTTTAAGCCATAGGCAAGTAGTTTTTTGAAATTCATCTCCGAAATAGTATGGTTGGATTATCTGATCTGCCCTCCTGTAAACACTACTCATAATACAAACAGGGTTTTCAACAGCTATCTTATCAATAGGGGCATTAATCATTTTCATAAAAAAGTCTATCCCTTCTTGCTGTCTACCGTCTTTTATCTTTTCTTCAAACCAAGCTGCCCCCGAAACAGAGATATGAGTACAAGGAGGGTGTGCAATAAATAAATCCCACCCTTTGTCTAATTGCTCTAATACGCTTCCTTGTATATGCCACTCTGGATGACCTCCTGAACACTCTTGAATATCACAAGAATACGCCTCATGTCCGTTCTTACGAAACGCCTTAGTAACAACTTGACTTTCTTCGCAACCGACCAACACTCTCATCACCCCACCAGATCAAAATAAAAATACCCATCCCACACACACCTCGCCTTCCATTGCCCTTTGGTGCCGGGTTTAAACCCGGATTTAGCGGGAACTGATATTTCCTTCCCACATACCCCAGCAGGGACTAATTTATGGTTTTTCTTAATCATTTTTACCAGTGGGCATGTCTCTGGGGGAGCCGCCAGCAACAGCGTGCCGCTTTCGGTGTGGGTCGGTTTTGAAGGCATTATTCTTTCGCCGCTTTCCGCAGGTTATCCGCTGCGTCCATCGCCCGTTCAAATGCGCCCTCTGCCCATTCAACCGACTTTTTATCAGCTTCTTTTTCAGTCATCCCTTCCTCAATACATTCGTCGTATTTCTCAGTGTATGCGTCAATCCACAGTTCTTTAGTCACGGTATCACCTCGCTGTATTTCTCATCGTCTTTACAGTCATCGCAGAGCGCGATCAGTGTCGTGAACGGGCTACAGCCGGTTTCGCCAACAGGGGCAAACAGGATACCTTCGTTCATAATCTCAAATTCTTTCTCGCAACTGTGGCAGGTTTCAGTCATAACCCAGCTTCCCTGCCGTGGCAACGATCTGTTTAATTTTATTCAGGCTCTCCAACTGCGGTTCATCGCCATGCAGCCGTGTACTGTACGGGATCAGCCCGACAGCGCGTTCATACGTTAATCTACCCAGTTTTACCGCTTCGATCACCGCGTCCTCGCGCCCAGTCTTATCAAACCCGAACGACGGGTTCCAGACCACGGGGGTCCCTTCATCGCGGGCGATCTGGCAGGCGTGTTCATAGACCTGCTTGAACGCCATGCGTGCGGCAATCGCATCGCCGCTTTTCAGTAGCGGGGTGGCTGCACCATAGGCTTCAGCCATTTCCGTCGTCCAGACCACCGAATCGTCCTCGTTTTGCGGGATCATCGCCCATGCCTGTTCAACCATCGGCCTACCGTCCTCGAGGCGGGATATGACATCGGCGGTGGTGAGTTTATACCTCAGTTCCTTGCGGCAACGCGTCAACGCGCCCAGTACCTGCTCCAGTGGGTAAACACTCAGATCCTGGCACATGACATCAGCCGCAGTCTCAGACAGGTCAGTGCCAGTCAGTTCAGCGGTCACAGCCACGGCTTTAATCAGGTCTTTATTCATCAATCCGCCTTATCAATCAACTTCTGGAACACCTGCTGTGTGGCAGAGCGCTTATCCCCTTGCCCAGCCTGTGTCTGTGTGACCTGCCGCTGCGTCGCCCACTCGGTACGCAGTTTCTCGGCATCAGCCAGTAACTGCCCTATGGCGTGCCCACGGGCGACATAAAACGCGTTATTATTCAAAACGTAAAACGCGGCAACCCCGGGAGCCTCGTCTTTACCGATACGCTGGATGAACTGGGACAACTGGGAATTTACCTTCGCGTTCCTGACCGGCTCGGTGTTATAACGGTTAAAATACGCATCGGAATACGCTGCCCAGACATCGCCGGTAATCGCGGTATCGGGCTGTTTCGCAGGTGTGGTCTTCTTCGGTGTTTTTTCAGACTTGTCCTCGCCGTTTCCGGGCGGGAGTGCGGGTTTTTCTGCTGCTACGGGAGGTTTCTTGTTTTTTTCCCTGAACGTCTTAACTCGGGCACGGTTCTGTTCTTTTTCCAGTTCCCGTTTCACGACTTTTCTGTATTTCGGGGCATTCAGGACAATATATCCGCCAGGGACACGCTCGATACGCCTGCCGTCGTTCTCGGGGTCGCCCGAATCAGGATCAGGCGAGAGTAATACCTTGACCGCTTTCTCTGCCGCCTCATTCGATACCTGTGCCCTATTCGCAAGATTCCCAATCGCAGAGAAATGAGCATACCCGTCTTCGTCCATCTGTGCCAAGAGTGTAATCCATACAATCCGTGTATCGGTGTCTTCCAGCCAGATTGACGAATCGAGTATTTTCGTGAAAATCTTGTTATACATTAATTACCCCTATTAAAACAACCATGCAGATAGAGGTTGGGTACTTTCGCTCTACATAATCCCTGCCCTATCGGGTCTGCACGGTCTAGCGCTAATTACTAATTGTAATGCAAAATAATTACATTGCAAGTCTTTTCATTACACGAATTTTAATTCGTATCTCTAAACGAAGGTGATATCTTTAAATCTAAGTAAGATCTATATGGAATTATAGATCTATATATTGGTACTGCTCTTGTAGTTGTATATGCTACTGATACTGATGGCGTTACGAAATCATTAGTTTTCATTACAACCATTACTGTAATGATGTGTAATGGTTCTATAAGGTGTTGATTTCCCGTTTGTTTTCATATTTTTTCTGAGAAACCCGTTTATTTTTGGAATTTAAGGATGAAAATTTTTCAGAAAGGCGTTTTTCAGGCGAGAATCGAATATTTGTTTGAGAGATGAGGGGGCGGGACTCCTATGCCCCAGCCGGGGCGTGTGGGTGTGCCGAAGCCCCCCCAGTTAGTACTCACTATCACTGTATCTCGCTGCGTATAATAGTTATTATGTTAAATTGTCTGATAATCCCTTATGAATCAGTGACCTGGATAAGCGGTGTGTATAGATCCGCCTGGATATGGACACAAACCAGGCTATATCAGCGTATTACCTGCCCAAATGAGCCAGCCAGTGCCCGTGTTCCGGGGTTCCACGGGTTTAAATTGTCGATCGCGTCCATTGACGGGTCAGTAAGCACTAACTTATACTCCCTGGTACCCTCAAAGTTAGTGACCACTATCAAGGATAACCAATAGATACGTTAAACCCTTGTTAGTTAGTACCTACTATCAATAACAGTGTTACCTGGTAAGGTTAGTATTCACTAACCTCTCTAATTTAGTTAGTAGTTACTAACATCCAGGTTAGCACCCACTAACTTGCCGCTCAACGTCACATTGTGACAATTATTGTCCCTTATATATCAATAACTTACCGAATAAGTGCCGTACAGCGTCACTATTAGAATGAGTCTAATCTATTAACACCATATAAATCATACAGTTATATGTTGGCACGGGATTAGCATGTAATAACATGAAATATTAAATAATGAGGGAATGAATATGATCACATCATTAACAGTATTAATCATAATCGGCGTGTTTTTCACGGTTGAATTCGTTGCCTGGATATTGACATGAAAAATACATATTACATCCTAACCTGGATAGCTGTGTATATCAGCGCTGCTATTGGCTCAATGTATGGCGGCTTGATAGGTGCTGAATACCTTGTAAATCATTCATTATATATAACCGGGATTATTGTCAGTTTTATGACTGCAATAGCTTGCTTATGTTTTATTAAAGACTAAAGGGAGATCAGCATGAAAAACATCATATACCCAACCATCATCAAACATGAGCGATTAGGCCGACTGCAGCGCCTAGCACTGTCTTTTATCGCACGTTGTAGCGGCTGGCATGGTTACAGTTCAGACTATGACACCGTGCGAATAATCGGCAGTTTAGAGCGCCGTGGCCTGGTCGAAGTCAACGAGTTTAAACAGTTCAGGTGTGCATTATGAATATCTTGGGTAATTTCAGATCCACGGATCTGGCGTTTGATCAGGCCATAGAATCAGGTCGGTTATCAGCTGATCCCGGGTCCGTGAATTTGGCTCGGTTTTATATATAAGGGGTGAGATTATGAGCACATTAACAGCACGCGAGATCTTGGATCTCGAATATCATGGATCTGATAATTTTATGACACCGCATATTATCAGGACCGGGAAAGCGGGAAAAAAACGAGCGTATGAACTGGCAAGCGGCGAGGGATTTGAACCCGGATCAACGATTTATGGTGTTTCAGTGGTGGACGTATTAGACGACGGAACCACGGATCGACGTACAGATATTAGTGATTGTTTCCAGTCATTAACAGAGGCGGAGATCATGATCATGGGATTAGAGGATCTAGAATGAATACTGCTAGAATATACACGGGGATTGAACGCGACCGGGATAACGCGGCGATAAATCAACAGTGTATCAGTCGCGGCCTGGATACCATACGGGACGGCCTGATCTCGAATTATGGCGGACTAACTGAGATCCCTGGTAATGGAAAATGGCAGGATGATACCGGGATCATACAGTCTGAAAAATGCCTGATTTTTGACGTTATCGGCGAAATTGCGATAACAGATATCAAGGATATTTTATATCGTGCGAATTATTATCTGAATCAGAATAGTTATCTGGTCCTGATAGATAACACGCCAGAATTTATTAAACCGGCGATATATAAACATGCTAAAACAGCATGAGGGAGATCATATTATGAGTTTTAAACCATTAGTAAAAGTAGATAATAAATTTAGTGATAACGCACAACGATTTGAAACACGCGAAGAGGCGGATCAGGCAGCAAGAGATATAATGTCTCGCTGGATGTTGGTAACTGATACCAGTGTCGAAGAGACAACAGATCCGGTCAATTTTCAGATCAAAGATAATGTAATTTCAATGTTATAACTTGGGAGATCTAAAAGATATGAATAATCCATATAAATTAAATGATTACCTGGCGGCTGATTAGTTGGTATTTCAGGCCGGTTAATCCCGGCTTGAAATGGTAATTATGCCATTGATGAAGGGAGTAAAAACTTATGATGTCATTACAACAGATTGATGATATGAGCCGGGAAGCGGCGCAAGAGGCGGCACAAGAAAATCGTGAACCGTTTATTTTATGGGAAGAAGATCTAGCAAGTATCCCGCCGTTCCCGTTTCCGTTCCTGGGTGATTACTGCCCGGATGGATGGCAGGCGGTACAGCTCGAAGAACAACACGGCGTATATCTGGGTGATAATAGTCCATATGGTGCCTATTTTGTTGACGCGTGCGGATTAGGGGCCCCTGGTGAGGCAGCATTGACTATTGATCAGTTCGTTGAATTGCTGGAATCGGGCTATGGCTATGCGGTAATCGAAAGCGGTCAATTTCAAGTCAAGGTCGCGAAGTATAAGAGAGTGGATAACTAGCAGGATCGGCACTGCATATATTTGATCAGTAATTCCGAAAGGTCATCAGATATAAAAAGTCGATTACAGATCCCCGGTTATGCTAATAAGCCCGCCGGAATAAGCGGCCAGCATAATCGGGTTGAGTTTTAAAAACGCAACACGGGAGATCGACATGAGTATATATAGAAAAAATAGCGAAATATTAAACGGCTGTAATTACACAGAATTCAAGCGGATCAATCAAAACACGATTGTTTACACAGAACCGCACGGTACAGTAGTCACGCGGCTACACTTGACCGATATCGCCGTATTACACAGCAACGGGAATTTACAGCTAAGAACGGGCGGCTGGAAAACGCCGACGACAAAGGATCGGTTAAATACCGTGTTGGCCGGTTCCGGTTATTACATTACACAGGATCATGGGATCTGGTATATCACGGGCAATAATGACAGCGCCCCATTTTATGAGGGGATCACCATCATCCCTGGCGAGCCATTAAGACAACAGCCGGATGCACTGGCACGCGAAAAATCCCTGCTGAAAAAGATTGCTAAATATTGCAAGGCCATGAAAGATCTGGACAGCTTCCCGGTCCCTAGCGGCGGCGATTGTTGGTATTGCTGCATGAGATCCAATGACGGTGAGACAATGGGCGATATGGCGCAGGATAAATCACATCTGGAAGACCATTTGGACGAGGTTTATATACACGGATCACTGATTGTTAATGCACTCGAGGCTATGGGGTATGGCAAGGATCAACTCCCGTATGTTTGGCGGATTCAGGACACGGCGATCCATGCAGTGCGGCGATATTTCAAGTCGCAGTTGGGTTTAGCGATATGAAAACTAAAACTTTCAACAAAATGAGGGTAAAAACATGACACCATTAATAGTAGAAACTGATAGGTTTTTAAGTTCCCTGGATGATGCAACACTGGAAGATATCAAGGTCGCAATTCGTCATTTCAAATCTGTACAGGATGATCTGTCTGAGAGTACAGGGCATCGGATCATGGTAAAGATAGTGCTCAAATCATTACGCGGCGTTAAGAATTTATTTTAATTTACACAGTTACACAGTAGAGGGGTAGATTATGGATACATTACACACAGTTATAAAAGAAGTGGACGGGTACAGGATCGAGGTCGATATTGAACAGGATGATCTGGCAGAATCGCCGCGAGAATGGGATAACTTGGGCACAATGGTATGTTTTCATTCGGGCTATAACCTGGGGGATGAACCGTATAATGAATATGACACCTATCAGTCTTTATTGCTTGATCTTGGTGGCGATTGCCTTAAACAAAAAGACGGTCCTGATAGCTGGCATGAATGGGCAAGATATAACAATATGGATGATAATATCGTCGAAAAGTTACAGGCATATGTTGATCAGCATTATCTAACTTTACCGTTATATCTTTATGATCATTCTGGGATCACTATGAACACGAGGGGATTTTCATGCCCGTGGGATTCCGGCCAAGTGGGTATTATCTATGTCTCGCACGAAAAGATCAGGGAAGAATACGGTGTAAAACGGGTATCGAAAAAACTGCGCGAGCGTGTAGCAAAATACCTGACCGGCGAAGTCGAAACATATGACAATTATCTGACCGGCGAAGTCTATTGGTACAATGCCCGTGCAATTAATCTTGATGGCGACGAGATAGGCGAGGGATCATGCTGCGGATTTTACGGCGAGGATGGGTATAATCCATGTGATCTTGATAATTCTGAAATGGTCCTAGATGCTATCGGACAAATGGAATCAGCGATTGATGACTACAAGCAATCCGTAATTGACGACGCGGAAACTGAGCGCAAAGAACACCTGGCGCAAACAAAAACGTACATTAAAAATCACGTACCTTTAGAACATAGGGTATAAATTAACGGGAGATAATTATGAATACTAAACACACACCGGGGCCTTGGATAATTGGCAAAAGCTACACATCAGAAATCGCAATCAGAGAACCAGAGGGCGAATGTGTTGCCGTTTGTTGCGATAGCATACCTGAAATGGAAGCTAACGGATGTCTAATCGCAAGCGCGCCTGAGTTGCTTGAACTTGCTCATGCCACATTATCCTATTGTGAGGATGATTCTAGATCAGAGCGTAGGCGTATAGCTATGATTAAGGGCGCAAAGCAAGTCATTAAACAGGCTGGCTGATATGTTAGCTTATATATCATTATTCAGTCTTTTACTTTTTATGTATTATCTTGTGAGGTGTTAATTATGCCAAAGTACATCAATAAATTACTTCAATCTTGCTATAAATCGCCCTGCGGTCTTGATCCAGACTGGTTTATGGTTCATTCCGATAAACTAAACAACTATTTAACTAAAAGATTCGGTATTTATACTGATACACCTACTTTCAATTACGGTACGTATAAAGTCCGTTTCAACTGGAGATCGCAAACATGGATAATTCAATAAAAATATGCCCACTTTTAAGTAGTAACGGCTGCCAAACAGAATGTGTTGAGCATAAATGTCAATTTTTCAGAGAGGTATATTCTACTGAAAATATAAACCAACCAGCAGACTGTATCCTGGCGCTTCTGCCTCGAATGGTTAAAGGTGTTTTAAGAGTATAGATCATGGATAAAGCAAAACATAAAAGAGTTGCTGAAATGATCTATGCAGGAGAATAATTCTTATGACTACACATACACCCGCGCCCTGGACTGTTGGCGAAGATAACGATGTATTTGCATGTAACCAATCTGCTTGTGTTGCACTTGTTACAGGTGCGCCAGAAGGGATTAATAAATCAGTAGCTAATGCAAGGTTAATCGCTAGTGCGCCTGAGTTGTTAGAAGTCGCTCAATTAGTCGATAGGTACGGCGCAGGCGATGGCGTAGAACTTCACGACTTGATCGACGCAGCATTAAAAGCAATCCAAAAAGCTACAGGAGAATGACCAACACATTTAAAATTATCGTTCTGTGGCCGTTCCCGGTTGCCGTGGCGTATCTTCACAGGGATAACGCCCGGTGCATCTGCATGGTTTACCGGCGGGATTACATGTCCTTGGTATGCGCTGAAATATCGCTCAGAGGGTGGCGTATTAGCTGTCACAGGATGATAATGAATAATCAGGGGTACAAGATAGGGTAAGGCATTTACACACGATTTACACAGGAGGTTACACATGAAAATAATCGAATATTTCGTGGTAGCACACACGAATTTAAAAACCGTGGCAAAAGATGTTGAAGCCCTGTTACACAGTAACCAAGGCTGGGATTTACACGGCGGGATCTGCATCGGCCAGCGCCATGCAGATGAACACTCTGAAAATAAATTCCTGTTTGCACAGGCAATGGTACGGAGGGGGGAGGGATGAGTGAACTTAAACCCTGTCCTTTTTGCGGTGGAACAGATTTACTACATGCCGTTAATGGTGTTTATTGCAAGAATTTTGAGTGTGAAGGCAATGTTGATTTCGGGCATTTCTGTGGGAGTAACGAAGAAGAAGATCAGAAATGCAAAAAGGCTGTAGCAGACGCATGGAATACAAGAGCATGACCTGGCGTGCCGGTAAAACACACTGGTATATCCAGCATACAGACGGCTCCACGATCAGTAAATCAGGCACAGTGGGAGAAACGAAATATCTGTTATGGATGGCGAGGGAGAAAGACCCGAAAGGTCCGTTTAAATCAGCCGACAGTGCAAAGGTAGAGCACGCGAAATTGACACATAAATAAAACTCCCCTCGCTCGAAATGGGGAAAGGAACAACGGTGTGAGCGAGGGGTTATAAATATAGAGGGAGATCTATTGTGAATAATTTACACGGGTTTACACATCGAAGCAATCCCTGAATGAAACATATTTTATCTTGTCTGAAATTTCCTTGGCTATTTTCGGGCTTGGATTCATTTGCCCCAGCCGGATTGCTTTCACCGTCCTGGGCTTCATTCCCAAGATGTCTGCCGCGTTGGTATCAGCCTCTTCACAGCTTTCGCCCTGATTGCGTATCCATATTTTCAACAGCATAATTTTCTCCGCATTTACACAAGTGTAATGTATGAATGAACATTTATCAAGTTTTCTTGTTGACATTGATAATGTTTAGACTAAAATAAAATGATTATGAGGAATGATAAATGATAGCCCCGTGGCCTGTCCGATACCGTAACTGGCTGAAGCGGCATAAGCCGCATGAGATCGTGGGGGATGTTGATGATGGGCTTAAAAATCCTATCAGTTATTTTCTGGCTGATAAATTAGGCAGAACAGTGGAATTAGATGGAAGAGGGAGAATCATAATTGGCTCGGTTCATGGAGGAATACCAGAAAATGTGAGATGTTATTTAAACAGATTATTAAAATTTGCTGCTGACAAAACAGGAACAATCCAAGCCCGTACCGCACTGAGACTGTTGGAGGAAGAGTGATGACTTTATTAATCGCCTGTATTCTTATTTATCATTTCAATATGGCTGCATATTGGTATGTGGCAGCTTTTTTTATTTGGTTTCTGCATCTTCTTGTGCTTGTTTTAAAATGAACAAACGAACCCACAACACCAAGAAGCCTAGAAAACCGCAGCCGAAGAAACCCAACGGTGAGGATCACGGCACATCGGCTGTCCAGATCGAGGTCACGGACAAGCATATCGAAGCCGCAGCTAAATCCATGCGCCAGATGAAGGATTTTGCCGGTGGTCCCACAGAGGCACAGGTTGCTATTGCCGTCATGTCTGTGTGGCTCTGTTGGCAGGGAAAGGTGCCTGGTGATGAATTCGTCAAGGGGATCTTCAACAACATGAACGCGATTGCAACCAACCATGATCTGATGGTGGCGATTAACAACACAATTATAAAAGAATTGAATGATGTGAAGATTATCATGCCGGGGGATGTGTAATGTTCAAAAAAGCCCTCGAAGTAGAAGTGAAACGCCTTGAGCGAGACAATAAACTGCTCAGAGACATAATGAAAGACGCGATTGAATTGATTAAAACAGGTCGTATCAGTCGGGCGCAGATTCTGCTGGAGCAAATGGATAGATGATTGAATTACGGTGGTTGGTTAAGCAAGCTCGGCCTAGTTTTTGTGATTACAGTAAGGTGTTGCAGTATCGTGCTAAAAGAAAGAAAAAATACCCTTGGCCTAATTATTCTGAATGGCAAGACGTACCAGAGGTTATAGAACCACAGGAGAAAACATAATGTTTAATTTATTCAAAACAAGAGATGTATGCCGAACTCTTGAAGCGACTCCCTGACATCAATGTTAAATTGAACGGCAAGGTTTGATGGCTGCGCCTATCCCTGGTGGCATTTTTGGAGGCTTGATTGGTGGTGGCAGTAGCACTGCCAGTGGTTTCGCTCAAGGCTTATCAGGAACGCAGGCACAAGCGCAACAGCAAGATCAAGGGTTGAGTGGGCAATTAAATTCTTTCATAGACCGCGAATATGAAAACATATAGGCAAGACAAGACGGATACGAAGCCCCACCCGCCTCTATCCGCGAAATATTGCAACTTTCTGTCGATGAATGGCTGAACGGAGTGTTTGAGTGAGAACTGAATCCATACGCGCCTCGAGTTTTGCGACCCTGCTGGATTGCAGCTATATGTGGGAGGGCATCTTTATCCTCGGCATGACCAAGGGAGCCAATGGCAGGATGCACTTGGGCACCTCACTCCATGCCAGCACAGCCATTATGGATCAGGCCAAGAAAGACGGCAGCCCTCTGGTATCAGGTGATGTCGATACCGTATTCTACGAGATATTCGACAAGCCCGAATACGATGTGGACTGGAAACACGACGATCTGAACAAGACGCAGGCGGAGTCCATCGGTCTGAACCTGAACGCCAAATATTTTAAAGACTACTCCCAGACAATGACCTTCTCCGAGGTTGAGAAGCAGATTGATTCCGTCATTATTGAAGTGCCCAAATATGAGATTGCGATTGAACTTACCGGGAAGATGGATCGGAGCCGCACCGTTATTTCAGAGTGGCAAGTGGAAGGCGAAGAACAAAAAACATCCCATGGCATCGTCGATCTGAAATTCGGGAAGATGGCAGTCAATACGGACGGTGTTGCCACGACCAAGGGACACGCGGCACAGATTGGAGTCTATGAACTGCTGGAGGATATGACCTCGGATTACACGGTGGATATGCCAGCACGTATTATCGGGATGCAGACCACCAAGAGCGCCCGCATCGGCGAAGGCACGATCCATAATGCCAAGGAACGGTTACTGGGTAACGAGAATTTTACAGGTTATATCGAGATGGCGGCGAGTATTTTAAAATCAGGAATTTTTATTCCCAACAGTCGCTCTATGCTTTGTGATAAACGCTACTGCCCAAGATTTGAGGTTTGTCCGTACCATGAATAGCCTCATTCATAAATTATTGATAAGGCTTGGTCTACGTAAAAAATATGAACCAGCCCCTATTGATTGCATGTCGTTGCTTCTGCCGCGATTTAAAGATTTAGCAAAAGAAAACCATTGCGCTATTAATCTTTTGGGATATGTATGGGTAATAACTCCTTCTGTTTTCGGTATTGGTGTGCCTGTAAGAATTATCCCTCTTGATAGGCTAGAAATCGAGATATGGTTTGAAAAAGATAATTATCTGGCACTTGATAAATATATTATTGATTGCTGCGATGAACTTAATAAGTTGAAACAAAATGACTGACTGCCTACACGCTAAATTAGCTAAAGCATATTCTTATCTTGGCCTTACAGCTAAAGAGATTGAGGCTGGCATTGATGATCCTGAATTACAAGCAAAAAAGGATTCGGCGGATCATTTTGGGTTGACGTTAGATGAGGTAGAAGAAATGCTTGCTTTAAATGGGTTGACGGAAAATGAGTTGAGTCTATTTGCAGATTATTGCCTCGCTAAAAAATTAACAAGTTTGTATGTGAGTTTTAATCCTTATGAGGATTGGTGTCCTCCATACGAAGACCTTATATTAGCAACTGGCAGAATACACTCTTCTGGATTTGAAAAATGTTTAATTGCAAAAAAATGGTTGGAAGAGTGTGGATTACAAAATGACTGACCACAAAATAGATCCAATAAAAAAAGCGGCATATATAGTACATGATATAGCTGGAGCTAAAAATACTGAGCACATGCCTGTAATCGAATCCCTCTGCCCTGTCTGTGGTAAGAAATTTACAGGCTTCAGTTGCCCGATATGTGGCTGGCCTTTGGAGAACGATAATGTTACGCCGTGAATTCCTAAAAGGCATGTGTGCACTTGCGTTGGCAATGAATCTGCCACTAGCGAGGGCTACTTACAGCCCACAAACTTTTGATTATTTGCTCGATTCTGAGCAATGGTATTTGTCTCCTAATGATATACCGGGATTACAGTCATGGAGTCACTTTAATAAAGATGGTGATTTTTTAATGGACGAATACAGGGATGGAAAGTTAATAGATAGAATGATTATAGTTAAGCCTTTAGCTTCAAACCCAGAAATGATGTATTGCGACAAGAAGCATGATAGCGCAACGATACAAAAGGTAACTAAATTTTTAGAAAAGGAGTATAACTAAATGACCACTAAAACACTTGAACAAGCACAAGGCAAGCAACTCACAGGCAAGGATCAGGTCAAGGATCTGCTGGAACAGAACAAGGATTTTATCGCCCAGGCACTGCCGAAACACATGAACCCAGATCGCATGTTACGCACTGCGATCACAGCCTATACCACCACGCCAGCACTGAAAGAGTGCTATGTGCCCTCCCTGATTGGGGCTGTCGTGGCTTGTGCGATCATGGGACTCGAACCAAACACACCATTGGGACATGCCTACATGATCCCGTTTAACAACAAAAAAAAGAATCGTAAAGAGGTTCAGGTCATCTTCGGCTATGCCGGACTGATTGAATTGATGAGACGCTCTGGGAACCTCATATCCATCAATGCGGGGGTTGTGAGGGTAAATGATACCTTTGAATTTGAATATGGGCTAAATCAGCGGTTAAAACACGTTCCCTGCGGAAATTTAGACGGGGAGATAACCCATTTTTACGCTTATGCGAACCTGAAGGACGGTGGACAGCAGTTCACAGTGCTGACAAAGGCCGAAATTAATGGCGTGATGCGTAAAACCCAGAGTAAGGGGGATTACGGCCCTTGGAAGGATCATTACGCTGAAATGGGCAAGAAAACGGCTATTCGCAGGCTTTCCAAGTACATGCCCAAATCAATCGAACTGTCTCAAGCCGTGGCAATGGATGAATTTGTCGATATGCAGAAAGGTCAGCATCTTGAAACTGCCCTGACCGATGATTATACGATCGAAGGGGAGATTGACGATTCTGAACCTGAAGAAACTGCCCCTGATCCGTTTGATGCAGGTTACGGGCATAAAAAGAACAAGGTTGGTGAAGACTGGAACCCTGATCAACACGCAACCTCGGTTGAAGGTTATCCGGTCTGGAACCAAGATGGGTCGTTCAGGGCAAAGCGACAGGCAAAGCCAACTGATACGGCTGACTCTAATGTGAACCCACTTGCGCCAGAACCGCAGATAGAACCAGAAGTGCCAGCACCGCCTGAACCCGGCGTGACCTTCGATGGTTTCGTGGAGTTACTGGATAAAGCCACAGACGATGATCACGATATCTGTGAAGATATTATCAATAGCCTGAACCCGGCTGTGCAGATGCTGGCTCGGAAGAAACTTAACGAGAAGTTCCCGTCACAAGATCGGGGTATGGAGTAGATTATGAAAGCAGATGATCCGATAAGACCAAGCAGAGAATATTTAAGCCGACAACAATGGAACGGTTTAACGGCTAGAAACCATATAGCGATAGAAGTTATGAATGGGATGATGGACGCATATCTAAAACAGGAAGTTGATGATTTTGGTTATGCAGAAGTTGCAAGAGAATGTTACGCAATAGCCGATGCAATGATTGCGGAGAGTGAGAAATAATGGCATTAATCAAGGCTAAAATATTTTTATATGATCCGGTCAGCCACCACGCCAAACATGTAATCAATAAATTAAAAAATGCTGTTTTACTGGGGGAATATGACAATCTTAATATGAAGCTGGGGCGCAGGCGTGGCTTACTGTTTGAAGTCAACTACGTTTCATTGAGACAACTAAGGAGAGATTTACATCTTGATTTGTCAAGTGGCGAATTCAAGATCCCAAACAACGACAATACGGCTAGAAAATGGTTTAAAAAATTAACCTGAAGGAATACCTATGAAACTCACTGAAATCAACATCGACAATTTTCTCGGGATCGAGTCATTCCATACCCAGCTTACAGAAAATACCTGTATCGTCTGTGGACCGAATGCCTCGGGTAAATCCTCTGTCCAGAACGCAATCAGGATGATCCTCACGGGCGAACCATCAAGGGTGCATCTGAAGAAAAACTACGGTGAACTGGTCAGGGATGGCGAGGCAGCACAGGGGGTTATCTCGTTGACTACAAATACTGTTACTGAAACGGCGGTAATAAAACGCAGTGGCCGCTGTGACGGCCTGCCGAATCCCGATAACGTGGCCTATGCGCTTCGGGCGGTACTGGAAATGGGCTTGTTTGCCAGCCTGGACCAGAAAGAACGCCGTGCCTTCATGTTTGGGCTGTTCGATGTCAGCATGTCATTCGATGAGATCAAGGCGATGTTGTTGGAAAAGAATTTCAGAGAGGCAGATATTGACGAATTAAAACCCCTGCTGAAATCAGGCTTCCCCGCAGCCTGTACCGAGGCCAAGGAACGTACTTCGCAGGCGCGAGGGGTATGGAAATCCATAACCGGCGAAACCTATGGATCTGAGAAAGCCGAGGGCTGGCAGATGGCTTTGCCGGAAGAACTGGACGGTAATCGCTATGCCGTGGTCAAGGAACAGATCGAGATCGGGCAGCAGACTGTCCGTGACTGTCAGGCGAAGCTGGATGCCAACGATGCCAATATCAAAAGCAGCCAGCAATATAAAATTAGCCTGCGCGAACTGGAGGAAACAGCAAGCCAACTGGAGGCGGCAGAGGCAATAATCAGCAACATCAACTCGGATTACCAGGCAGTCACGCAGGAACTGGCGGCACTTGAAAAGGAATTATCTGAGTGTAAATGTGAGGATAAGTTTGATCCTTTGCCATGCCCTGAGTGTGGGGCTGCGTTGGAATTACAGCTTGCCCCAGAATTAGAACATTCCATTTTAATCCCCTACAATCCCCCCGAGGGGGACCCGGAACCTGCCGCAGAACTCGAACCACTGGTCAACGAATATCGTAAATCTATTGCCGAGATGGATAAGACGATTGCCAAGGCAGATAAACAGAAACGCAAGGCAGTAGAAGCACAGGCGACGCTGAAAACGCTTGATGAATTTAATGCCGCCTTTTTATCGGAAAGAGAAATAGCCGATCTCAACAGCCAAAGTTCAAATGCGACTATAGAGTTGGGCAAGCTGGAGTATGAACAGCAACGCATGGATGAAATACAGGGCAAGCTGACGGGGGTTGAAGAGAAAAATAAAAAAGCCGCCACCGCCCATGAAGAAGTTAAAGTCTGGAAAGCCCTGAGTGAAATACTGTCTCCGAATGGTCTACCAGCAGAACTGGTCAGCGCAGCCATTAACCCGTTCAACCAACAACTCGAGAACAACGCGCATGACAGCCGCTGGGGGCTAGTCAAGGTCACACAGGATATGGACATCACGTATAACAACAGGCTGTATCATTTGCTGTCCGAGTCTGAAAAATGGCGGGTTGATGCAATGCTGTCAGCGACCATCGGTTTTATCAGCGGCTACAATTTCCTGATGCTGGATCGGGTGGATATCCTGTCCCTGCCCGAGCGCAATAACATGCTTAACTGGTGTGATATTTTATCGGCGGAGGAAAACGCGCAGGTATTATTATTCGCCACGCTGAAAGCAAAGCCTGAACTTGAAGGGATGCAATCGCTATGGCTGGAGGATGGCTTGATAGCGGAGAATAAATTATGAACGAATGGACTAAAAAGATTGAGCGACTTGAAGCAGAGAATAAGCGGTTACTTGCTGAACTGGATAAACATAAGTGGATAAGTGTTCTTCACGATTTGCCGGAAGATAACAGGGAAGTGCTTGTCGTCCGTAAAGTAAAAACAATAGATGGTGGCTTTAAATTATTACATGAGACAGATTTGTATGGTGTTGAAGTTGATAATGAATGGCACTTTCACGGGGATGAAGTAGTTTACTGGATGGACTACCAACCATTTCCATCAACGGAGGGGATATGAGTCAGTGGAACAAATATGGTCTTGTTAAAACGCAAATTGAATATAACCTTGAAAAAGAAATCAAGAAACTCAGGGATGCGCTAGAGGTTTATGCTAGAAAGGATAATTACAAAGAGTGTTGGGATTGGGCGCAAGGGATCGGACAAATAAAGATTGAACCAATGACGGCAAAAGATAGGGGCAAACGAGCAAGAGAAGCATTGAAGGAGACTGATGATGGGAGAGATTAAATTCAGGGCTTGGGATGGCGATACAATGGAATATGGTGTTGAAATCTCTACCGAAGGTAAAGCCAAGGTTATGTGGGATGGTGACTACATGGATGATTACGAGTTACCGCCAATGCAATACACAGGACTCAAAGATAAGAACGGTAAAGAGATATATGAGGGTGATATTGTCTTATTTGGCGACAACCCAATACATGAAAATACTCATGGAGAAGTAATTTGGAGTAGCGGTAGAGTGGGTTTTATTTATAAGTTTTTAGATGGAGAGCATAAAGATAAATGCACCGATATGGTTGATACGTGGCGCACCTATGAAGTCATCGGAAACATATATGAGAACCCTGAGTTATTGGAGACTGATGATGATAAGTGATAGTTTCTACTGCCCCTATTGCCAGAGAGATATTGAAGGAGAAGGATGATGGGTGATGTAGGCGATACGTTCAACGCTATGAAAGCGCACATGAAGAAGAAGAAAGCACGACTTGGCATCTCTTGCCCTGATTGCACTATTAAATTACCAAAGGCGCAACCGAAAATATTACTACCTAACCAAAGATGTTGGTGCGGGTATCGTGACCCACGACAACGGGAGAATGATGATGTTAAGTGATGAGCGTACTAAAGATGTGCTGGCATATTTAGCTAAACAATTACGAGATAAACAGTGATCACACTAAAAGAGAAAAATTGTTTGTGCCACACTTGCAATAAAGAGTTTCATTATCTAGGCATAGCTCGCCATAGGTCAATGCACCGAGACAGGAAAGAAAACTGTATTATAACTTATACTTATGGCAATACACGGGAATATAGATACGGAGATAAACAGTGATTAATTGGGAGAGGGTTTATGAGTGATAGACACGAATTAGCTGATGAATGTAGAGAATCTTACAGCAACCTTAAACAACAACTCAAAGAGGCTAATGCCTTGTTGGATGAATTGGAACATATTTACTCTTTACCAGAATTGTTTTTTGAATGGTGTATGGAAGGGAATGACCCAAGAAAATATAAATATACAATGACTCAAGAACCTACTAAGGAAGATATGGAGTGGGCAGAGAAAGAAGTAATGGAAATACAGAACAAGAATAAACCATGAGTGAAAATACTTTTTATCATTGCTTGGTTTCATTTACTACTGATGGCAGAAAATATGTTACTGAATTTGATGGCAATAGCACAGCCCCAATTCGGAACACAGTTTATGATGCGGACGGTAAAAAGATTATGCAATATCCTGAGAGGAATAAACCATGAGAAAGGAAACTATCCATAAGCTAAATTTATATCATGGCGATTGCATGGAATATATGAAGTCCTGTAAAGACAATGAATTTGATTTAGCGATTGTTGATCCGCCTTACTTCCCTGCCTTTGGTAAAGGTAATTTCGTTAAAGGCGTGTCAACAAAAGGGATAACTGGAAGACATAAAGAGAGTAAGCATTGGGATATTCCTTCCTAGGAATACTATGAGCTATTAAAAAGCAAGTCTAAAAATCAAATTATATGGGGGATTAACTATTTTGATTTCAGTGGTGCTCAAGGTGGCAATATAGTTTGGGATAAGAAAGCTGATGGCGTTCCGTTTAGCGAAGCAGAGATAGCATACAGTTCTTTTCATACAAAAACAGTCATGTATAGACAGCTTTGGATGGGGTGTATGGTTGAGGGAGGGAAAAGGTCTGGGATTCATCCTTGCGAAAAGCCCGTAAAACTCTATGAATGGCTATTAACCAACTATGCTGAACCTAATCAAAAAATCCTAGACACTCATTTAGGATCAGGATCAAGCGCAATAGCAGCACATTACTTTGGATGTGACTTTATAGGAATAGAAATAGACGAGGATTATTTCAATGCTTCACTTGAACGCATAAATGAACAAACAAAGCAGATGGACTTATTAGGAGGATAAACCATGAGTGACATAGAACTTAAACCTTGCCCGTTTTGTAAATGTAAAAAAATAGAATTATGGCCTATGATTAATGGTTGGTTTGCTCCTGTGTGTACTAAGTGTGGAGCGAATATTAATGAAAATTATTCAACAGGGGCAAACACGAAGAAACAAATAAAAGCATGGAACACAAGAGCATGAGCGACATAAATAAACGAATCGCTGTTGAGGTTATGGGGTGGAGGCTAGTTGATTATACAGAACAAGGGCTTAAATACCATTCTGACTCAAAATGGGTTGAGAATGACCCGCCTATTGATGGTGATGGGTACATTCAATATCGTGGGGGTAGGCGAATGTCTGAGTTCGACTTCAAACCCGACACCGACATTGCTGATGCTTTCTTGGTTGTTGAGCGCATCAACGAATTACACTCTGATTGGAGATTTTGCTTACTAGGTGGCGATACAACGGACAGTGGTTTCTTTGGTTGGAAAGCAGAATGGTTTGGTTGTTTTGATGCTAAGAAAAATTGCGGAGATAGACACGCTCAAGCATTTGCAGACACCGCGCCTATGGCAATATGTAAAGCTGCATTGAAAGTAATGGAGGGGAGTGAATGATTGAATTACGCATATTAGTTAGAAAAGATTTACCGCCAGAAGATAATGAAGTCTTACAGTATCGAAAGCTATCTTGGTGGGGCAAATGGACAAGATGGAAAAACGTGGAGAAGGTTTATGAATGACACACTTGAACGAGTCACAAGGGCTATACAGGGAGTAAGCACTGATATTGGGGCGCAAACTTATGATGATGCTTCAAAAGAATTTAAGCAATTTATGAAGGAGAAAGCCCAAGCAGCAATAGACGAACTAGAAGCGTGTGGTTATGTGAAGATTGATGATTTAATTGAGAAGGCTGACTCAGAAGATAATGGAATGGGTTGCCCTGATTGTGGGCAGAATCATTCAGCAATAGCAAGGGAATGGCTCAAGGAACAGAAGCCTGCACTTCCCGAGCGCGAGGGATCATAGATTTGAAACGGTTTGTTGCAGGTCGGCAGGGAGATCTCGGCTGGTCTGTTTTTCACTTGGGAAAAGCTGATTACCTACTTCTTCTGCATCTTCAATTAATTGCTTTCCAACTTCAGCACTGAATTCTCCAAGGGTTGTCAGGTTTGCAATACCGGCACGCGCAATTCTTAGAAACGCGGCTCGTTTAACAACCATACTCGCCTCTTCAGATATAACCTTACCAAAAGCTCTGGCAGAAACCGGATTTGAAACAACATCGACAAGTAATTTAGAGCCGCCAAGAAATAAAAGGCCGCCTAATAAAGCACCAGCCCCGCCGCCAGCCGCCCCGCCACTGCCAGCGAGTGCCAGAAATGGCACCATACCACGCACGACCCCCTTTGCCCCGCCGATACCAGCACGCCTGGCAATGAAGGTACTCCAGTTCGGTATAGGGGTATCGGCAATACTGATGGCTGCTTCAACCAATGAGTCAATAGCTTTTTCATCCATGCCGGTTTTTTTAAACAAGAAGCCAAGCGCATCTGCCCTTGTAGTATCCGCACCGATCTTACCTAAATTTTTAGCAAGTTTATCTGCATCCAGTTTAATCGCACCGTTAGCGAGTTCTCTCATTGAGTCCTCAAATATGTTTGCAAGGACTCTCCCGCCTATTTCCTGAAATGTTTTGGGGCTAATAAGCCTGGATAACTCTTCCATCGCTTGTGGGCTGTCTATATCAATAACAATATTAGCAAGTTTATCCACTGTCATCCGTGTCGCTTCCTTGGAGGGGGCGACTGTTCCTCTTAACCCTGTTTTACGAACACTGCCAAATTTATTACCTGTCGCAGTTTCAAATAAGAAATTCATTGTCTCGGCATAATCAGCATCTATCGTTGCCAGACGTTCACCGATTTCTTGTGCCCCCTCACCAATTCCGTTCTTTAAGATGTCTGATTTGACCCCCGCTTTTAATGGAGCCATCAGCCTTGCAAAAGCTGCTTTAGTGCCTTTCTCTGCTGTCCCTACCTGTTGATCGATTTTCAATAATAATTCATCCATCTGGGCAAGGGATTGGTCGGTTAGATTAAGAACATTCTCTTCAATAAAATTAATCATGCCTTCAGTTGCTTTTGCCGCCTCGATAGATTCTTTTGTTTCTACCTTCGCAGTTTCTTTCCCAATAAAATCAGTGGGAACCTCTGCTACTTTCTTTTTCGCTGGTCTGCGTTTTTTTAATTCAAGCAGTATCTCGTTGGCAACCTGTCTTGTATTTTCAGGATTGTAAGATACTTTAAGCCTGTTAGCCTCAAGGAATAATTCACCATACCTGTCTTCAAATTTAGCCCCGACTGTTTTAACGAGGGTTCTGGACTGGTCAAATATCTTGGTGCCTAATTTAGCTGTTGACATCAGCGGGACGAGTCGGGACGGGAGTTCATCTTTCATTTTTTTAAGTGCTTCTTCAGACGCAATGCCGACATCCCTTGCCCTGCTGCCAATAATCGGGAAACGTCCAAGTACATTCACTATCCCTTTCCCGAGTTGTCTTTTCCCGAGTTGGAATGGGGCAAGTTTAACGCCTTGTTCTGCTGCTGCTTCAGCAATGTCTTCTTCAGCCTTGCCTATTCCTGTGGCTAGTCTGCCAGTTGTCCTGCCTGTTATTCTTATTGCCCCTGCCGTGCCGCCTGTTGCAATTTCAAGTAATGCTTCACCAGAGGCAATACGCCTTAACTCTTCATCGGACAGTCCTGTTTCTTCCCTTGCTCCTTCAGGCAAGATGCCCAGAAATTCCAGTCCTTCCAGTGTTGCTTCGGGGGCTACTGCACCTGCCACTACTCCAGTTAAACCCCCTGCCGCTGCCCCGGTGATCGGGTTTATAAGCGGATTTACCGGGGGCACCCTTAACCCAGCCTGCATCCCTGCCAATCCCCCCATGATAATCGTGCCTAATCTTTCCAGTTCAAGCGGGTCTTCTTCAATATCCGTACCCATAGCACGCTGGATAACACGTTTTACAATGCCGGGAGTTTCCTGTTGTTCCGGTAGTGGTAAGCCGGTAGGACCGGATCGGGCAGCAGAGATAACAGGCGTTGATCCTTTTATTTCATCGTCCGTTGCCCTACGCACACTGGGGGTTTCATCCACTTCAACTGGGATCGAACCTTCCAGTTCTTCCTCTGTTGGTTTTCTTAATATTACAGCCATTATTCTACAATAAATTGTTCGCCATCAGGCGCAGTAAATATTTTTTTACCATCTTTGGTATTGGCGGTATGTTTAGCCCCTTCGGGGAGTCCTTCAGGCAATTCTTCTGCTGGCGTTTTCCGTCTGATCTGATCCTCAAATTGTTTTTTCAGCTTCTTGAATTTTGCCGCATCGTTGCTAAGTCTTCGCTTGGTAACGGCATTAGCTTCGGCTGTTGTTTTTGTGTCGCCAGCAGCAATCCCCACATCTCTTGCGATTTGCGCTGCGGCTAATCCTGCGGCAATGGCACTGATATTGGCGTCTTCACTGACACCTATGTTTGCGACAGCATCCTCTGCGATTCGTACCTCTTCCTTATTAAGATTGCCTTTGAAATTAACAAATAAATCAATGGTAATCTGGCGAGACAGACGATTAAAATCTTCTTTCTTTGAAAGATCGCCCACATTTTTAATCCCGATGGAATTAGCTGACTTGTCTATATCAATACCTAGGTCAGCAGCGAATCCTTGTAACGAGGTTATCAATGGCTGCAAGCTACCTGTCTGTACTACCCCTTCAGTGTCAGGCGCAGCAGCGATTTCGGTGAGTAAATCTGCCATCTGTTCTAGGTTCTGTGTCGCAGTGACAGCCGCATCACCTCTGTCGATAAAATCAACCATTTTTTCTCCAGCCCCTTTACCTCTTGCTTTCTGGAATTCAGTTTCAACTTCAGATGCGCCGACCTGTATCGTTGTAGTCGCCGCACCGAAGCGACCTTCAACTGATGCTGAAGATGTCCCATCATCATTCTCAGTAAATTCAACCCTTGCGTTCTCCCCGGCAGGGATGCCCAGTTTTTTGCCTAAAATTGAATCACCGCTTACAACCTTGGATCTTTTCTTCACTTTTGGTTCTTGTTTTAACTGTTCCTGTGTCTTCAACCCGAACGCCCCAGCTATCTCTGGCTGGCGTTGCAACGCCTTCAATGCCAGTGCGTCAAGAGGTTCAGGTAGTCTTGAATTGACAGCAAAGATATCATCAACCGTTTCCATCCTGATAGTATTGTCTTGTGCAAACTGGATTATATCAGGGATTCTTTTGGCGAGTTCCCCTCTTTTTTTAATGTCATTCGATTTCCAGAAAGCCTCATGGTTATCAGTATTTTCTACTAATGTTTTAAAAAATTCATCATCCCCTTTTGCCGCGAGAGCGAACCCAGGATATATTTCTCGCAACGCTGCGGTGTCTGCTGCTGCTTCAGGGTTGTTTAGTAACTCGTTTAAATCAATCGTGATCCCCGGCAACGTGGCTTCAAGGTTTTTCCCCATAGAAGCCAGAGCAGCAGCCTTTTGGTCTGAGCCTAATTCAGATTTAACAATATCTACCCCTTTCAGAAGGGTTGATGTATAGGCATCTGTTCGCTCTATCTGATTTTTAGTCCTGAGTATTTCTTCTTCTCTTGCTTGTTTTTCAAGTTCAATGGATGGTAGATCATCCCCACGAAACCCAGCAGAGAAAGTAGTGAGTATTAACCCAATAGCCCCCAGTGGGTCGTCCTTGAACGTGGGTATCCCGCCTCTGCCTCCTCTGCCGCGTCTTCTCCCCTGCCCTGAGATGCCGCCCGGTTCAAGCAATTCTTCTTCTGCGGTAGGGATACGTTCTGGCTGTTGTTCTACCAGTGTCCTCGCCGTATCGACATCTGTGCCGCCAGCACCGCCCAACTGTTGTTGACTGATAAGATCCTGTATACCAGTTGCAACTCCGAGTCCTACGTTAGCCATGATCATTTACCTCCGCCATGCCCTTAACCGCACTGAGCATCACGCCCATGACATCGATCAGGTTCAGTGTGTAGCCATCACCGACACCAAAGGCGTTTTTAAATTCCTCTGCCATCGGACCGATATGTTTAATCTTGTCGCCGGTGTAATGCCATGTGTAGATCGGCAGATTGATAATCTGTTTCAGTATCTTCTGTGTATTGATCTCATGGATGTTTTCTTTCAGGCTGCTGTGGGAGAATAATCCGGCTACCGCGCCTGCTCCGGCAATAATATCAGCGATGTTTGCATCTTCATTTGTACTAGTAGTCGTGTCGCCAGCGTTAATTCTACTATTTAGCAGGTCTGCCCCAAGCGCCCCAGGATTAACGCCAACACCAGTAGCAAGGCCAAGCCCCAAGCCACCAGTCTGATTTATAAGTAGAATACGGTTTAAAAATGCCTGTTGTTCCAGTTTACTCTGGAACTGTCCGGCACTACTGGATAGATTGGCGAGGAACTGGCCTCTGGCTGAAGTTAATTGCCCCTGTGCCAATGGGAAATTCAGTTTGGCTTGCGCCGCCTTCGCAGATAATCCTCTGGTCAGTTGCCCACGCTGGCGTATGGACTCTTCGCCAACGCCTTCCAGACGGTTCAATGTCGGGGTATCTGTGGGTCGCAGTCCTGCGCCGGGGGAAATTTCCTGTGTGATCTGTTCAAGTACGCGCTGGGTATCAACATCAATATCACTGATGCCAATCTCACGTTGTTTACCAAACAGTTCATCTATAAAAGCCGCAGTTTCGGGGTCTACCCTGCCGCCACGTTTGATTGCTTCCAGTTCAATCTTTGCAATCTCTTCTTGTAATGGCAGCAGTCGCTCTGCCTGCAATAATTGTGCCTTTTCAAGTCGATCTCTGATCCCTTGGAATTGCGTTGTATTAATAATCTTCTGGTTTAGCGAATCAAATAATCCCCCTTGAAATTCGCCCTGTGTTGTAAGCTGAGACAGCACAAAATCAGTGAGTTCTATTTGTTTATTGATTAAGGTTTTTTCTTCTTCCGATAGCCCCTTAGCAGCCCCAGATGCCACCGTAGTTTCAGAGCCACCACCAAAGAAGCCTTTTAGAAAGCTCATTTCAAGCGATCCTCTTTATCAACATATTGCCGGAGGAATAAACCCTGAAATTCCAGTGCTTTTTAAGTATCTTTTTCCAGAATTTTTGTTCAAACCTTACGCTTGCAGCAACAGCACCGATCCCGGCTGCCGCGAAACACGCGAACGCCCTGTCCAGTAATAATTTTGTAACCCTTGCCCTTTGCATATCATTAATTCCTTTCTTGAAAGATAAATATTCAAGCATCCCTATTGGTTGCCCGATCAATATCTGAATACACGCCAGTATCTCTCCTTCGTTTTCTGCTACCAGCCACCAATTACTTATCCCATCCCAGTTCATATCTTCAAAATATTCATTAACCTCGCTAGTCACCAAGCCCTTTATGATCCCGCATTCATTATCGTGTGCCGGTCTTATTTCAATTTTCGTTGACATTATCGTGTGAGTAAAGCCTTCTTTATAGCGTCATCTATTTTCTTTTCCAAAGCAGCGTCTTCTGCCTTCCGTTGTATTTTAGATGATTTTATATTTTCGAGTCGGACTGTTTCTTCCGCTGCGTTCTGTTCAGTCTGTAATTGTGCTCTGGTTTTGTAACCAGGCTTGTCTTTTTCTGCCAGATAAGCCCCACGATATTTGTCAATCTTGGCTTGGACAGCCCCCTCGCCCAGTTTCTCAATCGACAAGGCGTGCGCGACCCATGACCGGGGATCGACAACTACGTGTCCGATGATTGCATACTCTTCATCTGTTAAATTCATACATCACCTTAAAATAAAAGACAGCCTGAAAAGGAAGTTGCCGCTGTTGCCAAAGCCCCACCAACAATACCGCAAGTTTTGTTTGTTCCCGCCACAGTTGCAGTTACCGTTGCCGTGTCTGCTGCATCCATGTCTAAAAATCTCGCAAAAGTAAATGAATATATATCATCCATATCATTTGCATTATCATTTCGGCAAACCTGTACGTCTTGGTTGGACGTTACAAGATGTATAGTAATAGCGTCGGATGCTGCATCCAGCCCATTAACAAATACGGTTCCGGTCAATAAGTATCTCCCTGTTACCGGAGCCGTAAAAGTGTCTGCTGCAAAATCGCTCCCCTGATCAAATATTTCAGTATCAAAGTCTACTGTTGCCACAGTGCCGTCACCTGTGACGTTTGTATCTGTTGCGCTGTTGTAGGCAGAAAAAGCGGGTTGGGTCGTGTTTGTGTAGTTGCCACCGACAACCAACGCGCCATCTAATTGTGTCGCCCCAGCATCAACCCATAATGCGTAATTGTTTGTGCCGCCTTCGGTTGGGGCATCTTTGATATAAACCGTGGCCGCAGATGTGACCGTCCCTGTGGCTGTGATATTAGGTTCAATCACATAAAGAGAAGTGGCTAATGCTGTCGTGCCAGTTGGGATAGTGATTGCGTTGCCAGCCAAGATAGCAACCCGGTGTGTGTTTTCTGTAGTATCGGCAGTGAAGGCGAGAGGATCGAGGTTGAGAAACCCGGTATCTGCAACAGCCTGCCAGCCGAGTTTTAGCGAATCTGTGCCACCAACCCTGAAATCCACAACATCATCAGTGTCAGCCGTAATCGAGGTATCGCCATCGCCATCAATGATGAGTTCGTTGCCGTCGAGGTCTTTTGTTTTCGTTGCAGGCCAGCCGAGGTCTTCGCCATTGTCCGTGATCTGAGTAAATGACGAATTGAGGTCACTTGCGGTCAATATTTCTCCCGCCGAAAATGTTTTAAAAGGACTTACGGCATAGAACCGACAAGGCCACATTAATAAGGTTAATAATTTATTTATCATATTCATTCAGTCCATTATAGTAGATTGCATATTATTTTGGGAATACGTCTGCTGCAAAGAAATAAACAATAATATGATTATTTACTATTGCATCTTGTGAAATTATAAAGTTTTGGTCAGCATCCCAATCAAATCCTGCCGCATTTGCTGCCGATATAGATGTATCTACTACTCCATTTGCATAAGCAATAATATTAGCATGAGTATCGTCTACATAATGGAGATATGCCTGTAGTTCTTGAAAGGTTGCCCCACCCCCATCTGTTGCTTCTGAAACTGTCACTGTATTTAATTTTATTGTGCCAGTAACATTACCTCCTGTGTCGCCCATCCAAAAGGCTCTTATTCTTATTCTGTCTCCCACTTGTGTTAAAGTATTTGCTGCACAGACTATTGTTACTAAATCTTGCGCGGTGTTATCCGCCCCCGCTGTTCCAGTACCGCTTACAGAGTTTGTATCTAATGTACGAACTATACTTAATTCACTTGCTGCAACTGGAGTATGCTGTGCCAGTGTTAGATGGTAATTTTGGCCGAGTGTCCCACCATCAAGCGTCTGTTGGCTGTCATGTGTATCTGGCGTAAAGATAAGCATTAGTTCACCGTCACCGAGAGTTGATGTTCTTCGCCATAGAGCGTGAACGTGACAGCATTGCCTGTGCCTGTTCGCACCGCTATATTCCCCGAGGTATTATTCAGCCACAAGTTCGCAGGTTCCCACTCTACTGATTGGTCTGCGGCTAACGAAATATCATAGAATAACGCAGTTGTCTGATCATACGTTGTCCCGTTGACATCATGGAAAACCCTGTATGTCGCCGCACTACCACTGGTATTGCAAATAGACATACTATTTACCTTCGTCTTGGTATTGCTCGGCAGCGTGTAGATGCTGACCGCCGTGGTATTGGCGGGTCGTGACTGTCCAAGCTGTAATGAGGGGGTCGGATCGAGTATGACTTCATCAGTCATTTTCTGTGCTCCAGCTTCCACCTTCAATAGCAGTGCTTATCGAATGGATTTCGACATCTTCAAAATTAACTGCGTTTTTTGCCTCGTATTGTATGCTTTTGAATTCCCCGCCTTCTTCCAGAGAGGCAAATCGATCATTCAATGATGCGCCACCTAATACTGATGTGCCGAGAGTGAACTGATCCGTGGTGGCGGTGCCGAGGACATCAGTTCCCCCTTGCGATATATTTTGTGTCTGTTGTGTGCCATTGTCCCTGACCCAGCCAAAGATTATATCGCCGTCATTCTTGGGGGCTATGGCGAGCGCAGCAATAGAGATGGTCTTCTCCATAATGCTCGTTCCATAATTCAGGAACGGGAGGGTCATCTTGTAAGAGATTGAAGTTATGCCATCAATGCTGCGGTCTGCCTGTATGAGTTTTCTGACATGCCCATCGGTGCCGCCAGAGAAAATAATCGCCCTGTTGTTGCTGCCGGGGTCAATGCCACGCATCAACGAGATGGCAGTATACGCAGGCCACTCAGCCCAGCGTACATTTTTGAACCTGTAGTCCATCATCAGGATCGTGTTGTTTGAAGATGAACTGTCCTTTGCTAGTGTGAATAAGACATAGCCGCCATCATCATAATTGTCTGCCCAGGCAAACTTGAGTTTTGAGAAATTAATATGCTCTCGTATCCACCCCTGTATCGGACGAGATAATGCAGCCTCGTTATAATCACCAAAGGCGGCTGTCGCATTCAGGCTACGGATAGTGCCATCAGACCAGATAAAGCCGACATCGCCCTGTTGCCCCCCGCCGAAATGAAAAATACTGTTATGGCCGACAGCCCCAACTCCCTTGATAAACGGGATACGCAGGAAACTGTCGGGGCCGGTGGGGGCAGAACCTGTAATGCGCGTGATAGACCCCTTGTATGGTCCTTTAAATACCCAGAGGTCATTCTTGTGTGAGACGAGTGCTGTGATCCTGTCACCATCATCCGGGCTAATATCAATATGCCCCGAACCTGTACCTGTCCAGTCAGCCGCATTCAGGTAGGTTGCGTAATAGAGTCTTGAAGGCACGGCAACATTGCCTGCTGCCCAGAGCCGGTTCTTATGCTCCGTGGAAAATGCAAAATTCGGTGGGGAACCTGCCAGGTTCTGTGCAGTAGACCCATCCCATGACTTCGGTACATCAGCAGACGAATCGCTTGACATGATGATGAGATCGTTGAGCATGGAATAAGACGGTATCTTGCCTGCCTCCAGCCCTGTAAACAGATTTGTGAATGAACCATCGCCATCATCTTTCATAATGACAGTCCCGACATGGACGATGCGATGCTGTGCCGATGTGCCACTCGTACCACTCAGCCAAGCATCAAAGATCCCCATGATGTCAGCCCCTGAACCCAATGCTGATGAGGTCAGTTTCGATGTGCCGGGAGATTTACGTGTGCCGCCATCCAATAAATAAACAAGGTTTTCTGCATTAACCAGAAACGGAACGGATACCTGACCTTCCTTAACCTGAACTGCATCGGCTGTGGGACCGAAATCACTGCTCCAGCCGCCCCCTATTAGATGCTTGATCCACTGTGATTTCTCCGTCATTCACATTATTCCCTGCGCTCATCAAAGGCTGACCCGAGGGTATGCCTGCGACCAGTGCGGCTATAAGGGCTGCGTGCAGTCCGTTTATAAGCCCCCATGCGTGGGGTGATCTGTGGTCTGACGCTGCCGATCTCTGAATCAGCGGTCATACGGATAATGATATCGGTATATTCCCCCTTGGCTTCCTGGGAACGCGTGTCGTTCTTCTTGTCACGATACCAATGATAGAGGGCATGGAGGACAATAGCATGGCGATAACGCAGCGGGACGATGGGTTCATCATCATCATTAGTCATCTGTGCCTGCTCTACTCCGGCAGAGGTTACTGCAAGATTCGCTGTGATGTAATTATAGGGCACCAGATAATAGTCATCCGGGGGTTTACGGAATATCACGCGGCGTACTGGTGTCGTGTCACTGCCGAAAGCCCGGTCAACAATAGTCGCATGGGTAATCTTCCCCGGAGTCTTGTTACGCGGATAGCGTTGTCTGAATTCCCTGCGATTGATTAAGTTGACAGCTTGATTGGTATCAAAATACTGGAGGTCAAACGGGCGCAGGAAATCAGAAGCCAGATCATATTCGTCTTCATAATAAGTATAACTGCCCGATGTCTCAGTCGTATCCTGGTAACGCTCGTTCAATACGATGTTGGTATCATCTGTCACGGCTGAAATGGTATAGACATTGACAGTGCCGTTGACTGTCATCTTACCTGTCGTGCGTGTGTTGTTTGCGCCGAAGTCGTGTGCCGTATCCCATGCGGTGCTGGTGCCTGCCAGTGCGGTAGACCCCTTGGTAATCGCCACGGTGCCGGTTGAATAGGGTTTCATGGTCTGCAAGACCCCTTTGCGTTCTGCCCATGGGAATTTCTCACCGTTACCGATGTGCATGTCGTATAATGCAGTATTTATCATCGCCTTAGCTTGATTTTCGGTTGCAGTAACCGAAGTTTGAACCCTGACTTTATTTTGGAGGCTGGTGAATAAATCAGCAAAGGTCGTGACCTGTAGAGCCGGATTAGTTGCTGCCATTAATTCATCCTCCGTCTTTGCCTGTATGCTTCAGTTATTGGATCACATAATCCATAAATAGAGATAGGATTATTTTCAGGCCAATAGCATCTCAATCTGTATGACATCTCAGATATAAGATAGCTAAAATCAGTCAGTTGCGTTGCCGTACCCATTATTCAATCCTTAATTTATATTTAATCATTAGTTTTTCGCCAATAAATATTGTATTACATTATGTCTCTGTACTGCGTTATGCGCTACGTTATATATAATCACTTCTTTTACTTGGATGTTTGACCAAGAAGAACCACCACCACCTTCAGAACCTAACGTAAAACCTCCCCACGCATTAGACCCGAGAGATGTTGTATCTATAACTGACGCATTATTATTTAATTGAAGCGTGATTGCTGTTGTTGAATCAAAAACTACACTAAAAACCGCGTATGTATCTACCGCCCAAGTAGTTAAATGACTGGTATTTGTCCCACCGTTATGTGCAGCAACTCGCGGAGTAGAACTAATTTGAAAAGAACGGGGGGTTACTGCGGTATCCCCTCCATAAAACACAGCTGCATTAGACCAAGTTACTTGTCTACCAAGGAAATAAACCGTAGTCGGTTGATTTAAAGTAAACGCTGTCGCTTTAAGATAATTATCATCCCCATCGAACAGGATTGAAGTTGAGCCAACTATCTGTGCTAACCAGCCACCCGTTGAATTGACAGTAACAGTTGCCCCTTGTGCGCTTGATTCTGTGAATGAGGTTGTGCCTTCTGCCTCTGCGGTGAAGTCAGCATCGAATACTAATGTTCCATCAATACCATCGTAGACTTGGGCTTGGTAGAGCTTGCCTATCGTTATATTATTTACAGATGTTGGAGATTCAACACCAATATATAAATCAACATTGCTTGCATATATAGCTGTAGTGCCAGCATCGACAACGGTAGTTCCTAACTGTGTGTATGTAACATTATCATCAGAAGTCCAGAATTTTATATCTTTCCCCCCAGACCCATTATCTACATCAACCGTTACCTTTACCCAATGAACTGTTCCGTTAGTAAACCCTACCGCCACCGTAGAATCGACTGTGACTATATTAGTCCCATCGCCTGAGAGTTGGATTCTTAATTTCCCGGTAGCCCCGACGAATAATCTATAACTATTTTCATTAACAACATCCACATCCCACTTAGCTACAAGCATAGCGTTGGTGGCGGGAGTCCAATCATCAAGAGCAACTTTCGCTCGTAAATCAAAATCCCCTAGTATATCTAAAGCGGCAGCATCAGGCGTAGAAGCGTAATTACCCGCTACTCCCGGCAACCATAGATAATTAGTGCCTGAGTGTTCTAAGAAAGCAGGCTTCTTGGTTCCGGTGGATTGTAAGAGATGATTGTCGTTCCAAACGTCATCCCATTGTGAGACAAGGACATCGCTTGAGCCTGTGGTGATGCCTTGCCCATTTTGATACCAAGCAACTTTACCGGGGAGATCGATTGGTGAAAATGCTTTCTTAAAGGCACGACTCCTTCTAAGATTCTGCCTTTGGATTGGCATGTTACTTCTCCAGTCTGAATTCTAGGATTATATTGTAACTTGCCCCATCAATAGCCCCATCAGTTGTTAATAACACATCGCCTGTATCACCAGCAGATTTCGGGTCTACGAGGGCATCCCCTTCATAATCGAAAAATCCATTACCGGACAGCACAACCATTTCATCATCCGTTGTGTGATCCCAATACAAGGTCACATAATTAAACCCAGTTACCTGATACTGCACTGACAATAATGAAACACTGGATGGTACAGTCGTTCCATCGCCCAATACAAGACCGGAGATGTCTAATTTACTGACCGCGCTTTCGCCTGTTCCGTCAGACTCATTGGTGATCTGGAGTTTATGCCTTGTCCCAGAACTGGAAAACGTGGTGATCGTGTTGACGACATCAGTCATTATTCAAGCTCCCTGTTCCCCAGAGTGGGGATATCTTCGTCTGTTGGTTCAACAGGATTGCTTGTCTCTGGATCGGGTTTATCTTCAGGGGCAACATCACTTGCTCCACCAGCCTCTGTCTTAGCGGCTGGTTCAGCCTTGGCTGTCGGTTCAGCATCAACATAACTCTTGATAATCGCCTTGATTGCGCTACGCGCCTCGGCTGGCATGGTGCATAACGCCTTCGCCAGTTCGGGGTCAAGCAGTTTCAGGGTGGCTATTTCACCTTCACTGAATATGACGCTGGAAGGGATATGATCCATATGAAATTCCTTGCCCGTGATCTGCGCGTTGTCCATATTCATCTGTTGCGAACCGCCACTGGGCCGATACATTTCAATATTAGACAGATCGGTGGAATCCGGCAGGCTATCATCAATCGCGCCTGATGCGTGCAGGCGTTTACGAATATTCTTCCATTCAAGGATCGCATCCTTGTTGCGTGCCTCCCATGTTCGGTGCTTGTCAACGGCTCCTGGCGGGTTACGTCGCATCTCTTCCTGTGTCGGCATCCCCTGCCTGATCTGACTGATCAGTTCTGCTTCACGGCTTTTTGCCAGATCGAGTTCGTGCGTAGCGTATTCACGCGGCATATCTCTTTCCAGGGTCTGCTTGATGTTATTCAGTTGCCTGAACATGGCGGGTTTATCTTGTATGCGACCCGAGATATGTGCCGGAGAAGAAAGCGCGGTTTCCAGCCCCTTCTGTTCTTCTTTCATGTCCTCGACCTGCCTTGGTTTCAATAACGGCGCGGTCTGTTCACGGAAGGGTTTGCACTCGGCTGTCTGAATATCTGTCATGTTAATTCTCCAATTAGCTATTCCAATTTATATTATCATAGCCTATACGGTAATTTTTGTTAGCCACAAACGATTTTATTTCATTTCGTAAATCTCGTCTGTCAACTCTGTCCATACCATCCACCAGATTTTTTTCCAAACCAAACTCGTAGTTTTCCTGCTTGATCAAATCACTACCAGTCATTTTGTCCGGCAGGTTAGTGCCTGATATCAGTTTTTCAGTCATCGGTTTCCTATTCCAATAAAGACAGATAGACCTTGTAAAGTTCTTCTACCATAGACCATACGTCTCTACCCCCAGAGGTCTGCGTTTGATCAGAAAGATATAAAATTACGCTTTCTACCTTGTACCCAACACCATTAAAGTAAACAATATCGTCCTCGCGTAGCCCATACTCAACCCCGTCCATTTCGTGAAACAACACCTCTTCAGTCCCATCCAAATAGAATTGGTATGTAACTTGATAGGGGCTGGACACTATGAACTCTGTATAACTTCTGGCCCTGTTGCAGATTTAACTGCTGTTCCTGACCATACGCCAGTCGTTGTTGAAAATGCAGTACATTTACTTGACCAGCAATTATCAGCAATGGTGTCGCCCTGTGTTGGCGCTGAATCAAACTCAACAGCCTGATCAGGATCAGCCGTACTCAAAAGTGCATTAATAAAACCGCAATTCTTCAAGTAGAGCAACCGCTCAATATCAGTAGCCCCGTCACCATGAATCATAGAAGCATCAGAGGATGTGGTATTGAGTGCAAATATACAGTCCTCAACTATTACGTCTCTCGCAACCTTGCCGGTGATTGTTTCACGGTTCAGAAGCATACACGTATTTTTCGCAGTTACTTGGTAAACTAAAGACCCAAACCAGCAATGATCATAATGCGCTGAATCACCATTGCATAATATGTATGCCCTGCCTGTATCAGACAGCAGTGTTGACTTAACAATCTCACAATAAGACAGCCTGGTGTACTCACCACCATCTGCAAAGGCATAAAGGCTGGTAGAAAGCGTATCAGAACTATCAAACTTGATGTTGACAAAAGAATTACCAACCCCTGTATTCTGTACGATAGCGATGGCAGAACCTGTGGTCACGCCCATCGTCCATCGGGAACGCTGCCCCACATAACGCCCAACCGCATCCAGCCCCATGAAATGAGTTCTATTTTTGGTAAGGGTTAATTCGTCTGATGCTGAATGACCAGATGATGCTGACAGGATAACCAGATCGTGATTGTTCGATGTCATCAGTGCCTCTGCCTGTGCAGGCGTGGCTAATGGCTTGGACATCGAAAGTCCATCATTGCTGGATAAGCCATTTGTAGGATTAACATAAAACCGCTTACCGCTACCCTGCCCCGCTGTGTTACCGAAAAGCGTAGGAATACCGCCGCCGCCAAGAAGCACACCGTCTACGACCATGCCTTCTGCGCCCATGTTGAAATCAGCCATAATAAGCCACCTCTCTAATTAAGAAGCAATGAATGAATTGGCTATCCATCCACCAGCTTGTGTTTACAGCCCTTTAGAGGCTGGATGTATTTTCGCCTTCGTTACGCCACCACTGCGATCCTTGCCCTGGGTCTTACCAGGGACATCAGGCCATGCGGCTGTCTTTTCAGGCATCGGTGCGCTGCCAGTCTTGGAGGCGTTTTTAAGACCACTACCACTACCGCGGCGCTTGTTAAAATCTTCGTTAAAATTCGGGTTTGGCATTTCATGCCCTCCGTTGACCAACAAGATACCTGCACATAATGCAGGTATCCGTCAGGTCATTGATTAACTTACCTGTGCTCCGAGCGCCCATCTCCAATTAACGTAAGCATTACTGTAGCGTGCATAGCCCCGCCACTTCGCAATTATGGTATCAAGGTCTTCCGCGAATGCGAACTCAACTGGAATACGGTCTACCCAGAATACCATCTGCTTGCGTTGGGCTGAATCGGTCATAAACCAATCGTTGACATCGGACATATACTGCCATTCTTTCACCGTGAAAACGCCTTGGTGCACGTTACGGTTATTGTTGGCGGTATCGACCTTGCCCATTGACTGCACGATCTCAAATGCCTCTTCAAACTTATCAGGCGGTATCCAGAGTTCGTCGGGGTTATCCGCCCAGCGGTTAGCCCGATCATCTCGGAACGTTCTGAACTGAATCCGAGCAGCAGAGACAGCCGTTGCTGTCAGTGCAGTCGTAACCAAGTTGTCAAACCCGGTTGCGGTACTGGCACCTGATGTCGTGGTATGGCTGTTGGAACAGAGTGCCACGGCTTCAGAGTTGTTGTAGAAAAACGTATCTACACTGAAGGCATTGACAAACATCCTCGCGCCATGTTTTTGTCGGGTACGCTGATAGGCGGTTGCCAGTCCAGCGGGGCGTTGATCCATGATGTTGAACTGATCATCATCGAACAGTTTGCGCTCGACCTGTACGCCTGAAGCGAATTCGACATGCGTTGCGGTGGTATCAAACCCCTGCGATGCAGAGTCATAAGTCACCGAACCTGTAAATTCCGCCCAGTCGCCATACGCGCCGACGTTGCTCCACTTCATTTCGTTTCTGCCGTTATCGGGCGGGAACGTATAAAGCTCGGGCAACATGTCGTCTAGCTGTGGCAAGTTTTCGTTGAAGATCCTCTGGAAACGAGGATCAAGTAAATCACCGAATTGACCAGATGTATGCGGTACTGCATAGCAAACAAACTGGCTAATCAGGAAATTGATGAATTGCTTTAATTGTCTCATATCAATTCTCCTATGACAGTTTGTTGAGGAAATGGTCGGATGGGACGGCAAGGATGTAGGATTTGGTCGTACCCTCACTTGCCTTGTCACCAAGGACCGTTTCAATACAGATAAATTCAGCCGCGCCGGTACTGACCGCGACAGAGGCATCCATCTGTTCAAAGGTTGCTGAGAGTGTAATCGTGGCACAATCAATTTCCATCGGCCATACCGGGGCAACCATTGCCAAATCACCGACTTGATGATCATTTTCAAATGCGACTGTTGGATCTGCTGTGGTCGAATTTGTCCAGGTGGTTATCTTCCGTTTCTGACCGGAATTTGCCCCGTCAAAGAACCATACTGTGCCACTGTCCATACTTGCTGTGCCGAAATTCGTACTCGCTACATCCAAGCCATCGGTTGTGGCTGTGGTTACAGCGTAGGTGGTCAGTGCGGTGTTTGAGGTTGTGGCTCCAGAGAGTAATATCTTGAGGATCACATCGGGATTGATTACGCATGATACGGTGCGTTCTGCGGTTGTGCCGTCTGTCTGTTGCGCGGTGACATAGGTGGCTGTATCGAGATTCAGTCCTGCCATGTCTGCGGCATTAGTCGTGGTCGGTTCGTCCAGTCCGGCTTCAGCCCCGGTACTCGCTAACAGCGGGATACCGACAGTCGAAACAGTCTGAGCGATCTGATACTTCTTGATGACAGGAGCGCCGCCATGTAAAAAGCCTGCTACTTCCATTGTTCATCTCCTTTTGAGGAAAAGTCTGCATTTGACTGAAATGGTTTTACAACCATCACAGTCGCCAATTACGAAATTATGAGTTGGAACCAGTTGTTTTTCTTCATACCCAACCGATTTCGCATCAAATTTCCGATAGCAGTGCAGTTCGCAAAGGATTACGGCTTTTTCTAAAGCGACGAGATCAGCGACCCAGCCGCCATGTACTCGTCCTACAGGTCTTCCCGGTGCCTTATGCCGTGTGAGTTGATGGGATCTTGGTTTGCTCTTTACAATCGCAATCACGCACGCGCCCCAGCGCGTTGACGTAATGCAGTGTCGGCATACTTCAATTCCTCAACCACGGCAGGCCAGCCAGAATAGAGTCCCTTGTTGATTTGATCCTGATAGTAGGATTTTTCATCCCTATTCAGGCCAGTGATATTACCACTGTCATCAAGCTTTATCTGGGAAGATTGTTTGTGATGCCCAGTACCACCATCTCCACCAGATAATGTATCCATATGTGACTCTCTATCTTCCGGTTCTAAATTCACCTGTTTCAGCTTATCCACAGCCCCGTATACAGCGCGTAGCGCGAGGGCTTCATGTTTAAGCGTCGCCTGACTGTCACCTGACAATTCAAGCTGCGCTCTTACTTCAGCCTCAATACGCTTCCGGGCATCCGTACCCGGAGTCGCAATATCTGGGTCGTGAGATACGTAACGGTCAATCATCGTTTGCAAGGCATTTTCCTTTCCTTGCACATTCATATTGGCAGTTACGTCAGCCGTAACCTGCTTCGTTAATTGCTTGTCGATAACTTGGTCAGCCTCGTCCTGTGTCAGCTTACCGTCATTAACAAAAGCATTTAATTCTGCGCGTGTATAAATCTTGTCCGTGGGCTGCTGTGTCTTTACCGGCTGCTTGGTCAAGACATCTATCTGACCTTGCATTCTGGCAATATCTTCAGCGTGCTTAGAATTCAATTCATTGACACGGTTACTTACTATCTCTTTGACTTTGTTCGCAGGGATGGGCTGCTGGCCTGAATCGTCATCATCCAGACCCGCTTTACCGGAGTTATCCAGGTCAGCGTCAGACATATTTTACATCGCTCATACTACCCTCCAAAGGCGGAGTACCGTGGTGGTGAAATCCACAAACACCAAATATCATATATTAAAATAATAGTTTTAATCAAAATGTCAAGTTTCTGCCTCGTCCTCTATGTTCTGTTTTCCGATTTCTTCAAGATGGAGTTGTGCATCCTGATATGATTTTATAATTTCATTGGGCAGAGAAATGGTTGCTTCAAGCACAACAATACGTTCATTGCATCGGAGTAAATGGTTCTCCAGTCGCTTGCGTTCGTCGGCATTAACAAAATCGGGGGATTCAAGCATGATCCTGAAGTCCTCTGCGTGCTGTTTTGTTTTATTGATCCATTCCTGTATCAGCGTCAGGTAATAATTCCAGTTATCATCGTTAGTCAACTGCTCCTGCTTGACGGATGCCTGGTGCAACATCTCGAATACTGCGAGATGATCACTGCCATTGCCTTTGCGTTTGTTTTTAGCTTGTTCCTGTCGTTGCAATTCTTCCCATTCGCTTCTATCCACCTGCATTGCCGCCCCCTCCTGCCGTCGGCAGAGACTCATCGATCAATTCCCCGCCGCTGGAAACCTGCGGGTTGTCCGTGTCTGGGGGTTGCGCTTCGCCGGGTCTGCCGCCGCCTTGACCTTGGTTCTGTGCGTTCTGGAAATTCCCCGCCGCCCCTTTTAATTGTTGCTGTTGCTGTTGCTGTATCAGTAGCTGTTTTGTTCTCTCGATATAAGCACCAAATATCTGTACCCCGTTTTCTGTCAATAAGCCAAACTGTTCTGATTCGACAAACTGGACTAATTTCTGCATATGCTCCAATGCCCCGCCGACCTCAAGCGGCAGACCTTCAGGGACTTCAGAGCGCATCATCGTGGCGATTGCCTCTTCAGCCAGTATCATCGGGGCGTTTGCGCCTGGTGATGGGGCGGTCAGGTATTTATTCACATCAATACCAAACGATTTGCCGAAGTCCCGTTGCAGCCGATAAGCACCGTCAGGACTGATAATGCCAGTCTGGACATTGAATTCACTGATATAGGTCTGCATCATCATCCCCAGTGATTGCTGCAATGCCGTCTTGGAACTATTGAATACGTTGGCAGAAAATTTAAAATTAAAATTACCGGATATTTGATCTCGTTTTGTGATCTCCTGGTAGGCATCGTCTGCCTTTGCTGTATCCCCAAATAGTTTGAATTTTTTATTCTCCGGCAGAAAATGCTGGTTCATCTGGTGTATTACCTTCCACATCTCGATAAAGGCAGTGAAAAACCGTCTTAATATCCGTTCGGGGCGTGCCTCGCCCTGTCCCATCAGCATCTGCATATTGCCTGTCGTCCTCATGGCAGAGGATTTCCCTGCCGGGACCCTGCCGAACTGTGCGTCACCGACGACAGCAACCCGTTCTTCCATCTGTTCAACCATCGTCACCATGTTGATCATAAACCCCTGTGCCTGTGCATTACCGACATTCGGAAAGTTCACATCACGACTCGGATCAGCTAACGGGTAGCCCTCGCCAGGAAACATCCTGATAATCTCTGGGCGTGTCCCTGCCGCAGCGCGGTAGAAATAAAACGGGGAGTTAGATAGCGTTCCTGAATCAATGCTCTGATCAAGTATTGATTTCTTCGCGTCATGCAACCCTTCCAGCATCTCGGGCAGACTGATCCCTGTCCTGCGCCCACGGATCGGGATGAACGGGGCTTCGGCAAATGGACGGCGGGGCGGGATGCCGGGGTACATCTCGGTCAGGTATTTTGCTTTTAATACGATCTTCGGTTCCAGCAAGACCCACCAGATAACGTCTTCATCAATTCCGTCGTTATTGATATCAAAGGTGTCAAACACCGTGAGCCGTGTCAGTTTCGTATGTGAGGGGGCTTTCAGGTTCTTTTTCGGTTCATCGGACACGCCAGCCAGATCGTCTTTCTGGGTTTCCTCGGAATCATACGAGGTATCCGGCGACCAGTTTTCAAGTGCTTCTATGTCATCATCTGAAATCAGGTCATAAAATTTACCATCTGCCAGCCGTTTGATCTCATCGACTGAGGGATAGTCGCGCAACAGGACATGATCAGCCCCGCCAGGGTTACTCGGCCCCGGTATTCTGAGGTTGGTTGCCCTTGCAGGGTGCAGGACATCATCGAAATCCATGACAATCGGCTTCGGACCGTTGAAGATAACCGCCTTCTGGCGTGTCAGCATTTCAACCTTCCCCGTGTCTTTCTGGGTGTAAAACTTGACATCCAGCTTAACCTCTTCATCTTCCCGCTGTACTGTTACCTCCCAGTTCCAGCCATTAGCCCCGGCGATGTTTGCAGCAACAGGACTCAGATTATTAATAATAAGTTGTTGGAAAAAATCAGCCGGTAGCATTTCTTGCGGTATTGGCTCAAACACGCGCAGATCGGTGATTTCCCTTGATTCTTTGACCCACGGGATGAAGATGGTGAGTACGCCATCATTGACAAACGCATCTCCGGCTTCCCCCACCATTAGTTCGCCGGGTTGTTCTTCGAATAACTGCCAGTCGATCAGGTTATCGACCATCTCCTGTTTCGGTGTATCAGATTTCAACGTAGCAGTGGAGGTGATGACGGGGCGTGCCGACATGACCGCGTTGTGTAGTGTGTCCTGTGTACGCAGGGATTTTTCCATGATGTCGGAAAGGGGTAAGTCGGAACAGTCTTCCCAAGGCCAGTCCTTGCCTTCAGTCCACATCCTGAACTTGGCGTAGCGTTGCAGGCGGATTGCCCTGTCTTCGTTGTGTGCTGACAGATCATCATCATAGAACCGCTTGATACGGGCAAATATCTTTTCCGTGTCGATATCCAGCGATTCGATACGTTGTCGTGTGCGTCTGATGGGATCGGGGGTTGCCATATTTATACCGCCCTGTTGTCTACCAAATCAACCCACCTGCCCATACCCAGTATGCCGATAGGCGGGTTATTCACGTTCTGTCTGATCATGGATTGTTTCACTTTTTCGACCTGTTCCTCGGTTTTATATTTAATACCCAGTGCATTGCGGTTATGCCATTCCCACGCCGTTCTTTCTATCAGGGCGTGCCACAGTTCATTCAGCCTGTCTTTGACTTCATGGATGCAGGATTCGTGGATGGTAACATGCGTATGCGTGCCGTCCATCAATAACAACTCCACCTTGTAGGCTTCGGGATAAGCTGCACCGTTACGCCTGACATGGCCTGCGAGTTCATGGTCATTGGCAAATGTCTCGGTGATTTCAAAACACTGTTCACCAGAGAGCCAACAGTAGCCAGGTTCAAGATTCGAGTTCATCAGGCAACTTTCCTGTAAATCCAAGTGAGGTGTGATATTTCTTGTAGAGTGCGGCAATCCCCTTATCCCACTTCTTCTGGACTTCATCATGCAGGGTGTCGCGGTCAGACAGGAATGCACTGACAGTCTCAACACACTCAGCACAGTAGACGTTGCCCATGATCCCCTTTTCAGTCAGTTCAGACTTTTCCTTGGCTGTCTCACAGCCATCACAGAGGTAGACGATTGCCATTATCGTTCCATCTTTGAACCACGAACACTGTTGTTCATGGGTTTTGTTTTTGGTGATGGTAAATCCTTTGTCATTTGATCAAATTTGTCTTTCTGTTGTTCAGCAAAATTCTTTGCAGCCATTATGCGCGAGTTGTCTTTTTCTATTTCCTTTGCCCGTAGTAAAGTAAAAGCATCTTCCTGTGCTTGGAAGTCGTCGTCTATTGGCATTATTTTTTCTTCTCCGGTTTCGGTTTCAGTTTGGGACTCATCCTGCTCCGCGTCAGATTGATTGAACGATTAAAATTCTCATCAGGATCGTTTTTCCTGACAAACGGGTGACCTTCCCAAACATTATGAGGCATTATTTTTTCTTCTTACTGACTTTTTTCTTGCTGGCTGTCTTTTTGCCCGTCACCTTTTCAAACAGTTTCGTCACCGTACTTTTCTCGGGCGGGTCTTCTTTCGGGGCGGGTTTGACTTTCCTAGGTCTGTTCTTGGTGACATTGTAGACAACAGCAATATTATCAATCTGGTTCCGAGATGCGCGGGTGGCATCAACAAAGGCATCAACCTGATCCAAGAGATAATCTATATCTCCCGGTGCTGTGTTGTTATGGTTGCGCCAGTTAATATCAACGGTATTCCCTTTCGGGGTTTTATACGTGCTCATAAGAAATCTCCTTTGAAGGATTATCATAAGATAGACTGTTTTTCATCAATATGCACCCTTTCGTGTGCCGGGGCGTGTCAGAATCGGTGCCCCCGCTTTTAACATCTGGAACGTCGGCTGGTAATTTACCAAGTATTTCAACAACGTCGGGTAGTCGTCATCCTTGGCACGCGGCACCTGTTTGATGTCTTTTTCCAGCGAGGTCTTGTAGTCTTCCCAACGATAACGCTTCATCTGGTGGATCGTCATCTGGCAGCGTGGGTGCACCAATAGTCGCGGTCTTGCCGTGTAGGGATCGGGTTTCAGGAATTCATTGACGCGCCTTCTGCCCACGCCACTGTCATCAGCAAGTTCACAGAGTAAACCGGCGTGATCGAATTCATCCTGCCAGGTAATGTCGCGCTTGGTGCTGGCAGGGCTTCTGCCCATGTTCGGGTCAACCAGACGCAATGCGACGTATAAACCGAAATCCTCTTCTGTCCTTGACACCTCTGCCGCGACTTCCATCGGCTCGGACTCCAGTTGCCCCTCGGCAAAGCAATACAGATCATCATTCGCATCCACCGTGACCCAGAGCCACATATGCGGTTTCCTCGGGTGGGGGTCAAGCAGGAACGCACAGGGCATGATCATATCGCTGTCAAATTCAGCAACATGATTATAGGTCACGTAATCCTTGCCAAAACATTCAGGACAACAATCGTTATCAGGGTAAATGTTCTTCTTGCAGTGCATACACCAGACGGTATCGGTATCGGTGAACAGGGGATGAATACGGGAAGAGAACGACATGGACTTGCCTTGCAGACGGACTGCGCGGGTCGCTGCATCCCATTGCTGTGCCTGGATCGCAATCGCATCCTGATCCAGATTCGTGTTGTGGGTCGTGTCCAGTTCAAACCAGTCATGGTATTCGGATTTATTCGGTTCCTGCGATTTCTCGTAGATTTCGTCGTGTATCCAGTCACACGGAATGCTGGGATCATCCGGCCATGTGAATGACAGGAATATCCTGCCATTGACACGCATGGTTCGTGCCTGGTTCTCGCGCCACTGGGCATACAGCGGCGGTTCATCGTGCAGGATCAGGTGAAAATCGCCAGAGGCATAATCTGTTGGGTCTTGGTCCTTCGACATAAACTGGATCTGTGATTCCCCAATACGTTCATCAGGATTATCGGGGTTTCGGCAAACAACGGTCAGAACCTTCAGCTTCTGGGAATAGGATCGCTCCCATGAACCATCAATCAGGGAGGTCTTCGGCACCCAACCCCAGTGACCGCGATCTCCGCCCTGATTATCCACGCCTGTCCAGACCCACCACTTCAGCTTCGGCAGGATGATCGTTTCAAGCACGGTGGTAAAAGATTCCACCACGATCCGGCAATTAATTGGCCCTCTGAATTGCTCTTTTAGTGGTTCTTCAAGCCCTTGCGGGAAGATCCCTGTTGCCAAGGCGATGAAGTGGGCGAGGCAGGTTTCGGTCTTGCTGGACCCGTTGCCCCCAGATATCCCTACCCATTTCGCACTGGAGAAATGTATCTCCCTTGCGTCCTCTGATGCAGGCTTGTAATACAGCAACTGGTTCTCTTTCCGGTCTGCCTGCTGGAGTGTCAACAGGTTTTCTAGTGCATAACGGAATTTTTCATTTGAGAGCTTGCTTAAATTGTGAGATTTTAGCGTTGTCAGATCAAAGTGAAAATCACCGAGTTGAGGCATTATTCCATATTCCTGTCTACAGCAGGTTTTAGCTTGTTGAATTTTCTTGCGGTTCTACTGACATCGTTATCGCTTCCGCCTGATCGTGGCAGAACACGCGTATCCACCCCTGTCTCATCAGCCACGTTGATCGGCGTTACATCAATCGTCATGCCACGCCTACGCGCTTCATCAATCAATGGCTGGATTAGATTATTCATATGTGAGCGTTCCTGAACAGACAGGATCTGTGTCGGTTCGCCCATGAGTAATTGCCGTTTTTCAGCTAGGATGCCGAAAGTCACTGCCAGATCACGCAGTTCTGCATTGGCAAAGGTATATTCATCCATATGCTCGAGTGCCATATGGATTTTTTCTTCGATTATCTTGAGTAGTTGCGGGGTCTTCAGTCTTTTGATGTTTTCACCGACAGGTTGATACTTGGTCTGTAGTCGCCGGGTTAATGATCGGATAACATCTCTGGACAAACCACAGGCTTCCGCTGCATCTCCCAGAGTAGTAAAAGGGTCTGTCACAGTGTCGATAGCCACTGCTGCTGCTTCAGTGTCGCGTTTTTCTATTGAACTGTAATCTTTTTTATTTTTAGAATGATCGTATCCTTTTGGTTTATCTCTCAGTTTATGAGTCATGATTTAAAATCCATCGAGTTAATTTAATCAAGAGGTGCGATATTACTGGCTTCCATAAAACGACTATCAATATTATCCCTGCCGCCCAATACCATTCAACCATCTTTTGCCACACAAAACTTATCATGTTTCATTTTATTAGCCAGTATCGCTTCCTTGGTGCTACGCCTTAACGCGGCTTTTTCTTCTTTCGTTAATTTCGGGATCTGCCGAAACCAGAGGCATTCTTTCGTGTAGACGGTGATTTCATCTTCATCAGTGATGTCAAGGTATGCAGAGGTAACTGAGGCGGTTGCCCCAATAACTGAGGCGGTAGGGGTGACAGCGGGGAGACTACAACTCGTCATCAAGCTCAGAATCGGTATAACGAGTAACGTCAATATCAACTTGCCCACTCTGTTCGACAATGTGTTTGATTTCCTCATCTTGTTCCCGCCTGATTTTTTCAAGCTGTTGCTTGCGCCCCAGTTTAATCGCTACCCAGACCACTGCAATGATGAGGCAGACGATGAACGCCAGCAGTTTTAAAGTCATTCAGTGGATTATGCTATTTTATCGAGTGCCGAACGTCCTGCCCCGACTGTTAGCCAAACCCAAATGTGATTTGCTGCCTCCATGTAAGACCATTCGCCTATTACAGCCCCACCAAGATAATAGGCTACTGCGCCAAGCACCAATAAGTATGTTTTCTTGCCATTTAACCAGCCCATAATAGTTCTCCAGTTAGGTTAATGTTGTGAGTTTAGTTTAATTTTCCGGTTTCTGCACTTCAAATACGCAGATGGCCTGTTTTTCAAAACACTCGTCGGCGTAGATACGCTCATAGACGACCTGCTCATCCAGCATATCGCTGATCTGGCGCTTCATCCCCCAACCGGCAATCCCTTGGTTCGGAAGCGGCTTGGTTTTAAGCGGGGTCAGCCCGATTAAAAAATAGGATGTGGCTATCATTAAAAACACAAATATTTTCCACATTCACACATCCCTTATCTCCAATTTAAATCGTTCAATCCCTTGCATATACTCCATAAACAAATCAAAAGCTTTCCTGCTATCACTTACCATTGGGATTTTTTCATCTCTGTTTATCCCTATCCCGATACAGCCTAAAATATCGTGAAGGAAATTAGCTATATGAATTTTAATTTCTGTCCTATCTAGAACGTTTCTTAATTCATAACAAGGATAACCACCCTTGTAATAATAATCCATTTCTACAATATAAATTCCTGTATTAACACAGGAGATTCTTTTCTGATTGTTCTTTGATGGTAGTTCAATCGTCTGGAATAGCCAGTCGTTTTCTTCATTGAACAACTCGCCGAGCGTGACAAGCCCGGTGCGATAGTTGCGGTCTATGTAGCATTTCATTTATCAAGTTTCTTGATTTCTTGCAATACTGCCCAGACGTTTGTTTCGATGTTGCTGATCTTGACGGCATCAATCGTCTGCTGTGTTCGTACCTCCATGACGACTTCTTCAATGTGCGCCCTGTCCTGGTTCTGGATTTCATGGACTTGCTTGTGGGTTTCTTCTTTTTCCTGCAAGACTTCAACTGTAGGCAAATCAACTATCTTGTCCCATTGGGCGACGACTGCTGCT
>Ga0255047_10000166_pt1 | contig 47534 bp, 58 predicted proteins | sample JV7_2_1_MG_FD_183640 | JGI IMG/M metagenome (GOLD analysis project Ga0255047, IMG submission 183640) | Seawater microbial communities from Jervis Inlet, British Columbia, Canada - JV7_2_1 | ecosystem: Environmental > Aquatic > Marine > Inlet | place: Canada: British Columbia | collected 2016-10-06
ACCACCACCAACGTGCCGATAGATAACTTGGCAGGGGGAGCGGTGACGGATGCTGATAAGGTTGGGGTACACGCTACCGCTAGTTGGTCGTATAGTAATAAATTCGGCGCAAACGCTCAACAAGTGGGAGATATAACAACGGGAGACTTCACTGTTTCGTTATGGTTCAAAATGACCGCAAGTAGTTGGTATATCATAGATAAAAGGTACGGAAATTACGACTCAGGGTGGGATCTGTGGGTGAGTAGCGCAGGGGTTCACCCTTTGATAGAGGATAGTACTGCCACATCCGCTACTGGAACCGTTGCCGTCACTGGCTTGGACGATGGGAAATGGCATCATCTGATGGTGTCTTTTGATCGGTCAGGAGATGCCACTGTTTATACGGATGGTGTTGCCCGAGGTACAGTTACTATCAGTGGGGCATCAGCAACCATAACCACCTCACAGCATTTATGGGTTGGTGGTGGAAGTTTAGGTGGTCTTCTTGATGGTACAGGAAGTCTCCGAGATGTAGCCATTTGGAATTCAGCATTAACAGCCGCCAACGCTTTATCGTTAGCGACCAATCCTCTGAACGCTACAGCCGCCGTATCCATTCCAGCATGGTGGTGGAAGATGGACGAAGCGTGGTCAGTGCAAGTAGCGGATTCGGGATCTGTTACGGGTGCGGATGTCCTCGGTGTTGTCGGCACTGTCACACGCACACAACTGGCATACATCAGCAAGAATCTGATCGCTGATGGCAACATGGAAAACGGTGGGATTGGTGGGTGGACGCCGCTGGACTCAGCCAGCCTGTTGGCAAAAGAAAGCACCATCGTCCGAAAAGATGCAGAATCTCTAAAGATCACCAATGATGACGCAACCGTTTCAGGGGCAAGGCAAACAATTACTACGGCATCTGGTGAGGATTGGGTAGTCCGTGATTGGGTTTATACTCCATCGGCAACCACCTATGCAGGAACCGAACAGCTTTTTGTAATCGATCAGGTCGTCAACCAAAGTGCTACACCTAACGGTCAACTGGGTTCTGGGTTCACGGGTGACAATGCGTGGCATTTCACCGAGTTGTGTTTTGAAGCGGATCAAACTGATCCTGTCCTCATGCTTAGACCAGCATCTACAACAAGCGGTGATTCCATATACCACGATGCTACCCAACTCCTACCCAACCTCGTCAATAACGGCGGCATGGAAGGTACTTGGACAGGTGCGGCAGGGGCAGAAGTGCCACCAGATTGGAACAGGTTATATTCTCCAAATACCTATGAGATCACAAGCGGTCAGCATTCGGGGAGTGCCTGTTTGCAGATGGATAATGAATATGTCTATCAAACTTTGCCTGAATATTTAACCCTAGGAGATTTTTACGAAGTTTCGTGGTGGGTGAAAGTTGTGTCGGGGTCAGGTGGTTCCAGAATTCGCCTATACTCAGGTGCGCCATACGCCGCATGGGTTAAGGATGTTAGCGGCCCAACAGGGTCAGAGTCGGGATGGAACCGTTATTCTGAAATAGTCCAAGTGCCGACCACTTTGAGTTATGGGCAAGTGATCTCTTATCTTAGTTGTTGGGGCGGCATCGTGATCCAAGTCGATGATGTATCAATCGTCCACCGTCCAGATCTCAGTCCAACGTTAACAGCCATGTCCACCAATTACCGTTACGAGCCGACCAGATTGGGCATGGGATATCACACGGGCGGCAATGAGAACATGGTTTATGCGGCAGTCGGCAACAAGGGTCAGAGTGCTGGTCGTGTGGTGTTCCGTCCTCAGTTCCCGTATGACATTGGCGCAGGGACAAATAACTCCAAAAGCATCTTCGTCCATGCCGCTAATTCTACTAATTATATTGAACTGTTTTATTACGCACCGAATGACGAGTGGTGGTTTGCCAAGAATGCTAATGGCTCTTATGTCTATGCAAGATCTGTTCAACAGAATTTTAGTGCTAACGATGAGGTCGAGGTCGGTTGGTATACTGACCCCAGTTCGGGGATTCAAATATTTGTTAACGGAAGTGCTTCGGGGTCTACCATCAGTGCAAACACGGACTCACTGGCAACCAATCCGGCAACCCTGTATGTCGGCAATTATTACAACTTTACACAACAGACAAACAACATCATCGACGATCTGGAAATCCTTACCAAGTCCATGCCAGCCGAATGGTTCGCTGAACAGTACGCCAAACGTCTAGCCAGTAAGAACCAGAATTTGTACTTGAGCTATTACGGTACATTGGATACGGGCGATATCCTTACATTGGATTGTGCTAGCACCAAAACTGTTACACGGGCAGAACTGTACGATGCTTCAGCGGGAACCCGTACATCAGCCATCAATAACGCCACTATTTACGGGTCGAAGATGCCGATCCTTTCGGAACGGAAATCCATGTTGTACTTCCCTGCTACGATTAGTAACGGGGTAGATATTCACTTTAAAAAGTCGTGGCAATAAATGAATAATTATCGTTTAGAATTGTGGGATAGGGAACACCGTGAACGGTTGGCATTTCTGGATGCTGTGGATCAGGGTAGCGTCCAGATAACCGAAAAGCTGAACGGTCAGCATACCCTGACATTTCGGTTGGCTCAGGACGACCCAATAGCCATTTATAAAGAAGGTCAAATTGACCCCGCCCAACTTCCTACCTATCAAAGATTCTTGCAACCCCGACAGATTGTGCGGTTGGTGGATAACAGGGTAACGGAATGGCGGTCAACTGATTTCAATAGTTTCGGCTCCAATTACATTGACTTTTCCGCTCCTACCGATGTTAGCGATATAGCCGTAAACGACTATATCCATCTGGCTACCGTTTCTCCTACCAATCCATATATAACCAAAATAGAAAGCATTGATTCCGCTAACCGTAAACTGTATGTCAGCCGTGATCCTACCCGTTACATTGCTGACCAATATACAGGGGTGGTAGCTACCCGTAACAAGTTTGATTTCTTTAGGATCAACCGTATCAGGCAGACACGGGACGATTCGGGGGTGATGTTTGTTAATATCGAATGCGAACACCATTCTTACGATATGCTTGACCGTCCGTTTCTGAAAGGAGCCAGAAGCGATTTGAGTTACAGTCAGGATCAGTATGGGGGAAGTGTTCAAGCGGTCACAGTCTCAGCCAGCACGGTAGTAAATGATGTTATCAGCAATTTCGATAAACTGTCCACCACCATGCCAGCCGATGCACCTTGGCTCTCCAAAACGGATACCACCAGTTTCGGGGTAGGAACCATCGATTTCACTTCGGAACGGGAAATGACTTTCAACCGTGATACCTGTCTTGATGCCTTGCGTAAAATCCGACAGGCGTGGGAAGGGGATTTGAAGTTCAACTTGGACGGTACGGTAGATTTGCTATATATGCAGGGGCAATTTAGTAACCTTCAAGTCGATTACGGTAAGAACCTCAATTCCGTGTCCAAGGAAACAGATATTTCGAGTATGTTCAACGTGGTTTATCCCGTAGGGGCATCCAGTGCATGGGAAGATAATTACTCTGGCATATATGGCACAGCAGGGTCAGTCACGGCATCTTTGGAACCGACGAAGGATGTTTTGACCTTGGCATCAGGGGATGCTAAAAAGTTCCGTTACGGTGACATTCTGGCTGTCTGGGATGGAGCCAAGCAGATCACTACCACAGGAGCAACCGATTCTACCATTACAGGTGATCTTGCTACAGCGGGATGGGTATCGGGAGAATTGGTGGGAACCAATATTCTTGTCACTTCTGGAAGCGGTACGGGACAAATGCGGCAAGTGGTTTCTAATAGCACCAATACCATCACGGTAGATAGGAAATTTGACATTACGCCCAGTGTCAGCGGCACGTTCTGGACAGCACGGCATATACACATAACCGATTTATTGGCATTCGGAATCAAGAAAGCAACGGTCACAACTGCAACAGCTTCCACAGTGACTCAGGCTGACCACACTTTGACGGTAAACGAATATTCCTCTGGACAGATAACTATTATTGAGGGGTTGGGTGTAGGGCAACGAAGGATGATTTCATCCAATTCCGCTACGGTATTCACTATCGCTCCTGATTGGGATACTCAGCCAGATACTACCAGCATTATCGAATTCAAAGCTCCACATACCTACGGGGCAATAGCCACCAACGAACAGATCTCCGTTTCCCCGTTACCTGTACCTCCAGCCAATAATTCGTATGTGGTCAGTCTTGATGCAGAGGAACCGTTACGGGTAGGTAAATCATATGATTTCCGTAGCCATGTTTCAGAATACAAAGTTCCCACCGTTTCTACTGCATTGACTACTATTAGTATGCCAGTGGTGAACAATGTATCGGAAGCCAAGAAATTCTTGGATAACAAGGTGCATTCAATAGCGGTTTACGAAACCATTTTGTCATCGTTGGGCATCCCATTACGCAAAAGCCTAGAGACAACAATCACATCCGTTTCCTATCAAACAGGCGCACCTTATGCGGGATATCTTATTTGTCCGTATAAACCGTTGACTTCCGTGCCAAGCGGTTACGGTACGACAGCCAGTTCACCAAGTGAATATTCCCGTGTGGAAGCCTTGAGCCTGTATGATTCGACCTCGGTGACATCGTGGGGAGCCATTGCCAAGACCTACGCCCAGTTCGACCAGCATTCAGCGTTGATGCTTGGCGAGGACGCTAAACGCACGTTAGGATTGAACTCTTTTCCCAAGGCAAGATTTACGTTTCGTATTGGTGATCTGTACGAATTTGATTATCTCCAGTTTTCTCAGGATGAAGTCAAGGTAGGTGATCTGTTCCAATTCAGTGATACGACAGGGAATAGAGGGTTGACAGGCACAGGGCAAATTAGACCCCCTCACCTTGGTTACACGCAACAAATGCTTTATGATTCTATCACCACCGATGCCAGTTCAACTTATTCTGTGATAGCGGTCAATTCAACTTATACTTCCAATTGGTTGACAGGGCAGTTTCACGGGTACATGGCTTATGTGGTTCCGTTGGATCTTTCGGGAACCGATGTTCTGCCTATCGTCACCAATACGGAAACGCTACTGATAACCCAAAAAATAGATAGCAGTTTGGGTGCGGGTGCAGGGTTGATGTCAATAGATTTCGGTATGAGGATCAACAGCAAAACATGGAACCCGTTCCAGCCCGATAATTTACAAATAGAGGTATCTCACGGCACTCCCATCAATTTCTATGATGATATTAATGCCATTATGAAGAAACAGAAAGAGGGTAGCGGGGTGCAACCCGAAACAGCCTTAGCCAGAACGCAACAGGCAACGTGTAGTTTCTGGGATTTCAATAAACGGCAATGCGGTAGAACTCAATATCCTAACTGGTTTTGCCAATCGGAACAATCTAACCGTGACGGCAAGATGACAGCCGAGCTTCACCCTCTCACCAAAGCGCATTGCACGGCACACAGGCCATTGGATCAGAAGCTGTTGGCAACGGATGAAAAGGTGGAGAGCTTTGCCGATGTCATCAGTTCCAACGAAACGTTTGATAACACCAACCGATTGACTGTCAATACTGACTTCATCGTTTTCAAAGATTCATGTACGATAGTTCTTGATGGGATAATCCAATACGGGATTCCAGCAAACATTCCTTCTCCAGAAGCTATCGACTACCGAATCCAAACCTACGACAATGGAGAAGTAGTGCCGACCAATTTGGAAACTTTAACAGGATGCTATATCCAGTACCGTAACCCTCCGGGCGAGGTGGATTGTAGTGTTTGGTTGACTGCTACTATCAGGGGTAGCGGAGCGGGAGTTTTTAATTATGTGGGTTGAGAATGAAGCTGAGTGAGTTAAAGTTTACCGTGGTGATAGATACTTTTGATGTGTTGTTGGTCTTCCTAACGATAACGGCTACGGTTTCAGTGGCTTTACTGGTAGCACGTAAAATTCTGGATAAAGGGTAATGTTAGACGGAATCATATTGGTAGCAATGGCATTCGGCGTAATGGTCACCTTACGCTGGTTTATTAATAATATTTACAAATAAAGTGGAGAACGATCCAGTATGGAAACCATCGAAAATGTCGAATTCAGTTACGGTGAATTGAAAGAATATATCCTGATTAGGGAAAAGGGTTGGTCAGGGGAAGATATCAACCTATTATTAACAGAAAGTGATTTCAAGGTTTTGAGGGAACGGGCTGAGAAGATGGCGCACATTATTCCTGACAGCAACGGCGGTGGGTTCCTGTCACGGTGGTTCGCATGATTGCATTCCGATACAAAGCCATTCTACGCAGAATTGTGGACGGCGATACCCTGATTTGTGATGTGGACTTGGGGTTCAAAGTCTACACGACTCAAAGGGTACGATTATGGGGAATCAATACACCAGAAACCCGTACCCGCAACTTGGAGCAAAAGAAGAAGGGATTAGCGGCAAAGGAACGGCTGACAGAAATAATGGAATCGGTGGAAACCTTCTATTTGGAATCGCATGAGGTAGGCAAATATGGTAGATGTTTGGGATCGCTTTTCCTACAGGAAGATTTCAGTAAATCCATAAATGAACAGTTAGTGGAAGAAGGTCATGCCGTGGAGTACTTCGGGGGAAGGAGATACCGATAATGGAAGCCCTTACAATTTTAGTTGTATTAGTGGTTTGTGTGCTTGGGGGAGTGTTCTTCATCAGGATGGTACAAGGGAAATGAAGCATGGAGAAAGGCTGAAAACGTTTCGTATCACTTACACCAAATCCACAGAACATATCGTGGAACTGGAAGCATCCTCCGCATCAAAGGCATGGGAAAAAATAAAATCCAAAACCTACAAAGCCGTCTGGGAACATGAAGGCAACCTAGTTTTTGATGTCAAAACAACAGAAGAAATCACCAAACACATTGCCAGCAACCCAAAATAATTGGAGGGAAAATGGCTTTATCATCGAAGCGAAGGCGTAAATTACCTGACAAGGATTTTGCGTTTCGTAAATCACGCAAGTATCCAATCCAAAGTCTCAAGCAAGCCAAGCTCGCTCTGTCGATGGGCAAGGGGCGTCTGACCGCTTCTGAGTATAAATATCTCAGGGGTCAAGTGACGAAAAGATACCCTAGCTTAAAATCAAAATAATGGAATCAGAAATAGATTTTGCCCATGAACCAGTTAAGGAAAATCAGCAACCGAACGGCAGACGGCACGAAATCAATCTGCAATTAGTGAAACTGATCCAGCAGAGAGAAGGCAGAAAGTTTTATCTTAGCATTTTTCTGGTATCTATCCTGTTCGTCATAATCGCCCTGATGATGATTTTTCAAGCGTTCCAATTGGATATCACGGCTGGCTGGAAAGAAATCTTGTTGGTGCTTGTGGGCGTTTTGTCGGTTAGCCTTAGTAAGCTCATAGATCACTGGTATGCCAATGATGAACGTGAAAGCGATTTACTTGAAAGCGCACAAGATTGATAACGAGATTCCAGATGGCAAAAAAAATGAACCGCAACCATATCGACGAAGACAGAGACAGATTGTTTGAGACACTTGATGAAATAAAGAGGGAGATAGCTGTTCTCCAAACAGAGGTCAAACGGGAGATAGCTGTTCTCCAGACAGAGGTTGCCACCATCAAAAAAGTTGTGGTAGGTAACGGTCAACCGCCATTAGAGAAACGGCTGTCCTCCCTTGAATCTGAACTGAAGCAAATACAGAGCCAATCAGCCAAGTCGTGGCAATTCATTGTCGCTATATCGGCGGCGGTCGGCTCCGTGCTACTGACATTTATTTTAAATGTACTGAGGTAAAAATGAGTTGGACAGATAAAATACTTAGAAGCGTGAATACGGACGAAATAGTGAGTGAAGTGGCTGATAAAATCATGGATACCCTTGACCTAGATGAGTTTGTGAAAGGGTTACAGGAAAAGTTGGTTAGTACACTGATTGACAGGATAACCGCCAACCTAAGTGAAGCCATAAAAAAATGAGATGCTTGGACTTAAAGACGATCTTAACGAACTGCACCCACTGGAAAAGGAAGCCCACGATAAAGACCGCAAAAGTGCTATCACGGGAACCCTCGCCGTTACTTCAACAGCGGCAGGGTCAGCCATGATGGAACTGGTAAATGAAGCACTCCCGTTTGAATATTTTGCTTCGGCTGGAGCAGTCGGGTTCATAGGGTGGGCAATTGTGAAGGTGTTCATGGTTGAAGCGGAAGCTGGATTGGAACATTATTTAGAGTAAATGGTTTGACACAATTCGCCTTTCGTGATAGGATGTTGGGTGTTATCGATTACCTTATCGTTAATTGTAGCTACCTAGCGTTTTGACCTCGCCGTAATGGTAGCCCTCTAATTTGTATGATCCTTTCCTATACAGGTGGGATGTTAGAAAAAACGGTCAAAATAATTGGTGTCAGCAAACGCTAAAAGCCCTTACGGCTTACGAGTGCCTGATCCAGTTCTGATTAGTATTTTTTCCTCAGCCCTCGGTTATATTGCTCCTTATCTGATCGGGGGCTTTTTTATTGGTGACCGAATCTCAGCCTGAGCGTATCCCACCACCCTTTCGGTTGCGTCTGGTCGGTAATCAACTCCAGCTTTTCGTGCATCTGGGCCAGCAGTATATCCTTCCTGTTTTCCGATTCCTTTAACATTGTTCTCATCTCTGTAAGCTCTGTCCGTAGATACTCATTCTCAGACTGCAACTGGGTTACCAATGTGTTGTCAACCTGATTGCCAACCGCTCCTTCTCTCACCATCCATTTCCCGTCCACCTGTTCCGCTTCCAGCGTGCCACGTTGGATTCTAGCATACAGCGTTTGTGTTGATACTCCTTGCTGTCGGGAAAGTTCCTGTACCGAAATGTAGCCGTTTTCCATCCTAATCTCCTAATGGACTTATTGGCTCCTCAGAACCCGTTAATAAGTCCATTACCAAATCTGTTGCCATTGATATTGACAACGTGGTTGGCTCCGAACGGTTGCAAAAAAAGACGTTTTTTTTGCCTTTCTACCTGTATTTCTATCATTTTAGCTTGCAACATGGGAAGCTAGATGCTATAATAAGAACATGAAACAACAAAGGAGAGAATCAATGAAACGCATCAGAAACCTCATCATAGCCCTCATCACCCAGAAGGCTACGGCTCAGCAAGAACGAGACGCCAGAGTACAAGCGTACATCGAACGAATCAGAATCAGCCTACAGCAAAATAAGGGGCGCAACTAAGATGATATCGAACCCAAGATCAATAACCCTCTACCGCTCATTATGCGGAAAAGAGATTAAGGCCGGAACCTTTTCGGATCTGGTAATTTGGATTAACCTCTTAGCTAAAAAATATCAACTGAGCAAGAAGCGTGATGCTCAGATGCACAAACTATACAAGCAAGAATACAGCAGAAACTTCAGCCAGAGACAAAATTGACGCAACATACCCAACACTAAAGGAGAAACGCTAAGATGAGTTTAAGCGAGAAACTACACGGCAGAAACCAAGAACTTTACGCCAAGCTGGTAAGCCCAATGGGAGCCAGCGGTACGGTTGAGGGCGAGATGCTGAGAGCCACCAACAAAATCGGATATCGGTATTACAACGACGGGGATGTGTTCTACGAAGGATACGGTGCTGAAACAGCGGGACAGGCACACTCCTTCCTCTCCAATTCTGACGAAATCCCCTTGGAAATCAGAATCAAGCTCCGGCACGAATTCCAGCAAGCCGAGAACTTTTGCTTGAGGGACGCATACAAAGAAATGCTGGAGAACATTCACCAGATTACGGTTGACTATATCGAGGGCAAAAGTGAAGGGGGATGCACTCCATCGGATGTGGATATGCTCGACTTCGAATCCGAATACGAAGATTTCGGAGAGGGGATAGATTGGTATGAAGATGACGACGAGGAATTAGACGAAATCTGGAACGCAGAAATATAACGCAGAGCCGCCTATCTTCGGATAGGTGTAATGCGGCTGGCATGGAGCCAACGGTGGCAAGCCCGGACAAAAGAGCCAACAGCCTTAATCTAAGGAGAAACAAATGTCGAATCTCATGCTTCATTGTGGGGCGCACCTCACAGAAAAGAACGAAGTGCTGGCAACGAAAGCACCAGCACCGACCCGTTCACACTTCCCTATCGACCACAGCGTCTTGATAGAGGAAGCGGAAAATCTCATCAGTAAAGTGGGTTACGAAATCACTACCGAAGCTCACGCCCTCTCCCATGAGGAAATGCGGTACTTTGGACTGTACGAACTCACCAGCAATATCGAGGGAGTAGGTGACTACAACCCAGTGGTAGGTTTACGGAACAGCCACGATATGTGCTACGCCGCCGGATTGGTGTGCGGCAAAAGCGTGTTCGTATGTGACAACCTGAGCTTCAGCGGCGACTATAAGTTCAGCCGGAAGCACACAAAAAACGGTGAGGAAGAAACCCTATCGGGAATGGCTGAAGTTTTTGCTCAGCTACCAGCCTTTGAGGAAAAGTTAAAGGAACGGGTGGACCTATACAAGAACACCGAGGTGCCGAGGGATATCAGCAAGTTTATCATCGAATGTGCCAAACGGCGCATCATCGCTCCAAACCAAGTTGTCAACGTGTACGACGAATGGAACGAGCCGAAGGACAACTTCGGAGATGAGCCAAGAAACTTGTGGCGGCTGACAAACGCTTTCACTAGCACCATGAAACAAAAGAAGTACAACGTTTTCCGCAACGCTCCGGCAACGCTCAAACTGGACGATATCGTAGGAGAACACTTCGGTATCAAGAGCCTGTTGAACGGAGAGGGGTAACACAAACTTGCTGGCTCGGCAAGGTTTCCGAGCCAGCATTATCTACAAAGGAGAGAATCGATGAAAAAGAAATCCCCCTTTAAAGCCATAGACGTATTAACGAATCTCACGATCTACATTCAGACATTGCATCATGCGTGTTCAGAAAAACAAGTCGCACATGAGCGAAAGCATAAGCCCCCCTCCGATAAGTTTTATCGGGAAAGGATAGGATATTTGCAAGCTCTGGAAGACATACAAATGCAGATCACACGCATAGAAACAGAAAAGGAAAAAGGAGAGAATCAATGAAGGGTACGGTTTGGAGATTGGGAGCATTGATGCACCAGTATTCCCGGCTTAACGGGGATTGCGAAGATGTTCTTTTGTTTGAGACAGAAGCGAAAATGGAAAGATACATCAAAAAGATCATGTGCGATTTTGACCAGCTTGTTAAAGATGGGGTTTGTTCTTCCCTTGAGGAACCTTCGTTTCGCAAAAGAAAGATCAGTTTTGATTCTAAAGAAGATTTGTGTTTTTCCCTTTCCCTAATGCGTCAGTCTTACTACATGGAACAGGAAAGCGAAGATGAATGCGGTGAGATGGAATATCACGAGCCGGAATCTGTGGATGGCGAACATTCGTATTACCAGTTTATGGTACAGGAATACAGGAACAGAAAGGAGAGGGAGATATCCAAACTCCAAAAGGAGCAAACGCTTGCTGAGGAAACCCTTACCCTCTCCCATAAGGAACTCTACATGAAACTGGTGAAAAAGTTTCACCCTGATAAAGCGAACAGGAAAAATCAGGTTGACAGGTTCACACGCATCACCAAGGAAGTCAACCGCTATAACGACCTACAGGCAACATCAAAGTTACGGGAAATCTACATACAGGAGATGATAAGATGAATAAGCAACTCAGGAAATCTATTGTAACTCAAGGATCTTCTTACAGCGAAACGGCACAACGTATCCAGAACCGTCAGGAAGTTGACAATCTGGCTCGGAGCATTTGTAGTTTCACCAGCCATTTAAAAGACGTACAGGAAGATTTCTGTGTGGAGCTTTGCCAGCAACACCGCACACACCAGCAATCGGTGATGCGTTTGTTCATGCGGTTTGTAGACAAGCTGGCTGAAAATCCTACCGATATGAGGAACGAAGCGGCTGTGGAACTGGCACAGAAAATCAAAGAACAATTCCCCGATCCTTATCTACCCTATATATAGCACGGGTTAAGGTGGGTTGACACAAAACCCCAAATCCGGGGGTTTGAATTATCTAGGGATACGGAAGTTACGGCTGAGCCGGAGCGGGAAAAGGCGTGAATAAAACGTCTTTTTTTGCGTTTTATCCCTGTTTTCTTATCAATCTAGCTTGCAATATAGAAACCTAGATGCTATAATAAGGGTATGAAACAACAAAGGAGAGAATCAATGAAACGGAACACAACAAAAAAATTCGACGCTAAAACTGGGATGCGGCTGACAACCTGTTGTGCCGCACACAGCACATACATGGATGACGGAATCGGAGGAATGGATTTGTGCTGTAAGGCTTGCTACTACGAAGTCGAAGTTGGAGAAGGGGATGGCAACGAATACAAAAAAAGAGAAATCACCAAGAATGAATTAATGCAAGAAATCGTTGATCTTTTTGCCCAACATTCCTATCAGGCAACGCCAAACTTGGTCAGGGCATACGCCAAAAGAATGATGAGCATCTACCGGGAATATGACCTCTGTGGAGAAGAAATCTTCAAGCAGATAGAAACCAGATACACAATAACAATCTTCGGAAACGGATCATAAACGCAGAGTCACCCACCCAAATGGGTGGGGTAATGCGACCGAATGGCGGTGGCAAGTCCGCAAGGAATCAACACAATATCGTATGGAGAGAATCAAAATGAAGACGAAACAATTTCAAGAAGCAAATCAGAGAGCGTGGGACAAGTTTCACTCTGAAAACGGACATATTATTCGGAAGCGCAAGTATGGGAAGAACACTCTTTTGGGATATCCCAAAGTTGAGCTTTGGGATTGGCTTGACAACCTTCTGGAATCTGGGGTAACGAAAGCCGAAATGTGTGATGCTCCTCATTTGATGGAACGAGAATTCGGACTATCCTTTCAAAAAGCGGAAAGAGTTTGGGATTCATGGTATAGAGAAGCGTCACGCATACAATCTAACGCATACTACAAAATCTTCCGTAGAAAATCTTCTTCATGCCTTTAAACGCAGAGTCACCCACCCAAATGGGTGGGCGTAATGCGGCTGGCATGGAGCCAACGGTGACAAGCCCGGACAAAGAGCATTTAATCCTAACCAAAGGAGAGAATCAAATGAGTGCAAAACGCAAGCATGGCACGAGGGGTTTTACCCAAGCCGAGCTTTTCAGATTCCTTGATAACCTCAGAGAATCAGGGGCGATCAATATGTACGGTGCGCCACGAGTGATGGAACAACAAATGGGGCTGTCCTCAAAAGAAGCCAAAGAAGTGTGGGTAGCATGGACAGAAACTTTTCAAGGAGAGAATCGATGAATCTTAAACCAAGCACGAAATTCTACACAGTCCATCCAGCGTGGCGTATGGACGCTGGCTCAGGAATGTCAGCATCAGTACCCGAAGGCATCCGAGAATTTGACCATTTCCCACCAAGCGAAGATGGAATATGTGGGGTGAAATGGATTAATGAAAAACCGAATTTCACACTAATCGGGATCAAGAAAAAAGCTGACGGAACCTTAAAACGCTACGACAGGCTTTTCCCCATTTTCAATCGAAACGGGGATGTTCCTACACGCAAAGAAGCCGAGGGGAATCAATAACGCAGAGCCACCCACCTCTCCGGGGGTGGGGTAATGCGACCGATTGGCGGTGGCAAGTCCGCAAGGAAAACCAATATCGTATGGAGAGAATCAAAATGACTTACGAAGCAATCGTAAAAAAGAGCATTGATATGTCACACGCTTACTTCAAGCAGTGTCCTTGCACTGAAGAATCCATCAGGGATTACGCATATCGAATGAGCTTTTTCTGGAAGCTGGAAATCGACAGACTCGAAAGGCCCGTGCATATTGGAGAAGGGCTTTACCGTTATCCAAAGACGGGTCTGGATTCCCTAATGGTTGAGGAGCTTTATCATAGCCTGATGCACGAAATTGACGCAACCCACCCAACAATAAAGTGGAACGCAGAAATATAACGCAGAGCCACCCACCTCTCCGGGGGTGGGGTAATGCGACCGATTGGCGGTGGCAAGTCCGTAAGGAAAAACCAATATCGTATGGAGAGAATCAAAATGCCAGAATTGTATACAACTCCGAGCGTGGCTGATGTAGCCATGCGTAATCACATGAGGGGTGATGACATGAAGTCTGATTGGCAGGGACAGGTCGATCAATCACACCCAAACGATTTGACTGGTCAAATGAAGATACAACAGCCAGTTACAAATAACCAAAGGGGAGAATCAACGATGACATACAGCCAAGCTAAAGAACTGATAAACATGATGGGGCGTGACCACCTCGTTGAACTTCTCGGCTGGATGGAAGAAGATGCACTTGTTGCCGCACTGGATTTGGGGCTGGCATGGAACATCCATGACGATTTCCAATATGAGGGAGAACACAGTAACGATGAGGAGTTTGTCCAAGAAATGTTGGACGGAACAGGTGACATCCCTCACGATTTACCAGCCTATATCCACATAGATTGGACTGCCACAGCCCGTGACATAATGATGGATTACAGCGAATCGGGGGGGCATTATTTCCGTAGTGTTTAGCTTGCCGCTCAGTGACCTAATATGCTATAATAAGGTAAGGGGAGCAATGACGAGTTGCTCCCCTTAGTAAACCAAAAATCCGGTTTTCACCGGAAACCAAAAGGAGTCTACCATGACTGCCATAATAGTTTCAAGAGATTATCCTTTCTCCATCCGCAACCGTAGAATGCTGGAGAAAGTTCACATGGGGCTGGTTCGCCGGAACCTCACTAGGATCTTAATCATCGTTGCTGTAACGGCAATGATATTACTCTAATATCGTATGGAGCCAAAATGCCAGAGAAAAATCAAACGCCGGATTCGGGATCTGTAAAGATCAAAGGGAATCCTTACACCAAAGTTTGGAAACGGCGGGATGAGTTTCTCCTTGATATCGGGTTCAAAGCCCTTATCAATGAGAAGGAACTGACTTCACTAAAGCGTGAGACGACCATCGTGGAAGAAAATGACGAGTTTCTTCATATGCTATGTACCCTGTCAGTCCAATTCGGAGACCTCGACTTCAACGTTGAGGGTAACGCCCGAAATTGGAAAACCCATACCAAAGAAGATGCCAAGCTGATAGAGAAATGTGAAAGTATCGCTTTCGGTCGAGCCTTGTCTGTATTGGGTTACGGGGGTGAAATGGCTACGGCTGAGGAAATGCAATCCATCGATGAAGATGGTAAACAGATTGAGAAAAACCACGCCATGAAGAAAGCTAAGGAAGCTGAGGAAGTCAAGAAACAGCAACAGCAGGGTTTTGAAGACAGAGAATCAGCCGTGAGTTTCGGCACGAAAGGGGAAATCACGAACGCCAAAAATAAATTGTTGGGCTTGGGTATGTCAGCCAAAGCAATAAGCAAGCTCTACACAGAGGAGTTTGGTGAGAGAAAAAGTGACACTTTGAATACTGAGGAGCTTAAGAAATTCCTTAGCAATCTGAAATCCAGTGTAGAGGTGCTGGCGAAAACCGAAACCACAGAACAGGTTTCGTAGTAGTTTAAACTTATGGTGGGAGTTCGGCATTTTGTTAATACAAAACTAGAAATGACGACTTTGGTTTGGCAAGACGGACAGATAACCAAAGCGATCAATCTCGACCTTGACCAACTATCTCGGCTGTTGTTGCCACGAGTAGAAGCGGGATAGTAGCAACATAGAAACTATCCATACAAGGGAGAGTCGTGAAGTAAAGCCATGTGCCAACTCCCACCTACCTTAAGGAGAGAATCAATGAAAAAGAAAAAAACTGTTAGTGCTGAGGAGTTTGAGTTTTTTAAGGACAGGGTTAGAGCCTTGGAACTGGGCCACAAGGCAATGATATATATCCTGATACAGATGTTGTCGGGAAAGAAGATTGACCCGGAACTGATAAAAAGGGCTGAGGAAGCCGTCCGAGATTTAGGTTGACTTTTAAGAAGCAAAAGGGTAAGATGATGTTTATGCCAAAAAACTATTTATCCGCAACTGAAGCGGCAAAGAAATACGGTTGCTCAAGTTCGGCAATTCGGAGCTTTGTCAGGCAGGGGGTCTTACATTGGGACGAACTTGCCCTGACTGAGTTTGGAGTGCGCCGAATCACTAAGAAGGACTTTGATAATTTTGTAGGGAGCCGGAGCGACTTGATAGAATCCCGACGAGCCAACGCCTACGCTGGTATGCCGGAGGGATATTTGACAATCAACCAGTTCTCACAAAAATACCACATCAGTCCTGCCAAGCTGATGCAAGCCGTTAATGGTAATGTTCTGGAGCATCGGGTTTCCGACCGAGGGTGGAAACTTTTACCAGAGGGGGAAACGTGTCAAAAACTGAAAGTGGGAGAGTATGCCAACGGGACTGAAATCAATCAGGGAGATAACTTACAGAAAGATAAAACCACTGGCTGAGGAACTTGGGATTTCTCGTAGACGGCTGGAGCGGTTCGTCAGGGGTGAACTGGATCAGCTTGACCTTACCCTGCGGGAACATCAAGCCCTATCCAACCATCCCGTTTTTCAAGGGACGATGGAAGGGTTGTGTCCTGATGTTTCACAGCCGCCAAGCATGGCAAGTAATGAACCAACAGAGAAACCGTCTTTTGAAGTTAAGCTAAAAGTGGAGTTGACCAATGGGGCAGTCCACCTTAAAACAGATAAAGGAGAAGTGGAAGAATCGCTCCAACTTGATCTATTGTAACAACTGAATAAAAAAGTTTACTTTTTCCAAATAAGATAATATAATAGAAATAGGAAATGGGTGAAGGATACAAAATCCCCCACCCATAATATCGTACAGAGGAACAACAGGTTGCCAGACTTGCCGCTCTCTTTTTATCAAACAACAAATTCCCAAAAAGGGACGGGGATTTCCGTTTGATGCCCTTATTGTACCACAAAAGCAAACTTGCCGTCAAAAAAATAATACTTTTTCGGGGAAAGTTCCACAAAGGAAAACTAGCGTTCCCCTTCCGTGACATTTTAAAATCAATTTCTAGACGCAAAAAAGGCATCCGAGAGACTGCTACGAAACTCGGATGCCCTTTTTATTGTCAATTTTCATCGGAGAGAATCGAATTGACCGCTCTCTGTTACCCAATCACCCATAATCAAATAACAAGGAGAAACTTTAATGTCTGCCATACAGCGTAGCATAGAAGTGAGCCGTAGTCAAGAAAAACCTTCCGAATCCCGTCAGGTGAAAAATCGATCTCCGTACACCGAGTTCGATTTACAGAAAGCCAAGAAACGATTGTGCGATCAGTACGAGGTTCCCAAGCTGGGGTATTACCGATCCATTATCGAACTGTTAATGAATCGGCTGAACGGACAGTTCCGAAAATACGTCAACATGAAGCCGCAATTGTGCTACGGAGAAACCGTTCCCATTACCGACAGGTGCGTAGCCGAACAGGTAGGATGCTCAGAGAAGATCGTTGGCGATTGCCGGAGGTTTTGTAAACGCTCAGGATTGTTGAATGTGATACGGGCAACGGGCAAGCATGGAAACGGTCGATGCGGGGTGTGGATATACGCTTTTGTCGGATACATGAATCTGCTACCAGAACAGCCGGGGGAAGTCATGTTTGAGGAAGATGAAGACAAGGTTTTAATAGTCGATTTCGAGGGGGAAAATCCGTCTCTTTGCTCGGAAGAAAAAGTTCCGTCTACTCGGAAAAAAAGTTCCGTCTACTCGGAACTTTCTCAGCTTGTCGAAACCTGTTTCAACCCAGACAGTGACAGGGTTTCATCCGGGTCGGGAATTTCAGCTACTAAAACAAGCTTACAAAAACAATATTACTCTTCTTCTATAGAGGGAGAAGAAGACAAATTTAACAAGGAAAAACACCCTCATTCCAGAGATCGAAACGAGCCAGTTTTACAGGTGGATTCAGACTTGGAAAAAACATTGGTTAAGCTGAGCGAAATACGTCAAGATTCTGATGGGAATGCCAACCCTATCGACGAAGCTGAGAAACCACAGTTTCGTGTCTGGCTGGACACCTATGCACAAAGACGTATGAAAGACTTAAGCATCTCTTACCAAGAAGCCCTCGAAATATTGCCAGTGGCGTGGGGGCTGGCAAACCGTGCCAGCCTTAATTACCGACCCGACACCCCGTGCTATTTCGCCAATGGGCGGTCAAATACATATGCCAAACCGTTATTATACGATGCCTTAAAAACAATACAATCCGGCGGGGAGCCGGAACAGGAGCCGAAGATGGATCTTGACCCAATTCTTTCACAGGGAGATGAAACCGAATCCGTTGTCAATTCAGAGGAACAGGAATTACGGATGTATATCAGTAAATACAGCACCCTTTTGAAAGCCAGAGAAGCGAATAACGGCTCAGCCTTGTCACGGTTGATGCGTACTCCTTTGGCTAAGAAACTTGGTGAGGAGACAGCAAGGCGGCTGTTGATAATTGAGGGGATCTGTGGATAAAGAAGACCTGATAGAAGCGATGAAAGATGGTGCCAACTTTCATACTAAACTTATTGGGGAACGGGAGGTGATCTGTTTTCGGTGCAAGGGATATGAAATCGTTACCGATTACAACAGCGACCATGAAGCCTACGAGTCGGTGGTTGTCAAGATGGGTGACAGTACCGTTTTGCATTCGGTGATGAGCGATTTCCATCGGAGAGCCTTAAGTCTGGCTGTCGAGTGGTTGGGTAAAGAGCTTGATCCACAACTTAGCTTCTTAGAGGAATCGTAACAAAATGGCACAGGTAGAACTAACGTATCAGGAAATGGTGTTGGGTTGCACGGTGGGGCTTACCCGGCACACGGAGAGCGTAGCCAAAAGAAGGACACCTCACTTTCCTGAGAAGTTCCCAGACCAGATGTTGTTGTCTCATCAACTGGGAGCCTGTGCGGAACTGGCGTTCTGTAAACTGGTGGACAGGTTTTATTCTCCCACCGTAAACACCTTTAAGGCTCCTGATATTGGTGATGATATCGAAGTTAGGTGGAGCAATAACGGACGCTTGAAAGTTCGACCTGATGACGTAAATGTTTACTGTGTAGCCATGAGCGGCAACTTGCCACGATTTGTGTATCACGGCTGGATGTGGTCTGAGGATGCTAAACGGGATGAATGGAAAGCTGACCCAAACGGATGGGGGAAACCAGCTTATTTTGTGCCTAACGACCAGTTGCGGCGAGGAAAAATCAAGCGGGAAGGTAAACAGGTTGCCAGTGTTAAGGGATAAGAACGGGGAAAGAAACGCACTTTCCAAACAAGAGGTGCATGAGAAATACGATTATGTGCCTATTGAGAAAGCACGACCTCTGATTAGCAGATACGATTCACCCCGTAGCAAACGGGGTGACCCAGTTGGGCATCTGGCTCGGAGACATGATAGTTATGTGACACCTGTTCATGGAAAGACTTACTTGGTTCACAGGTTGGTATGGTTGTGGAAAGATAAGGCTACCTACACGTATGGGGAGGTGCCAAAAATGTTAGACCATATTAACCGTGACCATCACGATAACCGATATGAGAACTTGCGTCCTGTAGCTTCGAGCCACAACGGGGTGAATTCCAAATTATCAGATTATGAGAAAACGTCAATGTACAGGGGTGTTTGTATGAAAAAAGACCGGGGCAAATGGACGGCACAGTTAGGTGGCAAAACGATAGGTGAGTTTGATGACGAGGTGACGGCGGCACTAGCGTATGACCGTGCCGCCTATCAAAAGTACGGGGAACTCAACGCTCTTAACTTCCCTGAGAACAAGCGCAATTATCTTGGGCTTGACCATCACGAACAATTAGAGTTTAGCCTGTTTAAGAATTGCGATGTACAGCAAACCCTAGACCTGTCAGACGTTATTTTGATTCGATAGCTTGTACTAAAGATTAAATGTTTAAAACATTCAAAGTAAAATACAAGCAGAATCAAGCTATCACTAAGGCGTGTTGTACTTAAGCCTAGAGTAAAATATATGTACAAAAGTCTTAACTTAAATACAAGGAGACATTTGATTTGCCCTCCGACAGAACTACAGCAAACCTTCTAGGGATGGAAAGGTTTGTGGGGCAAACACGGGACGCTTAATTTAAAGACTGAAATCTTATAAAGGGGAAGCGTCCCGTTTAAACTTATGATAGGAGATGGCATGAATATGATATGTGGGTTATGCACAGCACCCCATCCACGTGGGCGTCTTTGCTTATTTGCTACTGAACTTGTCGTCTCTTATCACCAAACTTATCGCTGGAACAGGATCTTGTACAGGCAATATCCCACCAAATGTTCCAGCGTCCAGTTTACAGGGAGAAAAGTAAATGGGATATTCGGGTAACTTAGCAGGGGAAGCAATGAGTGATGGATTGCCGAAACGGGAACCGCATCACAATAACAGCACAAATCATGTTCTGGGGAGTGATGGTTTTTTCACTGTTAAAGAGGTAATCTGCGGTGGCATGGTAATCAGTTTCGGGATGACATGGGGTGGTGCTTGCCTGTTTTGTGGGTGGCAGTTTGGGCGGCTGATTTACTATTCCGTGAGAAGCCTGATAACACTAATTTTATAAGGAGGTAAAAATGGCAGATTTTGACTCGTGGGTTTCTATGGTACTTCAGCACGAAGGAGGATTCGTTAATTCAGCAGAAGATCGGGGAGGTATGACCTCCCGAGGGATAACAAGGGAAAATTGGTCTGAATTTATTGGTAGAGAAGCTACCGAAGAAGATATGCGTAACCTCACGGAACAGCAAGCGGTGGATTTTTATCGTGACCTGTGGGAGAAAATGAACCTTGACAGATACCCTCCGGCTTTGCATCTTCAATATGCCGATATGCAAGTTAATACGGGGCGAGGGGGAAGCGATATGATTCTTCAAATGGCTGTCAATACCCGTGCTAATCCTAATGAGCCAGAACGGTGGATCGATGTTGACGGTATTGCTGGGAGGGGAACGATATCCGCACTTGAAAATGCTAATGTAACTCCGTTTGAATATTTCAGTGAAAGCCTGATGTTCCATGCTAACAACGCTTTCGTTGGTTCAAAGTATGGATTCAAGTTGCGTGATTACCTGTCTAAAAAAGAAGCTAATCCTGATGACCAGAATGCGTGGGGCAGAACCCGTACCTCTCAAAATGGGTTCATTAGAGGATGGCACCGTAGGGATCTGGAGACGTATTTGAAAGCTACGGAGGATGATTAAGGGTGGCTAAGGAAAGTAAGAAAATATTTGCCATCTGTAAGAATCCTGAGTGTGAAAAGGAATTTTCTTTTATTCCCAGCAGAAAGCAGAAGTACTGTCAGTACGAATGCTATAAGAGCGATCCGGCGCAAAAGCGGAGACGTAGGCATTCTCTGACATATCTATATACAAAAGATTAAACTTGCGGGGCGAAAAAATAAAGAAGGAGGAATGCAAATGTGGATTTCCAAGACTCTTTCTAATAATACGCCCCATCAAAATTAGGAGCTTCGGATAGGTGGGGAAAAGAACGTGGACAAAAAAAGCTCCTCTACCTAACGTTTCAGCTTACAAAGAGTCGATTCTTACAATGATGCGGTATGGGGGAGCAGTTGATAAAATTGCAAAAGACTTGGGGTTTCCTGAGAAATCTGTTGTCGATTATATCAGAGCGGAAGGGATTGACATACAACTCAGCCGCCGAAGCTGGGTATGGAAATCCAGCCGAGTCACAAGGAGAAGGATTGGATACCGAAACCCCAAAAAGGAAAGAATTTAAATACGGAGCTTTCTATTTCACTCCTGACGGTGACTTTAGGCACTTCTATGCTGGAGCCGATTGTATGACAGAGTTTGTCACTATCCTTAAGAAATCTGATCCTCATTATTCTTTGATGAGGGTGATGGAATTCTACAGGGATGAAACCGAGAAAGGAACCGAAACCGAATAATGAAAATGAAAGAATCTCAGTTACAGTCGGCTATCGAGGATATGCTGAAAATCTATGAGAAGGTTAAATCCCTGATCTATATCAAAAACAATTCGGGAGCTACCAAGGTAGGGGATTCGTTTATCAGGTTCGGTAAAGCGGGTTCCCCGGACTTCCTCGTATTTCTTAGAGGGGGCAAAACGCTACACTTGGAAGTAAAGGTAGGTAAAAACAGGCAGACAGCCAACCAAAAAGCCTATCAGCAACAATGTGAACGATTGGGGCATATCTATCAAGTGGTGAAATCAATTAAAGAGGTACAGGAACTATTGCATGAAGAAACAATCCTTCAGTCTGCTAGTTGATTCTATTAGAGACAACAACTTTGATTCCCTGCTACAACTTTTGGTCAACGCTAGAATCAGGGTCGTGTCCAAATTGGTGAAAAAAGCGGTCATTATGGTCGAAGCGGATAAAGTCGTTTCGAGTTTTCACCCCACAATATTGCAATCCGAATCTATCCCGTACAAATATGTAGCCAGAAGGGTGAGCGAAAGACTGAATAAGGACGTGACAGAAAATACCGTACGATATTATCTGGGTATCATGTGATTGAAAAAGTGGACGTTTTTGCTGTGAACGCTTGAAAAAGTGTCACTTCTCATCTAGTTTTTGACAAGTTCGAAAAAGTATGGTAACAAACGTGACATGAGCCAAGCGGAAGTTGGTCAACAAATAGACGGTGAAACTCCTTTAGCCTACGAATATTTCAAGGTTTACAGGGATACTAACCCTGACGAAAGATCCCTTGAACGGCTCAGTGACCACGCTGTGTCGGGCAAAAAAAGAACCGCTACCGTTTTTAAACGCTGGTCATCAGATCATAATTGGCAACGTAGAGTCAGGGATTGGGATGTTGAAAGAAGCAAAGATACCTTACGAGCCGTTATCTTACAGCGCAACAAAGAAGTGGTGGAATTCATTAACCGAGACTTCGCCATCGCCAAAGTCGCACAAGGGCTGGCTCAGAAGAAATTAGTGGAATTGAACGGACAGGAGTCACTTGACGCTCTGGAGTACAGGCAAGTGATGATGGGCTATCGGGAAGCACGGGAATTCCTCAAGGAGCTTATCGGTATCTTTGAGGGGCAAACGGACATACTGAACAGGGTAGGAGTTTGATGGAAACCCAGCTACAAATTGAATATGTGGATACAGAAGAACTGAAACCCTTTGTTGACAATCCAAGGGCGCATTCTGAACGGAATATTGGTGATATTGCTCGTTCCATTAAACGGTTCGGCTGGACTAATCCCATCATTGTTCGCCGGAGCGACAACATGATAGTCGCAGGGCATGGTAGGGTGGAAGCCGCACAGAATCAGGGGTTAGAGCAAGTGCCTGTTATCTATGTTGACATGAGTGAGAATGATGCCAAACTCTACAGCATTGCCGACAATAGGACAGCCGAAACCAGCGAATGGGATTTCACCACTCTGACCGAGTTGCTGAAAGAACTTAATGCTCTCCCAGATATAGACATCGATGACAGCGGGTTTGACTCTACAGAGATTGAGGAGCTTGACCAGTTGCTGGCAAATATTGACACCGATATAAGCCAACATCTTCTACAGGGAACGGAAGAAGAAATCCCTCGACCCAAACTGGTTGACAAGTTTATCGTGCCGCCGTTCTCGGTTCTGGACGCACGGGCTGGATACTGGCAAACACGGAAACGGGAATGGTTGAACTTGGGGATCAGTAGTGAGTTGGGACGGGGAGCGAACTTATTGCAATTCTCCGATACGGTACTGGAACCTGATGCTGAGAAACGGAAACAGCGGTCTATTACTGAAGGGCATTTGTTACAGGGCGGCATCTCCGGCAAAGACCCAAGTTTCTATGAACAGAAACGAGAGAAGGAAAAAGAGTTAGGTCGGGAACTTACCACCACCGAGTTTAGGGAAGACCATTACGAAGCAGGGTGGAAAAAGAGACAGAAGCAATATGTGGACGGTGGGCTTCTAATGAAAGCCGATAACGGGAACGACCCAGCCTACTATTTTAAAAAGCAACAGGTGGAAGCTGATTTGGGACATGAAATCTCTACGGCTGAATTCCAAGAGAAATATTATACGGGATCGACCACCTACGCTTCTGGAACCTCTGTCTTTGATCCTGTCTTATGTGAACTGGCATACAGATGGTTTTGTCCTGACGGCGGCGGCATCCTTGACCCGTTTGCTGGTGGGTCTATCAGGGGCGTGGTAGCCGAGATGCTGGGGTACAAATATTGCGGTATAGAACTGAGGGCAGAACAGGTAGAGGAAAACAGGAGACAAGCCGAAGCCCTGAGCGTGGAGCCGGAGTGGATAGTGGAAGACAGTTCTAAAATCGAGGGGTTGGTCAAGTCTCAATTCGACCTTATATTTTCATGCCCACCGTATTACGACCTTGAAGTCTACAGCCAGCTAGAAGGGGAGTTGAGTGCCTTTAAAACCTACGGGGAGTTTCTGGAAGTCTATAGGAACATTGTCACTCAGACTGTCTCCTTCCTAAATGATAACCGATTCGCTTGTTTCGTTGTTGGAGACATCAGGGATCAGGAAGGGATATACAGGAATTTTGTCAGCGATACCATACAGGCGTTCACGGATGCTGGCATGAAATACTACAACGAAATGATCCTCGTTCAGCCTGTCGGTTCACTGGCAATCAGGATAAACAACCAGTTTCAAGGATACAGGAAAGTGGGGAAAGCCCACCAGAACGTTCTTGTTTTCTACAAGGGCAATGTCAAGGATATCAAGCAAGAATTCCCTGAGTTGGCACTTGACTATGAGTTGTCTCAGTTTGATAAAAGCGACCCAGAGGAACCGAACAAAGACGAATATGGTGAGCCTTTGACTTTTGAGGGCATCAGTGGAGAGTTGCTGTGACAGCGCAAGCGGAGTGGCAACAGGGGTACGATATTGATTATCTGAAAGGCATATACCAGCCTTTCAAAGAGTTGCACAAACCTCTGGTGTATGGAGCTTTCGGATTGGTTAAGGAACGTGACATTGCTGTAGCCCTGACCAAAGAGCAATGCTGTTTTGACTCTAAACGCACCACCTGTCTGATTTGGAAATGGCTTAAACGAGGATCGACCAAGACTGATTTCAAAGGGGAGCCGTTCAAATATGAACCTGACTCTTTGGTGATAACGCATTTCGTCACTACCGATCCTGAGATTGGAAGCCAACTGATGGGAAAAGTTATGACCCAGTTTGAAGCTACAGGCAAACCCGTTTACGCTGAGGTTTTCGAGGAAGACATAACAGCAAGAGAGATTGTGCAGTTTTACGGGTTCGGCTGGCAACGGACAAAGGTTACAGCGGGGTCGGAAATAATGGGTCTTTACCGTTTGGGCCATCCTCACGGTGGAGAAGACAGCAGGGAAGCGTTCACTCTTGGGGCGGCTGACACCGAGTTGCTGGACGAATGCCAGCCTTTAACGGATGATGAACTGGAAGCGGTCAGGGCAGAACTGGACAACTGTTCGCTTTATGCACAGCACTATTCCTCATACAACAAACGGAAATCTTGGACATCCTTTGCCTTGAGAGGATACAGCCGGGACGACCCAGAGTTTATTATCAAACCCTCGGAAATGAGTAAGAAGTGGAAACAGGGAAACGCCGAGATGCTGGACAATCCGGCTGAGTGGACGAATGTGGCTGAACAGTTTCCTACCTCGGTATCCATTGCTGAAAGATTCGGAACCCTTGACCGTGTTCGGTTTATGAAATTGGGCGCAGGGGGAGAGTTGAGCCGTCACGCAGATATTACCGACAGGGATGCGGGAGTACGAAAAGGAAAAGTGATGCGGTTGCATATCCCTATATATACGAATAATGACATCACATTTTACGCTTGGGATTTGCGTGGCAGTCTTTTGACCATGAGTTTCGAGGTGGGCAACGTTTATTATCTGGATCAGAGGAAGCCGCACCGAGTGACAAACAATTCCAAGGAAGATCGTGTGCATTTGGTTATTGATGTCGTTTCTAGTGGTGAGAGCCGGAGGGTTGCATGACCATACCCAATGTTCGTAAATGGCTGGAGATCCCACCCGTTATTGAACGGCACGGAGAGATAGATGTCTTGCGTGACGATTTGATCGACGGTGGGTCAAAGGCACGGTTCCTTCCGTTCCTCATAAACGGGGCCAAAGAAGTGGTGTTCGGTGGGCCTTTTTGCGGGGGTGCGCCGTACTCGTTAGCAGTCTTAGGTAGGGAAGCGGGAATCAAGGTGACGCTGTTCTATGCTAAAAGGAAAAACCATCACCGCCGACAGGTGGGATCATTGAAACATGGAGCAAAGATATACCAAGTGCCATACGGGTACATGACCAATGTGCAGTCCAAGGCACGGAGATATGCTGAAGACAATGACGCTTTGTTTCTTCCTCTGGGGTTCGATGTGCCGGAAGCGGAAGACCCGTTTGTGGAATTCATAGAATCTATCCGTAAGAAACAGGGCGATTATGATGAGGTCTGGTGTGCTGTCGGGTCGGGTATGCTGGCTCGTTGCCTGTCACGGGGGTTTCCAAATTCAAGCATACAGGGAGTCTCGGTGGGGCTGAAAAGCAGACAGGACAAACAGGATTTCGGCGGCAATGTGACAATCCATGAAAGCGGTTATAAGTTCGCTCAGCCCTCGAAAGGTAGTAGTCCGTTTTCCAGTTGCGAAAACTATGACAAGAAAGCGTGGGAGCAATGCGTGACTAAAAGCAAGAACCGTGTGCTGTTCTGGAACGTGATGGGCTGAGGGGGGAAAGGAAATGTCGTCATTTTTTCAATACAGGTATCCTCAAGCTGTAGCATTGACTCCTTTGATGAAACCTTATTTCGATGCCTTGCCCAAACAACAACTATTCATGGATTCAGAGAAAGCAGAGAACCTGTACTCAGGTGCCGTCCGAGCGGGAAAGAGTCGAGCCTTGATGGAGAAGCTGTACCAGACAGCCGTTGAATATCCGGGTATCCGGTGCGGCGTGTTCCGAAAGGTGCGGTCAACTCTGGCAGAAACCACGCTACGGACATTGCTGGTAGACGTTATTGGCTGGGGGTCGGTAGAGAACGAGGAATCCGGCATTGTCAAGACCTACCGTAAATCGGACATGAAACTGATATTTTATAATGGGAGTGAAATAATCTTCTTCGGTATGGATAAGGAAACCAAGATAGGGTCGTTGGAATTGGGAGCGGCATTCTTGGATGAGGTACACGAGTTTGAAGAAGGTGATTGGAACATGATACAAACACGGCTGTCACAACCCCTTTTGGAGAAACCGCAAATGTGGTCGGCTTGCAATCCAGCCAGCCCCACGCATTGGCTGTACGAAAAGTTCTTTCGTTCTCCAACGGAAGAAACGTTCAGCGTGGCTACCAACTCCTATGAAAATCCTTATTTGGGTGACGAATATATCGCACGGCTTAACCGTATGTCCGGCATTATGAAACGGCGTTTAGTCGACGGGGAATGGGTGGGGTATGCCGGAGTTATCTACAACTGTTTCGATCCTGATAAACACCTGATTGACGAACCTTTTGAGGGGGAACATATTAACTTCCGCTGTCTGGATTTCGGTGGCTTGAATCCTTATGTATGCCAATGGTGGAGATATTATCCAGAAACCAAACGCATGGTGCTGTTCCGTGAAATCTATTTCTCCGACATCTCTATAGAGGATTTCTGTCGCATGATCCACGAACATCAGCCGAAAGAGGAACCCGTTAACTTTACTGTATCTGACCATGATGCCAGTGACCGTATATTCCTCGCCAAGCATGGCATTTTAACTTTATCGGCTCTGAAGGATGTGCGGAAAGGCGTGCAAGATACATACGAGAAAATCGCTAATGATGAAATCTATTTCGTTAAGGACACGGTAGTTGAACCTGATTGGAAGCTGAAAGATGATAGCGGAGCCATCAAGCGTAAACGTCCTCAGAGTACCGTAGAGGAATTGTCAGGTTACGAATGGGCGACTTCCGGCGATACAGCCAAGGATCAGCCTGTCAAACGTGACGATCATGGAATGGATGCAATGCGGTACGCCGTTGAAGCGATCATACACGGGCAGAATAAGAAACCGACTTGGAGTTATCTCAGGGGGGTATGAATGAGAATACCACGGTCATTTTATGTTTGGGACTTAAAGGAACCCCAGATAGAAAAAGATATCGTTGATCCTCACTTTGGGCGCATGGTTCAACTCAGATGCGATACCGATATGGAATACCGTGATCTGGTTAGCTACGATGATATGCTGTTTACCGTTTCCAAGACAGTGATAACCCACCCTGATTATTGTATATACAGGCTAGTAGAGAAAGACAAGTTTGAATATTTGTTGGAAACCAAACGGGGTGAAGAACGGAACAGAAACAGCCTGATTTTCTTACCAACGGGATGGAGCTAAGATGGCATACGAACAGATAGCAGATTATAACGATATCTACGAGAAGTACAGCACCGATTGGGATTTCTTTGAGCAATCTTATGTGGGCGGCAGAAGGTACGTTACCAATAAGAACTTGTTTCGCCATTCACGGGAAAACCAAGATGATTTTAATACACGGATGAAACGCAGTCCTTTTATCAATTATTGCCGACCCATTATTGATATCTATACCAGCTTCATCTTCGGCATTGAAACCAATATTGCCCGAAACACTGAGAACGAAAGTTACCGTGCCTTTATTGAAGACGCTGATTATCAGGGTCACAATATGCACACGTTCATGGAACAGGTAGCTACCTTTGCTATGGTCTATGGTCATGTAGGCGTGGTGGTGGATATGCCGCAATCGGAGATGGATATCATCTCGATGGCTGACTTGCAAGCTACCGATATTCGCCCTTACTGTACATGGTATGACGCTCCAAATATTACCAACTGGCGTATGGATAAATTCAACCAGCTTCTGTGGGTACGATTAAGGGAACTGGATTACGCTGAAGTCGATCCTTTTGTTGAACAGTCTTCCTCATACAATTATCAGTACCGTACATGGACACGGACAGAATGGTATTTGCATGACTCTGACGGCAACCTCAAGGAATCGGGTGAACATGGGTTAGGGGTTGTGCCTTTTATCAGTGTCCAGTTTAAAGAGAATCCTGTTGACGAATTTGTAGGGATGTCGAGGTTGACTGATATCGCACCCATCAACCGATTATTGACCAATGTGATCTCATATATAGAAGAATTCGTTTCCAAGCAAGCATTCCCGTTTCTGGCTACTCCTGATGATCCGATAGGTGCAGGGATACAGCAAGAGGAAGAACAGGTTATTTCATCTTCCAATGTATACCAGTTTCCAGCAGGGTCGCAACCTCCACAATACGTTTCACCTCCGACTGATCCCGCCACGTTCATGCGTGAGTTCGCTTCCCAATATCTGGTAAAGGAGATGTTGAGGTTGGCACATTTGGAGTTCCGTGAACTGGCAGAGCAAAGCGGGGTGGCGAAGCAATACGATTTCCATCAGTTGAATCAGGTGCTTGTACGGTTCAGCCGAACATTGGAAGCCACAGAAACCAAGATGGCACGATTGTTTGATAGATGGATGAATACTGAAACGGATTACGAGGTGGATTACCCTGACGATTTCCAGACCAACCCTGTACAGATGGCAATTGAAAACGGGTTGGAGATTCGCAAACTGATGGGAGACAAGTCACCGACTTTCGTTAATGCTCATTTGAGAAAACTGATGGAACAATTGGAACCCAAACTGTCGTCAGAAATACAACGTATTATAGATGCTGAGATGGATGAGTCCACGCAGACCGAATTGATAATGACCAACATCGATGAGACTGTCAACGGCAATGGCACCTTCATGGCAACCTGATGTCAATAAGCGATTATGAAAAAACCATCTACAATATGCGAAGCGTACCGCTTAAACGTACCAAGGAAGTGGAGGAACGTTTAATGACGGCACTGGAAATGGCAAACGCTCAGTTACGGGTAATCATCGGGCAAGAGGATGAGCCGCTAAAGATTCGTGCCTATCAGGAAAAACGGATGAAGGTGGTACAAATGATGAACGAGTTGGGTATCAGTCTCAAACGGGATATCACCGCCGCCATCAGCGAAGTTGTCAATGACATTGCCAGCACGGAACAGGACGCTACCAATGATTTGTTGCTGGAACATGACGATGCCAACCTGATGGTTGATTTCACCGAGATACCACGACAAACGATAGACGCTCTGGCTCATAGATACGATACGGAAGGTTTGAGAATCTCATCCACTATTTGGGCGCAAGCGCAGATAGGTGAAATTGAAAATGTGGTTTTATCAGGTATAGCTAGAGGGCAATCAGCGGCAGAAATGAGTAACCAGTTATCGAAATTCATAATGGGTGGTGGTACGGGCATGGGGACGTCCGTCCAAGCTAAAGCCATGAGATTAGCACGAACAGAAATCAACAATGCGTATTGGGAATCAGCCAGAAGGTCGAGCGACCAAAGCCCTATTGTTGGAGCGGTCAAGTGGCAGTTGAGCGGGAGACATCCAGAATATGACGTTTGTAACTTGCTGGCTGAAAGCAGTGTGTTTCAATTGGGGCCGGGGGTGTATCCACCGGAATATTTGCCACCCAAGCCGCACCCTAACTGTCTGTGTTATCAGACAGATCTCCTTAGGCATCCTTCTTTGTGGGAAAAGCCGAAAAAGATTTACACTGATGCCGAATTGACCAAAGCCCTGACAACAGCCCTTCATACAGAAACACCTTCCTCTGCAACGGGAAGCAAGGGGTTCAAGGAAAAGCAATTACAGCTTTTCAAGGAAACGGTATCCAATGTAGTCAGAAAAGGACTGCCGGGGAAAGCTGTGTCGACAGCGTTTTTGGAAGCTCCAGACTTGCCACCTGATACACCAGTAGCAACGCTGTACAATATGTTCCTTGAAGGAGGTAGGGCATTAGCTGAAAGACTAGATGCGGGATTCAGTAAAAAAAGAGAGACGGACGTACATGGTTTTTATACGGGGAAATACGAGTGGAGACAGGATTTGACTGACAGCGACATTGGGTATGCTCAGAAAATAGGGTCGGCTTTAAGATCAGACGCTATCCCGATTTCGGTTAATATTCCTATCTCTGAGTCGAGAGTGTTCAAGGCAATGTTGAAATCAGGTCGGTCGAAGAACCTGTTTGAAACTGGCAGGGGGTACGGCTCAGCCGATAAAAAAAGGCGTGCGGGTTGGGAAGCATCGTTGGTTTCCGAAGGGCTTGACCAGCAGGATAAAGCTGAGGGGGAGAAACTCTATGATGAAATGCCGCCAAGAGAGAAACCCAGCTACGGTGCTTTGAATCTGGGTAATGATCCTAAAGGTGCGGCTTCTCAATATGGTAAAGCGTATTTTGAAATGGAACCTCACGTTAAGAATCGGTCTACTTTCACTCCCAACAATTCTTCACAAACTTCTCAGGTTTCTACTTTTAGAAATGCGGAAACCTTTTCACTGTCTGAGGAAGGCAGGGAATATCAAGGCTCGGTGGATGCCAACAGGAAAGACCCAACCAAATATATCGAAGTGCAGATTTGGAACGGGTTTGATTTCAAGAAAGACGTTAAAGCCTTGCATATCAACCGATCCGTCTTGAAGGAGCTAAAAAAAGTACCCGATTTCTGGGATGCTAAAACTAAATCTTATCGACCTGATATCATGGCGGCTGACTACCTAGAAATTGATGGGGATTTACGAGAGTTTGCCGACAAATACGATGTGGAAATAGTGGTGCATGAGGACGAGGATACCGAATGAAAATCAAAGCAATCCTAGCGGGAAACAATGCCCGTAACGGCAATGTTGCGGTAGAAGTGAACTCGCAGATGATGACGTATGTCGAGGGGGGCGAGGGGTTCAGAGATTCTCGGCAACGGTTCCCATTGATTTACATACAGGCGGCGATGGCAAAGTATATGTATTTGCCTGTCACGCCACCAGTAGAAGTGGACACGTTCTCGGATATACCTGAGATCATGTCGGGCATGAGGAAGATTGTTAATTCAACATCGGGGTATCCCGATCCATCAATAGATTATTGGACGTATCAACCTGTCGACGGACTCTAAACGGTGCTGACGAGCATACGGAGATAAAAAAATGGCTGAAGAAACCATTGAGCAACAACCACAAGTTGAACCGCTAGTTGAACCGATGAAGGGGAATATGTCTTTCACGGAAGAACAGCAAACCTATATAGATAATACCTTGATTCCAGAACGGTTGACCCGATTGCGTAAACAGATGGAAAAGTCTGTGGACGCTCAGGCTAATCAGGAAGAAAGGGAAGAATTAACCAAGTATCGCCAAGCCGAAGCAGAACGGTTATCAGCGGAAGAAGCCGAAAAACAGAAACAAGCTGAAGAACGGGGTGAGTTTCAGCGTATCCTTGAAGAAAAGGATACTGCTTACTCGAGAACCCTTGACGAACTGAACCAAGCCTTGGACACGGAACGCCGATCTTCGGAACGGATGTTTCTTTCTAATAGCTTGCAGTCGTCTTTGGCTCGGAGTAAAGGGGGGATATTGCCGAACATGATAAATATCGCCGCTACTCAACTGGAAGTGGGAACGCCGCTATTGCCAAATTCTGACGATTTATATCGTGCCACCGCAGTGAAGAATGAGGATTCGGGATATCGGGTTTCGCTTACCGATACGAATGGACATTCGGCACTCAACGATAAAGGTGAAGATCTGAGTTTGGATGAAGCTGTGGAACTGTTCTTGGACAGGCATCCCGCTTTTATCCCTGCCAACGTGAGAAACGGAGGCTCAGGATCACACAATTCCAGAATGACTCAAGCTGATTCCTTGCGCAAAGATTACGAAACAGCTATGGAAAAAGCGGGGAAATCTGGGCAACGGGCAGACCAGAATGAAATGATGCGGCTACGGCGAGAACTAAGCAAAATTGAAGGAGATACATCGTAATGGCATTTACAGGTAGAGCGACTTATTCTAATCCTACGGCAATAGCGGAAGATGTTTCTGATATTATCACTATGATTAGTCCTTTTGAAACTCCACTTTTGGATTATTTGGGTGATTCAGTTCGACCAGCAACAAACGTTCTACACGAATGGCTGGAAGAAAGCCTAGCACCTCCATCCATTATCAACTCCACCGCTATTACTTCCGATACGGCTAATACGACATTCCGTATCAATGGCACGGGCGATTCCATTCAAACTGGTGACTTGCTCAGGATCACGGGTAACAGTTCGTTGACCTATGAAGAAGTAATGCAAGTTACAGCTACAGCAACCAACTCCATTACCGTTCTCAGGGGCGTAGGCTCAGTCGGCCCGTCATCTTTGGCTCCGGGCGGGACGGTTGAACTTATCTCCAATGCTACCATTGAAGGTGCAGACGTCAGTGGTGACATTTCCCAAAACAGAACACGCAACTACAACTGGGTACAAATCTATCGTAAATCGGTAGAAGTTTCCGACACGGAACAAGCCGTAAGCCAGTTGGGTGATATCTCTAACGAATACGATCATCAACTTCGTAATCGTACCCGTGAGATTTTGCGTGATTTGGAAAAGAACCTTATCTTGGGTGTTGACGCTGGCAACAGTTTTGCTTCCGCTTCAACGTATCGTACCATGAAAGGTATCTGGAGATATATCACCACTAACCAGCAATCAGCCGCTACATTCAGTGAGTCCTTCCTTAATGCAGTTGTTATCAAATCCGCATGGGATAACGGCGCACAGGACTTGGATTTCATTGTAGCAGATGCCAACCTCAAACGTGAGATTGACAATCTGGCAGACAGCCGTATCAGGCAAACGATGGACGATGAAACTTACAAGAGCGAAATTACGCTTTATGAAAGTTCCTATGGTCGACAGCAGATATTGCCGCCGAACAGATGGATGCCGACTAACAGCCTGATGGTATTGGCTAGTGATCGCATCAACGTTCTACCGTTGGATGGTATGAGCTTCCAGCAGAAACCTCTCGCCACAACAGGACTTGCCACCAATGGCGTAGTCTTTGGTGAGTACACGGCTGAAGTTCGCAATGAATCAGGATTGGCAAGAGCCAACCTAACATAGAACCTCATAATTGATTCTCCTTATGGGTGAAGTGGAGGGGTGAACCGTCCGGCATAAGCGGTTCATCCCACCCTTTAATAATATTATGAAAATGGGGTTCACTTGCGGATCATTTGACTTGCTTCATGCGGGTCATGTGCTGATGTTGGAGGAATGCAAAAACAACTGTGATTATATGGTTGTAGGTTTGCAGACTGATCCCACCGTTGACCGCAGAGAAAAACAAAAACCTATCCAAACCGTGTATGAACGGTTCATCCAGTTAAGAGCCGTCAAATACATAGACGAAATTGTTGTCTATGAAACGGAAACCGACTTGATGAACGTGTTGTTGTCGTTGATGCCAGATATACGGTTCTTGGGTGAAGACCATAAACAGAAGGATTATACAGGTAAGGGCATTGAGGGAATTGAAATCATGTTTAACATGAGAAAAAATGATTACAGTTCTACCGATTTGCGTAACCGATGCGTGGAAGTTGTTTCCTTGTATCACAGCACCATGTCACATGACACGGATATTGAACGTGACGAGGAAATGCGCCCATTGGAGCCTATCAAATAATATGGAACATCACGATACTCTTAACCAATTTCTAAAACACCATCCCAATCGGGATTTCAACCCTAATTTCGTTGACAAGGTAAAGAAATCAATCGAATTAATGATGAACACCCTTCAAAACCAGAACAACGAAATAGCCAAGCTGAAAAAGCAAATCAAAAAGGAAAATCCAAAGGAAAATCCATGAAATACAATATCGCTTTCTATTGCAAGTCCATACCCTTCACAGCCGATGCCATCAACCTCAACTCCAGTTTAGGAGGTAGCGAATCAGCCTTGGTATACATGGCACGGGAACTGGTGAAACGGGATCATAAAGTTACCGTATTCACTGAGTTCGCTGATCCTGAGAAGGATGTGGGTGTTTATGACGGTGTTCGATGGGAATCTGTGGGTAACCTATACCCTTGTTGTGAAGCGATGGATTACGAGATCTTTATCAGTTTGAGGATGTGGGAGATTATGGACGCCCCCATCCAAGCCAAGTACAAAATATTATGGAATCAAGATGTGTTGAGCCGACCCAAAGACGTAGCGGGGTCGATCTATAAAACCGATGAAATGATGTATGTCTCCAATTGGCAACGCCAGAACTATGAAGGGCAGTTACCAGAAGTGGTACATAATCTCGGTTATGTGACAAAGAACGGTATTGATCTGGAAACGGTAGACCGAAATATTGAACGGGATGAAGACGGTAAGATTATCAAGGATAAGAACAAGCTGATTTATATCAGCCGACCAGAACGGGGGTTGGCTCCCTTATTGAAGATATTTCCCAAGATGCTCCAGAGCCGCCCGAATTTGCAATTGAAAGTGGCACGCTATTATTCTATGTATGAACCCAACCCCGAAGTGAAACGCATTTGTGATGAAGCTGATAAGATTATGGAAGTAACGGATAACGTGGAATATCTGGGCAACTTGGGTAAAGACGAATTGTATCAAGAAATAGCGTCCAGCAACTTGATGGTTTATCCGGGCGTTCCCCATTTTGATGAAACAAGTTGTATCGCCGCCCTTGAAGCTCAAGCCTGTCAAACCCCGCTTATCTGTTCCTCTAAAGGTGGATTGGTGGAAACCATGAACGCCTTTGCTGGAGCTAAAATCGAAGGGAGTGCCTTTACCGATGAATACCATCAGGAATTCATTAAACAAGCCTTCTACCTGATGGATAATGACCAAGCCTATGAACGTGCGCAGAAAGATGGGAGAGCTTGGGTGGAAAGGAATTATCAGTACAAAGATATAGCAGGGGAGTGGGAAGAACATTTTGATGATTTCTTTGAACGGCGATATGCTGAGAACAAAAACAAAGTAGTTGAGAACCTTATACATTTCGATGATTTCTTTGCCGCTAGGGTAGCCGATCCCGATTGCGTATTACCCGAAGCTAACGAGTCACCCGAAACCTACGCTAAGAACGCCATTGCCATCAGTGACGAAATTGGTGAAGGGCGGTTCCGTGCCATGTTGACGGTTGCCCGTGAATGTAACCCTGCACCTGACCGTATATTGGATTTTGCTTGCGGTAACGGTTCTTTGACCCATGACTTGAAAACGGTATTCCCAGACGCTGAAGTCATGGGGGTGGATTATGCTTCCGACCTGATAGAAAAAGCAATTATCTTCTGTGAAGAACGGGAGGTGGATATTGAGTTTAGGGTAGGTTCGTTTGAAGCGGTGGATGAAACAGAGAAATTCGATATCATTATGTGCGGTGAATTTCTGGAACATCACGACGATTATAAAAATGTGATTGAGTACATGGAAGCCAGATTAGCACCCGAAGGGTACATTATCTGGTCAGTACCTCACGGGGCATTACATGAACACTTGTTAGCTACTAGCGGTTCGGTTAGGTTGGGCAATGGTAGGTTGGTGGAGTTAGAAATACGGGGTCACAAAATACACTGGGACTATTCCACTATCCATGAAGTATTTGGTGAGAAACCCAACTTCATTGCTTCACATTTGTGCTACCCACCAACGCCAAGAGGATGTATGACAGGCTGTTTCGTTATCAGGCATCAGCAAGGGGTTACGGGTGAGGTTAATTGGGATCGCAAGATAAAGACCATGCGACCGTATCAATCCCTATCAGTTTGTATGATAGCCAAGAACGAATCCAAAGATTTGGAACGGTGTTTGGCTTCGGTGGAACGCATAGCTGATGAGATTATTCTGTGTGATCATGGTTCCTATGACGACACGGTAGCAATTGCTGAAAGGTTCGGAGCCAAGGTAAAGCATATGCCAGCCTTTTGCCCTGATTTACCAGCCATTACCGACATGGATGGCAACCCCATTAATATCCCCGCTCCGGGCAGTTTTGAGTGGGCGAGAAACGCTTCTATCGAGGATGCTGTAGGGGATTGGATATTGTGGATTGATGCTGATGAGGTGTTGGAGAGTCCTCTGTTTTTGCGTCAGCATTTGGATACCTCTATCTATGAAGGGTTCGTTGTCAGGCAGAACCATTTGATTTGGGATGCTGAGAACAGGCATGACAAACCCGTGAGACTGTTTCGCAATAACAAGGGGTATCGATTCTGGGGAGCCATCCACGAACATTGCCAGAAAGATATTAACTCACCGATAGAGCCAGCATTTGAACTTCAGCATACCCAGATAATGCACTACGGCTATATCACGGAAGCTGGTAGGCAAGATAAATGTAAGGACAGAAACCTTGCCTTATTGATGGTTGACAGAGTGCTTAATCCTGAGCGGGAATTGGGTAAGGTGCTGTTACAACGTGACTATTTGAACATGGTACATTGGGAAGTGCAGAAACACGGGCAAGTGACACCTCAAGCGAGGGAATATCTGACCACCATTATTGAATTGTATCAAACCAACTTCACCGATCCAAAACAACGAATGCACGACCTCAGTTTTGAGCAGTATCAAAAAGCTCTTGAATGGTTGGATCACGGTATTCCGTTTAATGTTTCCATTGAACCAGCCAGTAAGGAAAACCTTAATGGAGCCAAACGGTTCTTATCGCATGATGAATTACAAACGTATGTAGCCAAACAAACGGCTGAAGCCCTTGACCAATCAGGGTTCATAATTTCATAGGAGATATTTATGGCAGTCCGAGCAAGTATGAGCGACCTCATTACCTATACCAAACGCTTAGTCAATCAGACAGCGGCGGCATCACCTTGGACAGAACAGCAGATACAGGATGTTCTTGACCAGCATCGGACGCATTTCAATTTCATATTGCTTGACCATGACAGCCAGTATAACTTCTATTATACCCGTGCCTATAACCGTGAATCGTTGGCACTTGCCGACAGCCTTACATACGGGGAAAGCAACTTGTCAGGAGTCACGGTTCCCGATTTCAGTCTGTATACTCAAGTGGGATTCTTTGAATCCGATATAGCCTTATATAATGGCAGGGATACCAGTAACACAGCGCATTCGCCCGACGATACCAACCTTTATGACGGCACGTTCATATTCAGTACGGCTCCTGATACTGACTTATACGTTTTCGGTAAGGGTTACAACGTTTGGGCGGGAGCGGCTGACCTATTACTCGAAACACCTGATTTCGGAAGGTTGCCCTTGAAATCTGAATCACGGGGAGCCGTATCACAGACAATTTCTTGGAATGATAAAATCACCATGTATTATCAGCGGGGAGCCAAGCTGAACCGCAGAATAACCAAGCTGTTGAGGGCATGATATGAACCTGTTTATAAACGCTACTGATATCACGACTGTGACGATCAATCAAATGGTGTTCAGTCAGGATAGCGACTTCAATTACACTGATGCCGATTCAGCTTTACAGACGGATGTACAGGTAGATATTCAACCGTTCCAAGTGCGTTATGCGGAATCGGAATCGGGGGGTACGACACGGATAACGCACCTGATGTTTTCACAGCAATATGCTAATGTGACATCAGCCCAGAAAAGCGGAGATGTAAGCGTTACAGATGGCGCAACAACCTACGATATACGCACTGTGAAGGATTATGTCTCCCACATGGAATCTGAGCTAGAGGAACGGACATAATGGGGTTCGATCTGAAATTCAACAAAGTCAAAGCCAATCAAGCGTTGACCAAACAACGGCAGATTATTAACAAGATTGAAACCAAAGCGCATCAGGTGCTTGATGCAGTCGCTAGGGAAGGGGTGAACGCTTCCAAAGACAAAGGCAGGGCTGACACATGGCAAGATCAAACAGGGAACCTCAGAAGCAGTATTGACCATTTTGTAGAGAAAACTTTTAAGGGTGAGCAAGCTGTTGTGTTTGCTGGTATGGATTACGCCCCATTCGTCCACTTTCGGGATGGGTACAGGGTGTTGGTCATGCCCGATAGCGATACCATAAAGAAATATACCAACATACTCAAAAACCTATAAAGGAGGAAGGAAATGCCGTACAAAAACATTAACCGTAAATCGTTGCAACCGAAATCTCCCAACAGGAAGAAACGAAACCCGAAACGTAAGGTCGTGTCCAAGAAGAAAAGGAAAGCCCATTCATTCTATTATGGGCAAGCGTGAGGAACTAGAAATTGATTACCGTAGATAATTATCTGACAGGGGTAGCCAAGCTGATAAACGATTCCAGTGTTACCAGCCAGTTAAACGGCGGCATCACCAAGGGAGCCAAGCGTCCTGATAATGTGGATTATCCGTGTCTGACCGTGTTGGGTACGGAAGCATCGGTAGGGCAGAATACGGAACTGCAAACCTTTAATGGCATTATCAATATCTTTGTGGCATCCAACGGGAACGGTACAGCACCTACCAGTGCATTAAGCAGTATCGAATCAGCCTTGATAGCTTTGGTCAATGTCGTCAATTGGGATAACGGAACTACCCGTTGCATCTCACAATATTTTACAGGTACAACACAACCGTTTTGGGATCCCAATGACGGGAACGTGCATTTTTGCGCTTTACAATTACGATCTTTCATGGTCGATGCCAGTTAAACCTTAACAAAAGGAGGAAATTATATGAGTGACATTACTATAAGGGATTTGGATACTAGCAACTATCCAAATGTGCAAGCAACGGCTGTTCGAGGTTCCGATCAGGCTTCCGTTGATGTGTCAGGTACTTATGTTATTGTGGGTGCTGACGCTGATGCTAAACAACAGGATTTGGGGGTGAAATTGCTTAAACGGGCAATAACATCTTTTGCTGATTTTGACGCTCAGGCGGCACGGAATGCGGCTTTCTATTCTAACCGTGACGACTTGAAAGGGTTGGAAGATAAATCCATTGTCAGCCCTGCTACACCGACTGACCCGACAGTTAGCATCTCCGCTACTGCCACTCTGGTAAAAGTTACGGGGTCAACAGATACCGTGACTCAGAGCCTAACTATAGGATTGACCGATCAGGACGGGAGATTGGTTCATAACCAGAATCTAATCGAAGGGTCGGACGGATTTGCCACGCAATCTTATTCCATATCGCTGAAAAAAGCCGATCATATTGGCTTGGATACAGCGACTAAACTAACAGCCACCGTGACAGCTACCAATGAAATTGGTGTTGCGTCTAACGCAGTATCTGAAACATGGGAAAGCTAAACACAAAATTCAAATGGATGGGGCAGGGAGAATCCAATTACATTCCCGAAGTGCCGTGTCCTTTGTATGAAGATCAACATTCAGTTGTCGTTACTCCGAATTATTGCATGGAGTCCAAATGCGTGTGGTTCAGCCACTATTATGAGGACGGGGTGGAATGCAAACATGGTGATGATGATTGGAAACAACAGCTAACAGCTAGAGGGGTAATATTGTAATGGCTACGAATCAACAAAAACTAATGGTCGGTGCAGGGTCAGTTCTAACGGATGTTGCTACCACCGCAGGGAATTTTTATGATCTTGGGGGATACCGTGACAGCTTGTCTATTCGGTTCTCCGAAGAACGGTTCAACTTGGAAGTAGCGGATCATCTTTGCTATGTCAAATCGGTACGAACACGATTGGACGCTTTCGTCAATACTTCGTTGGTGCAAGCTACCCATGAAAGTCTGATAAATGCTATCGGGTTCACCGCCGCCAGTATGCCAGCAACAGCGGCTACTTCAATGGAACTGAAGATCCAAGAACCGGGAATTTCAGCCATGAAATTTATCGGTGGAACAGCAGGGTCTACCGCTTCCTTCGACTTGGTGAGTTATATCTTCAGCCAAACCGTACCGATGACTGATGCCGAATTGTCATACGCCAAAGACGGTGAAACCTTGATACCTATTTCTTACATGGTATTAGGAACCATATCAGGTGCTAATGCTTCCTTCGGTTGGGTTGATCAATCAGTCAGTATTTAACGGGGAACATATGAACCAAGAACAAGACACTACCACGCAAGAACAAAACAGCGAAACTCCAGCAGAACCAGAGGTAAGCGATGCGGCGAAAATGATAATGGAACGCCTAACGGTAATCGAAAACCGTATGGACAATATCTCCACCAACGGCACAGCCGAGCAACAGGAACAAGGACGTGAAGTGGCGGCAGATATACCAGAGATTTTCGAGATAACTCCGAGAAATGGCGAACCCGTTACATTAACGTTGCATCATCCATCATTCTACAAATTGGAGTTTGTCGCCGATGAAGTTGAAGCGATGCTGAGTCTAGTGAAATCTGATGAGAATCTAATGACGGAAACAGGGGTAGGAAACTTCTTTTTACGCATCTTGGGACGCAGAGAACTCAGGGATCATGTATACAAGGTTTTGCAGATAGTGCTTGACCCGTTACCTGATCCCGACATGGACGATTTGTCTGTATCGGTCGACCTGATAAAACTGCTTAATCCCGCCGAAGTGATTGATGCACTTGTTAAAAAGTCCACCCCTTTTTTCATCAGGGCATTACAGATCTTCAAACTGAGTCGGGACAGCACTTAATCCCTTCGTATCTCAATTTCGTTCAGCTTGAACTTAATCTGTGCCGCATTGCCCACATTCCACCTGACTATATATATAGAAAGATGTCGTATTTGAAGTTGTTATCTCTCTGCCATGTCCTGTCTTTAGAGGAACAAGGACGCAAGGAAGAAGAACGACAACGCAAAGTGGATGAGTTCTCCCAAGGTGCAGGGGAACGGTTCCGTAGAGGACAAATGTAAATGGCTGTAATTGAGCAACTGGGAAACCTAGAATACAAGATCACGCTTAACACCACTGAGCTTGAACGGGGACAGAAAAAAGCGTCTTCCATCATGTCGAGGTTGGATACCAACCTAGGCAGACTTGCCAATCTCACCCTAGCATCTCAAGGTATAACGGCATTCTCCAAACGTATTATCAGCATGGGGACTGATGTTATCAAAGCGGCTACTACTATGCAGTCCTTGGAACGTGGGTTGAGGGCGGTTGCTGGTGGAGCGGCGGCGGCAGATGCCCAGTTGATCGGGTTGCGTGAAGTAGCTAAATTGCCCGGACTTGGGTTACAGGAAGCGGTACAGGGAGCCGTCAACCTTCAAGCGGCAGGGTTATCAGCAGAACGGGCAACCGATTCACTGAAAGCCTTTGGTAATGCTCTGGCTACCGTAGGGAAAGGCAAAGCTGAACTTGACGGAGTAATACTTGCACTGACCCAGATGCAAGCTAAAGGAAAGCTCAGTGCCGAAGAAATTAATCAGATTGCAGAACGGGTTCCTCAGATCCGTAGAGTTATGGTGGAAGCATTCGGCACAGCCATCCCAAAAGAAATTGAAAAGATGGGGATCAGTGTTGACGACTTCATTGATCGGGTCAATAAACAGTTAATGACATTACCTCAAGTTGTGGGTGGTGCGGCAAACACGTTTGAGAATCTTGGCGATACCATCTTTGAAGCTAAAACCCGTATCGGAGAATTATTCCTTCCAGCAGTCCTGTCAGCCGCCGAAGCGTTTGCTTCAGCTTTAGGGGATGTCAACCGAGCCTTAACACCTCTAAGTGACCAAGTAAAATCTGATATAGCCGCATGGGATTCATTGAAAACCCAGTGGCAAGCCCAAGATACTGAAATCACGAAATTGGTCGGGCAATACAATACTTTGCAGACCCGTTTGAAAGCCATCACCGAAAGCGGTGGTGATACCCATGCCGTCCAAGCTGACCTTGAGAGGGTCAATAAGAGCTTGATCGAACTGGTTCCTCAATTGGGTGTTGCTTACGACAAAGAAAAACAAGCACTGGTAGGACTGAATGAAACCCTTGAAAGGCATCGGGAAGCCAAAGGCAGAATGCTCAGGATGGCATTTAGGGAGAATCTTGAGAAAACCACCAAGGCAACGAAAGAAGCTACTGCCGCTGAAAAAATAGCTATAAAGCAACGTGATTTACAGTTGTACATAATGAAAAGGGTGAAAGAGGAAATATATGAAGTAGGGGAAGCAACAGGTAGGTTTGGTATTGAGATAGCTTTGAATACCGCAACCATGAAAAAAGCAACTACGGTTTCTCAGCTTTACAGAGATGCTAGAGAGGAGTTGGGTCTAACTGAAGAAGAAACCTCAAAGTCAGAAACCAAATTGAGGGCGGGGTTGAAGGAAAAGCTGGGTCTGGAGCAAGCCTTGGCTCTCCAAATTGGAGCTTCAACCGATAAGGTAAACACCTACCGAACAGAGATAGAAAGTTTACAGGGAACGGTCAGGTCTTATGTTGAAACAACAGGCAAAAATAATGTAGAGCAGTTTAATAAATTGGTGGACATTTATTCTAGTCTCCATGATGAGCAAGGGAAATTAAAGGAGATCACCCCAGAATATACAACCGCATTGAACAAACTAGCCACTCAAGTAAATTTAACAGGCACGGCACTGGAACAGGGGTTAGGCGCAAAGATCACGGTAGTGGAAGATAAGTTGGTCGCAGTTACCGAAAAAGATAGGTTTCCGGGGATATTCCTTGATGCAGAAATCAAAGTGCCTACCGATGCAGAAATCAGCAAGAAAATTAGAGACTTTACCAGCAAAGTTAAAGACGCTATTGATTTGGTAGCCACTGAAGCTAAAGATGAAGGGAAGTATGATCCTAAGCAGGTCATGGAGGATCAACTTGATACTCTGAAATCGATGCTCAAAGCTGAAGGCATAACTGAAGCACAGCTTAAAAAAGAATACACGGCAATCTATACGGCACGGGCTAACCTGAGACATAACCTCAAGACAATTAATGACGGGATAGCCAAAGCGCAAGCGGATAAAGAAATAGCCGAAAAAGCACGGGCAGATCAGGCGAATACTGCAAGTGGTAACGCCTACAACGCAATGATTAAAGGCTGGCATGAGGCAGAAGTCAAGGGAGCGGGAGAAGCCGCTACTGCTTTGATGGGTATCGTTGAGGGGAAAATTGATGACCATAAAGAACTAGAAGAAGGGTTGAATGACGTCATCTTGGGATACCAAAACGCTACCACGACAGGGCAAGTTGACGCTTTAGACGCCCAGTTTAATGCTTTGAAAGAGCAACACCCTGAGACGTTACTGGAAGTAGCTCGTTTCCACGGCTTACAGGATGACGCTGATGAAGCCCGTGCCAATGCCCGAATTAAGTACAACAAAGATGCAGACAATAAAATCCTCGAAGATACCGAAGACTTTATCAATGACAGGGTCGAAGATGAGGAAGATGCCGCCGTCCTGAGGAAAAAGATAATCGACGATCTTGCATTGAAAGAAGCAAATGTAATGGCGGCGTACATAAAAGCATGGGATGAAGTTGGTAGTGCGGTCGTGGATCTGGCGTATCTTATAGACACGGATTTGGGGCAAAGTATGGAAACGGCTCTTATGGTAGGGGGGGCGTTCTTGGACACATGGCACGCTGTTAATTTGGCGATGGCGGGTGCTGGAACTTGGTGGACAGTAGCCGCAAAAGGGATTACGTTTGCCGCTAGTATCGCTTCTATCGTTTTCGGTGAGAGTAAAAGTGCGGCTAAACGAAGGGAATTGTTTGAAGATTTGGAGAAGATTAAAGGTGAAGTTTCAGATTTGCGTAGCAGGGCAAGGGTAGGAGATAGTTGGGTAGATAGGTTCTTTGATCCAAAGAAAATCAAAGCGGCTGAAGAAGCATTAGCAACGGCATGGGACAGATTCCATAATATCAGGGGTGATCTTGCCTTGAATCAAGATGAATGGGATCGATTGTTTCAAACAAGGCAAAATGCGTGGAAGGCGGCATCAAGAGAATTAGACAAAGTACGGGAAGAAGAAGCAAGGAAAGAAATAATTTCAGCAGAAAACGAAAAGCTCCTACTCAAGCAAAGAATCGCCGAGATTGAAGGGTTGACAAGTGATTTAACAGGAACAATCACTGATTCCTTGATTGAAGGAATGGATGAATTTGGGGGAGGATGGCAAAATGTCCAAGATGCTATATCCTCCAACCTAAGCAGGGCTATCTTTAAAGGCATCGTCGATGCTCAAGTATCAAAACATCAGCTAGAACCTCTGGTTGAAAGATATGTAGCATTTTTGACTGATGCTATTTCGGGGCCAAGTGGGGAGCTTAATTGGCAAGAAAATCAGACCCTTAGGCAAATGGAAGGGGATATTCGTTTAGCGGCAACACGGATTAAAAACAATACGGAAGCGTTACTGAATGAAGCGTGGGATTTTAATTGGGAAGATGTTTCCCCAGACGAAGAAGACCTTGCTGATATCACTCCCTCTATTATACCCACTATAGATGTTCCCGAAACGTCTACAGGGTTGACCACCAGTATCCGCAACATTACCCGTTCCCAAGCTGATGCGCTGTCAGCCGTATTCTCCAACATCTCAGCCATTAACGGAAGAATAGCCGATAACACTTTACGGACAGCCGATTTGTTGGAAACTTATTTGCCTTCCATCTCAGGAGGGGGAATGATGGTGCAGTCAACGGATGTGGGAGGGGCAAGTTGGGTAGATCCAGCTTACGAAGCAATGATGCTTCAAAACGCTAACAGGGCAAATGGATAAAGGAGTAACAAATGGCATTCAAAGATAACGCTTCTGCCGTTACCCGCTTAAACGATTACAACCTTCGTGACTTGGGTGGGTCGGCATCATTTGAAGTTCAAACGATTAGTGGTAGAGGGTTAGCACCGACCCGTGACCGAGAACTCCAGTTTCCGGGCGAAGTAGGCGCAAGGAATTACGGTTCATTCCCCGCCGTACGGAGAATCGAAGTCACGGGACTTTTGTATGCCAATACACAACCTGATTTCCGTATAGGATTGGATAAGCTGAAGGAGTTGTGCCGTAACAGGATCAAGCTGAACGAGGTCTTGTACGGCGAGGTGGAAGCGCAAACATTATGGTTCGCTGATGAAGGGGTAGTGCATGAAGGCACAGCGCAAGCGGGAGCCACTACCACCATTACACTGGATACCTCAGCCAGTTCTACCGACGATTATTACAACGATATGGAAGTGGAAATTATCGGTGGCACGGGTGACGGGCAAGTCAGGAAGATTACTGATTACACGGGATCAAGCCGAGTGGCTACCATCGCACCATTATTCGCTACCACGCCCGATAGCACCTCACAGTTCTGGATACGGGATAACCGTTACTATCTGGTGAATTATAGCGGCACGATGAATGAAACCCGTATCACCAACCAGTGGATGCGAACAGGGTTCTCCAACGTAACATTACCTTTCAAAGCCGTGATGCCGTTTGCTGTAAGTGATTGGAAAAAGCAGAATATAGCTTCTGTGAATGGGGGAGACTTCCAAGCCATTGAAACGGGTACGGCTCCATCATATCCACGATACGAAATCAAAGGGGGCGGGGCATCTTCCACCAACCCTGCAATCATAGAAACCACTACAGCCTTCCAATCAAATTTCAATGCCGCCCAAGGTACAGGCATCGCCAACACGGCAATCACGCCATCTGTATCGACAGGTATCAAGCACCAATCAGGCAAGTTGAATCAAGCGATAGAGTTTGACGGGAGTACTACCGCACCTGATAAGTTTGAGGTGTTGCCAAAATCCGCAGTTCGTATTCGGACTTTAGGGGGGCAAGCCGCTACGTCTATTGCCGACACCATCAACCTCAATCAAGGCACATTAGCATTTTGGGTTAAGCGCAATAATGATTGGGGGACAGGAACGGAATATTTTTACTCAAACTACGGCACATGGGGGATGTCATTCTTTATCAGAAATAATGCAGGTTCCGGTATCCAGTTTCTTCTCAATGATGGGGCAGGTGGCGGCGGCATACAATCCGTCAGCACGGCAACCATGACGGCAGGGGCATGGTATTACATCGTTGCAAGATGGGATCAACGCCGAACAGGATTCAGCACGGCATACAGCACGGCATACACGGCACTGGCAGTTTATGACAGTGCTGGCAGTTTGGTCGGGCAAGGAAATAACGCCATTCAACCATACTTAGCAGGGAATAACACCAACACTATTGAAATCTCATCTATTGGTGCTTTTTATTATTGGGTAAGTGGGGAAAACTCAGAAAATTTCAAAGGGCAAATAGATGATTTCGCACAATGGGATCGACCTCTTACCGATTCAGAAATCACCACACTGGTCAACGGCGGCACGGGAGCCAGAGCCGATTCCGTTGGTTCCTCAGACCTGATATATTACTCGGATTTTGATGGCACGGTTGGCACTGATATGGTGAATCCGATAGCGTCCAGTAATGTGGATACGGCATATGCTTCAGTTACCACCACCACCGCAGTCACAGTAAACGGAAACGGTGATAAGATCTTCGCTGATAACGACAGGATTGTGCTTTATGACGAGACAGGATATAAGGTTCAAGGAGCGGTAAACGGAACAGCCACCACCACCAACGTGCCGATAGATAACTTGGCAGGGGGAGCGGTGACGGATGCTGATAAGGTTGGGGTACACGCTACCGCTAGTTGGTCGTATAGTAATAAATTCGGCGCAAACGCTCAACAAGTGG